>Ga0070675_100003382_pt1 | contig 12083 bp, 8 predicted proteins | sample KBSM43metaG_FD_65343 | JGI IMG/M metagenome (GOLD analysis project Ga0070675, IMG submission 65343) | Miscanthus rhizosphere microbial communities from Kellogg Biological Station, Michigan, USA - KBS M4-3 metaG | ecosystem: Host-associated > Plants > Roots > Rhizosphere > Soil ...
AGTGCGAACCGTAGAACGAGGTCCCGCAGGGACTCAAGTTGCCGGCTCTCCTCGACGCTAAGCGGAGTGAGTTGACCGAATGGTGGCCAGTTCTCGATCTTTGGGGGAGGATCCGGGGGAACCTTTTTCGCTTTCTCTTTCAGGGCGGCGGCGTCGTACTCGACGTCGACAATACCGAGGGCTTCGGGTAAGTCATCAGTTTTCGTATCCGCCGTGACCGCCTTCGGATTTGCTTTCACGACGGCGAGTATAGCACCCGAGAAATTCTGTTCTTGCTCAGACGCTGGCGGACGCACTCATTCAATCTCAATCTCATTGAGAAACTCATACTCCCCCGCAGGGTACAGCGTCATGCCTTTCACTCTCCGACTGATCACGGCGACGTTATTCACATAGAACAGACTTACGTAGGGTAAATCCTCCGCGACGATTTGCTGAATTCGCTGATAGGTCGCCTGGCGTTTTTCCATATCGGTTTCACGCCTTCCAATCTCGATCAAGCGGTCGACTTCAGGGTTCCGATAGAACCCGCGATTTGCTCCATCCGGTGGATTCATTGCTGAATGAAAAATCAGATTGAAGATATCCGGATCGTTGTTCCCGCCAATCCATCGCCTGGAATACGCCTGAAAGTTCCCCGTTTCGATATCGGCGCTGAACGTTGCGGGTTCGTTGGACTGGATGTTCATCTGAATCCCGACATCTTTCATCTGCTGTTGGAACACCGTTGCGAGCAGGCGAGTGGCCTCATCTGTCGATGTGCGAAACGTGAACGACAGGTCCGTTTGGCCGGTCTCGCGCAAAAGAGAACGGGCCATCTCCGGATCGTAGCGATAGATGCTCACGTCGCTTGTGTAGGCCCAGTTCCCGGGAGGAATCACACCTGTCGCAGGGCGCGCCTGGTCTCTGAGGAGATATTTGATGATCCTGTCGCGATCGATCGCGTGGGCGATCGCCTTCCGAACGCGGAGATCGGTGAAAATCGGATCCTCCAAGTTAAAAGCGATGTACTGGTAGTTGCTTCCCGGAGCGTCCATTACCGCAAGTTTCGGATTACCCTTTAGAACCTCCACGGTATCCGGGGGAAGCACGTTGAGCGCGATATCTACAGATCCCTTCTGCAGCTCCAGCGCACGAACGATCGCTTCGGGAACAATCTTGAAGACAACGATCGAAATGCGGGGTTTGTCGCCATAGTACGCGTCATTGCGTGCCAGGACGACTTCGCCATCGGGAATGTAACGCACGAACTTGAACTGTCCCGATCCGATCGGATTCATCGCCACGTTTGGCGGTGAACCTTCCGGGACAATGCCGACACCGCCCCGCGTGAGGTTCCAAAGAAGAGGGGCAAACGGTTCCTTGAGTTTGAAAACGACGGTGTGTTCGTCGAGCGCGTCTACAGATTCCACCGGACGCAAAGTCCCTCGCTTCGTGGTTCTTACTGAGCCATCGAGGAGCGTACGAAACGTATAGGCAACGTCACGAGCGGTGACTTTCCGCCCGTCATGAAAGTAGGCATCGTCCCGAAGATGAAAAATGTAAGTCGTGGGATCAGGAATCTCCCATCGGACCGCGAGGTCAGGTTCAACGGTGAAGTTTCGGGTCCGTTTTACGAGCGAACTGAACAGCAGTTGATCAAGGCGTTCTGAAGTCGCATCGATTCCGATTCGAGGATCCAGATTCTGCGGACCTTCATCGAGTGCAAAGACGACGGTTCCAGGTGCGCTCGATTCGGCGCGCGAGCACGACGGAAGAAGCAAAAGCAAGAGAATCAAAATCAGAGGCATGCGGATTCATTATAGATGCGGCCTTCCCAAGATTTGCTGGACGAGGCCACAGCGACCCCACTATCGTAACCGGAATGGTGAATCGCCATCGTCTTGTCCTTCACTCCCGAGTCTTGAGTGTTCCGCGATAACGAAGGAGGTTTCGTCATGCGCAGATCGAGCCTGTCTCTCGTCCTTGTTCTGGGTTCCCTGCTACCGCTTTCGGCGGAGAACTGGCCCAACTGGCGTGGTCCCACGTCGACCGGCGTTTCTTCAGAAACCAGCTTGCCTGTTCGTTGGAGCGACACGGAGAACATCGCATGGAAAGCGTCTCTGCGCGGGCTGGGGATTTCTTCTCCTGTCGTCTGGGGCGACAGGGTCTTCGTGACCTCGCAAGTAGGAAACGGCGTGGCTCGAAGCGGACCTCGACTCGTTCAAGGCGAGGATCCAGCCGGAGCGGGAGAACGAGCACTGGGAGGGGCGGCGACAGGAGCTATTGCGCAGGGTACGGCCACCACGACATTTATCGTTTCAGCATTCGACAAGGAAAGCGGTCGAACGCTTTGGGAGTATGAACTGCCTGCCGAAGGCGCCTTGCCGGAGGTTCACGAAAAGCACAACCTGGCTACGCCGAGTCCCGTAACCGACGGACAGCGCCTGTACGCCTGGTTTGGCACGGGGCAAGTCATTGCGCTCGATATGTCGGGCAAACTGGTGTGGAAGCGCAATTTGAGCGAATACGGCGCCTTCAACATCAACTGGGGGCATGGGAGTTCGCCGGTTCTTCACAAGGACATGCTGATCCTGCTCTGTTATCACAACAGTCCCGCGTCATACATCCTTGCGTTGGATTCATCGAATGGAACGAATAAATGGAAGGCAGACAGTACGGGCAGCGTTTCCTACAGCACCCCTCTCGTGATGGAAGGGCCAAGCGGAGCCGAGCTCATCGTGAATCACGCTGATGGCATCAGCGGGCACAGTCTGACGAGCGGCGAAAAGTTGTGGTACATCGACGAGACGAATCGATTTCCAATTCCCGTTGCGACACAGCAGGATGGCATTATCTTTCTCAGCCGCGGTTACCGCAGCGGACCGTATATGGCAATTCGTCCCGGCGGCAAAGGCGATGTTGCCTCGACGCATGTCGTCTGGAAGGTGCCGACCGGCGCTCCGTATATTTCATCGATCGTTCAATACGAAGGTTTGGTTTACATGATCGGTGATGTAGGTGTGGCCACGGTCGTGGATGCCAAGACCGGAACGCGCGTATGGCAGGAGCGCGTCGGCGGCGTCTATAGCGCATCGCCCATCGCCGGTGACGGCAAGGTTTACTTCTTTTCCGAGAACGGGGAGACCATTGTGCTTTCTGCCGGGCGCGCACCCGACGTCCTGGCGCGTAATAAGCTCGATGCGCGTGTGCTGGGATCGCCGGCTATCTCCGGCGGCCGCATGTTTATCCGGTCCGACAGCACGTTGTTTGCTATCGGTAAATGAGGCATTGAATGACGACACCTTCTTTCTTCCTTAAAGCATTGGGGGTCGCGCTTGTGGTTGCGGGACTACAACAACCGCAAGCTCCCCCTGCGGCTCCTGTCATCGCTCCAACGGCTGCGGATTTCGCTGTCGTTCCGAAAGCACAAGCGAAAAACTGGCCCGCATTTCGTGGCGCGGCAGCGTCCGGCGTCGGAGACGGTCAGGGCGCCGTCGTCGAATGGGATGCGGCAACAGGGAAGAACGTGTTATGGAAGACGCCGATTCCAGGACTCGCGAATAGCAGCCCGATCGTCTGGGGGAATCGCATCTACATTACGACTGCGATCAGCAGCGCGGGCGATACGACGTTCCTTGCAGGCATTTCGGGCAACATTCGTTCACACGAAGATGTCTCCGAACATTCGTTCAAGCTCTATGCGCTCGATGCTTTAAACGGAAGCATTGTGTGGGAGAAGGAAGTCTACAAAGGTGTTCCGCGAACGAAGCGGCACCCGAAAGCGAGTCACGCATCGTCTACTGCGGTCACGGACGGACAGCGCGTCGTTGTTCTGTTTGGAGATGCCGGAATTCTTGCGAGCTATGACCTGAGTGGACGCGAGATATGGAAGAAGGATTTGGGCGTGATCGACATGGGTTACATCCAGGATCCAACAGCCCAGTGGGGCCACGCCAGTTCACCCATTCTCTACCAGAACTCCACAATTGTTCAGATCGATCAACTCAAAGGCGCCTACATTGCAGCCTTCAATCTGGCCGACGGTGCAGAGCTGTGGAAGACGATGCGCGAAGACGAAATCTCCACCTGGGGAACACCCGCCGTCGTCACGGGCAGTAACGGTGACGAGCTGGTTACGAATGGAACGAAGGTGCGCGGATATGATCCCAGGACGGGGAAGCTGCGCTGGACTCTCGCCCCGAACTCGCAGATCACGATTCCTACGCCTATCGCTGGCGCCGGCCTGGTCTACGTCACCGGCGGTTACATGCCGGCGCGACCGATCTATGCAATTCGGCCCGGCGGGTCTGGCGACATATCGCTGCCGACGGGAACTCTCTCCAACGAAAGAATTCCGTGGAGCTCGGATCGGGACGGTGTGTATATCCCCACACCGATTCTGTATCGCGATATTCTATATGCGTTGAACAATACTGGAATTCTCACCGCGTACAATGCGGTGAATGGAGAGCGTGTCTATCGAGGCCGCGTTGGTACGGGAGGAGCGTTCTCGGCATCCCCCATTGCGGCAGATGGACGCTTGTACTTTTCCAATGAAGACGGAGATGTCTTCGTCGTGCGGGCTGGAAAGGATTACGTTCAGATTGCTGTAAACAAGATGGGTGAGCCGATCACCGCGACGCCGGCGTTATCAAACGGGGTGCTGGTGGTGCGTACGACGAAGGCGCTCTATGGGATCGGCCAGAAGTAGGTAAATCCAGTGTTTGAGCGATACACAGAAAGAGCACGGCGGGTCATCTTCTTCGCTCGCTACGAGGCCAGTCAGTTCGGTAGTACGACGATCGAGACTGAACATTTCCTGCTTGGGCTCATCCGTGAAGACAAAAATTTGACGAATCGTTTTCTCAGAAATTCTTCATCGATTGAGACCCTTCGCAACGAGATTACGGGACGAACGACAATTCGTGAGAAGGTCTCGACATCTATCGACCTGCCGCTTTCGAACGAATGCAAGCGTATCCTTGCCTTCGCCAACGAAGAAGCCGGCAACCTGAATCATCGCCACATCGGGACGGAGCACCTGCTGTTGGGAATTCTCAGCGAAGAGAAGTGCCTCGCCAGTGAGATCCTGGTTAACCGTGGTCTGCGTCTGGAAGCGATTCGAGAAGAACTTGCCAGAAGCAGCCCGGCTCCGGATGAAGGCGCGAGTTTTCTATCGCCTGCGTCCTCAAAGGCTGGCCTGAGCTTGAACGTTCAAGGACTAGTCATAGCTCTTGAGACGCATGGCTTTATTGCATCCAGGGATCACTTTTTTAATGCCGTGACTGCCAGTGAAAAACAAGACTGGGAAAATGCGCACACGGAATTGCATCTGTTCCTCGAGTCTGCGGTCGATGCGATAAGGGAAAAGCTGGGCGGGGATGATGCAGCCTTCCCGGTTTTTGAGGGCTTCGACTGGCGTCTTTCCTTGCGCGGACTCCGATCCGGGCTGTCGGCGGACGACGACTGGAAATTTCGTTGGTGGCTGACGCTGTTGCTCGCCGAAGTCCTGGTGAAACGATACGAGCAACGCCTGAACTCATAATCCGGTAACTTGATTCGATTTCCGACAGCCCAACGCTGAGTCATTAACCTCTGCTCGATAACCCTATGGCAGCGATCCGGCTTCAGCATGTCTGTCGCAAATTCGGCAGCGTCACTGCAGTCGATGACGTATCGATCGACATTCGCGATCGAGAAGTTGTTACGATTGTCGGGCCTTCGGGATGCGGAAAGTCCACCCTGCTTCGAATTATCGCTGGACTCGATCAGGCAACTTCCGGCGAGCTGTTTATGGATGGGCAACCGGTGAATGACGTGCCAACCCGCCAGCGCAACATCGCGATGGTCTTTCAGTCTTACGCGCTGTATCCCCACATGACCTGCTACGAAAACATGGCCTTGAATCTCCGCCTAAAGAAGCTGTCCTCGAAGGAGATCGCGCAACGGGTCCAGGAGACGGCAAGGACTCTGGAAGTTGAGGATCTTCTCGAGAAAAGGCCCAGAGAGTTGAGCGGAGGACAACGCCAGCGAATCGCCGTCGCCAGGGCACTGATCCGGAATCCGCGCGCCTTTCTTTTCGACGAACCGCTGAGCAATCTCGACGCTCTGCTGCGGGAGCGTGTGCGCCACGAATTGAAAGAGCTTTTCCATAAAGTGCAGGCGACAGTGGTGTACGTGACTCACGACCAGGTTGAGGCCCTCACACTGGCCGACCGTGTCGTGGTTCTCGACAAGGGACGGGTTCAGCAGATCGGGACGCCCGATGAGCTCTACCATTTCCCGAGCAATCGCTTTGTGGCGTCGTTCATCGGATCTCCTTCCATGAACCTTTTCGAAGCGCAATTTCACCAGGGTCGTTTTCAACTCAATTCCGAGACTATCGACACCGGGCTGGATTTTTCCGGGCCGGCTGACGCCGGCATCAGGCCCGAAGCGATTCGGCTGGGCGGCAACATTCCTGCAACTGTATTGTGGGTGGAAAGCCTGGGGCTGCACGCGCTGATCGGATTGCGGATCGGAACGTTGAGCTTGAACGCGCTTGTGACTGATCGTCCGGCAAAAGATTCTGTAGCCATTTCGTTTGACGCCAGGGAAGTCCATGTCTTCGAAAAGAACCGCGGTTCGAATATTAGTAATACTCATCGTCGGGGGACTCGTCGCTCTTAGCATGCGTGGCCCGAATCGCGGCGCCGCCGCGCTATCCATGTTGATGGAACCCGATGGAACGGGCGTCTGGCAGGATCTCGTTAATGAATTCCAGAGCCTCAACCCGAATATCAGCGTGCGGTTGGTCGAGGGCCCGCCGGCGACCAATACCCGTGAAGATATGTACGCAACATCATTTCTGTCCGGTGAAGCCGGCTTCGATGTTATTTACGGGGACATCATCTGGACGCCGAAATTCGCTGCCGCGGGGTGGCTGCTCGATCTGACGAGCCGTCTCTCCACGTCGGATGCCGAAGACTTTCTTCGCGAGGATCTTCGCGCCAGTTTCTATCAGAACCGGTTGTATCGAATCCCTGCGTTTACGGATGCCGGTATTCTTTACTATCGAAAGGATCTCGTCTCGCCGCCGCCTGAAACCTTTGAAGACTTGCAGCGCCTGGCAAAGACATTTCAGTCCGGCGATCGCTGGGGATTTCTCTGGCAGGGAAAACAGTACGAAGGCCTTGTGACGGCATATCTCGAAATTTTGTGGGGATTCGGAGGTGACTGGATAGATCCAGACACGCGAGAAGTGCTCCTGGATCGGCCTGAAGCTCTTCGTGCGCTTGAATTCCTGAGAAGCACCATAGGCACCATTTCTCCGGCGTCAGTCACGACTTATGTCGAGGAGGATACTCGCACGCTCTTCCAGAACGGACGTTCCGTATTTCTTCGCAACTGGCCGTACGTGTGGACGCTCATGAAGGAGAGCCCGCTTCGAGCGCAGGATCGCGTTGGCATAGCTCCCATGGTTCATTCGCCAGGCCACAAGAGCGCCGCGACACTCGGTGGATGGGGATTTGCGATATCGAAGTACAGTCGAAATCCTGACGCCGCCTGGCAGTTCGTCCAGTTCCTCTCGCGTCCGGAACAACTCCGCAAGGTTCAGTTGCGCCTGGGGCTTATCCCAGCGCGAAAGAGTCTGATTCCATCGGTGTTCACTGAAATCTTGGATTCGGCTCGCATGCGGCCTCCCATCCCGCAATATTCACAGGCTTCGGACATCCTGCAACGCTGGCTGAGCGCCGCGTTGACGGGGCGCGTCGATCCCGAACGTGCGCTCAGCAACGCGGCCCGGGAAACGCGATTACTGCTGGGGCTCTGATGGTGAGGAGGTTCGGGAGTCACGTTCAGGCCTACCTTGCCGACGCAGGCTGGTTCATTCCCGCGTCGATTCTTCTGCTGGCGATTGTCTGTTATCCCATCCTCCGCGCGATTGGCCTGAGCTTCGTTCATGAAAGTCTTGCCAACGGATTCCACACGGAGTTCGCCGGTCTCGACAACTTTGTTCGAATCCTCGGCGACTCTAGATTTCGTGGCAGTCTCACTACCACTCTGTTATTCACACTGGCCTCGGTGACAGCCGAATTCCTGATCGGCCTGTTGCTTGCGCTGTCGACGACCTCCTTAAGAAAATGGCGTAATCTGCCAAGAGTCATATTCCTTGTGCCGTGGACGTTGCCAACCGCTGTCATTGCCGTGCTCTGGACGTGGATCTTTAACGATCAGCTTGGAATCCTGAACGCTGTTCTTATTCGACTCGGATTCATTGACTCTCCCATCGCGTGGCTCGCTCAACCGGCTACCGCGATGGCTGCAATCATTGTGGCGGACGTATGGAAAACGACACCTTTCGTCTTTCTCATCTTGCTTGCCGGCATGCAGAACGTTCCCCAGGATCTCTATGAGGCGATTGAAATCGATGGCGGCGGTATTTGGGCGAAATTTCGGTATGTGACGTGGCCCCATCTCCTGCCATTCGTCTTTGTCGCAGTCGTTTTTCGACTCGTCCAGGCCTTCGCAATCTTCGACCTGGTCTGGGTCATGACCGGTGGTGGACCTGGTGGCGCCACCGAGACAATCTCGGTGTACACGTATCAGATGTACATGCGTTATCTCGACTTCGGGTATGGTTCTGCTCTCGCTATCGCGACTGTTGTGATCCTCACACTTGCCGCAGGCGCTTTGTACCGCATGCTTGTTACAAGATATGAACGGATTTTCTAGACTATTGCTTGTTGCGTGTTGCGTGGCAGCTCTGACACCTGTCGTGTGGCATGCGATTTCGTCATTGAAAACTCCGGCTGAACTGGGGCTGATTCCCCCAACACTCCTGCCACACGAACCAACGTTGGCGAACTATGATGAGCTCTTTCGAAAAAAACCATTCTTCAGCTATTACCTGAACAGCATGACCATCGCGGCAATGTCGAGCCTGGTCTGCGTCTCCTGCGGTTCACTTGCAGCCTACAGGCTCGCTCGAACCCGTGGCAGATTTCGCGCCACAGTCCGCTCGGCTTTACTGGCGATCGCGTTTTTCCCACCGATTGTTTTTCTATTTCCGCTGTATGAGCTGGTTCGTGCTGCTGGCCTGGTCAATCATCCCTGGGGATTGATCCTTCCGTATTCAGCCTTGAATCTTCCCTTCGCCATCTGGCTTCTCATTGGGGCTTTTGAGCAGGTGCCTCATGAATTGGAGGAGGCTGCCGCCATTGACGGTCTCACCCGATTTCAAACCTACAGGAGGATTATTCTGCCTCTGGCCATGCCGGCTCTGATCACCGCCGGAATCATGGTGTTCATCTTTTCCTGGAATGAGTTCATGTTTGCTCTTACCTTCATGAACATCGAATCGCAGAAGACCGTCACGGTGGGCGTTGCGACGTTGAGCGGAGCGTTTACGTACGAGATTCCGTGGGGGCAGATCGCTGCAGGAGTGATTGCCAGCTCACTGCCTTTAATCGTGCTCGTCATCGTCTTCCAAAGGAAAATCGTCGCGGGACTGACTGCCGGCGCGGTGAAATAGCCTTGGAAGCCGTTCACTCCCTCGGCTTCTCCAATCGCAGAATCCTGAGGTCACTCGGATCTGATCGCCTGCAGGACGGCCTCGCGAAGCGCAACCTTCGTCGAAATGAGAGAAACAGTGATCCCAACGACCAGAAGGATTGCCAGAAGGAGCGCAATAGCTATTGTGGGAAATCGTCCGCCTTGCGCGGTTGCGGCGGGGGCAATCGCGATAATCGCGCAAGAAGTTCCGGCCAGCAGGCCACCCCCAAGAAGCAGCGCATTTTCCATCAGCGTCATGACGAAAAAATGCCTCTCTTCGTATCCCAGCGCGCGCAGGAGGGCAAGCTCGCGCCGGCGCTCGAAAATGCTGCGCAGCAGCACGGCAGCGAGGCCTATCGTCCCCAGTAACAACCCGAGCCCGCCGAGCATTTGAAAGGTGGACAGGTAGGTATTCTCGACTCGATGGAACTCGGCAAGGCGCGTCGCAGCAGGTGTGGCGTCTGCTCCATAAGTCGCCAGTGCATTTTCGATTTCGACAGCGAGCGCTTCGGTATCCTTGCGAGGACTCTCGGCGAGAAGGAAGGAATAGCCTTCCTGTTCGGGAAAGAGTTTGCGGAAGTTCGACTGCGACATAAGGAGTTCACTCTGAAAAATGCTGTCTGCGAGAGCGGCCACGAAGCGCAGGCGAACCTTCTGGCCGCGATTCTGGATCACGAAGTCCTCACCGATTTTGCGGTGCAGGACGTACGTCATGGAGTTCGCGTCCGCGATTACCGGAATCGCGCCGTCGGGTTCTTCGCGATGGAGCAGTACCCATGGGTTCGTGCGCTCCGCATTGTTTGACGCCTCAGAGGATTGAAAGGAAAATCTTCCCGCGTTAACAAAACTCTCAGGCGGTGCAAGAATGCGCGGATTTTTCGGCTCGTAAAGATTAAGACAACTCGCGTCGTCTCCGGGCCGGACTCGAAACGCCTCGAAATGGACCGATTCAAGATCCGTCAGACCCAGCACCTCCTGGCCTTCCTTTGTGTTCGGATTGTGGATGATCGGCACGAGAGTTTCGGCCAGTACCGAATACCCGCCGACTCCCTCGCCAGGCGCGCCCTTTCGAAATGAGTCGACAGCAATCAGGATAAATGTCGCCGATGCGATCGTCGCAACGGCAACCACGCTCCGGACAGGCCGGAACGACGCATTCCGGAAACCGAGCTTCGGCAATGGCCAAGGTCCTGAGCCAATCGATGTCGTGGTGGGTCGGCCCAAGCGGTGGTGAACGTAAAACAGCACGGCAGTCAGCAGGAACAAGCCTCCACCGAAAAACGCCGCAGATTGGTTAAGCATGTTCATCGCACTGCTGGTCAAAAGAGCAAATGCGCTTATAAGCGCGATCGCGGCGATGAGAAGGGAAGATCGCCTTCTGCGCCCACCCATCGCGGAGTCGAGTTCTCCTGCAAGCAGACTGCGCTCGGAGATTTTTCTCAGGCTGCGCAACGTGAGAGCAATGCATGCGAGGGCAGCAATAACGCCGCCAACGACGCCGAGGACAATCGATGCTGCAGACACATGAAGGGAAATGGCTTCCGTGCCAATGGCTCCAATCCACCAGTGGCGCAGGGCCCACACGATCGCACTGGCGTAGAGGACGCCACCAATGGCCCCGATGACCGCTCCGACCAGTGAGAGGCAGAGTCCTTCACCAAGAAAGACGCGTCGAACTGTTGAAGGAGAAATGCCTACGGCACGAAGGAGGCCGACATCGCGAACGCGTTGCTCGACATTGAGCTTGAAGAACAGCGCCGAAAGAAGCAGGGCCGAAACGACAAGGAAGAAGCTGAAGTAAACAAAGTATTCCCCAAAGTTTGTTGCGCCCCGCGAAGCCTCGAGACTTTGTAAGCGAACATCCTGAATGAGTAGACCGGAATGGAGGGGATCAATTCGTTCTCGTAGACGTCTGGTGACTTCCGGCAGCAAGACGGCAGGACTCGAGTTCGAAGAGGGAAACAGGCGAACTGACGTCAGAGCCCCGTATCGTGAGCGCCACATGTCCTTACCGGTCTGAAACGGAATGAATGCCTTCGGTGTGGTGCTGTACTTGTTCCAGTACTCCTCGTCGATCGGCCGAACCCGTTTGAGGTCCACCGGAAACGGCGGATCCCAGTCTCTTAAGCTCGAAGCATTCGTGATTCCCGGATATGTCGGCGTCATCTCGGGATCACCCGCGCTTATTGGAACTATGCGAGCGACCTGAAACTGCGCGGTATGAGTCACAAGTTGCCCGGGCTCCTCCCACAGAAAGTAATCGATAGAAAGCATGTCGCCAGGCTTTGCATTCAAGTCGCGGGCAGCCCAGTCACTCAGCTCAATGGAGTTGGGCCCCTCGAGCAGAAGTCCAGGAGAGTCGATTGCGGTCACGACCGAGTACGGGACTTCCCGGGAACCAACGCGTAGGGTGTTTGCCAGGTACGTGAAGAGCCGTTGCGTTGTCGCACCACTCTCCTGAGCCACAGCGGCTGTCGTATCGGCTGTTGCGTCCTCGAGAACTCCACTCGCCGATTCCAGGGCGAGTGACCCGGGCAACACGCGAAGTCTCAGTCCGAGGTCTTCCA
>Ga0070675_100003383_pt1 | contig 12083 bp, 7 predicted proteins | sample KBSM43metaG_FD_65343 | JGI IMG/M metagenome (GOLD analysis project Ga0070675, IMG submission 65343) | Miscanthus rhizosphere microbial communities from Kellogg Biological Station, Michigan, USA - KBS M4-3 metaG | ecosystem: Host-associated > Plants > Roots > Rhizosphere > Soil ...
CCCTCGATCCCTGCCGCCGCCATATCCGGTGAAGATGCGAACCGCATCGCACGTATCACGGCGCGCGGTCGCAAGGTGCGCGTTCATCTGTCGCTCGAAGGTCGCAGCGAGGGCGATGTCGAGTCGGCCAACGTCGTCGCGGAGATCCGCGGTCGGGAGCGGCCGGAAGAGATTGTCGTACTCGGTGGACACCTCGACTCGTGGGACGTTGGCGCGGGCGCATCGGACGATGGCGTTGGATGCGTGATCACCTGGGAGGCGCTCCGGCTGATGAAGAAGCTCGGCATCCAGCCGCGCCGCACGGTTCGCCTCGTGCTGTGGACGAATGAAGAGAACGGGACGCGCGGTGCGGCCGCCTACGCCGAGCGGTACGCGTCCGCCGCCACCAATCATGTCTTCGCGCTGGAGGCCGACTCGGGGGTGTTCGAACCGGCACGCTTCGGATTTTCAGGGAGCCTTGCCGCACGCAACATGATCCGCGACATCACGTCGCTGCTGACGCCGCTCAACCTCGCGGAGACGATTTCCGGCGGCGGCGGCGCCGACATCGATCCGATCGCGCAGGCAGGGCGAGCGCCAACGATGGCGTACATGGGCGATCCGACCCGCTACTTCACGATCCACCACACGGCCGCTGACACGGTCGAGCGCGTTGCGCCGGAGGAAGTCTCAAAGGGTGCTGCCGCGATTGCGGTGGTCACCTATGTCATCGCCGAAATGCCTGATCGCTTACCACGCTGAACGAGCCGCTCGAACCCAGTTCGGCTGGCGGTCGTCCGAGCTGTTCGTTCGCGGCCTCCAAAGCTCGACGACGCGGCAAAACGCTGGCGTCGGCTCGTCGTCCGCAGCTTCGTGAGCGACGATGCAGCTCTTGATGCTCGACGGGCTGCGCCTGTTAAACCGCCGCCGCGTTTGGTCCTCTGACGCTCATCGCGTCGCTCGAAGTCGGCCGCTCATGAACAGCCCGGACGACCAGAACCAACGGACGTTTCAGGTTTCCGCCTACGCGCAGCCTCTGACGCGTCGCAGTTCTTGCCATCGCATTCGTACTGAGCGATGGAATTGCGGACAAATTCGACGGCATCTCTCGTGCCTCCTCACGAGGCATGAGCACCCAGGATCAATATAAAGAGCTTGTCTCGTGGCAGCGGATGCACGAACTAAACATCGAGATCTCCAAGGCCACCGAACACGCGGTCGGACGTGATTGCGCCTTCCGCGATGAGATTCTCGACGCCGCGGGTTCCGCGGAGCGCAACATCGCAGAAGGATTCGGACGTCACAACTCGATGGTGTTTGCAAACTTTCTTGATTTCTCGAGCGCTGCGGCACGGCAGACGCGGTCGCTCCTCAGAACGGGTTTGGCGCGCGGGTATTTCAGCGCAGAGCAGATTGACGTGCTCGATAAACTCGCGGTCCATGCGCTTCGCGCCGTCGTGAACTTCCAGCGGTTTCTACGATCGCCAGCCGCAAAGCGAGTCACGACCGGCCGGTATCAACGACCGTACACCGCTCGAATCCCGAGTCCCGCAGATGAAACGAACCGCTCAAATAGCGATTAAGGCCGACGCCGGACAATGCCCGGCACCCCCGCGTGCGAGCGCTATTTAACGAAGTTCAGTGAGAGTAACGTCCAGGACACGTGCCTTCCGGGGGGCGTTTTGCCACTGGACCAGGATCGGGCTCTGGTAGGGTCCTTCAACGATGCCGAGTTGCCCGTTTTCCGTTTCCGAGACGAGGAGGCTGACTGAACGCCGCATGCGGAAGAACCGCGCGGCGGGGACGGCGAGCGTTCGTGCCAGCAGCTTTTCGACGATCGAGCCCCGTAGCCGCAGCGTGTCGAGGCCGCTGTTCATGACCCGGACGAAGTCGTACTTGGCGTAGCCGAGCGTCTTGGACGGAACCGCGCGCGGGTTCTTCATCGCGTTGCGGTACTGCTGTGCGACGAACCGCACCGGGTTTCGGAGCACCTCGGCCAGGTCGTACTTCATCAGCAGCGTTTCGTACTCGTTGACGGTCAACGCCGAATGACGTTCGGTCGGATCGAGCACGATGCGAAGCTGCCCTTTACCCGCGCCTGTCTTTGCGACGAAATCGGACAGCGCGGCGTAGATGCCGAGACGGGGATCCTTCAGGTTCACCGAATCGATCGGGTGCTCCGAGACCGGTACCTCGATGCGCGTTCTGCCGACGACCTGTTCGGTACGAAAGCCGATGACACGCGTCAGGCGGCGCCGCGGGCGACCCTCGACGATTCCGTCCAGATCGACGAAGCAGACCACCTCACCGTCACGATTGGGGTGCGTCACGCACGGGCGCAATCCGCTGGCCATGAACGCCAAATGAGAGTCGGCGTTTTTCGGTTCGGACGCGCGCTGAATCGCGTCGAGGTCGGAGCGGCGATCCAGCTGGTCGTGCTCGTACCCGGCGCCCTCGGGGAACAGGGTCCGGAACGCGTCAACATAGGTGGAGATATGCTGCGCGCGCAGCCGGGCCGAAATGCTCCGATCGAGGAAACCAGCCGTCGTGTGTGACGACCAATACAGACAGTGGGAATATTTGGCGAGCGCCCGGTGCTCCGCGGCGAAACGGGACCTCATCTCCACCACGTCGAAGCGCGCCTTGGGGGCCACCTCGAGCGTGAGGTCCAGCGGTTTAACAACGTTCATGCGAGCGGGTAACAGCGTAACACGAAGCCAGTAGGAGGACCCGCCTTTGCACGTGTCCGCCTTTGGTGTCGTGGACCCTCGTCGTCGTCTTTGTCGTCGCCGGCGCGGTCGCGATCTTCTGGACGCTGCATCTGGTGTGGCATGTGCACGGCGTCTGGCGCATTCATCGCGCCGGGCCTCGGCCCCTTCTGGCGACGCGGCATCGCATCTGGCATGACGTCCACAGCGAGCAAGCCAATGACCTTCGATACGGACCCGGCGGCGCAGCATATGTCCCTGAACCGCCATTCGAATTCGTCGAAGAGCTCCTGACGGGTTCGCATCCGGGCGTCTCGGTCCGTGACCGTCGCCGTCGTCTGTGGCGGGTCAAATGGGGCGCGGAAGCAAAACCCGAGGCGTTCTGCGTACGGTTCGCCGCCGCGTGCGGCTACTTCGCGGAGGTCACGCACTACGTGGCCAGTGGACGTATCGACGGCGTCGACGGACTCACCCGCGCGCGTCCGATGGTGGGGGAGGACGGCAGCTTCACCGACGCACGCTTCGAGCTCGAGGATCGATCCGTGCGCATGCTGTTCGACGAACACAGCTGGGCATGGAACGACAACCCATTTGTCGGCGCACGGCAGCTCGACGGGCTGAAGATCGTCGTCATGTTGCTGTCGAACTGGGACAACAAAGACCGGCGCGATGTGTCGCGCGGGTCGAATACCGCGATTTTCGAGTATCCGGTCTCGCGCTTTTCGACGGAGGCGCGCTACCTGATCACCGACTGGGGAGGCGCCATGGGGAGGTGGGGTAGCACCGTCGTGTCGCGAGGGCGATGGGACGCCGACGGGTTCGAGGCGCAGACGCCCGGCTTTGTCTCCGGTGTCCGCGACGGCGTCGTCGACTTCGGCTACCTGGGCCAGCGATCGGAAATCGCACGAGGTATTCCGATCGCCCACGTGCGGTGGTTTTACCGGAAGGTTCGGCGGATAACCGAACCCGCACTTCGGACAGGGTTGCTGGCCAGCGGCGCCACCGAGGAGGAAGCAGCACGATTCGCGCGCGCATTGATGACGAGAATCGAGGCGCTCGGCCGAGTACGATAAAGACGGCATGAAACGACTTGGGCTGCTGGCTGCTGCCGCTGTCTCACTCGTGGTCGTGTTCGTGCTGGTCGCGCATACGCCGCCGTTCCGCCGCCTCGTTCTCCGATACGTCGTCAGCGAAGTGCAGCGTCGATACGCGATCCGCGTCGACGCATCGCGCCTCGACTACAACCTGGCGGCGTTGACCCTCGGGCTTGCCGATGTCCGGCTGGCTGCTGACCGGACGCCGTCAGCGCCGTTTTTCGAAGCCGGCTCCGTTCACGTCGCCCTTCCCTCTGGTGCGCTCCTCGGCACGATTGCGTTCGACGACATCGCCGTCACGGGCGGACGGATCCACATCGTGCGCGACCGCGTCGGGCGGATGAACATTCCTGAGTCGAGCGAGACGCCGCCAGGCGAGCCGGCTGCGCTCGACATCAGACGTCTCTCGGCGCCGCGGCTGCTAATTGATTTCGCCGACGCGCAAAGCGACATGGCCGTAACGATCCCCGGCCTGACGCTGGACATCGGCAAGGATCGGGGACGCGTCGCGCTGAACGCGCCCGCGACGATTCGTGTCGCCAAGAGGCAAACGCGCGTCACCAGTCTCGACGGCGACGTGGCATTCGATGGACGGGCGCTGAAACTCAGCTCCGTTTCCTTGCGTGCCGATGAAGGCTCGCTGCAAGTTGATGGAACGGTCTCGTTGCTGGTGCGCGACCCATCGTTGGATCTGCGTGCTGCCGGAACCGCCGATCTCGACCGGCTTGCGAGCTGGGGAATCGAAGCGGGGCAGCGGCCACGTGGTTCCCTCGCCTTCGATGTTCGGACACATGGGCCTTTCACTGATGCCGTCGCTGACGTCCACGCAACGGCTGCGCGCATCAACTGGCAGCGGATCAGCCTCACCGACGTGCTGCTCCAGTCGCGTGTCACGGCTGATGCCGCGGACGTACAGACCGCGCAGTTCACGTTAGCGGGCGGGCGAGCCACGGCAAAGGGCCAGGTTCCCTTCAAGGACGCGGATGCGCATCTGACGGCTGCCTGGACGGGCATTGATGCATATGCCCTGACGAATGCCTTAGCGGGACCACTGCAGACGACGCCGACGGGAACTCTGTCGGGGGACCTCGAAACCTCGGGACCGCTGACGCATCTCGGGCAATTGGCTGCAACCGTCCGTCTCCATGCCACGGGCGGCGCGACGGCGCGCGGGCGCATCTCCGTTCCCGGCGACACTCGACTGCAGCTCGCAAACGGTCGCTGGGACATCGATGCTCGTCACCGCGTCGGCGGCACGATCCCGGTCGTTCTAAAGGCAGGCGGTCGACTGAACGACGAAGCCATCGCTAACTCGACGCTGACAGGGCGACTCGACGTTGACTGGACGAACGTGCCGCCGCTCGTGCGGATGCTACGCACAGCCGGCGTGTTGGAGATCGAGGATCCGCTTGTTTCGGCGGGCATCCTGTCGGCCATGGTGAGCCTTGGTGGCCGCCTGTCGGCGCCGACGGTCGACGCGGATGTCCACGCGGCCGACCTCGCCAGCATGCAGTTCAGCATTGCCGACCTTCGCGCGACCGCGTCGGGCGAACTGGCCACACCGAGACTGACGTTTCGGGTCGATGCACCTTCCGCCGTCATTGCCGACGAACAGCTCACCGACGTGCGCGTCGGTGGCGGGCTCACCGGCGGGGTTTTGACCATCGGGGCGTTGTCCGCATCTCACGGTGCCAGCTCAGGCCAAGTGAGGATGTCCGGCACGTACAATCTCCGCACTCAGCAATACGACGCGACGGCGGATGTAACCGAGTGGGCTGTCGCCCCGACTCCGGACAGGCCGCTCGCTTTGCAGCTTGACGCGATGTTCACCGGGATGGGTTCAGTGGAGCGGCCTCGTGGAACAGGTTCGCTTCGCGCGACGAATATCTCGTGGAACGGCACGTCTGCCGGCGAGCTCGCCGCCGATGTGGAACTCGACGGCGAGGCCGCCAACATTCGAGCGCGCGCGCCCGACCTCAATTCAGAGCTGACCGCTCGCGTCAGCACGCGGTCGCCGTACACGACGACCGCGGATCTGCGTGGCGACAACATCGATATCGAAAAGCTGATCCCCAAGTCTTCGTCCCCGACTCCGCTGACGGGCCGCCTTACCGTCACCGCACATGCCGATGCTCCGCTGGCGGAATGGCGCAACGGGAGCGCTCGCGCGGAGGTGACGGCACTCGACGCCGCCGCGGGGGATCTGCCAATCCGGCTCGCCGAGCCCGTCGCTGTGCGGTTTGCTGACGAGCGCGTCTGGATCGATCGATTCGAGGCGTTGGCGGGTGCGACCCGGCTCTCCGCATTCGGCGCGTTGCCCGTGTTTGAGCGGTCGCCTCGTACCGGCAGCGACGGCGTTTCTCTGACAGCCATCGGCGACATCGGTGAGGCTGTCCGCGCCGTTACGGCAACCGGCCTGGGCATGGTTCCGATTACTGCGGCCTCCGGTCCGCTCGCATTGCGCGCGCGTGTGGCAGGGTCGTTCGAGAAGCCGGTCATCACCGCGGATCTCGATGCCGGTCCTGGTTCAACGACCTTCGAGGGCCTCTCCACGGCAACGGACCTTCGGCTGCGCGCGCATCTGGAGAATGATGTTGTCGATCTCCGCGAGGTACACGCGGCTTACGAGGGGGCGACACTCGACGCGACGGGGTCGCTTCCACTCGCCGTCGTTGGTGTTACGACCGCTACGTCCACCTCGGCGGTCGCATCGTTGCACGCGACCGCGACCGGTCTGACGCCAGCAGTCCTGCGGGGCGTCGTCGATCCCGCCACGCTCGAGGATCTGGCGGGCGTCGTTGACGTCACCGTCAACCTTGAGACGCCATCGACCGATGTGTCGAAGGCGACCGGTGACCTCACGTTCACACGTCTCGACCTCCAGATAGCCGGGCTTGCGGTCACTGAGCTGTCGCCGACGCGAATAGTAGCGAGAGACGGATTCGCGCGAATTGAGTCGTGGAACTGGAGCGGCCCGGGTGCCACGCTCGGTGTGTTCGGGCAGGTGCGGCTCGCCGATCGTCAGGCGGCCATCCTTGCGAACGGCGACATCGACCTGCGGGTGCTGACGCCGTTTGTACGAACCGCCGGTCTGGCGACGGCTGGCCACCTGACGCCAAGAGTCTCGATCACGGGGCCACTCGACGCACCCCGTCTCGATGGCGATGTCGCGCTCGCCGACGGTGAAGTCCGCCTGATCGATCCACGCGTTGTCATCAACGGCCTCGCGGCGCGCGCGTCGTTGACGCGGTCCGAGCTGCAGCTGCGGGAACTGAACGGATCCATCAATGGCGGTGCGTTGACGGGGAGCGGCTCGATTGCGTACGAGGCGCAAACGGGCACCACCGCGCACCTGGCAGCGGATATTCGCGACATGGCGCTCGACTTTCCCGCCGGGTTGAGGAGCGAGCTCGACGCGATGCTGCGGCTCGACGTCGCGGCACCATCAGGAGAAGCGGCGCCATCGGGTCGGCTGTCCGGATCGATCATGGTGCTGCGCGGCAGCTACCGCGAACCGCTCGCGGTCGTTGGCGGGCTTCTCACCGCGTTGCGCGCACGACGGGTGGCCGCGAGTGGAGGCGGGCCCGACGCCCCATCGGCATTCCTAAAACAGCTGACGCTTGACATCGCCCTTGTCACGAACGAAGACATCGTCGTCGACAACAACTACGCCCGCGCGCAGCTTGGCGGCGATTTGAACCTGATTGGCACCGCGGCGGCGCCGGCGCTTTCGGGACGTGCCATTCTGAGGGAAGGCGGTCAGCTGTTCGTCGGTCGCAACGTTTACACGATCTCGCGCGATACGGCGAGCACAATCGACTTCGTCAGTCCGACGGCGATTGAACCGGAACTGAATATTCATCTCGGGACGCGCGTCAGCGGCCGTGACATCGAAGTCGTCCTGACCGGATCCGCTGAATCGCCGCAGGTGGCCATGACGTCCGAAGACCTCGGACAGGCGGACATCACGGCATTGCTGCTCACCGGTCGCACGCTCGATCAGCTCGGAACCGCCGACGCGACCTTCGTTGGCACGCAGGTCATCGGCAACTTCTCGGGTGAAGTGCTTGGCTTTGCCGGCCGCGCCGTTGGGCTCGATACGCTGCGGCTCGGCGGCCTCGAGCAGGCCGAAGGGATCGCGGATCTCACGGCGGTCGCCACCGTTGTCGACCCGACGTCGAGACTCACGTTCGGCAAAGGGCTCGGGTCGAACATCAACATTACCTTCTCGCAAAGTTTGCGGGATTCCGAGGCGCAGACGTGGATTGTTGAATACCTCCCGACGCGGCGGTTCGATGTCCGCCTCGTATCGGATGACCAGAACCTCCTGTCGTCCGGGTTTAGGCACGAGTTCCTGGTCGGCGCGGGCGCGACGACGACATCTTCGTCAACCGCCACACAACGGCGGCCCGATCAGAAGATTGCGGAGGTGCGAATCACCGGAGATGTTGCCTTTCCAGAAGGTCGGATTCGATCGCTTCTCAAACTTGGCCCGGGCGACACGTTCGATTTCGCGCGGTGGCAGGACGACCGCGATCGGCTCGAGGATTTCTACCATCGGAATGCCCGGCTCGCGGCACGGATCACCGCCAGCCGCGAGATCAAGGGTGACGTCGTCAATCTTGTGTACGCGATTGACGCCGGACCACAGACGACGATCGAACTCAGCGGAGTAGACGTTGACAGCGCCGTGTTGCAGGAGCTTCGGGAGGCGTGGGCCAGCTCCATTCTCGACGAGCTGGCCATAGAGGACGCGACGCGGATCACGCGGATCCTTCTCGCGCGGCGCGGGTATGTCCGTCCGGCGGTTTCCGCGCGTATCACGTCAGCGGGAAATACCAGGACGCTTCATATCGACGTGCAGCCTGGCGAGCGAAGCCGCGAGACGCGGGTGCGGATCATGATTTCGAACGAGGGGCTCGCCATGGAGCTCGACAGGCAGGTCGCCGCACGTGGTTTGGATGCGCTGATTCTGCGCGACCCCGGTGCGGTGACGCGCGAACTCACGGAATACCTCCGCTCTCGCGGTTACCTTCGCGCAACGGTCAAACCCGCGCCGCCGGTCCTCGAGGGCGACACCGCCGTGCTGCCGGTCGCGGTGGATCCCGGCCCTCAGTTCGTCATCGCGACTGTGAATTTCGAAGGACGGCGAACCGTCGCTGCGGAGGATGTGGCAAAGGCGGCGTCGATTTTCGAGGAAACGCCATACGATCCTGCGGTCATTGACGCCGCGCGCGATCGTATCGTCGGCCTGTACCGCAGCAAGGGATACGCGTCGCCAGCCGTTGTTGCCAATGCAGCGGTTCGCGACACAGAGGCTCGCGTTGATCTGACGTTCGAAATCACCGAGAGCTCGCGCCAGACCGTCGGTGACATTGTGGTATCGGGTAACGTGGGCGTCGACACCGACGTTGTGACGCGAGCGTTGCGCCTGAATATCGGCGCCCCGCTCGAACCTGCCGAACTGCTTCGTGCGCGGACGCGGCTGTTCAACACCGGACTGTTCAGGCGTGTCGATGTCACGACCGAGCCGATCAATCGCGTCAGCACGGCTGATCCGGAGCAGCCAATCCGCATCCGCGTCGCATTGGAACCATGGCCCGCGCTCCGCGTTAGGTATGGACTTCAGGCGGCGCAGCAGTTTTCGTCCACGTCGGTCCCGGCGGAGCGTGATGTCGTTCCAGGCCTCCTGGCCGATGCGACGCGACGCACGCTGTTCGGGCGCGCGATAAGCGTGAGCGGCTCCATTCAATATCAGCCGCGCGACCGCGAGGCGCGCGCCTTTGTCAGTGCGCCAACATTCCTCAACCTGCCGGTGGAGTCACAGCTCGTTCTCCAACGTCAGCACGTCGAACCGCCAGGGACGACGCTTGTCACCGACCAGAACAGCATCGCATGGCAGCAACAACTGAAGACTGCAGGCAGCCTGACGCTGACGTATGGGTATCAGTTCAACCGCGACCACACCTTGAACACCAGAATCGATCCGATTACTGGAATCCCATTCGATATCACGGTGAGCGTGGCGCAACTGATTGGCAGCGCGGCCTGGGACACACGGAACAATGCGCTCGACGCCACGCGCGGCTCGCTCTATTCGTCGAGCCTGCTGTGGGCCCCAGAGCGTCTCGGTTCGCAGTTCCGGTTCCTCAAATACGTCGGCCAGGCATACCGGTTCCAAAACGTGAACGGCGTCGTCCTCGCATCAGCTGCGCGACTTGGACTGGTCGGCCCGCTTGGCGGTCAGGAGCTGATCCCGTCGCAACGATTCTTTGCCGGCGGATCGCGAACGGTGCGCGGTGTGGATGAAAACGGCCTCGGTCCCCGAGATTTCTTCGGCGATCCCGCCGGCGGACAGTCGATGCTCATCCTGAATCAGGAGGCGCGCGTACCGGTCTACAAGTGGCTGGGCGGCGTCGGGTTCATGGACGCCGGCAATGTCTACGCAACCATCCAAGATCTGAAGTTGAATGACTTGGTTGGTTCCGTAGGCTTCGGTATCAGGCTGAACACGCCGTTTGCTCTGCTCCGCGCCGACTACGGAAGGGTCATCTGGGGTCCCATGCCGCGGATGGGCAAGTGGTACTTTGGAATTGGTCAGGCTTTCTAATGTGCGAGAGGTGCGAGAAGTGCAATGGGGTGCGAAGGGTGCCTTACTTGCACCGATTGCACCGATTGCACCTTCGCACCTTTCGCACCTGTAACTACCGACCCCGGACCGTCTTCATGATCTGAGTGACTTCGGGCCGCTCCGGCGCGTCGGGCGCTAGCTTGAGGAACTGCTCGAAGTGATTGGCCATCCGGTCCGGCCGGCTGGCGCGGTACTGCATCAACCCGTCGTAATAGTGCGCGTAGGCGTTGGACGGATTGATCTCGGTGACGCGGTCGAATTCGGTCGCCGCTGCCGCCCATTCCTGTCGTTTGGCGAGCACGAGGCCAAGCTGATAGTGCGCCTCGGCCATCCCGCCGTTCATTTCGACGGCCTGGCGGGCTGAGGCGAGCGCGCCCTCGGTGTCGTCCTGCATCAACTGCTGCGCGGACAACCCGATGAAGTGCCAGACGTCACCTGCGTCTCGAGACGCGAGCGCCCCGTATGTTTGAAGGGCCTGTTCGTTCTCCCCGAGCTTCTGGTGACTCTGCGCCGCCGTATACAGGACGGCGGGATCCCCGTCCGGCTGCGCAGCGTCGACGACGCGCTGGTACTCGCCGGCTTCGAACAGCTTCTGCACCTGTGAGGCGTTCTGCGCAAAGACTGCTGATGCTGTGAAGGTCAACACGAACGTAAGCGTGGTCTTCTTCATGATTTGATTGTACGGTGTCGGTTCGATTCGACGACTACTGCAGGGCCAAAGAGCACGCTGCGGTCGCTGCGGTCCTCCCACCGTATAAGACGTCCGCCATCGATCTTCACGTCGGCACGTTCCGCGCCATCGGAAATACGTGGTCGCGGACGCTGTTTGACGGTGATTTCTATCGCAGTACGTATGTAAATCTGGACATTCCCGTTACGAATCTGGTCATCGTGGAGTCAGAAGAGGGCAACACCGGGGCAGACGACCCAGCCATGCTCGGCGGCGGACAGACGGACAAGCACCTGATTTACGAGGGTCTCTCCCGTGTGGACGTCGATGCCGTTTTCGCCGGCGCGACCACGGCACGCAGCGACGAGCTCGTTTTTTCCGTGTGGCATCCGGAGCTCGTCGCGTTGCGGCGCGATTTCGGACGGACCCGTCATCCCGCTCAGGTCATTGTCACCAGCCGCGGCGCACTTCACATCGAGACCGCTCTCATGTTTCAGGTTCCGGAAATCCCGGTGTACCTCGTCACGGCGTCGGAGACGGCATCGTCGCTGCGACTTCGGGTGGCCACGCGTCCCTGGGTTCAGGTCGTCGATGCCGGACAGCCGCCCTCGATGCGCACGGCGCTTCGCGAACTCCGGTCACGCGGTATCGACACCGTGTCGGCCATTGGCGGGAGGACGACGGCGCGCGCGCTCCTCCGCGAACAGGTCGTTCACGATCTCTATCTGACAACGTCGGCGAAGGAGGGTGGCGAGCCACACACGCCGTTAATGGACGCGCCGCTGAATGCGCCGGCGGTCGTGATCAAGAGAGGAACCGGGCCGGAGGAAGGAGTCCGGTTTGTGCACTATGCACTGCGGGCCGGCTAAAGCCGGCCCCTACGATCGCACACCCTACGATCGCACACGTTCCGTGGGGGCCGGCTTTAGCAGGCCCTACGCCGAGAGCTCCTCTTCGTCCGGGAAGCCGTGCTGCTTGCGACCGACCGGTCCTTCCATCTT
>Ga0070675_100003386_pt1 | contig 12082 bp, 6 predicted proteins | sample KBSM43metaG_FD_65343 | JGI IMG/M metagenome (GOLD analysis project Ga0070675, IMG submission 65343) | Miscanthus rhizosphere microbial communities from Kellogg Biological Station, Michigan, USA - KBS M4-3 metaG | ecosystem: Host-associated > Plants > Roots > Rhizosphere > Soil ...
TCGAAAGACACCGTCGAGAACTGTCACACCTCGCGCGCGTGAATGTGCTCGGGCAACTCTCGGGCGCACTCGCCCACGACCTGAATCAGCCGTTAACGGCTATCCTGAGCAACGCACAGGCGGCGCACAAGTGGCTGCTGCGCGACCCGCCCAACACCGAATACGCCGCCGAGATACTGCAGGACATCATTGACGACGACCGGCGCGCGGCCGCAATGATTCACCGGCTTCGTAGCCTCCTGAAACGCGGCGACCTGCGCGTTGAGCGAATCGACGTTGCGGACTTGATGAGCGAGGTACTGGACCTGTCACGCTCGGAACTCCAGGCGCGGAACATCGAGCCGACGACGTCCATCAATCCTGCAGCGCCTGCGCTCCTGGGTGACAAAGTACAACTGCAGCAGGTGTTGTTGAACCTCATCCTCAACGCCTGCGATGCCATGAACGACATGGAGGAGCCGCGCCGACGGCTCGAGCTCTCCGTGGCGAGCGACGATCTCAGGACCGTACGCCTGTCGGTCCGAGACTGGGGAGTGGGATTGCCCACCGACCTCATCGCGCGGTTGTTCGAGCCGTTCGTCACCACAAAGACTGACGGGCTTGGCCTAGGCCTATCGATTTCACGAACGATTATTGCCGCGCACGGTGGACGGCTTTGGGCCGAGAACAACCTTGGCGGGGGAGCGACAATCCATTGCGTCCTGCCTGTTGCTGAACAGCCGGAGGTGGCGGCCGCCGAACCAACGAGCAGCCTGCCCGACGCGGTGCGACATTGACGAGTGATCGCACGGGTGGTCGCCAGATTCGGGTGGCGATCGTTGATGACGACGCTGGCGTGCGTGTCGGACTGCGGCGACTCTGCGAGGTGTTCGATCTCGGCGTGACTGTGTATGCGTCAGGCCATGAGTTCCTCGCCTCGCTCGACCACGGCCGCCCACACGCCGATTGCCTGCTGATTGATGCCCACATGCCCACGATGACAGGCGTCGAGCTCCAACACGATCTCCTCTCCAGAGGAATACTGATCCCGACGATCGTGTTTACCGGCGATGACCCAGAAGCGATATCCGTACACCACACAGGCCTGAGCGTGGTGGCGTGTTTGCGAAAGCCGATCGAGAGTGACGTTTTGATCGCGGCGATCGAGCGGGCCGTCGGCGCTGTGGTGTTCGACCCGGACGGACCGTAGATCACTACTCGGCACGAAGCGCGTCTACCGGGTTCACTGACGCGGCGCGCCGCGCCGGCACGAGACTCGCCAGTCCGGCCACCGCCATCAAGATCACGGCACCGCCAATGAACGACAGCGGGTCAAGCGGTCGCACACCGTACAGCATCCCTGCGAGCATGCCGGTCGCCACAGAGGAAGCCAGGAGACCAACGGCAGCCCCAATGACGACGGGCTTCGCCGCTCCCGCCAGCATCAGCCGCACGACTTGGGCGCGCAGCGCACCAAGAGCCACGCGCACACCAATCTCGCGTGTGCGCTGCGTCACGGTGTACGACGCAAGACCGTAAATGCCCAGGGCCGCGAGGAACGCGCCAATGATGGCGACACCCGCTGCGAGCCCCGACGTCAGTCGATGCGGCAGCAGCGTGACAGCTGTCACATCCGCGAGCGTGGCGGCGTACGACAACGGCAGGTTCGGATCAATCTCGGCCACCATCGCACGTACGTGCGGCAGCACGCTGGTGCCATTCGCGCGAATCAGCAGCCGCATCACGGCTTCGTTCGTTTGCGCCGCGGGAATGTAGACGAACGGCGCCGGGTCTTCCCCGATGGTTCGATACTTGGTATCGCGAACGACGCCAATGACGTCCAGCGGACGACGGCTGACGCCCTGTAACAGCAGCTGTCCCACCGGATCCTGTCCCGGCCACGCGCGTCTCGCCATTGTCTCGTTGACAATCGCGACAGCTGGCGCACCGGCGCGATCGCGCTCGTCGAAGGTACGGCCGCGCGACAGCGGCAGGCGGAGCACGCGGAAGTAGTCAGGTGAGACGAAGTTTCGGCTGACCTCGATCGCGTGATCGTCTCCCTGTTCGCCCGGCAACCACACACGGCCGCCCTCGCGCTCGCGCGTCAGCGGCACGACTCGCGCCAGCGCCGCCGATTCCACTCCAGGCAACCGCTGCACGCGGGCGAGCAGATCCTCGAAGAAGGGACGGGGTGCTGTGGGCGCGTACCCGCCAAGCCGAAGATCGAAATCGGCTACATCCACGCCTTCGATGGTGAAGCCCGGATCGATCGCATTGGCGTTTGCGAGCGATCGTCCGAGGAGCACGGCCGTCACTACCAGCAGCATCGACAGCGCGACCTGCGCCGCCAGAAGCACCTGACGGGCGCGCAACCGCTTCGGCGCCCCGCCGCTCGTCGGCTTCATCGCCGTTGCAAGATCGATCCGGGTCGCCTGCGCGGCTGGAAGAAGACCGCAGAGAATCACCGTCAGCACTGCGACGACGACCGCGAACGCCGTGACGCGCCAATCCACGGAGACGTTGTAAGTCACTTCGAGACCGAACCTCGGCGCCAGTTGTCCGAGCAGCACAAGGCCCCACCACGCCACCAGCAGTCCCACTGCCGTCCCCACCGCAGCGATCACCAGGCTCTCGGCAACGAGCAACCGTATCAGGCGCAGACGATCGGCGCCGAGCGCGAGACGGAGTGACATTTCCCGGGTGCGATTGATGCTGCGGGCCAGCACCAAGCCGCCGACACTGGTGCACGCCACGAGCAACACGAGCCCGGTCAGTGCCGCGATGAGCGCAAGATATCGGGAGATCGGCGACCGGCCGTCCACGGGCAGCGCCGCCGCGGACTCCACACCGAGCCCATGCCGGCGATTGTCCTCGGGGTACTCGCGGGCGAGTTCGGTCGCGATCCGCTGCATGTCGGCTCTCGCCTGCGCGGAACTGACGCCGTTCTTCAGCCGGCCGATCCCCATCAGCCACTGCTGACCGCGGCGGCCCAGGCGCCGCAGGTTGTCGCCATCAGGAAACGCCGTGAGCGGCATCCAGATGCCGGTGGCGTCGATGCTGTGGCCGTTGAAACCCGCAGCAGCGACGCCAATGATCCGGAACGACCGGCCATTCAGCCGAAGCGACCGGCCAAGGATGTTTGCGTCACCGCCGAACTGCGAGCGCCACACTCGGTGGCTGATGATGGCCACTGTCGCCGGCGCGGTCAGCGGCATGTCCTCTGCGACAAACGTGCGGCCGAGCGCCATCGGCGTCCCGAGCACGGAGAAGTAGTTCGTCGACACGTACGCACCGGACAGGCGCGACGCATTCGTGCCATCCCCCACACCAACCGCGTCGCCGCTGCGCACAGCGGCGAGCGCCTCAAACACGGTCTGCCTCTGCACGTAGTCCCGATAGTTCGGGAACGAGAAGGTGGTGAAGCCGTCATCGGTGGAGGGTCCCGGTCCCGCCATGTCCACGCGCCCAATCTCGACCAGCCGCTCGGGCTCGGCGATGCCCGGCCAGGGGCGGAACAGGTACGTATCAGCGACGGCAAAGATCACGGCTGTGCTGCCGATGCCGATGGCGAGCGACAGCGCAGCCGTCAGGGTGAACATCGGGCTTGCCCACAGCGTCCGCACCGCAAGCCGCCCATCACGCCACGCGTTTGCCCACATCGCGCCCTCCAGCGAAAGTGCTCGCGTCTTGGACGCGGCTCGCCGGCAAATCGTTGGGCTTTCCGCGGCCGTTACGGAGGCAGGCAACTCCGTCGCTCCCTTAGATCGTCTAAGGGACGCGAAGGGCGGAACGACATGGGCGTCAGGGACTTCGATCTGATTCAAGGCACGCTCGACCTGCTGGTGCTCAAGTGCCTCGGCACCGGGGCCAATCACGGATACGGCATCGCGTTGCGCATTCATCAACTCTCGGACGACGCCCTGCGCATCGAGGAAGGGTCGCTCTATCCGGCCCTGTACCGCATGGAGGAGCAAGGGCTCATCGAGTCGGAATGGGGCGTGACCGAGAACAACCGCCGGGCCAAGTTCTACTCGCTGACCCGCAAGGGACGGGCGGTTGCCGATGCCGAGCTCGACAGCTGGCGGCGCCTGTCGAAAGCCGTGACCCGTGTACTCCGCGGGCTGGAGCAGGGAGCCTGACATGACGTTTCGTTCACCGCGACTGCTTCGCCGCATCCTGGCCGTCTTCCGATGGAGTGCACAGGATACGGAGATGGACCAGGAGATGGCGTTTCACATCGACGCCATGACCCGTGAGTACGTCCGCTCGGGCATGAGCGAGGCAGACGCCGCGCGCGCCGCGCGCAAGCGCTTTGGGAGCACGTTCCGTCACAAGGAGGCGGGTCACGACACCCGCAGCGGACATCTTGACGAGCTCGTCCAAGACGTGAAATCAGGTCTCCGGCAACTGACCGGGGCACCGACGTTCGCGGTCGTCGCCGCGATCACACTGGCGCTCGGCATCGGTGTCAACGCCGCCGTGTTTGCCGTCGTCAAGTCGGCGCTGCTCGACGCGCTGCCGTATACGGACGCCGATCGACTGGTGCGCGTGTATGGCGGCGCGCGAGCGCAACTACAGCGCGGCCCGTTGAGCGCCGGTACGATCAGCGACATCAGGGAACGTCAGCGGTCGCTGGCGAGTCTCTCCGCTTTCATGGACGTCGTCATCGACGCGGTATTCGGAAGCGACAGTGGTCCGCAAGTGGCGCGTATGGCGTGGGTCGAGCACAATTTCTTCGACACGCTCGGTGTCTCGGCCGCCCGCGGACGCGTTTTCCGCCGTGAAGACGCGCTGAGCGGACTGACGCCGCTGACCGGTGGAATCCTCGCACCCGACGCACCGTCGGCCGTCATGCTGACCTATAGCGGCTGGACGCGTCTCTTCGGCGGCGACGAAGCAGTCTTGGGACGGGATGTGCGGGTCAACGGAATTCCGCGCCACGTGATCGGCGTGCTGCCGAGCAACTACGTGGGTCCGATGGGTGCAGTGGACTTCTACTTCGCGTTCGACCTGGGTCCTGTGCTCGGCAACGTGATCGTCGCGCGCGGGTCGCAGTGGCTCGGCGGCGTCGGACGCCTGAAGCCTGGAGTCGCGCACGAAACAGCGCGCGACGAGATCGCCGCGATCTGGACCGACCTGGTCCGCGAGTTCCCGGCCGACAACCGGGCGCTCGGCCTCGCGACTGTGCCCCTGCGAGAGGCAATGATCGGCAACACCCGTACACCGCTGCTGGTTCTGATGGCGAGCGCCGGGCTGGTGCTGTTCATCACCTGCGCCAATCTCGCTGGCGCGCTGCTCTCGCGCGCGTTGTCGAGGCGCAAGGAGTTTGCCGTTCGCGCCGCACTCGGGGCAGGCCGCGGCCGTCTTGTCCGTCAGCTGCTCACCGAATCCGTCGTCCTCGCGGTGACCGGTGGCGTCGCCGGCGTCGTGATCGCCTCGGTGACCCTCGATCGTCTGGGTCAGTTCGCGGCGCGCGCGCTCCCCGGTTATGTCACGCTGTCTCTCGATTGGGGCGCCGTAATCGTCATTGGAGGCGTCGCCATTGCCACGGGTCTTCTGTTTGGCGCCGCACCGGCGCTGTCCATCGAACGCTCGCAGGCACAGAGCGCCGTGCGTGACGACTCGCGCGGAGCTAGCGAAAGCCGACGATCGCTTCGGCTTCGCGGCGTACTGGTCGCGGGCCAGATGGCGCTTTGTTTGAGCCTCCTGGTCGGCGCGGGACTTCTCACACGGAGCCTGTGGGCGATGACAGGCCAGTCACTCGGGTTCGAACCGAATGGCGTGCTGACCGCCGCGTTGCAGCTGCCGCTGCGCGACTACGCGACTCCGGAATCGCGTGCGCTGTTCCGCACTCGACTGGAGGAAGAACTGCGCGGCCTCCCGGGCGTCACTGCCGTCGCGACCGCTACGTCGATTCCTACGGCCGTGCGGCAGCGCTCTGGAGTGACGCTCGAGGGAGCACCGTCAAGCGGCGGGCAAACATTCGTCATCATGGCCGCGGTCTCGGACGACTATTTCCGCACGCTTCAGATCCCGCTTCATCAGGGACGCACCTTCGGCACGCAGGATCTTCCAAACACTCCGACGAAACTGGTTATCAGCGAAAGCATGGCGCGACGTTTCTGGCCCGATGGCAATGCCATAGGCCAGCGCATAGGTCTCGGCCCCAACCCTCAGGCGCCGCTCAACGAAATCGTCGGCATCGTCGGCGACGTGCGCAACGATCGCGCGCGGCCGGACGCGGAGCCGATGGCGTATGCATCGACGCGTCAGAACGGCGCGCCGATTGTCACGATCCTGGTTCGCGCCGACGGAGATCCGCTCGCACTCGCCAGGCCCATGGAACGCGCGGTGGCCGGCCTCGATTCCGGAATCGCGCTGCAGCGAGTAATGACAATGCCCGTCGTACTCGGCGAGGGCATCGCCGGCCGCCGGCTCCCGGTCCTTCTGATGACTGGCTTCGGCGTATTGGCGCTGCTGCTCGCGACGGTGGGCGTCTACGCCATGTTCGCCAGCCTCGCCGCCGCACGGGAGCGTGAGTTCGGCATCCGCCTGGCTCTGGGTTCGCGCCCGGGCGCTATCGCCGCTCTCGTTCTCCGCCAAGGCGCGGGATGGATGGTCGCCGGACTCGCCGTTGGTGCGGTCGGAATCGTCGTCGTCGTGCGGCTCGTGCGCGATCTGCTGTACAACGTATCGCCGTTCGATCCTGTGACGCTCGGCGCCTCGGTCGCGGTTCTGGTCGCCTGCGCAACGATCGCGCTGCTGATTCCCGTCCGCCGTGCCACGCGCGTCGATGCGGCCGTTGCGCTACGCGCCCAGTAGAGGCGGGTCTTTAGACCCGCCTTCTTCTAATCCGCAACTCCCACGTTGCCGCCGGTCAACACACCGGTCGTCTGAAGCACGACATCACCCTGCGGGTTTCGAACCGTCACGCTGAACGTATCGAGGCCCGCCCCGGGCTCGCCGTTGTCCTGTGACTCGGCCACGAATGTGAACCCGGGACGTCCGTTCCACCATCCTGTGCCGGAGAACTGGACCGCGCTTCCGGCAAACACGACGTGCTCGAGGCTCGTCGCCACGAGCGTGTTTGGCAACGTGCGCGGCCGCGCCGTGATCAGGGTGAGCCACCCGCGCTCTTCTCCAGCCACGGTCTGGTGAGCAAAGAAGGTGAACGTGACTCGCGACGAATCGCTGATCTGTCCGATGCCGAGGATTGCGCCCGGCGCTTCCGGATACGTGAAACGCGCAACCGCTGGATCGTGATCGGAGAGCCGCTCCGGGCGAGACGGATCGCTTCGCAGCACTTCAGGAAAGTCGGCATCGATGTGGGCGTGACCGAAGCCGCTCAATCCGGCCGAGGCCGCTGATGACAGCAGCACGTGGTCGAGCGTCTGCGCGTTCCCGTCGAAGCTGTACGAGTAGTCGCCGGATGGTACGGCGCTCACGACGTTGGGATCGAGACCAAGTGCGGACCAGTCAACCACCTGCTCCGGTGGAGCCTGATCGCCGCGGATGATGCCGAGCACATCGACAAACCCGTCGTTGACGTCGAACGCGTTGTAGTCACCGACTGAGATCACCGGGACGCCGGGGCGGTTCGTTTGCAACTCGATGAGCAGCTGCGCCACGGATTCAGCCTGCGCTTTGCGCTTCGCGCGCACCCGTACGCCGTCCACAGGATCGTCGATGCCGTTCAACGAGCGCAGGTGATTCACGACGACGAACACGTGGGCCGGTAAGCGATAGACAGGCCCCTGCACCGTGGCATCGAGAATCAACGACGGGCGATCGTTCAGCAACTCGGGCATGCCGCTTCGAGGGTTGATGTAAGTTTCGTCGGGCCGCCATTGTTCGACGGCGTGCACCGTCACGTTGCCGCGTGTGAGGATGCCGACATCGATGCCGCCGATGTCGTTGCCTTCGAGCAGATGCACCTGATAGCCGGGCAACGGCTCTCCCGCACTCGCCGCATCGGTATCGATCTTCGCCGCGACATCCTGCAGCACGGTCAGGTTCTCTGCTTCCTGAACGCCGATGACGTCTGGCGTGTGCAGATACTGGCGGATGATCAGCGACGCCTTCGCCAGTCGATTGGTGTAGGCAGTTGCCGTCAACACCGGGTCGTCGGTCGCTGGATCGTTCACCGTCTCGAAGAACCGCTGCAGGTTCATGCTCGCCACCTGATACTCGATGACCGCCGGAGCCGTTACCGCTGCCGGAGCGTTGCCTGTTGACACGACCGTCAGCGCGCCGAGATCGGGCAACACCGTCCAGGTGCGGAATGCGTAGTCGAGAACACCAGCCGCAATGTTGATGCTGGCGCCGGTCGAGACGATGACTCCAGGGAAGACACCTACTTGCCCGTCGCTATCCACTCGCAGGCGTTCGGGGTTGCCGTCGAATGCGGGGATCGTGCACACGCTCGCCGCGTTTTCGTCGCACGGCGGTGGCGAATCGAGCGCGTCGATGCCGGCCTCACGGAACGGACGCGGCGTGCCTGGGAACACTGCATAGAACACACCGTTGTTGCTGCCGGTGCCATTCGGTTCGTTGACGCTGCCCGAGGTGGGCGCGATTACGCTCAGCGCGCCTGGCGCGACACGCATGCCTTCGAATCGCTCCAACTGCAACGGACCGCCGGTCGGAGCGAGGTTCGCTGCGGTCAAGGCAATCGCCGCCGGCAGGGGCTGCCCTGTTGCCTGCACGGCTATCGTCGGCGTGACGATCTCGGTCACTGGCGGTTGATTCGGATCCGCCGCTGGCGAGAATTCCGCCACCGTTCCCGTCACGATCACCTCGTCGCCAACGTTCACCGCATTGGGCGCCCCGGAGGTGAACACAAAAATGCCCTCCGAGGTCATCGGATTCCCCTCGAGCGCAGCCACGTCATCCGGCGCCTGAATGAAAAAGCCGTTGTTGAACCGCTTGGCAGTCACGATGCCCTGCACAGCGACGATCTGGCCGACGAGCGGTGATTCGTCGAGCGCGCTCTGCACGTCGTGGGGCCATACGACAGTCGGCGGCGTGCAGTCATTCAGCGGAGAGGCGCTGTTGCGCGGCACAGGTGGTGAGGCCGTACCGAAGTCGGCGCCGTTGACATTGGTATCGACGCACCCGTTCTGCGCGCGGACGCCGGATACATTCGCACCAAGGACGGGAGCGGCAAGGCCGCCTTCAGAGCAATTCGCGACACCGTAGCCGACGAGATCGACAAGATCGCCGCCAGACGGACATGCGCCAGCCAGCGGCGTGATGCTCCGAACGAGTGCGACCTTTCCGTCTCCGGCTGCCAACAGGATCGATCCAGTCGAATCCGGCGCCGGAAGCGGAGTCGTTCCGCTCGTTCCGCCGCCCTCCTGCACGAGGTGATACCGGCCTGGAGCGAGGATCCCGGACAGCGGTGTCGCGGACCACGTCGCGCCGCCGCTCGATCCGTACTGTACCGACCAGCCGGCCAGATTCACTGGATCGGGACCGGGATTGAAGATCTCGATGAAGTCGTTTGTAAAGACCGACCCGCTGTTGCCTCCGCCCCCGTACATCTGACTGATGACGGCGTCGCCTTGATCGACCGGCGGCGAGGCGCAACCGGGGACTGACGCTCTGTTCTGCGGATCGTTCGGCGTGAGCAGATCGAAGTCGGCATCGTTATCGTTGGTATCGACACCGGCGGCCACGCGGCTGTATCCGCGATCCAGATTGGACGCGGTCGTGCTGCCAAGGCTCGTGAGCCGGGTACCCTCCCCGAAGCCGGAGCCGGCACTCAGCCCGACCTGGTCGACGATCGAGTTGTTGGCGAGTGTCAGCGCCAGGCCGCCGTCGTCGGTGATGCCTGTCGTGTATGCCTGGTTGCCGACAATGGTGCCGCCATATCCCGAGGAGCCGGAGTTGGTCGCGAGGTAATAGCAGCCTGGTCCGAGGATCGTGCTTGGCGGCACCGTGAGTCGGTCGCCAACCCCGGCTGCCGCATTCGACCCGCGGATCTTCCACCCGCTGATGTCCACCGGGGCGGCCGTCGGGTTGAACAGTTCGATGAACTCGTCGTTGCCGCCGTTCGGCCCTCGCACGCGGAACTCGTTAATGACAACACTGGTGCCCGATTGCGCGCCAAGACGCGCCTGGCCGGCCACGGACATGAGCACCAGCGGCGCAGCGATCGCCGCGGCAACGAGCAGCCTTTTGACCATAAAACCTCGCGGGCGGGAAATTAGCGTACGCGAATCGCGGAGATGTAAACAACGCAATCCACCTGCCCGCGCGCTATGATTCGAAAGATGCGTGCACTCCTGAAATTCTTGATGTTTCTCGTCGTGGTCGCGGCCGTTGTCGTCAGCGGCGCGTGGGTCTGGGCCGGACGTCAGTCAGGGCCAATGATCGAAATCCGCCAGCCGGGAAAATTCCTTGGGCGGACCGGAACCGTCGAGTTGATGGTGCAGGCGCCCGGCGGCGTCTTCTCCGGCGTGGACGTCGCCGTGGAGCAGAACGGAAAGACGTTCCCCGTCTATACGCTGGACCCGCAAAAGCCCGACGCGTCGAAGGCTGACAGCGCCGAAAAAGTCTACGTAATGCGGCCGATCGGAAAGCAGGCGATTCCCGATCTGCAAGCCGGTCCGGCGCGCATCGTGGTGCGTGCATCGCGTCCGGTCGTCTACGGACTGCGGCAGGCAGAGTCCACGGCCACGCGAGACGTGCAGGTGCGGCTCGATCCGCCGCGCGCTTCCGTCGTCTCCAGTTTCCACTACATCAACCTGGGTGGCAGCGAGTTTGTCGTCTATCGCGTCTCACCTGACGACGTGGAATCGGGTGTGCGCGTCGGGAACATCGAGTACAACGGTTATCCGGCCAAGGGCGCCGGCATCAGCAGCGACCCGGCATTGCGGGTCGCGTTCTTTGCGATGCTCTTCGATCAGGATCCGCGCTCCGCGGTGCAGGTATTCGCGCGGGACCCGGCAGGCAACGAGGTCGTGGTGCCCGTCGATCATCAAGTGTTTCCGAAGCCGTACGGCAAGAGCACGATTCCGCTCGATGACGCATTCCTGCAGCGGGTGGTACCGGCCATCGCCAGCAACTCGCCGAACGAGAAGATCCCGACCGACGACGTCCTGGCGGGCTTCCTGAAGATCAACGGCGACCTCCGGAAGAAGAACAATCAGTACTTGATGGAGCTCTCGAAGAAGAGTGCGCCCGAGCTGTACTTCAAAGATGCGTTCCAGCAGCTCGGCAATTCGCAGGTCGAAGCGAAGTTCGCCGACACACGCACCTACACCTATAAAGGTAAGGACGTCGATAAGCAGGTCCATCTCGGCTTCGATCTCGCCAAGACCGCGAACGTGTCGATCGTCGCCTCACAGCGCGGCCATGTCGTTCACGCATCCGACCTCGGCATCTACGGCAACTGCGTCGTCATTGACCACGGCATGGGCGTGCTGTCGCTCTACGGGCACCTCTCTTCGATTGGGGTGAAAGTCGGGGACATGGTCGAGAAGGGACAGGAGCTGGGCCGCAGCGGCATGACCGGATTAGCTGGCGGCGATCACCTCCACTTCACGATGATCGTCGGCGGGCAGCAGGTCACCCCCGTGGACTGGTGGAGCCCGCAGTGGATGCAGGACCGCGTGCTCCGCAAGATTACGGCCGCGGGCGGCGTGTCATAAAATTGAGGATTCCGGAGTTATCGATGCATCCACTACTTCGCCTGCTCGCGTGCGCCGCACTGAGCATGGCGGTGATCGGCGCCGCCTGTGGCGGCGGTGCCAGCGAAGAATCGACCGCGTCGAAGGCCGCGGCGCCCGTCACCAACCCCGTTGATCCGAATACCGCAAGTGCGATCACCGGTGTCGTCACGCTACAGGGCACGCCGCCACCGAATCCACCGATCAATAGGGGCTCGGACCCGTACTGTATGAAGCTCGGCGCAGCGACAACACCGGTTTTCGTCGTGTCCGACGACAGCGGACTCGAAAACGTATTTGTCTACGTGAAAGATGGCCTTGGCTCGCTGAAGTTCCCAGTACCGTCGAGCCCGGTCGTGCTCGACCAGAAGGGCTGCTCATATAGCCCCCGAGTGTTCGGCATTCAGGTCGGACAGTCGCTCGACATCGTG
>Ga0070675_100003387_pt1 | contig 12080 bp, 8 predicted proteins | sample KBSM43metaG_FD_65343 | JGI IMG/M metagenome (GOLD analysis project Ga0070675, IMG submission 65343) | Miscanthus rhizosphere microbial communities from Kellogg Biological Station, Michigan, USA - KBS M4-3 metaG | ecosystem: Host-associated > Plants > Roots > Rhizosphere > Soil ...
ACGGGAATGGGCCTTCCCCGTTCCCGTCTCCGTCTCCGTCCGTTTATCGACTTCGATTACCGCTTCCCTGCCGTAACCGGATCCGCGGAGACCTTCTCCAGTACGTCACCCGACATCTTGTCGTCGTGGGTGTCCACGGCGATGTCGCCCAGCGAGACGATGCCGGTCACGCGCTTGTCGGCGCCCACGACCACGACGCGGCGGATCTGGCGGTCCTTCATGAGGCGGGCCGCGTCCTGGACGTCGTCCGTCTCCAGCACCGTCACCACGTCTTTGGTCATGACGTCCCGGATCGCCGTCGTGCGCGGATCACGGCCTTCCGAGATGGCCCGGATGACGATGTCCCGGTCCGTGACGATCCCCACCGCCCGGTCTCCCTCGCACACGGGCAAGGGCCCGACGTTCAGGGACTTCATCTTGGCGGCGGCCTCCTGGAGCGTCGTCTCCGGACGCACGCACTCGACGCGGCTCGTCATGACTTCCTTGATTTTCATGGAGGCACCTCCTGCCTGAGAGCGAACCCGACCTATACTTCGCGGGAGCGGGACTGACGGAAAAGCCAGTCCTCGACATATTCTAGGCATTGTTAGCCATACGGTCAATAGAAGTCTGAAATCCTGACATCAAATGAGCACGCCGCTCCAGATCGCCGAAGACATCCGCCGCGTACGCTCCGAGGCGGAAGAGCAGGATCGGATGGCGGACGAGGTCCGCGCGGGCCTCGAGTCGCGCCCCCTGCCCATGCTTCCGTCGAAGTACTTCTACGATGAGCGGGGCGGCGCGCTGTTCGACGAGATCACGCGCCTGCCCGAGTACTACCTGACCCGCACCGAGGAGGCGCTGCTCCCCGAGGTCGCGGCCGAAGTGGTCCGGCACGTGCGTCCGCGCACCCTCGTGGAGCTCGGGTCGGGCGTCGGGGGCAAGGTCCGGATGCTCCTGGACGCGATGGACGCGGCGGGAACGCTACAGAGCTGCACGCTCCTCGACATCAGCGAGACGGCGATCGCGAGCTCTCTCGCGCAGCTCCGCGCGGAGCGGCCGGGACTGCGGACGGCCGGCGTCGTCGGCGACTTCCTCACCGACCTGCGCGCCGTCGGCCCCGGCGAGTCCCGCCTGATCGCCTTCCTGGGCAGCACCATCGGCAACATCGATCCGAGGGAAGTGCCCGCGTTCTTCCGTTCCGCGGCCGCCATCCTCGCGCCCGGCGACGCCGTCCTCCTCGGGGTCGACCTCGTCAAGGACCGCGCCCGGCTGGAGGCGGCCTACAACGACGCGCGCGGGGTGACCGCGGAGTTCAACCGCAACATCCTGCGCGTCATGAACGACCGCCTCGGGGCGGACTTCGATCCCGAGGCCTTCGACCACGTGGCCTTCTACGACGCCGAGCGGAGCTGGATCGAGATGCGGCTGCGCACCCGCGACGCCGTCGAGGTCCAGGTTCCGGGCGCGGGCGCGTCGCTGTCCCTGCCCGCCGGCGGTGAGATCCGCACGGAGATCAGCTGCAAGTACACGCGCGAGTCGCTGGAGACGGCGCTGCGCGGCACGGGCCTGATGCTGGACGAGTGGCGGACGGATCCCGGCTCGCTGTTCGCGTTGGCGCTATTGAGAAGGCTGGGACGCGCCTAGGATCGCGGCGGCCCGGAACCGGGGCCGCCCCAGCCCCAACCCCAGCGTGCACGGAGCTTACGCACGGGCAGCCGCGCGTGACACATCCGCGGACAACAGCGTATCGCCGACGAGCGATTCCCTGAGGCTGGCCATGTCCTGCCCGAGCCGCTCCAGCCTCTCGTCGGTGAGGTGGATGCGGGCCTGGGTGAACAGCGCTGCCTCCTCGGAGACGATGTGGCGCTCGACGCTGAGCTGCAACGTGCGCATCTTCTCACCGTACTGCACGTCTTCGGGCTCGAGCTGATCGATCTCGGCGAGCAGGCCGTCCACGATGTGATGATCCTCGAGCGCGTCCCGGACCGCCTCCCGCGCGGGCTCCGCCCGGAGCCGCATCACCGCCGGATAGAATACGTGCTCCTCCACCCGGGAATGGGTCTGAAGCTCCTGGCGGATGTGCCGGTAGACGCTGCGGCGAGCGTCGATGTCGTTCCCGGCCGCGGTGAAGTCACGGAAGAGCTGACGAACGGCCTCGTGGTCCTGCCTCAACAGCGTCGTCGCGTCCATGCCCAGCCCCCCGGGAACCCCACGTCTTGCAGAGACTTCCTTGACACAATCTAGACCTCAAAGTTATAACTGTCAATGAAAGTCAGCATCTTTGATGAACTCTCCATACTGGGCCATCCCAGCGACTCGCGACCGGCGCTAGGCTGATGGCACGGCGTGGGCGGATCTTCGTCGCGCTCGTCCTCCTCGCGGTCATCGTCGTCGTGCTCGTCCTCCTCGGCTTCCTGCCCCAGGATCTCCTGCGCCGCTTCGTCGAGAAGCGCCTTCAATCCGGCCTCGGCGCGGGCAGCAGCATCGGCCGCATGCATACCGTTCCCGGGCGGCTCAGCACCGACGTCGAAGACCTCGTCATCCAGGGCCCGACCTACCGGCTGACCGTCCCCAAGGCGAGGGTCGTGCTGGAGCCGGGGTTCCTGTTCGGCAAGGCGCTCTCTTTCCTTTCCGTGGTCCTCGATTCGCCCCGCCTCGAGATCACGCCGGCCACGACCGGCGATACGTCGGCGGTGAACCAGTCGTTGATCATCCGCCAGCTCACCGTCACGAACGCGACGATCGTCTACCACCTGGGACCGCAGAATCAGCTCACCCTCACCGGCGTCTCCCTGCGCGGCGCCGTCGGCGAGGGCACCCTCGACGTCGGGGCCAAAGGCGGGACGTGGCAGCGGGACACGACGGTCGCGCTCGGTCCGGTCACGGGCCGTCTGCGGGTCTCCTCGCGGCTCGACATCGGCATCGACACGCTGCAAGGCGACGTCCTCCACTCGCACGTGCAGGTCTCCGGCCCGCTGGGGAGGATCGGCGCGATCAATCCCGATCTCCGGCTGCAGGCGCGCATCGACCTGCGCGACCTGTCCGCCTTCGGGCTGGGCGCGGACGTGAGCGGACGCATCACCGCCGAAGGCAAGCTCAGCGGCCTGGGCGAATCGATGACCCTCGACACCAGGATCCAGGGGGGCACGCTCAAGATCTCGAGCTGGCCGATCGATCGCCTCGACGCGCACCTGGTCCACAAGGGCGGGCTCGACGGCCGGACCGACGTCACCCTGGACGCGGATCTCCTCGGCGGACGGACGGACGGCATGGTGCGTCTTCGAGGAAACCAGACCGACGCGGACCTGAAGTTCTCCGGCATCGACGTGGCGCGCCTGCGCGCGCAGGGCGTGGCCTTGTCCTGGCCGCAGAGCGGCCGGCTGGGAGGGACGGTCAGCGCGTCCGGCGACTGGCGCTCCACCTTGCAGGTCAAGGGCACGGTCGAGACGGCGGGCCTGGCCGCGGGTGACATGGCGTTGCGGGCGCGGCTCAACGCGTCCGGGGGCGTACGCCTGCAGACCCGCGCCGTCGACCTCGCCTTCGACCTGAAGCTGGACGGCGCGCGTCCCGCCGCGGGTTCACTGCCACGCCTGCGGTCGGCGGACTTCGTGGTGAAGGGACAGGCGCGCGGCGCCTTCCCGCCGCCGATCGACGCGACGATCGCGGGCTCGCTCGGCGTGGAGACGGAGGGCGGCCCGGAGACCGTGCCCGTGACCGGGCGCGCACGCTATGCCGGCGGCGCGTACAGCGCCAACCTGGAGGCGCGCGGCCTCGGAGCGACGCTGACCGCGGCCGCCGACGGGCGCGGCTCCGTCCTGAGCCGCCTCGAAGTGGACGGCCAATCCGTCGACCTCTCGCTCCTGCGCCCGGAAGCGGACGGCATCGCGAACGTCCACCTGACGGCCTCGGGCCCGATCGACCGCCTGTCCGGAACGGCCACCTTCGACATCCCGCAGCTGCAGTGGAACGGCGAGCCGGTCGGACCGGTGACGGCCCGGCTCCAAGGCGTCCTCGGGCGCGGCCAGTTCACGTTCGAGGCCCCGGAGCTGCGCGTCAGCGGCCAGGGTACCGTCGACAAGCAGACCCTCCAGGCGACGCTGAAGCTCGACCAGACGCAGATCGAGCGCGTCGCGCGACTCGTCCCCCTGACGCAACCCGTGACGGGCGTGGTTTCGGGAACGGCGAACGTGACCATGCCCCTCTCGAACCCGCAAGCGGCGGTGGCGGACCTGCGCCTCGACACGCTCGATCTGGCGACCGCGGGCCTCACCGCCCGCGCGGCCCAGCCCGTGGTGGCGAGCCTGCGCAACCGCGTGCTCGAGTTCACGACCGTGCAGGTCGAGGGCAACGGCGTCACCGCCTCCGCCTCCGGCCGTCTGGGGCTCGATGCCACCGCGCCCATCGAGGGGCACGTGGTCTTCGACGCGGACCTCTCCCGCACGCCGCACCCGGCCGACCTCACGGTGACGGGAACGGCCCACGGCGACATCACCCTCAGCGGAACGCGCGAGCGGCCGCGCGCCTTTGGCGAAGTCGCCCTCGCCGGGATCACGGCCCAGAGGTCGGGCCAGACGATCGTGACCCTCGAGGACGGCCGTCTCGACTTGCAAGGCGACGCCGCCGTCGTGCAGAACATCCGCGCGACCGTCGGGGGTGGCGCGGTCGAGCTGACGGGAACGATCCCGGTGGCGGCGCTCTTGCCCGCCGCCGGCGCCGAGCGCCTCGGCCTCACCCCGGGCGTGGAGGCCGAGATCAACCTGCACTGGCAGGACGTGCAGGCAGCCGCCATCCTCGAGCTGCTGCGGCCCGGCGCTTCGCCCGTCCAGGCCACCCTCACCGGCGATGCGCGGGTGGCCGGGACGGCGGGATCGTGGCGCGACGCCCACGGCGAGCTGGCCCTCACCGCGACGAGCGTGCGCGTCCAGGACCTGGACCTGCAGATCGCGCCCATCACCGCGCGGCTCCAGGCCGGCCACGTCACGACGGATGGCCTCGTCGTCACGAGCGCGGGCAGCTCGTTCCGCGTGGACGGTGACGCGGATCTCCGGGCCGGGACGTTCCAGGCGACGGGCAAGGGCGTGCTCGAGCTGCGCACGCTGTCTCCCCTGCTCCAGGAGGCCTCGCTCACCGGCCTCGCCGACGTGGACGTCACCGCGGGCGGACCGTTCACGAATCCCGAGGCGCGCGGCACGATCCGCGTGCGGGACGGGACGCTCCGGGCCCGGGACATCCGCCAGCCCCTCACCGCGATCAACGTGCTCGTGACCGTCGACGAGCGCACGATCCGGATCACCGAAGGCACCGCCACTTTCGGCGGCGGGCCGGTGACCATGGAAGGCACGGCTCGTCTGGCCGGCCTATCCGTCGAGGACGTCAGCGTCGCCGTGAAGGCCACCGAGGTCGGCCTGCGCTACCCCGTCGGGGGGCGCGGGGGAGCCGTGCGCCAGATCCTGAGCGATCTCAAGGCGCGCCTGAATGCCGACCTCACCCTCACCGGCAAGCCGGGCGACTTCCTCCTGGCCGGCTCCGTCGCCGTCGAGCGCAGCCTCTACGACGCCGACATCTTCCTGGAGGACGCGCTCCTCGCGCCCACGGTGCCGCCGGGCATCGCCCAGCCGTCCCGGCTCCTCCAGTCGATCGCCCTGAACCTGGCCGTGGTGACGACGAACCCGTTCATCGTGCGCAACAACCTCGCGGAGGTCGAGGCGGAGGGCGGCCTCTCCGTGCGCGGCGACATGACGAACCCCGCGCCCTACGGCCGCTTCGACCTCCTGCCCGGCGGGAAGATCTTCATCCAGACGCGGGAGTTCGCCGTCGAGGACGGGTACCTGAGCTACGACGGCACCACCGACCCGGACGTGAACGTGCGCGCGACCACCGTCATCAAGGATCCGGCCCAGGACGTCCAGGTCACGGTCGTGATCTCGGGGACGATGCCGAACGTGTCGCTGGACCTGAGCTCGGACCCGGCCCTGTCCTCCTCGGAGATCGCGAGCCTCATCGCCACCGGGCGCTCCGACGTGGCCCTGGCCAGCAGCGGCTGGATCGTGGGCGAGCAGGCGAGCGCGTTGCTCCTCGGGCGGTTCACGCGCGCCGTGTCCCGCCAGCTCATGGACCTCGGCCTCGACCAGGTGGACATCCAGCCCGATCTCCTCGCGCGCGAAGGCAATCCGTCCGCCCGCTTCACGTTCGCGAAGAACCTCACCCCCGCCTTGCGCATCATCTATTCGAACGGGCTGAGCAACCCCGAGGAGCAGTACTACGAGATCCAATACGGCTTCCGGATCGGGCAGCAGATGACGTTCAAGCTGCAGAGGCGCTTCGACGGCACCTATCAATACTCCGTTGGCCAGCGCCTCAGCTTCGGCGGCCCGCCCCGCGCCAAGAGAGAGCCGACCACCTACGCCCCGGTGGAGCTGCGCGACGTGAAGCTCGAAGGCGAGCTCGTGGAGTTCCCCGACCTGCTCAAAGTGGCCAAGGCGCGTTCAGGCAAGAAGGTCACCTACTGGGACATCCTCGACGACGCCGATCGCCTCCGTCAGCACCTCGCGAACCAGGGCTACCTGGAGGCGGTGGTGGATGCCCGTCTCGACGAGGACGTCGCCGTCTTCGCGGGCGTGGCCGGGATGCAGCACCGCTGGCGGGTCGAGGGAATCGACAACCCTCCCAACATCGACAAGCAGATGACGAGCGCTCTGTTCGAGGAAGAAGCCGTCGACAAGGCGCGCGAGGCGCTGCTCGAGGAGCTGCGCCGCCGCAGCTACCTGAAAGCCAACGTCGAGGTGGAGACGCAGATGGAGGGCGGCGACCACGTCATGGTGTTCAAGGCCGATCCCGGGCGGGTGCTCAGCGCGAGCGTGTCCTTCCCGGGGGCCTCCATCCTCTCGTCCAAGGCGCTGCTGGACGCGGCGGGCGGAGCGCCGATGCTGATCACGCGCCCGCGCGACGCGGAGGAGGGCATTCGCGCCGCCTACCGCGCGGCCCAGCACCTCGCGGTGAAGGCCGGCCCCACGCGCATCGTCGAGGAGCCCGGCGTCGTGCACATCGAGGTGCCCATCGAAGAGGGACCGGAAGCGAAGGTCGCCGGCATCACGTTCGCCGGGATCACCCTCCCGGAATCGGAGCTCCTCCAGACCGCGGCCTTGCCCACCGGCGGCCGCTACGATCCGGCCGCCGTGGATCAGGCCGTGTTACGCGTGCGCGATCGCTACCTCAAGCTCGGGCACCCGGGCGTGCGCGTGAATCCGCGCCTCGAGCAGGAAGGACCCGATCTCCGGCTCTTCTTCGACGTCCACGAAGGGACGGCCCAGACCATCGGCCCCATCGAGATCCGCGGCCTCCGGCGCACGCGCGAGCGCCTCGTGCGCGCCCAGCTCACGGAGCTCAAGCCCGGCCAGCCCCTGGACCCGCGCAAGCTCGCCTACGCCGAGCGCCGGCTGCGCGAGCTCAGCGTCTTCCGACGCGTCGTCGTGACGGGCTCCCAGGATCCGGTCTCCAAGATCACCGTGGAGCTCGAAGAGGGCGCGCCGTACAGCGTCGCCTACGACGTCCGCTACAACACGGTGGACGCGCTGAGCGGCTCCGTCGACGGCCAGATCCAGAACCTCTTCGGCCGCGCCGCCAGCCTGGGCGCGCGCGTGCAGGCCGGCCGCTACCTCCGCGAGGGCCGCGTCTCCCTGCACCTGCCCACGGTGTGGCATCTGGGCGACATGACGATCTCCGCCTACGACCAGCGGCAGACGATCCGCACCGCGTTCGAGCCACCGGCTCCCGGCGCCGAGCCGCCTCCGCTCGACGTGGGCCAGCGCCTCGACCAGGGCGTGCAGCTCCAGCAGGCGGTGCACCGCTTCCACCCCTTCGAGTTCCTCTACGGATACCGCTACCGGCGCCTGACCTGCCCCGGCCAGGGATTTCCGCCGGTAACCCACACCATCCGGGGCATCGTCGATCCTTGCGACCGCGAGAGCCTGCAGCGGGCGGCTCCGCTCGGTCCGGAACCCATCCCCCTCGATGTGGGCGCCCTGGATACATCCGTCGTGCGCGATACGCGCGACAACCCCTTGAACGCGACGCGCGGGGCGTTCATCAGCGTCAACGTCTCGTACGCCGCACAGGTGCTGGGCGCCGACTTCAACTACCTGCGCGAGCTCGTGCAGGCCTCGTACAACTTCCCGATCGGACGCGTGATGACGTGGTCGCAGCGATATTCGTTTGGCGCCATCCACACGTTCGGAGACGACCGGCTGCCGATCAGCGACCTCTTCCGGGCGGGCGGCACGAGCACGGTGCGCGGATTCGCGACGGACGCGCTCGGCCCGCAGACGCAGGCCGGGGACGCGCTCGGCGGAGGGGCCACCCTCATCCTGAACCAGGAACTGCGCTACCAGCACCCGACGGGGCTGGGGGCGGCCGTCTTCTACGATGCGGGGAACGTGTATCAGACGCTGGGCGACTTCGACTTGAAGCTTCTGCACTCCGTGGGGTTCGGGGTGCGCTACGCGTCCGGGTTCGGCCTCGTGCGCCTCGACCTCGCTTTCCCCCTCAACCGGCGCCCGGAAGACAAGTCGTACCAGCTCTGGTTCGGCTTCGGCCAGATTTTCTAGGAAGACAGGGAGCGGCTCCGTCGCTGCTTGCCCCGGCGACTACGCCGTCTTGTATTCGTTGAGCCGGTTGTAGAGGGTCTTGAGGCTGATGCCGAGGACCTCGGCCGCCTTCTTCTTGTCGCCTTCGCAGTCCTCGAGCGTGGCCAGGATCAAGCGCCGCTCCGCCTCCCCGAGGGACGTGCCCACCTTCACGTTGAGGCTGGATCCCGAGCTCTCCTGCACGCCCAGGGGCAGCGCGTCGAGGCCGATGTGCTCGTCGGCAAGGATGAACGCGCGGTGGACCAGGTTCTTCAGCTCGCGTACGTTGCCCGGCCAGTTGTGGCTCTTGAGGCGGTTCACGGCTGGCCGCGTGAACTCCTTGGCCGTGTCGTGCTCCTTGTTGAGGCTGGCCAGGAAGTGCTGGGCGAGCAGCTCCACGTCCTCGCGGCGGTCACGCAGGGGCGGAAGGCCGATCGGGAAGACGTTGAGGCGGTAATGGAGGTCCTCGCGGAGCTTGCCCTTCGCCACCGCCTCCTCCGGCCGGCGGTTCGTCGCCGCGATGACGCGGACGTCCACGCTGAAGGCCTCGTTGCCGCCGATGCGCGTGACCTTCCCCGTCTCCAGGACGCGGAGGAGCTTGACCTGCAGCTCGGGCGGCATCTCCGTGATCTCGTCGAGGAAGAGCGTCCCGCGGTTCGCGCGCTCGAAGTAGCCCTTGTGCTGGCGGTCGGCCCCGGTGAAGCTGCCGCGCTCGTGCCCGAAGAGCTCGCTCTCGATGAGGTTCGGCGAGACGGCGCCGCAGTTGATGGGAAGGAACGGCTCCTTGTGACGGCGGCTCAGGCCGTGGATGGTCTCGGCCATGAGCTCCTTGCCCGTCCCCGTCTCGCCGAGGAGCAGGACGGTGGCGTCCGTGGGCGCCACCTTGGAGATCATGTCGTAGACGCGCTGCATCACCGGGGAGGCCCCGATGAGCGGACCGAAGCGGCCGAGCTTGCGCAGCTCGCCGCGCAGGGAGCCGATCTGCTCCTTCAGCTCGCGGGTGCGGACGACGTTCGCGAGCACGGCGCGGACGCGCGCGAGGTCCACCGGCTTCACGAGGTAGTCGGAGGCGCCCTTGCGCATCGCCTCCACTGCCGTGTCGACGCTGGCTTGGCCCGTGATGAGCACGATCTCGGTGGCGGGAGTGGCCTCGAGGTCGCGGAAGAGGTCGAGGCCCGTGCCGTCGGGGAGGTGAAGGTCGACGAGGACGATGTCGGGCATCGCGCGCCCGATCTCCGCTCGCGCCTCCTTCAAAGTGTGCGCGGCCTTGGTCGTGAAGCCTTCGCGCCCGACGACCTCCGCGAGGCCGAGCACGAAGTTGACGTCGTCATCCACGAGCAATGCGTGCGGCATCAGCTCTCCATTCGACGCGGCACGACGAGGAGCGGAGACGGGAACGACAGTTGGGCTCTCATTCGATCGTGGGCGCGGGCTGCAAAAAGCAAGCCACGGCACGAGACGCACAGAGCGGCCGGGCACATCGCGCGAAGTCCGCCAATTCAGCCTCGGGAACACTCAAGGCGACGCGACGCCTGCATGTTCGAATGTACAGTTTACAACCTTCGGGACAGCGAACGCCCGCGAAGATGATTCTGCGGACGTTACGACGTGGCACATCACTTGCTCTCCCCACCATGTCGCAGCCGAGAAAGGAGTCTCACGATGTTGTGGACGATCTTCGTGATCCTGCTGATCCTCTGGGCCCTGGGAATGGTGAGCGGGTCGACAATGGGTGGCTTCATCCACCTGCTCCTCATCCTCGCCGTCGTGGTGGTCCTGGTCCGCATCATCCAGGGGCGGCGCCCCATTTGAGCGCCACCATCAAGCGATCGGCGGAAGGCGCGCCGTCCGAGACGGCGCGCGCGTTCGAGGACGTCGCGCTCGAGCTCCTGGCCGAATCTCCCGAGCCGTGCGAAGTGCAGTTCGGCACATGGCCGTCGGAAGACGGAAGGCTTCAGCTCGTGTGCCGCGTCGAGACTCTGCCCGCGACTCCGTTCGGCGCGGAGCTTCAATGGCGCTGGTGGTCGCCGCTCCTCGACCGCCCCGAAGAGTTGCGCGCCGCGCTGTCCGTCGCGGTGCAAGCCCGCTATCAGCGCCTCGGCGTTGCCGCGACATCGGCCGGAACGTCGGCGGCGATCCGCAGTTTCTGATCCGCTCGCCTTACCCCGCGGCGCCGATGGCAATCGGCGTCGCGGCGCCTGTCCACAGTCAATTTTGCCGACATCTGTAGACATATGCCAGATATAGGCATAGATTTTGTCAGTGGACTCGTCACTGGAAGGATCAAAGCCATGAGGACGCTCGCCTTGCTCGCGTTCCTGGGATGCGCGGCCCTCGCGCAGGCTCAGCAGCCGAAGACCTACGCTCCGGAAAAGGCTCCGGGCCCGAACGAAGAGACGGTCCTCAACGCGCGCGTCGTCTCCGTCGACGTCGCGGGGGCGCGTGTGACCGTCCGCGGCGTGGACGTCAAGGCCGACGGCGGCCGTGACGAGACGTACTCCGTGGCTGCCCCGGCCGCGTCCAGGTTGGGCGAGTTCAAGCGCGGGATGGAGGTGATGCTTCGGCTGCGCGGCGCCACGGTCGTGGACGTGAAGGCGTCCCCCGCCTCCGGCGCCCAGGGCAATGCCACCGCCGGCGGCGCGACGCGCGGACAAACGCGCAACGGGGCGCGCGCCGGGACCACCATTAATGGAGCGGGCAGATCCGCGACCGGAGCCGGGACGCCCGTGAATGGAACGGTCGTGCCCGCGGTGGGGACGACCGTGCCCGTGGGCGGGACGGCGCCCGTCATTCCCGAAGGCGTCGTGCCCATGCCGGCGACGGCCGAGCCCGCCGTCCCCGCGCCGTCCGCTCCGAATGCGGGTCCGACGCCCTCGATGATCGGGGTCGCTCCGGGAACCGGCAACGCACGCACGAACGCGCAGGGCGCCATCACCCTCACCGGGTCACCGGCGGCACCCAGTCCGGCCGCGCGAACGGTCAGCCCGGCTGCCCGTGCGGGCACGAAGGCGGGCACGCGGCCGGCCACCCCCCGAGCCGCAGCGACGCCACAGCCGACGGTGACGCCACAACCGGGCGTTGCCCCGCAGCCAGAGCCTCAGACGAGTGTGGTCTCGCCTCAGCCCGTTCCGGGCGGCCGCACTCCCGGCCCCATCACTCCGGGCGTCGTCACTCCTGGAGGCGTGATCACGTCGACTCCGTCTCCCGCCGCGTACGGCACGCCGTTCCCGACGCCACGTCCGCAGCCCACCCCGATCCCGGTCGGGGCGCCGCCGGCGGTCGGCACTCCGGCTCCGGTCCTCGTCCCGTCGGATGCACCGCCCTCGCCGGCGACGACGCCCACACCCCCGCCGCAGACGCGCTAGAGGCAACGCGCGTTAGGGTGGTGAGCGGATGGCCCGCGGAATCTAGCGGGGGCTGGGCGGGGCCGCGCGGCTCGCGTCCACGAGAAGGGCCACGGCCCCGATGAGGCGCGTG
>Ga0070675_100003388_pt1 | contig 12079 bp, 7 predicted proteins | sample KBSM43metaG_FD_65343 | JGI IMG/M metagenome (GOLD analysis project Ga0070675, IMG submission 65343) | Miscanthus rhizosphere microbial communities from Kellogg Biological Station, Michigan, USA - KBS M4-3 metaG | ecosystem: Host-associated > Plants > Roots > Rhizosphere > Soil ...
GCCATCCTCGGTGACCGGGTGCGGATGCAGGACCACGCCACCGATCCGGGCGTCTACATCCGGTCGATGTCCAGCCGCGGCCACCTCGGCGGCCTGTCCGCCGCGACCCCGCAGGCCGTGCGGGTGCTCGAGGGCGCCGGCTGCGACGTCGTGCTGGTGGAGACGGTCGGTGTCGGCCAGGCCGAGGTCGAGGTGGCGTCGCTGGCCGACACCACGCTCGTGTTGCTGGCGCCGGGTATGGGCGACGCCGTGCAGGCCGTGAAGGCGGGCATCCTCGAGATCGCCGACGTCTTCGTCGTCAACAAGGCCGACCGCGACGGCGCCGACAACACCTACCGCGACATCCAGGGCATGATCGGCCTCGCCGAGCGGAAGGCGGGGGAGTGGCGGCCGCAGGTGATCCGCGCCGTCGCCGTGCGGGGCGAGGGGCTCGACGACGTGGTGGCGGCGATCGAGAAGCACCGCCGCTGGATGGAGGAGCACGGCGAACTGCGGGCCCGCCGGGAGCGGCGGGCCGCCGCCGAGGTCGAGGCGATCGCGCTGGGCGTCCTGCGCGAGCGGATGGGGACGCTGCGCGGCGGCGCCGCGCTGGCCGCGCTGGCCGCGCGCGTGGCTGCCGGTGAGTTGGACCCGTACGCCGCGGCCGACGACCTGTTGAAGGGAATCGAGTAGCCCTACCCAGGGCTTCGCCAGAACGAGCCCCAAATTTCCAAGATCGCGGGGTATCGGCGCCGTTGACGGCGCCGATACGCTCGCCTGGGGGCCGGACCGGGCGCGACAGGGGAGGCGGCAATGAGCAACGTGGGATACAACGCTCCGCAGTACGGCTACGCGGGCGGCGTCCCGCCGCAGCCGATGCCGATGCCCATGCCGGCAACCGAACCCGACACCGACGACGACGACCACGCGCCGGCCGTCGCGTCGTACGACGTCGACCCGTCCGCCGGGCACGCGCCGCCGCTGGTGGTGCAGCCCGCCGAACAGCCGCCGACAGCCGCGATCACCCTGGACAAGCCGCCCGCCGTGGCGCCGGAGCCCGCCGCCGACGAGCCCGAGCCCGCCGAGACCGCCCCGGAACCGGCGGCGCCGACCTCGCCCGCGCCCGCCGCGGGCGCCGCCTCCTCCGGACGGGTCGCCGTGCAGGTCGTCGACCGGCTGCGCAGCACCGCCGAGCGCGGCACGACGACGGTGCCCACCCCGGTCATCGAGAAGATCGCGACGCTTGCGGTGCGCGAGGTGCCGGGGGTGCACGAGTTCGCGAGTGGAACCACCGCGCCGGCCGACGGCGAGAAGCCGATCGCGATCACCCTCGACGGCAAGGCCGCCACCATCGAGATCCACCTGGTGATCGAGTACGGCTTCGCCGTCCACTCGGTGACGGAGAAGGTGCGCACGAAGGTGATCAGCGCCCTGGAGAACCTGTTCGGGCTCGACGTGACGGCCGTCGACATCGTCATCGACGACATCCACCTCGAAGAATCCGAGCCGGCTGTCGAGTAACAGCCTTAGCGATCGTTCAGGTTGGCGCCTATCCTTCTAGCCATGGATGAAGGCCGCCAGCGTTGGCAGCGCCGGTACGACGAGGCCCGCAAGCGGGCCGCCGACTTCACGACCCTCTCCGGCATGGAGGTCGAGCCGGTGTACGGGCCGCCGCAGGGCGACGCGTACCCCGGCTTCGAGCGCATCGGCTGGCCCGGTGAGTATCCGTACACCCGTGGCCTGTACGCCACCGGCTACCGCGGCCGCACCTGGACGATCCGGCAGTTCTCCGGCTTCGGGAACGCCCACCAGACCAACGCCCGCTTCAAGCAGATCCTCGGCGGCGGTGGCGGCGGTCTCAGCGTCGCCTTCGACATGCCGACGCTGATGGGCCGCGACTCCGACGACAGGCTGTCCCTCGGCGAGGTGGGGCACTGCGGCGTCGCGATCGACTCGGCCGCCGACATGGACATCCTCTTCGACGGCATCCCGCTGGCCGACACCACGACGTCCATGACGATCTCGGGCCCCGCCGTGCCGATCTTCTGCATGTACCTGGTGGCCGCCGAGCGGCAGGGCGCCGACATCCACGGCCTGGACGGCACGCTGCAGACCGACATCTTCAAGGAGTACATCGCCCAGAAGGAGTGGCTGTTCCCGCCGGAGCCGCACCTGCGCCTCATCGGCGATCTGATGGAGTACTGCTACACCGAGATTCCGAAGTACAAGCCGCTCTCGGTGTCGGGCTACCACATCCGCGAGGCCGGCTCGACCGCCGCGCAGGAACTGGCGTTCACGCTGGCCGACGGCTTCGGGTACGTGGAACTGGGCCTGCAACGGGGCCTCGACGTCAACCGCTTCGCCCCCGGGCTGTCCTTCTTCTTCGACGCGCACATCGACTTCTTCGAGGAGATCGCCAAGTTCCGGGCGGCCCGCCGCATCTGGGCCCGCTGGATGCGCGAGAAGTACGGCGCCAGCAGTGAGAAGGCGCTCTGGATGAAGTTCCACACCCAGACGGCCGGGGTCTCGCTGACGGCGCAGCAGCCGGTCAACAACGTGGTGCGCACCGCGGTCGAGGCGCTCTCGGCGGTGCTCGGCGGCACCAACTCCCTGCACACCAACGCCCTCGACGAGACGCTGGCGCTGCCCACCGACGAGGCCGCCGAGATCGCCCTGCGCACCCAGCAGGTGCTGATGGAGGAGACCGGCGTGGTCAACGTCGCCGACCCGCTCGGCGGCTCCTGGTACGTCGAGGCGCTCACCGACCGGATCGAGGAGGAGGCGGAGCGGATCTTCGCGCGCATCGTCGAGATGGGCGGCGACGGCACGGTCACGGCCGGCCTGCTGCGCGGCATCGAAGACGGCTGGTTCATGGCCGAGATCGCCGACAGCGCGTTCACCTACCAGCAGGCGCTGGAGAAGGGCGACAAGAAGATCGTCGGGGTGAACTGCCACACCGGAACGATGGCCAAGGACCTGGAGATTCTCCGCATTTCACACCAGGTCGAGATCGAGCAGAAGCGGGTCCTGACCGCGCGCCGGGCCGCGCGCGACGAGGGCGCCGTCCGCGCGTCGCTCGCCGCGATGGTCGAGGCGGCCCGCGGGACGGGGAACATGGTGCCCGCGATGCTCGACGCCGCCCGGGCCGAGGCGACGCTGGGCGAGATCTGCGACGCGCTGCGCGCCGAATGGGGGGTGTACCGCGAGCCGGCGCGGTTCTGACGGGCGACGGCCGCTCCAGAGGTGGCCCGGGCCGTGCAAGACTTAGTAACCATGGATCCGCGTTCTGCTGCTTCGTCCATCTTCACGCGTGGTGCCGTGGATCTCGGCGCCCTCCGTCCCGCCGCGCCGCCGCCCCAGCCGGCCGGCGCCGGGAACGGCGTCGGGCAGGGTGGTCCGGGCGTCCCGGCCGCCGCCGGCGGCGGCGTGACGGTCATCGACGTCAGCGAGGCGACGTTCCAGTCCGAGGTGCTCGAGCGCTCGCTCCGCACGCCCGTGGTCATCGACCTGTGGGCCGACTGGTGCCAGCCGTGCAAGCAGCTCTCGCCGGTGCTGGAGAAGCTCGCCGCCGAGGGCGGCGGCTCGTGGGTGCTGGCGAAGATCGACGTCGACGCGAACCCGCGGATCGCCCAGGCGCTGCGTGTCCAGGGGATCCCGATGGTGATGGTGGCCGTCGGCGGTCAGCTGATGGAGGGCTTCACCGGCGTGCTGCCGGAGGCCCAGGTGCGCCAGTTCATCGACGCGGTGCTCAAGGCCGGCGGTGTCCAGGTCGAGCCGGCCGAGGACAGCCGGTTCACCGCGGCCGACGACGCGCTGATGGTCGGCGACCTCGACGCGGCCGAGCAGGCGTTCAAGAAGATCCTGAACGAGACGCCGAACGAGCCGGCCGCCGAGGCGGGGCTGGCCCAGGTCGGGCTGATGCGCCGGGTGGAGGGCGTCGACCCGCGGCAGGTGCTCGCCGCGGCCGCCAAGGCGCCCGACGACGTCGCCGCCCAGACTCTCGCCGCCGACGTGGAGGTGCTCAGCGGCCAGGCCGAGGCGGCGTACAAGCGGCTCGTCGACCTGGTGCGCCGCACCACCGGCGACGACCGGGACGCCGCCCGCAAGCACCTGGTGTCGCTGTTCACCGTCGCCGGGCCCGACGACCCGGCTGTGGCCACGGCCCGGCGCGCCCTGGCCAGCGCGCTGTTCTAGGCGTCGACGATGCTCTCGCTGCGGGCCCGCTGAGATGCGCCGCATCGCCCTCCTCGACGCGCCGAGCAACCTCGGCCTGCGCCCGCCCACCGCCACGTCGGTGCCGGGCTGCTACAAGGCGCCCGGCGCGCTGCGCGACCACCGGCTGCTCGCCCGGCTGCAGGCCCGCGACGCCGGCTGCCTCACCCCGCCGCGCTACGACCCCGGCGACTGGCGCCCCGGCGACGGGGTGGCCCACGCCGCCGAGATCGCCCGGTACTCGATCCTGCTGGCCGACCGCATCGAGACGATCCTGGGTTCGGGCGAGTTCCCGCTGATCCTCGGCGGCGACTGCTCGGTGCTGCTGGGGGCCGCGGTGGCCGTCGGGCGCCTTTCCGGCCGGTATGGCCTGGTGTTCGTCGACGGGCACTCGGACTTCCGGCACCCGGGCAACGCCTCGTACGTCGGTGCCGCGGCGGGCGAGGACCTGGCGCTGGTCACCGGCCGCGGCCAGCCCGACCTGACGGGTCTGGAGGGGCGCCGGCCGTACTTCCGCGACGTCGACGTGGCGGTGCTCGGGATCCGTCCGCAGGACGAGTACCGCATCGAGCTGCAGGCCGCCGGCATCGCGCACCGGGCCGTGCCCGAGCTGCGCTCCGACGGGGCGGCCCGTTCGGCGCAGTGGGCCCGCCAGGTCCTTCAGGACTGCGACGGCTACTGGGTGCACATCGACGTCGACGTGCTGGACCCGGCCGTGATGCCGGCCGTCGACGCCCCGGACCCGGGCGGCATCGCCTACACCGAGCTGGAGCTGCTGCTCGCCGGCCTGGTGGGCAGCCCGCGCTGCCTCGGCGTCGAGGTGACGGTGTTCGACCCGGACTACGACCCGGACGGAGTCCACGCGGCCGAGCTCGTCGACATGCTGGTCGCGGGGCTGGCGCCGGTTCGGGCGGCCACGGCCGACGCGCCGGCGGCTGCTGGGCGCCGCGCGAAGGCGCCGGCACCGCGCCGCCCGGCCGAGGACGAGCCGACGGGAGAACCGGCGGCCGGGTCGAGCGTCGCCGACCCGGCACCGGCCGTTCCCGCACAGGCCCGGCGGGCGGCCCAGGCCGACGACGAGCCGCCGAAGGCGCCCAAGCCGGCGGACGACGACGGGGCGGACGCTGCGCCGGCGCGGCTGGTCCCCGTGGTCGACCACGGCCCCGGCAAGCTGCGCCGCCGCCCGGCCCCCGACGAGGCCCCCACCCCCGGCTGACCTACTCCTTCCCGCAACGATCTTGCAGTTGTGGTGCCTCCCAAAGGTGGCCAATCACGACGAAACCTGGCACCACAACTGCAAGATCAACGCGATCTTGGGGTCAGGGGTGGAGGCGGAGGATCCGGTCGTCGCCCTTCTTCGGGTCGGCGCGGCCGTCGGTGTTGGACGTGATCACCCAGAGGGAGCCGTCGGGCGCCGCCGCCACCGTCCGCAGCCGCCCGTACTCGCCGTCCAGCAGGCGCTCGGCCGACGACCCGTCCGGCGTCACCCGGTACAGCTTGCGGCCCCGCAGGCAGGCGACGTAGACACGGTCCTCGAACACCGCGACCCCGCTCGGCGACGCATCCGCGGTCGTCCAGGTGGCCAGCGGCCGCACGAATCGGGAGTCGTCGCTGTCGCCCTCCACCTCGGGCCAGCCGTAGTTGCGGCCGGGCTCGACGCGGTTCAGCTCGTCGTAGCGGTTCTGGCCGAACTCGGACGCGTACATCGTTCCGTCCGCTGCCCAGGCGAAGCCCTGCACGTTGCGGTGCCCGTAGCTCCACACGAGCGTCCCGAACGGGTTGCCGGGCGCCGGCTTGCCGTCTGGGGTCATCCGTAGGATCTTCCCGCCGAGCGAGTCGCGGTTCTGCGAGCGGCCCTTCTGGTCGGCGTCGCCGGTGCCGGCGTACAGGTAGCCGTCCGGGCCGAACGCGAGCCGGCCCCCGTTGTGGATGGCCGCCGCCGGGATGCCGGTCACCAGGATCTCCTGCGCGCTCGACCCGACCCGCATCCGGACGATCCGGTTGTCCTGCTCCGTGGTGTAGTACGCGTACAGCCAGTCCCCGGCCGGGGCGAGCGCGATCCCGAGCAGCCCGCCCTCGCCGCGCAGCCGCGACTCGGGGATCCGGGCCACCTCAGTCGCCGTGCCGTCGCGGATCGCCAGGATCCGGCCGGTGTCGCGCTCGGAGACCAGCGCCGACCCGTCCGCCCGGAACGCCAGGCCCCACGGCGACTGCAGGCCGGTGACCACCTCCTCGACGTCGACATCGACGGAGGCGGCGTCGTCGATCGTCGGGTCGAAGAACCAGCCGCGCCAGTAGCCGACCGCGCCGAGCCCAGCGAGCAGCAGCAGAACCACCACCGCGGCAAGCGCGGCGATCAGGCGGCTGCGCGTCACCTACGCCCTCGGAACATCGCCCTGATCGCCGCCAGCAGGAGAAAGGCGCCGATCACCGCGCCCAGGATCCGCACACCCGGAATCTCCGTCCACGGCTGATCAGCGGCAACCACCATCACACTCCCAGAGTCTGCAGGAACTTCCCGGCGATCGGCACCGCCGTCGCGCTGCCGCCGCCACCGTTCTCGACGAACACCGCGAACGCGACGTCGCCCTTCCACCCGATGAACCAGGCGTGCGTCTTCGTCGGGTCGGCGCTGTCGAACTCGGCGGTGCCCGTCTTCCCGTGCAACGGTGCGCCACCGAGGCCCTTCAGCGCCACGGCGCTCCCCGAGGTGACCACTTCGCGCATCATCGTGCGCAGCGCCTCGACCGCCGCCGGCTTCAGCGGCGGGCCGTCGGCCGCCGGCTTCGCGGGCGCCGGGTCGGTGATCAGCACCGGCTGCTTCCACCGGCCGCGGGCCACGGCCGCCGCGGCGGCCGCCATCGCCACCGGGGAGACCACGGTGGTGCCCTGGCCGAACGCGGCCGAGGCCTGCTCGGTGGCCGAGCCACCGGTGGACACCTTGCCGGAGAACGCGTCGAGCCCGACGTCCCAGGGGATCCCCAGGCCCAGCGCCGTGCCGGCCTTGGCCAGCCCGTCCGCGCCCAGCTTCGGTGCCAGCGCGACGAACGCCGTGTTGCACGACTTCGCGAACGCCTGCCGGAACGGCACCCGGCCGAGCGCGCCGAGCCCGTCGGCGTTCTTGAACACACGCTCCTCGACCTGCGTCGTCGCCGGACAGTCGATCGGGGTGTCCAGCCCGACGGACCCGTTGTCGAGCAGCCCGTACGTGCTGACCATCTTGAACGTCGAGCCGGGCGGCACCTGCGCGGTGAAGGCCAGATTCAGCCGGGAGCCGTTGGGCCCGTTGGCGACGGCGAGCAGAGCCCCGTCACTGATCCGGATCGCCACGATCGCCGAGCGCCGGGTGTCGCCGGCCAGTGCGCCGTCGGCCGCGTTCTGCGTCGCCGGGTCGATCGACGTCTTCAGCGGTGGCCCGAGGGCCGGCGGTGCCTCGAACACGACCTTGGCACCCGCCTTGACTACAACGCCGGGCGAGCCGCGCAGCCGGTCCTCGTAGCGTGCCTGCAGGCCGGTGAGTCCGATCTGGTCGCCCGCCTTGTACTTGCCCGGGTTCTTGTCGAGGATCTCCTTGGTCACCGGTCCGACCTGGCCGATGAGCCCGCGGGCGAACGTCGAGGTCGGCCCGAGCGGCTGGGTGGCCTCCTTGAAGATGGTGCCCGGCAGCCCCTGCAGTTCGCGGCGCACCTTGTCGTAGTCGGTCCGGCGCAGCGTCACGACCTCGATGAACGCGGTCGGGCTCGCCGCCGACTTCACCCGGGCCGGAATCCCGGCGACGTCGACGTCGACGTGCAGCTCGGCGAAGATCGCCTTCAGCCCGTTGAGCAGGATGGCCTGGTCGGTGATGCGGGCCGGCTCCACGCCCACGATCACCACCGGCAGGTTCTGCACCATGGGCTGACCGGCCGCGTCGAGCATGCCGGAGCGCTCCGGGGGCGTATCGGTCCGCTTCAGGACCTCGCCGGTGGCCAGCGTCGGCACGACGGTCTGCGCCGAGAACACCGGCAGCCAGCCGTCCTTCTTCTTGGCCAGCCGCACGGTGGTCTGGTACTTCCAGGTCGCCGCGTCGGTGATCGGCCACTCGACGGTCGCGGCGCTCGTCGCGTCGGATCCCTTGATCTTGATCTTTCCGGTGGCGGCGACCTTCGGGCGCCGGCCGGCTAGATCACCTTCAAGTTTTGTCAATTCTGCCTGGGCCGTGTCGCCGGCCAACGCGACGCCGCCCGCGTCGAGCAGCTTCTTGCCGCCCAGTGCCCCCGCCGACCACGCGCCCAGGAACGATCGCAGCGCCTTCTTGACCTGATCTTCCTCGCCGCAGGCGGCGGTGGTCGCGCCGAGCATCGCGAGGACGCACGCAGCGGCGATCAGCCTCGTGAACCGCATCGATCTTCCTCCCCGTGTTCCGGTCATTGTCCGATACGTAGCAATGGTCGAGGCCGTTCGGTTACGTGTGAGGCAGGTACCCGACGCCCTAGTCTGGGCAGTGGATGCAGCCCACAGCGTCGTGGGGCGAGGGGAGTGTGTGTGCCATGCAGAGCGCGGGCCAGAGGGAGGATGCGGCGGCGGACGCGTACGACGACGATGTCGACTCCGACGCTCCCGTGCCCAACGCGGACCAGTTGGTGGCCGAATGCGTGACGCTCGCCGCGAAGCAGATCGACACCGATCCGCAGCTGTGCGAGCTGGTCGCCCAGTACTGGCGCCTCGTTCCGCACGAGGAGATGGCCGGCCGGTCCGCGCCGACGCTGCTCGCCGCAACGATCTCGCACCGTGAGCTGGCCGGCCAGCGGGTCCAGGGCGAGCTGAAGATGCGCGTCGCGCTGGCCCCCGACCAGAGCCACACGGCGATCGAGATCGTCACCGACGACATGCCGTTCCTCGTCGACTCGGTGACCGCCGCGCTGACGGCCCGCACCCTGGACACGCACCTGCTGGTGCACCCGCTGTTCGTCGTCTCCCGGGAGGCGCTGGGCAAGCTGCGGGAGATCCACCTGGACCGCGAACCGGAGCAGGCCGAGGGCAACCAGCTCGTCGAGAGCTGGATGCGCATCGAGGTCGACCCGATCCGCTCCGCCGACGACCGCCTCGCCCTGCACAACGACCTCGTGCGGGTGCTCACCGACGTGCGGGAGACCGTCGAGGACTGGCCGAAGATGCGCCAGCAGGCCCTCGGCCTCGCCGACGAGCTGGCCAGCGCCCAGCTCCCCGTGCCCGACAAGGACATCACCGACTCCATCGAGCTGCTGCGCTGGCTCGTCGACGGCCACTTCACCTTCCTCGGCTACCGCGAGTACCGGCTGGGCCGAAACGCCGAGGGCGAGCTCCTGCTGGAGGCGCAGCTCGGCACCGGCCTGGGCATCCTGCGCGGCGACCAGCCGCACGGCCGGGTCCTCAGCAGCATGAGCCCGGAGGCGTACGCGAAGGCGCTGGAGAAGCGGCTGCTGATCATCACCAAGGCCAACTCGCGGGCCACCGTGCACCGGGCCGCGTACCTGGACTACATCGGCTTCAAGGTGTTCGATCCGGCCGGCGAGGTGATCGGCGAGCGCCGGTTCCTCGGCCTGTTCTCCTCCGCCGCGTACCGCACCAGCGTGCGGGAGCTGCCGGTGGTGCGCCGCAAGGTCGCCGAGGTGCTGGACCGCTCCGGCCTCAGCCCGCGCAGCCACTCCGGCAAGGACCTGATGGAGATCCTGGAGACCTACCCGCGCGACGAGCTGTTCCAGATCGCCACCGACGAGCTGTACCGCTCGGTGATCGGCGTGCTGCGCCTCGCCGGCCGCCGTCAGCTGCGGGTGTTCCTGCGCCGCGACGCGTACGGCCGGTTCATCTCGTGCCTGGTGTACCTGCCGCGGGACAAGTTCACCACGGTCAGCCGACTGAAGATGCAGGACATCCTCCTACGGGAGCTGAACGGAGTGGGCGTCGACTACACGACGCGGGTGACCGAGTCCCCCCTTGCACGGGTCCACTTCATCGTTCGTACCGATCCGGCAAACCCGCCCGGCCAGCTCGACGTCGACGTGCTCACCGAGCGGCTCGCCGCGGCGACCCGGCTCTGGGAAGACGACTTCCGGCTGGTGCTGGAGAACAAGATGGGCGGCGAGGGCGCGGCCAAGGAGCTGTACCTGCGCTACGCGTACGCCCTGCCGGAGGCGTACAAGGACGAGCACGACCCGGGCGAGGCGGTCAAGGACGTCGCGAAGCTCGAACTGCTCGACGAGCCCGGCGAGCTGGTGATGCACCTGTACCGCAAGCGCCGTGACGACGAGAACGTGCGCTTCAAGGTCTACCGCGACGGCGAGCCGATGCTGCTCTCGGCGGTGCTGCCGGTGCTGCACTCGCTCGGGGTCTCGGCCACCGACGAGCGGCCGTACGAGGTCAAGCGCACCGAGGGCACCGTCTACATGTACGACTTCGGGCTGACCCTGCCGCCCGGCTCGCGCGAGGTCGCCGAGGTGCGGGCCCAGGTGGAGAACGCCTTCTCGGCGGCGTGGCGCGGCGAGGCCGAGGTCGACGGGTTCAACGCGCTCGTGCTCACCGCCGGCCTCACCTGGCGGCAGGTGGTGGTGCTCCGCGCGTACGCCAAGTACCTGCGGCAGGCCGGCACGATCTTCTCGCAGGACTACATGGAGTCGACGCTGCTCGCCTACCCGGGCATCGCCGCGCTGCTGGTGGCCCTGTTCGAGACCCGGTTCGACCCGCGGCTGCGGCTCACCGGTGAAGACCGCGAGATCCAGGCGAAGGAACTGGTCGCCGCACTGCACCGTCAGCTGGACAACGTGCAGAGCCTGGACCAGGACCGCATCGTCCGCTCGTACCTGACGCTGATCACCTCGACGCTGCGCACCAGCTTCTTCCAGCGCGACATGGGCCGGCCGAAGTCCTACGTCGCGTTCAAGCTCGACCCGCAGGCGATCCCGGAGCTGCCGGCGCCGCGGCCGAAGTTCGAGATCTTCGTGTACTCGCCCCGGTTCGAGGGCGTCCACCTGCGGTTCGGGTCGGTGGCCCGGGGCGGCCTGCGCTGGAGCGACCGCCGGGAGGACTTCCGCACCGAGATCCTCGGCCTGGTCAAGGCGCAGATGGTCAAGAACGCGGTGATCGTGCCGACCGGCGCGAAGGGCGGCTTCGTGCTCAAGCGGGCGCCGGCCGACCGGGAGGCGCTGGCCGCCGAGGGCGTCGCCTGCTACAAGCTGTTCATATCCGCGCTGCTCGACGTCACCGACAACCTGGTCAACGGCACGGTGATCCCGCCTGTCGACGTCGTGCGCCACGACCCCGACGACCCGTACCTGGTGGTCGCGGCGGACAAGGGCACGGCGACGTTCTCGGACACCGCCAACGAGATCTCGGTCAAGAACGGGTTCTGGATGGGTGACGCGTTCGCCTCCGGCGGGTCGGCCGGCTACGACCACAAGAAGATGGGCATCACCGCCAGGGGCGCCTGGGAGCTGGTCAAGAAGCGGTTCCGCGACCTGGGCTGCGACACCCAGTCGCAGGAGTTCACCGTCGTCGGCGTCGGCGACATGTCCGGCGACGTGTTCGGCAACGGCATGCTGCTCAGCGAACACATCAGGCTGGTGGCCGCGTTCGACCACCGCCACATCTTCGTCGACCCCACGCCCGACGCCGCCACCAGTTACGCCGAGCGCCGCCGCCTGTTCGACCTGCCGCGCTCGTCGTGGGCCGATTACGATCAGAGCCTCATCTCCGCCGGCGGCGGGGTCTTCGCGCGGACGCTGAAGTCGGTGCCGGTGTCGCCCGAGGCGCGGGCCGCGCTGGGCCTGCCGGACTCCGTCGAGGCGTTGACGCCGGCCGAGCTGATGAAGGCGATCCTCAAGGCGCCCGTCGACCTGTTCTGGAACGGCGGCATCGGCACCTACGTCAAGGC
>Ga0070675_100003389_pt1 | contig 12077 bp, 8 predicted proteins | sample KBSM43metaG_FD_65343 | JGI IMG/M metagenome (GOLD analysis project Ga0070675, IMG submission 65343) | Miscanthus rhizosphere microbial communities from Kellogg Biological Station, Michigan, USA - KBS M4-3 metaG | ecosystem: Host-associated > Plants > Roots > Rhizosphere > Soil ...
GCAATCACCTCGTCGTCGCGCATGCTGCCGCCCGGCTGGATGACGGCGACGGCGCCGTTGTCGGCGACGACATCGAGCCCGTCGCGAAATGGGAAGAACGCATCGGAAGCGACGACAGAGCCCGCGAGCGACAGCCCGGCCGTCTTCGCCTTGGCCGCCGCGATTCTCGTCGAGTCGACGCGGCTCATCTGCCCCGCGCCGATGCCGAGTGTGCGGCCCCCGCCGCAGTAGACGATGGCGTTGCTCTTCACGAACTTCGCGACGCGCCAGGCGAACATGAGGTCGCGCAACTGGTCGCCGGTGGGCGCATTCTTCGTCACCACTTTGAGCTCGGAGGGGGCCACGCTGCGCGCATCGGCGCTTTGCACGAGCAGGCCGCCGCCGATGCGCTTCCAATCCGCTTGCGGCGACGGCGCGACCTCTGGCAAGGCCACTTCCAGCACGCGGACGTTCTTCTTCTGCGCGATCACGGAGAGCGCATCCGACGTGTAGCCGGGCGCGACCAGCACTTCCAGGAATTGCGCGGAGACGGCTTCGAGCGTGGCCGCATCGATCGGCCGATTGAAGGCGATGATGCCGCCGAACGCCGAGACCGGGTCGGTCGCGAATGCGTTGCGGTACGCGGCGAGCGGCGTATCGGCGACCGCAACGCCGCAGGGATTCGCATGCTTGACGATGACGCACGCGGCGCCCGCGGCAGACGCGAGCGACTTCGCGCATTCCCAGGCGGCATCGGAATCCGCGAGGTTGTTGAACGACAGCTCCTTGCCCTGGAGCTGCCGGTACGTCGCGATCGTGCCCGGGACGGGGCGCTCGTCGCGATAGAACGCCGCCTGCTGGTGCGGATTCTCGCCGTAGCGCAGATCCTGCACCTTGACCGCCTGCAGATTGAAGCGGTCCGGAAAGGTCGCCCCCCGGTTGTCGATGTCCCGCGCAGTGAGCCAGTTCGAGATGGCGCCGTCGTAGGATGCCGTGTGCGAGAACGCTTTCTGCGCGAGCGCAAAGCGGGTTGCGGCGGAAAGGACCTTGCCGTGCTGCGCCAGCTCGGCCAGCAGCGCTTCGTAATCAGCCGGCTCGACGACCACGCCCACGTGCTGCCAGTTCTTCGCGGCGGCACGCACGAGCGTCGGCCCGCCGATGTCGATGTTCTCGATCGCGTCGTCGAGCGACACACCTGCCTTCGCCACGGTCTCGCGAAACGGATAGAGGTTGACGACGACAAGATCGATCGTGGGAATCGCGTGCGCGGCGAGGGCCGTGGAGTGCGCATCGACATCCCGTCGCGCGAGGATCCCCGCATGCACTTTCGGGTGCAGCGTCTTCACACGCCCGTCGAGCATCTCGGGAAAGCCCGTGTAGTCGCCGATTTCGGTGACCGCGATCCCGGCATCGGCGAGCGCCTTGGCCGTGCCGCCCGTCGAGAGCAGCTTGATGCCAAGGCCGGAGAGCCCGCGCGCGAAGTCGATGAGCCCGGTCTTGTCCGAGACCGACAGCAGGGCTTGGGCGATGGGCGCCGACATGAACGTACTAGGCTGGGAGCGCCATGGCGCCGCGGAGGAGCTCGACAACCCCGGGCGCCAAGACGTCAGCGAATGTCGTACTTGGTGAGCTTGGCCCGCAGCGTATTGCGGTTCATTCCCAGCATGTCCGCGGCCTGGGTCTGGTTGCCGCCGGCGCGGACCATCACCGAAGCGATGACCGCCCGCTCGACATGATTGATCACCATGTCGTAGATCCCGTGCGGCGGCTCGCCGTCCAGCCTGCGGAAATATTCGTCGAGCGACTTCTCAACTGTCTTGCCGATCTCATTGCCGGTGTTGATGCGCAGTGTTTTTCTCACGCGGCCAGGGCCTCCCCGCCCCGTTGCGGCTCTTGTCGTGACTTCACGAAGATCGAATGCGCGTCCACGATCGCGGCGACGGTTGCGCGATAGTCTAGGCGCTCCCCCTGTTCGGCGAGTGTATCGAAGAATCGGCCGACTGCGGCAATCTGTTCTGCGCTCGCTTCCAATCCGTTCACCTCGCGGCGGAACGCATCGCCGCCCGGGAGATCCTTGGTATACCACCCGAGGTGCTTGCGGGCGATCCGCACGCCGGCCGTCTCGCCGTAGAACGCGTAGTGATCGTCGAGGTGCAAGAGGATCTCCGCGCGCGCCTCGGCAACCGTCGGCGCAGGCAGATGGGCACCCGTGTCGAGGTAGTGGCGGACTTCCCGAAAGATCCAAGGCCGGCCCTGCGCAGCGCGGCCGATCATGATCGCGTCGGCGCCGGTGTACTGCAGGACGCGCTTCGCCTGCTCTGGCGTCGCGATATCGCCGTTCGCCATGACGGGAATGCGGACCGCGGCCTTGACCGCGCGGATGGTGTCGTATTCGACCGGCCCCACGTAGGCGCACGCGCGGGTGCGGCCGTGCACCGCAAGCGCGCGGATCCCGGCTCCCTCGGCGATTCGTGCGATCGCGAGCGCGTTCCGGTGCTCCGGGTCGACGCCGGTGCGAATCTTGAGCGTAACCGGCACATCGACGGCGCGCACGACGGCCTCGACGATCGCTTCGACCAGCGGCTCGTTCGCGAGCAGTGCGGACCCCGCGGCGGCGTTGCAGACCTTCTTCGCCGGGCAGCCCATGTTGATGTCGATGATCTGCGCGCCGCGCTCGACGTTGTACCGCGCCGCGTCCGCCATCAGCGCGGGATCGGCGCCGGCGATCTGCACCGCGATGGGCTCGACTTCGCCGCGATGGTCGGTGCGGCGCTGCGATTTCTCCGTTCCCCACAACCGTGGATTGGAGGCGACCATCTCCGACACCGCATAGCCCGCGCCCAGCCGCTTGCACAGTTGGCGGAACGGACGATCGGTGACGCCCGCCATCGGCGCGACGACGAGATTGTTGCCGATGACGTGGTGGCCGATGTTCACGCGCGATGAGGAGAAAAAACGGAGAGGCGATTGCGACAGCGGGAGCGGATTATAACCGTTCCTAGAAACGCAGTGCGCGATGCGGCCGCGACTTTTTTCTTCAGAAGCGCGCGACGAGTGGCACGCTTTTTGGATGCCGCGAAACGCGCGTTGCGCGATTTCAGCGGACACCGAACAACATCGCGCGAGTAAACGCTTTTTTCGCCGCGGGAACGGCGTCGAGCAAAGTGAGCGCCAACCCGCGAGGCCAGCGCAACAGCGAAAGATCGTTGCCGAAGAGGCGGACGAGTCCATGCGTGAACGCGATACCCGCCATCCGATCGGTGCGGCGACCGCGCGAATATCGGCCGAGCATCGCGTCGCCGCCGATTTGCTCGCGCGGCGAGTCGAGAACGATGGCGGCGAGCTCCCATGCATCGCGGAGGCCGAGATTGAAACCCTGTCCCGCGACCGGATGCAAAGTCTGCGCCGCATTGCCGAGCGCGATGCATCGTGCGCGCGCGGGGTCGCGGGCATATTCCATGACGAGAGGAAACGTGCGGCGGTCGCCGACGCGCGTGAATCGGACCGAGCGTGCTCCGAAATGGCGCGCGAGCTCCGCCAGAAATGCGCGCTCGTCGAGCCCCAGCAATTCCTGCGCCCGCGCGGGCGTCGCCGTCCACACGAGTCCGTAGCCGTCGTGCTCGGGCAGCAGCGCCATCGGACCGTCGGGCGTAAAGCGCTCGAACGCGGTTCCATCGTGCGGTGACGCGCACTCGAGCTTCGCGACGAGCGCAACCTGCCCGTAATCGTGACGCTGCCGCGCGGCGAAGGCCATCGCATCGCCGGTGCCGTCGGCCACCGCCGCGAGACGTGCATAGACCGGCGCGACGATTGCATCGCTGCCCTCGCCCGCGGTCTCGACCGTCGCGTGCGCGGGGCCGCCGCGTACCGCCGTGGCGGTGACGCCATGCCGCATCGAGACGGACGAGCGGCCGAGTGCCGCATCGAGCGCGGCTTGCAGCGCCCGATAGCTGACGACGTAACCGAGCGCAGCGACGCCGTGCTCGTCCGCGGCGAGCTGGGTCTGGCCGAAGCCGCCGGCCTGCGAAATGTCGATGCGCGTGATCGGCGTCAGCGCGCCGGGGATCGCCGAGAGCGCGTCCCAGACGCCGACCTTTTCGAGGATCAGCCGTGCGCCGTGCGACAGTGCGAGTGAGCGATCGCCGCGGGCCACCTGTCCCGCGGGCCGAGCGTCGAGAAGGGTTACCTCGACATCACCGGCGGCGAGAGCCAGAGCCAGTGTCGAGCCGACTGGCCCCGCGCCGACGATGACGACATCATGGAGCATTCCACGTTCTACAGTGCCGCGGCCCGAGGCTGGGAGTCCGCCGCGCCGCTTTCTATCTGCGACACGTCGCCTCGACGTCGGCCACCGACTTCGGTGCGCCGAGCGTCAGGTTCTCGATTCCGGTGGGCGTGACGAGGACGTCGTCCTCGATTCGCACGCCGATGTCCCAGAACTTGTCGGGGACGTTGTCGGCGGGCCGGATGTAGGTGCCCGGCTCGACGGTCAGCACCATTCCCGGAACGAGCTTCTGCGACGCGCCTTTCAATTGATAGAGGCCCGCGTCGTGGACGTCCATGCCGAGCCAATGGCCGGCGCGATGCATATAGAACTGCTTGTACGCCCCCGTCTCGAGCACTTCGTCCAGCGTGCCGTGGCACAGCCCGATGTCGATGTATCCCTGCGCCAGCACGCGCTCGGCCGTCTTGTGGTAATCGTGGAAGTCGGCGCCGGGCCGCACCGAATCGAGGCACGCCTGCTGCGCGGCGAGCACGACTTCGTAGACCGCCTTCTGCGGCCCGCTGAAGCGGCCGTTGACCGGGAACGTGCGTGTGATGTCCGATGCGTAACCCTGGTACTCGCAGCCGGCATCGATCAGCAGCAGCTCGCCGTCCTGCAGCTGGCGGCTATTCTCGCGATAGTGCAGCACGCACGCGTTGGGCCCGCCGGCGACGATCGAGGGATAGGCGACCGCTTGCGCGCCGTTGCGCAGAAACTCGTGCGTGAGCTCCGCCTCGACCTGGTACTCGTGCCAGCCGACGCGGGTGCGATCCATTGCCCGGCGGTGAGCGCCGGCGGAAATGGCGGCGGCGCGACGCATCAATGCGATCTCGTGCTCGTCCTTCACGAGGCGCAGCGTGTCGATCACCTGCCGCACGTCGACGATCTCTTCCGGCGAGGCGACGCCGGTGCGGACGCGCTTGCGCACTTCATTGAGCACGCCCGAGATCTTCTGATCCCAGTCCGCGAACAATCCGAGCGGCGTGTAGAGCGCCGGCCGGTCGGCCGCAAGCTCGGGCAAAAACCGGTCGAGCTCCGTGATCGGGTGCGCTTCGTCGAAGCCGAAGATCTCGCGCGCCGCATCGGGACCATAGCGAAAGCCATCCCAGATCTCGCGTTCCTGGTCCTTCTCGCGGCAGAACAGGAGGTGCCGGTCGCCGTCGTCGCCGGCGACGAGCGCGATGACCGCCTCCGGCTCCGGGAAGCCGGACATGTAATAGAAGTAGCTGTCGTGCCGATATGGGAACGTCGAGTCGCGGTTGCGCACCGCTTCGGCTGCAGTGGGCATGAAGGCCACGCCGCCCCCGGTGTGCTCGCGCATTTTCTGCACGACCGCAGTGCGGCGATCGCGATAGAGCTGGTGGTTGTGATTCATTGCAGCACCCCGATAGTGAGACGCAATTATAAGACTATAGCCTCGGGAACCGCGGAGCCGCATTGGGCTCCCCAGCGCCTGAGGCTTCGCTCGATGCGTTACCATCCCGAGATGGCCGCGTCCGTCGATCCGCACGAAGTTTCCGGATTGCAGGGTGAGCCGCTGCGCGCGGCGAAGCGTGCGCTGCGGCAACGCGTGCTCGCGGCTCGTGGCGCGCTCCCCGAACGTGTGCGCGCGATCGCGTCCTCGGTGATCGCCGAGCGGTTCGGCCGGCGGCCGGATTTCCAGGCCGCCCGCGCCATTCTCGTCACGCTGCCGTTTCGCAACGAGTGGGATACCCGTTTGCTGGTGCGCGCGGCGCTTCTTGCCGGGAAGACGGTCGCCGTCCCACGCGTAGACGGCGCAACGCGAATGCTCGAGCTCTACGCGATCGCCGACACGGATCGCGATGCCGTGTCGAGCCCACAGGGCATTCCCGAGCCGGCCGCGCATTGCCTGCCTGTATCCCGCGACGCGATCGATTTCGTAGTCATTCCCGGAATCGCCTTCGACCGTGACGGAGGCCGCCTCGGGTATGGCGGCGGCTTCTACGATCGGCTGCTGCCGCTTCTTTCGCCGAGCGCGCCGCTCGTCGCCGGCGCGTTCGATTTGCAGATCGTTCCGCAGGTGCCGGTCGGACCCAACGATGTCGGCATCGACGCGATCGTCACCGAGTCCCGGGAACTGTCGGTACCGCGATGAGCGGACCGGAAGCCGACGGCGGCGCGAAGGAGGCGCCGCGCCCCGCGTCGCGCGCCGGGCTGGCGCTTGCCATCACGCTGGCGATCCAGATATTTGTGTCGGTGGCCGCCGCCGCGGTCTCGGTGCTTGCGCCCGAAATCGGACGCGACGTGGGCGTCGCGCCGAAGCTCGTCGGCGTCTTCGTCGGAATCGCGTTTGCGGCCTCGATGGCGGCAAGCCTCGTCTCCGGCATGTTCATCGAGCGCCACGGGGCGATTCGCGTCTCGCAGGTATGCGTGCTGCTCTGCGCGGCGGGCATGCTGACGATCGCCCTGGGCACTTCCTACTCCGCCACGGCTCTCGTGTCTCTCGCCATCGCGCCCGTCTTGATCGGCCTGGGTTATGGTCCGATCACGCCTGCCTCGTCGCACATCCTTGCCCGGACCACCGATCGGTCGCGGATGGCGCTAACCTTCTCCATCAAGCAGACGGGCGTGCCGGCCGGGGGCGCGCTCGCCGGGGCCGCGCTGCCTATCCTCGCGCTCGCGATGGGCTGGCATGTCGCGTTCGTGGCAGTCGCGCTCCTAGGGGTGCCCGTCCTGCTTCTGAGCGAGCTCGTTCGCAAATCGCTCGACGTCGGGCACGCAGCCTCGCGCCCGCCGTCACTCGGCCGGGCCCTGGTCCCGCTGCGCGAACTCTTTCGCGCGGAAGCGTTGCGAGGGCTTGCCGTCACGTCGCTCATCTACGCGGCCCTGCAGGCTTGCCTCGTGAGCTTCATCGTCGTCTACCTGACAGAGTCGCTCCTCTTCTCGCTGGTCGCTGCGGGCCTCGTGCTCACCGTGACGAATGTTGCCGGCGTCGTCGGCCGCATCCTGTGGGGTGGCTTCGCCGACTTGCATCTCGCGCCGCATGCGCTGCTGGGTTGGCTCGGTGTGGCGGCCGGAGGCTGCGCGTTCGCGACGGCGGGCTTCGGCGCGAGCTGGCCGATGGCCGCCATCCTCGCGACGAGTGCCCTCTTCGGCGCAACGGCAATCGGCTGGAACGGTGTCATGCTGTCCGAGGTGGCGCGCCTCGCGCCGCCGCAACGCGTCGGCGCCATCACCGGCGCATTCGGTTTCGTCACCTTCGGCGGCGTGATGGGCGGACCTCCCCTATTTGCGCTCATATCGGCGTTGACCGGCGACTATCGCTACGGCTTCGCGACGTTCGGCAGCCTCGCCGGCGCTTCTGGTGTATGGTTGCTGGCCCGGCGTAAAAAGTAAGCGCTCACCGTTGGTCGGGGCCGCCGCGCAACATACAATTCGAGTCCCGCCCGCCGCTCTTTTAGGCGAGAGGATGAAGAGGTTCGTATGGACAACATTCCCGACATCGACCCGCAGGAAACGCAGGAGTGGCTCGCCGCACTCGATGGCGTGCTGGCCGCCGAAGGGCCCGACCGCGCGCATTTCCTGATCGAGGCGCTGATCGACAAGGCGCGGCGCTCCGGAGCCTACCTGCCTTTCTCCGCGAACACCGCGTACATCAACACGATCCCGGCGGACAAGCAGGTCAAGCTGCCGGGCGACTTCAACATCGAGCAGAAGATCCGGCACGTCGTGCGCTGGAACTCGATGGCGATGGTGCTCCGCGCGAACAAGCACACGAATGTCGGCGGCCACATCGCGAGCTTCGCTTCGGCGGCGATGCTCTACGACATCGGCTTCAATCACTTCTGGCACGCGCCCTCCGGCGGCCACGGCGGCGACCTGGTGTTCGTGCAGGGCCATTCCGCGCCGGGGGTCTACGCCCGAGCGTTCATGCTGGGGCGGTTGACCCCCGAACAGATGGACAACTTCCGGCAGGAGGTCGACGGCAAGGGCATCTCGTCGTATCCGCACCCTTGGCTCATGCCCGATTTCTGGCAGTTTCCGACGGTGTCGATGGGGCTCGGCCCGTTGATGGCGATCTACCAGGCCCGCTTCATGAAGTACCTGCAGGATCGCGGCCTCGCGCAGACCGAGGGCCGCAAGGTGTGGGCGTTCATGGGCGACGGCGAGATGGACGAGCCCGAGTCGATGGGCGCGATCGGCATGGCGGCGCGCGAGAACCTCGACAACCTCGTGTTCGTCGTCAACTGCAATTTGCAGCGCCTCGACGGGCCGGTGCGCGGCAACGGCAAGATCATCCAGGAGCTCGAGTCCGACTTCCGCGGATCCGGCTGGAACGTGATCAAGATCGTCTGGGGGCGCCACTGGGATCCGCTGCTCGCGCGCGACAAAGAGGGCATCCTGATGCGCCGGATGATGGAGGTCGTCGACGGCGAATATCAGACGATCAAGTCGAAGAACGGCGCGTACGTCCGCGAGCACTTCTTCAACACGCCCGAGCTGAAGGAGCTCGTCGCCGACTATTCGGACGACGACATCTGGAACCTGAATCGGGGCGGCCACGACCCGTTCAAGGTGTACGCCGGGTTCCACGCGGCGATCAATCACCAGGGCCAGCCCACGGTCATCCTGGCGAAGACCATCAAGGGCTACGGAATGGGCGAGTCGGGCGAGGCGCAGAACATCACCCACCAGCAGAAGAAGATGTCGCACGACGCCATCAGGAGCTTCCGCGACCGCTTCCACATTCCCGTCGCCGACGACAAGCTGGACGACGTGCCCTACGTCACGTTCCCGGAAGGCTCGCCCGAGCTCGAGTACATGCGCGCGCGCCGGATGGAGCTGGGCGGGTATTTGCCCGCGCGACGCGGCAAGGCCGCCGCGCTCGCGACGCCGGAGCTCGCCGCATTCGAGCGCTTCCTCAAGAGCACCGAGGACCGCGAGATCTCGACGACGATGGCGTTCGTGCAGATCCTGCAGCTCCTGCTTCGCGACAAGAATCTCGGCAAGCACATCGTGCCGATCGTTCCCGACGAGTCGCGCACGTTCGGCATGGAGGGGTTGTTCCGGCAGCTCGGCATCTGGAACCAGCAGGGCCAGCTCTACACGCCGCAGGATTCCGACCAGCTCATGTTCTACAAGGAATCGAAGAACGGCCAGATCCTGCAGGAAGGCATCAACGAGGCCGGCGGAATGTGCGACTGGATCGCCGCCGCGACGTCGTACTCGACGCACGGCGTGCCGATGATCCCGTTCTACATCTTCTATTCGATGTTCGGCTTCCAGCGCGTCGGCGACCTCGCCTGGGCGGCGGGCGACATGCGCTGCCGCGGCTTCCTGCTCGGCGGCACCGCGGGACGGACGACGCTCAACGGCGAGGGGCTCCAGCACGAGGACGGCCACTCGCACGTCATCTCGTCCACGATCCCGAATTGCATCTCGTACGATCCGACCTTCGGCTACGAGGTCGCGGTGATCATCCAGGACGGGCTGCGCAGGATGTGCATGGAGCAGCACGACGTCTACTACTACCTCACCGTGATGAACGAGAACTACCGCCAGAAGGCGATGCCGGAAGGCGCGGCGCCCTCGATCATCAAGGGGATGTACCTATATGAGGCCGGCGCAGCGAAGGCGAAGGCGCCGCGGGTGCAGCTCCTCGGATCCGGCACGATCTTTCGCGAAGTGATCGAGGCTGCGGCGTTGCTCGAGGCCGATTGGGGCGTGACGTCGGATCTCTGGGCCTGCCCCAGCTTCACCGAGCTCGCCCGGGACGGCATGGCCGTCGCTCGCGAGAACCTGATGAATCCCGCCGGGAAGCCGAAGACCTCGCACGTCGAGCGCTGTTTGAGCGGCACGACCGGCCCCGTGATCGCCGCGACCGACTACATGCGCGCGTTCGCGGAGCAGATCCGTCCGTGCGTTCCACGGCGATACGTCGTCCTCGGCACCGATGGCTTCGGCCGCTCCGATACGCGCGAGAAGCTCCGCCGCTTCTTCGAAGTCGACCGGTACTACGTGACGGTCGCTGCGTTGAAAGCGCTGGCCGACGAAGGCACGCTGCCGGTGGCCAAGGTCACGGACGCGATGAAGAAATACGGACTCGACCCGGCGAAGCCCGCGCCGTGGACGGTGTAGCGACGGCAGCTGCCGTGGTACGCGGAGGGTAGTCCATTGAGCACCATCGAAGTCAAGGTTCCCGATATCGGCGATTTCACCGACATCCCGGTCATCGAGATCTTCGTGAAGCCCGGCGATGCGGTGAAAGCGGAGGACTCGCTCATCACGCTCGAATCGGACAAGGCGACGATGGACGTCCCCTCGCCGGCCGGCGGAACGGTGAAGGAAGTGAAGGTGAAGGTCGGCGACAAGGTGAGCGAAGGCTCGCTCATCGTCGTCGTCGAGGCGAGCGCAGAAACATCCGCAGCGGAGGCGAAGCCCGCACCGGCCCCGGCTGCTCCAGCGCCTTCGCCGACCGCTCCGACTTCAGCGGGCGCGGTTGCGCCGACGAAGGCACCCCCGTCCCCGCCCGCAGCAACGCCGCCATCGGCTCCGAGAGCAGCACCGAGCGCGCCCGCGCCGGTCGACGAAGCCGGATTCAAGATCGCGCATGCCTCGCCGTCGATACGAAAGTTCGCGCGCGAGCTGGGCGTCGATCTCGCGCAGGTGACCGGCTCGGGCCCGAAGGGACGCATCCTGCAGGAGGACGTCCAGAAGTTCGTGAAGCAGGTGATGAGCGGCGGCACTCCGGCACCCGCGGGAGCAGCCGGCGGCATCAGCGGAGGCGGGTCGCTCAATCTGCTGCCGTGGCCGACGGTCGACTTCGCGAAATTCGGTCCGGTCGAGGCGCGGCCGCTCTCGCGCATCAAGAAGATTTCCGGCGCCAACCTCGCTCGCAACTGGGTGATGATCCCCCACGTCACGCAGTTCGACGAGGCGGACATCACGGACCTCGAAGCCTTCCGCGTTGCTCTCAACAAGGAGAACGAAAAGGCAGGCACCAAGGTGACCATGCTCGCCTTCCTGATCAAGGCCAGCGTGGTCGCGCTGAAGAAATTCCCCGACGTCAACGCTTCGATCTCCGGCGACAACCTTGTGCTGAAGCAGTACTTCCACATCGGGTTCGCGGCCGACACTCCGAACGGCCTCGTCGTGCCGGTGATCCGCAACGTGGACCAGAAAGGCGTGCTCGCGATCGCCGCGGAGATGACCGCGCTGTCGGCGAAGGCACGGGAAGGCAAGCTCGGCCCCGCCGACATGCAGGGCGGATGCTTTTCCATTTCGAGCCTGGGCGGGATCGGCGGCACCGCGTTCACGCCGATCATCAACGCGCCGGAAGTCGCGATTCTCGGCGTGTCGAAGAGCGTCACGAAGCCGGTATGGGACGGCAAGGCATTCGTGCCGCGCCTCATGCTTCCGCTGTCGTTCTCCTACGATCATCGCGTGATCGACGGTGCCGGGGCGGCGCGCTTTACCGCCTATCTCGCAACGCTATTGACCGACCTCCGCAGGGTGATGCTATGAGTGTCTTGGAAGTCAAAGTCCCCGACATCGGCGACTTCAAGGATATCCCCGTCATCGAGGTCTTCGTGAAGCCAGGCGACACAGTCGCCGCCGAAGACTCGCTCGTCACGCTGGAATCGGACAAGGCGACGATGGACGTCCCGTCGCCGGCCGGCGGCGTCGTCAAGGAAGTGAAGGTGAAGCCCGGCGACAAGGTGAGCGAAGGGACGATGATTGTCGTGCTCGACTCGGACGCCGCCGCAGCCGGCGCCGCCAAGGGACAGGCGGCCGCATCGCCGGCCGCATCGCCGCCCGCAGCACCAACGCCCTCCGCGCCCGCTGCGAAGCCAGCGCCTGCCGCGACACCGGC
>Ga0070675_100003390_pt1 | contig 12075 bp, 9 predicted proteins | sample KBSM43metaG_FD_65343 | JGI IMG/M metagenome (GOLD analysis project Ga0070675, IMG submission 65343) | Miscanthus rhizosphere microbial communities from Kellogg Biological Station, Michigan, USA - KBS M4-3 metaG | ecosystem: Host-associated > Plants > Roots > Rhizosphere > Soil ...
TTCCGCGAGTTTACCTTGTGGGCGACGTGGGCCGCACTCGTCTTCGGCGCGATCGCCGCCTGCCGGTGGCACTCGTTCGACGCGCTGCTGCCCAACACCATCTACGCCAAGATGCACGAGCCCTATCATCCACACGGCTTTGAGGCGCTGCGGTCTCGGCTGTCTGCCTCGCGCGAAATCTTCGTACTGTTTCTGCCCGCGTTACTCGTCCTCATTGTGCGAGCCCTGCACCTGCGTGGCTGGTCACGGATGCTTGGAGTCCTCAGGAGCAACCGCGTTCTCGTGGCCCCCGTCGTCGGCGCCGTGGCATTCGCCGTGATCACCGGGACGAACTGGGGTTACTTGGGCCGGATGCAGTTCTTTGCGCTGCCGTTCATGCTGTTGCTCATCGCGCAGGCGACCGACGTCCTCGCCGCGTCATCGCCGATTCGCCACTACGCCTTGGTGTGGTCAATCGCCGCGCTGACGGTCTGCAGCTCGATGATCGGCGCTCCCTTCGAGCAATTGAGGGCGAGCCGGACGGACGCGTTCAGCGTGACGCCGGCGGAGTTCCGGGAAACGGCGCGGGCGGTCGAGAAAGTGCGAACCGCGCTCGGCGTCCCGCGTATCGCGTTCCTCACGCCGGACATCGGCGGGGTTGCACTGTGTTGCCCGGCAATTCGCGTCGTCGATATCGCGCTGCTCACCAACAGGCAACTCGCCCGCGATGGGTACGGAGTGTTGGCGGAAGTGATCGAGGCGGAGCGACCGGAGATCATAGAAGCACACGGCTTGTGGGCGACGGTGTCGCACCTCTACGAGCTCGACTCCTTCAGGAACGGATATCGGCCGACAATGATCAACCACATGCGCTTCTACCTCCGCGACGACGTGGCCGACCAGCTCACCGCGATGGGGAACGCCAGCACGGTTTCAGCCGACCGGACGGACGCCCACTCTGCGATTTGGGCCGAGCACCGATACAGCACGGCCAGCAACGAGCGCGATGACGGATCATTCCTGTCGAGAGGAATGGTGCTTCTGGTGCGTTGACGCCTTTGGGCTTGCGACCGGCTCCGCGCGGCCGCCGCGACGCACGTAGGCGGGCGGCTCAGCCATCACTTCGATACTCATCACGGCCGACGACATCGCCCAGTCCGCCGCTCGCCAGAGACGCCGACACTCGCGGCGACGGGGACACGCAGCGGAAGCACCTGAAGGCAGCAGTCGAGAAGAATCCCGAAGAGCCGCGCTACTTGCTGCGGTATGCGGTCGCGCATCTGAGGAACGATCCGGATCGCTTTCGCGAGCTTGCATTGCAGGTGGTCGCCAGATTCCCGACGAGTCCGTCCGCGGCCGAAGCGCTGTACAACGTCGCCGATGACACGCGCCAAAACGCTCACTGGCGACGCGTCTCGATTTGCCGATAGATCAGGGGGACAGACGTGACCCGCCGCAACACGTGTGCGCCGGCTGACCACTGACGCCGTTCAATGAAGCTGCCGACCGCCACCCTGCTGTTGACTCTATGTTCGGCTACGCTGGCCGCAGGGCGCCTGCAGTCCGGCGGAGTCGCGCCCGCCGCAGTCGGCGAGATGGTGAACATCCGCCAGCGTGGCGCAACCGGGGACGGGTCGACCGACGACACATCCGCGGTCGCGAAAGCGTTCTCCGACGTGTGCGACTCGGGAGGCGGAACGATTTATGTGCCACGCGGCGTCTTCATCGTCGATCCGGCAGCTTCACCGATACGCATCTGCAGCAACCTCGTGGTCGACGGCCCGGGGACCCTGAAGGTGAAACCCGACGCTGGCAACTACCACTGCATCTTCGCGCCCACGCCAATGACGGCGCCCGTCAACGATCTGACATTCCGCGGCATCACGGTCGATCAGAACACGTCCGCGAACACGACGGCGACGATTCGCGTCGGACAAGACAACACGCTGCAGCATGTCTGGCAAATCTTCGGCGGCACGAACCTGCACTTCGAGGATATGCATCTCTACATCAGCGGAGTCAATCCGATCGACGTGAACGGACCCACCGTTGCAGGCGTCTACATCGCGCGCAACCACGTCGTCTTTCAAAAGCGGTCGAGACAGCCGGACTTCGACCACAGTTCAATCTACATTCATGGCACCGACTTTCACGTCGTCGACAACACGTTCACCTCGACGCCGCAGGCTGGCGCGGTGACGGCGATTGAAGTTCATGAGGGATCGGGTTCGGTGTCGGGCAATACGATCAGTTTCTACTCGGGCGGGATGAATCTCGTCGACGTGCATGGAGCGACGGTCACCGGCAACAGCGTGAGGAACGCTGCGTACGGAATCTCGTTGTGGTCGTTGACGAACATGGATTCGGTGACCGTGCTGGGCAACACTATTTCGATCGACCAGGTGACGCGCGGAACTCCCAGCGCCTACGGAATTGCAACCTCCTATAACGTCGGCATCAATGGCGACTTCTCGAATCTGCAGATCGCCGCCAACGTCATCAGCTTCGAGCAGGAATCATCCGCGCGAACGATTGCCAATGACGTCAACTACGGGATCGGACTTCAGACGTTGGGAAACATCGCCAATGCCGTAATCCTCGGCAATGAGATTGTCCGCGCGCCCGTGAGAGGCGTTGTCGTCGGAGTTGTCGACGCAAAATACACAACGTCTCGCGTGTCGGTACGCGACAACCGGATCATCGACGCGGGATCGAACCTGTCACCCGGGACAGCCCACTACTCGGCCGGCATCGTCTTGCAGGGAAATCTGTTCTCGATTGACGTCCTCGGAAACCGATTGGATTTCCTCTCCGATCCGTTCACCGGACGCTACAGCTATTGGTCGCATGAGGACGGCTACACATTCCGCGACGTCGTCGTCGCGGACAATTACTCGACGGCCGTGAACGGCGCGCCGGAGAATGGGTTGACGCGTTCCGTCATCCACAGCTATCCGCGCCAATGACGAGCCAGAGACCTCGGAGCCTGGCGGGGCGATGGCGGGAGCTGTTTTTCCTTTCGGCCCCCGCGAACCCGGCGAACCCCGCGAACCCGGCGAACCCCGCGAACCTCCTGAACCTCGGTCGTGAACCCCGCGAACCACTCGAACCCCTCGAACCTAGTTGTCCGCTGCTCCGACACTTCTGAGATAGTCCGCGACGACCGGTTGGTTGCAATAGACGGCCCATCCGAGCGGGGTTCCGTCCCAAATCGTGTCCTTGATGTCCAACCGCGCACCGTGTTCGACCAGCGTGCGAACGACCTCCAGATGTCCTTGCAGCGCGGCCTGATGCATCGGGGTCGAGTGCGCGTGGTTACCTTTGGGATTCAGGCGATTCGGATCTTCACCGGCGTCCAGCAGCAGCCGGACAATGGCGACATGTCCGTGCTGCGCTGCCAGTGCGAGCGCGCGATGGCGATCCTCCACGCTCGATCCGGGCAGCAGCCGCGTGACCTCGTCGACTCGGCCCAGCCCGGCCGCTGCGCCGACGGTTTCGACCGCCGCGCCGCGACGCACGAGCGTTTCGGCCGTCTCGCGATAGCCGAACGCAAGCGCGGTCATCAGCGGCGAGATCCACGTACCGCGGCCGAGCGGTTCGACAGCGGCGCCGAAATCGACCAGCGTGTCGACCAGAGCCGACTGCAGACCGGCATTGGCAGGATGGCAGCTCGACACCAGCAAACTCATGGTCGTGCACTCGCCGCCGTAAGCGTACGACAGCGCGTCTGCCTCGGCGCCCGCCTTGAGCAGGATCGTTGCGATCTCGACGGCGTTGGGCGGTGTCCTTTGTCGGTGACCTTCGACACCGTTGGCCGCGATGTAATGCAGCAGCGTCGAGCGATGCATCGGCGGATCAAAATTGTTCACCCGGGTCGACCGCTCGCGCAGCAGATCGGGATGCGAGGCGAGCAGCGATTGAAGCGTCGTCTCAGCGCCGTTGATCACCGCCTCGACCGCCGTCTCGAACCGCGTAATCGGGGAATCGTCTGGCATCACTGACGCGGCGTAATCTGTCAGCGCCGGCCAGTCCTTGAATTCGTACCATCGTGCGAGCGCCAGTTTTGCGTCGTCGCGATCGATTGCGACGGCGCGGACCTCCGCTTCCGTCATCCGCTTCTGGGCCCACGGCACGTCCGTCCGGAGGAATTTGGGATGCCGCTGCACGAACACGTTCATCAGCTCGCGGTCTGTCCCCTCCTTCCATGCGGCGAGCAAACGGTCGGCCTGGGTTTCGTAGTCTGCAGGTCGAGCGCGAAACGGTAGGACTTCCAACTTCATCGGCGGCACTTATTGCAAAGAGGAACGCCGAGGCCGCCGAGTTCGCCGAGTATAAATTTCACTCGGATTCTCGGCGTTCTTGGCGAACTCTGCGTTCATCTCTTTCTTACTCCACTGAAAACGCGAGTAACACATTGCCCGGGCGGCCAAGATGATCGCCGTAGCCCGAATTCAGATAGAGCATACCGCCGACAATCGTCGGCCCGGGACCCTGAATCGCGCCGCCTCCCGCGCGAACCCCGTTGAGCGTTTCGAACTGGCGGTTGGTATCGAACTCCCACACAACTGAACCGTCCTTGGTTGAAAACGCGCGCAGAGCGCCATCGTTCGAGCCGGCGAACAGCACACCGCGAATCAAAGTGGGCGCGGAAATCATCGCGGCGCTGCAGCCTGGACCGGCTGCGCATTTCAATGCCAGCGGCGGAACATACCAGGCCCGTTCGCCAGTGCTCAAGTGCACCGCGTGCAATCCGCCCGGCTTCGGCAAGCGGATGTCGGAAACCGGAAAGTAGCCGCGCTCCGCATCCACCGCGGCACCCCACTGCAGCCCTCCCCAGATCGATCCTTCACCAGCACGATACTGCCAGAGGATTTCTCCTTCCTTGTCAGGATCGATCGCGTAAGCCATACCCGATTTTTGCGCGACGACGATCAGATCGCGGCCATCGGCGCGCGCGATCAGCATCGGCGGCGTGCCGAAATCGAAGTCTGGTCCGGCCTTGTCGCTGCAGTTCGCGCTGCCGGCCCGGCAGCCGAACACGTCGCCGGCTGTGAACTGTTTGATCCATTTGATCGCGCCGGTGTCGGGATCGAAGGCGACGATCGCGTCGGCGGTCGGCTGCGCCGGCCCGCTGTAAGTGTTACCAGTCGCGGCGTAGACGATGTTGCGTTTCGGATCGAAGGTTGGCGCAGACCAGATGCCGACGCCCGCCGGTCCGAGCAGCGTGACGCCTGCGGCGCTCTTTCCCATCGCCTGCGGTTCGGGCACGGTAAAGGTCCGCCATCGCAGCTGGCCGGTGGCGGCGTCGAACGCGTTGAGGCTGCCGCGAAAGGTGCAGCAGGCGTAGCCCGGTTGGTTTGCCGCGGTCTCTTCGATCGACGACACCGGCACGAAGACGCGGCGACCAACCACGGTCAGCGAGCCGGTGATGCGCGCCAGCGGGTGCGCGTCAACCGCGCGCGACCAGAGTTCGCGGCCGGTTTCGGCATCAAGGGCGTAGACGTTCGCCCCGGTATCGCCAAAAAACACGGCCGAGCGACCGGTGGCCGGATCGGCGTCGAACGTGACTGCGGTTCGCACGCCGCTTTTCGCGGTAAACGTCCAGTAGATGCAGCCGCTTCGGGCGTCGAGCGCGTAGACCGTGCCGTTCTGGCTGCCGACAAACAATCGGCCGCCGGCGACCGTCGGCTGCGACCACGCGGACGTGGCGTCCGGAAAACCGAACGCCCACTTCAGCGACAGGCGCGGTACGTCCTCGGCGGCCATCGACTGCGGCTGAAAGCGCGTGTTCGCGAGCGAGGGCGCCCAGCCGGTCCACGAAGACGGAGCCGGATTCACCGGTGCAGGCGCGCTGCAGCGCCCTCGCGATGCGCCAGTGATATCGCCACCGATCGGCCGGCCGCTCAAGTATTCGGCCACGGCCCGCCGCTCGGCGCCGCTCAAGCGGCCGCCTTGCGGCCGCATGCCGCCAGCAGTCAGCGCCGAGAGAATCGCTTCGGGAGATCGCTGTCGGAGGACTTCCGGTTTCGGCGCGCGCGATCCTTCGGCGCCGTCATGACAGCCGGCGCAATCGCGCGCAAAAATCACTGCCCCGTCCGGGGCTTGTGCGGTGAGTGCGATCGCGAAGGCCCACGCAACCGCACCAATCAGACCGGCGCGACCCACGCGACCTATTTGCCGGCGTACTGCGTGTCGGTCACCGCTTCCAGCCACTTGACGGTGCCTTCGTAGATGGTCAACTGCAGCGCGTCCTGATCCGGCGAAGCGCCGTGCCAGTGCTCGACGCCCGCCGCCGTCCACCACGGCTGCCCCGGTTTCATCGCCTGGACTTTTTGACCGCGCACCTGCGTTCGGCCTTCCCCTTCTTCGATCATCAGGAGCTGACCGTTCGTATGGGTGTGCCAGTACGATCGGCTGCCCTTGGGAAACTTCAGACGTGTGGTGCGAATCGCGGTCGCATCGACTGCCGACGGAGTGCCGCCGGTAAACGTCGTGGCTTGCTGCCCCGCCGCCCACACCGGCGCTGCGATCGCGAATAACGCTGCCAGCAGTTTGATCCGTGTCATTTCGTCACCGTTACTGTGATGTTCTCGTAGGTGAACAGCGAGCCGTCACTCGCCACGCCCCGCAACACGTAGGTGCCGGGCTCGGCGAATGTTGCCGTCGCGGACCACATGTTGTCCGCCGGCGGTACCGGAATGGTATACGGCGGCGACCACGGCGAATTACCGTAGGCGCGCGTGTCGGTCCACGTTTTCATTTGATCTGGTGTGAACGTCACGGCGTTCGCGTTGCCGCGATAGACCGTCCACGAAAACCGCAGGCCCGGGCCACTCGAAGCCACGATCGACGAGGGTGGACGATAAATCAGGTTGGCAATGTTCGCTGGATTCGCGGGCGGGCGCGTTTCGCGGCGGGCCGGCAGGCTATCGGGATCAGCGGCAAACACTGCCAGCGCAACCGCCTCTCCGACCCGCACCGCACGCCGCTTTTCGCCCTGCACCTCGAGCTTCGGCGGAATGTTCGTGCGCAACTCGTCGCGAAGGCTGCCGAAGTCGCCGCCGACTTCCGTCGAAATCACCTGCGCGTCGATCTGATAATCTGTTTTCAGCGACGCGTAGGCCTTTTCGGTCTTGCCGTTGGCAGTCAGCGTCCAGATCAATTCCTTGCTCCCGAGATCCTTCGGCACCTTGATCGTGAAGAGGAACGGATTGCGCCGCGGATAGAAATGGGTCGGCTGCCCTTGATCAGGACCTCCCGGTTCGATGCTGTTGTCCGGTCCGATCGGCACGTCGAACTCCTGCAGCCAGTTGGAATTCATGTACCCGAAGTACATCGTGAACGTGCCGTCGTCGTTCGGCATCCATCCTTCGTAGGCCGGCGACAACGGCTGGCCGCTGGAATAGGTGAAACGGGTTTGTGCGCCGAGAACGACCAAGCCACAAACGAGAGCGATTGCCGTGACCCCTGCCTGGCGCATTACTGCTTGCCCTGCTGCGGTGGTGCGGCGGTTGCGGTCGGTACGGGCGGTGCCCAGCACAACGGACAGCCGATGTCGTAGTCGTTGCGGTTCTTCATCCTGGCGCGCCGCTTCGCCATCTCGGCCTGGAACTGTTCTTCGGACAACGATACTGAATAACCAAGGTCGATGAACATGTTGGCGATCGACCGTCGTCCGCCACCGGCCCAATTGCGTGGATCGGCCGGGTTCTTGTTGGCCGCTGTCGTATCGAGGAAGCCAATCAAGTGGACGATCGTTCCTTTGGGCAGGAGCGGCGCCGCGTCGTCGTCATAGACGTACTGCTTCACCCAGTTGTGGTCGTAGCCGACGCAATTCAACGTCTGGATGTTGTGACCCCAAATCGCTTCGAGGCACATCCGGACGCCCGGGGCGTGGAGGTGCGGCTCGAAGGCGATGATCTTGGTGTGCTCGGTCAGCGTCGCGTACGAATGCAGTTCCTGATTCGCCTGGTTCGGCATCACGTCGATGTCGATGCCGTTGCCGAGTCGCATATTCGATCGCCGATACGCCGGTTTGTAGCCCTTCGGAAAAAACTTGAACGCGAATTCGAGGTGCGCGTTGGTGGCGCGGCCATTCGCGTGGATGTGACCAGCGTCGAGCGACAGCGCGGAATTCGCCTGCAGCAGGCGGCCGGCTTCGGGCGGAAAGATGTCGGCGTTGCGGCCAACTTCGTGAATCGGCCAACTGCTGGCCAATTCATCGCCGGTGCCCTTTTCGCCCTGGCGCACGCTGGTGTACGTCATGTGATGGAACACATAGCGGCCACCGACTGTATTCGTGGTGCCGCCGCGTGGAATGTCGTTCACTTCGCGCACTTCCACGGCCGACACGTAGCGATCCTCGGTGAGACCAGTTGGAATCAGACCGACGTCGCCCCACCAGTCGGGGCCGGATGCCGGCACCCGAACCTCTTTGGATTTCAGAATCAGATCCGGCTCGCCAATCGTCCATTTGTCGGAGGTATCGAAGTCGAGCGGCTTCGGCAGGTCGGACGGGTTGCCGCGCGGCGCGCCGCTGTCGGCCCACTTGGCGAGCTTGGCGATCTCTTCGTCGGTCAACGACGGGTCGTGCTTGAATTTCTGGATGCCGATATTTTTCTCGACGAAAAACGGCGGCATCGCGCCGCGCAGGCTGCGTAAGGCAGTGCGCGTTTTGATGGAGCGCGCCCACGGCCGGACGTCCTCGTAAGTCACAAGCGGCATCGGCGCCACGCCGTCAACGTGATGGCACTCCTGACAGCTGCGTTGCAGGATGCGCGCGATGTCCCGGCTGAACGTGACTTCGCCTACCGGGCCTACCGGGCCTACCGGGCCTACCGGGCCTACCGGGCCTACCGGGCCTGCCGGAGCGCCAGGCGTCGGCGCCTGCGATGCCGATACGGCGATGCCGAGGAAGAACGGAGCGGCCATCCAGAACCAGCGCTTCGCCATCTGGCCTCCTGAGATGCCACCTATATACACCGAACCGCCGCAGGTCCGGCAGTCGATTTACCGGATCTGGCATCCGGTTTGATGAAGGCATGTGCATGCGATGGACGCCAGGAGACCGCAGCAACGTCGAGGACTATCGAGGCCGTTCAGGGATGCGATTGGGTGGCGGATTACCCATCGGGCTCGGCGGTTTCGTTCTACTGCTGGTGCTGAGTTGGGCCACCGGGACCAATTGGTTTGCTCTGCTCGGAACCGGTGATGGCACCCCATCAGAATCGGTGGGAACGTCAGGAGAGGTGACCGGGTCGCCCGCCGAAGAGCGCGAGGTCGATTTCGTGGACGCAGTGATGAAAGATGTCCAGGGAACCTGGCAATCACTGCTGAACGACCGCTACGAACCGACGCGCGTGGTGTTGTTCCGTGACGCCACCAATTCAGGATGCGGGTTCGCGCAGTCGGCGACCGGCCCGTTCTACTGTCCACAGGATCAGCGCGTCTATCTGGATCTGGGATTTTTCGAAGAATTGCAGCAACGATTCGGCGCCCCAGGCGATTTCGCGCGCGCGTATGTCGTCGCTCACGAAGTCGGCCATCACGTGCAGCGATTGTCGGGAATCGAACAACGGGTGCGGAACCTGCAGCGCTCGTCGCCATACGACGCAAACGCACTATCGGTGCGGATGGAGTTGCAGGCCGATTGCTTCGCCGGTGTCTGGGGCCACGCCGCCGCGCAACCGGGACGCGCGCAGAACGGCCAGGTGGAACTCGAATCCGGTGACGTCGAAGAAGGCTTGAATGCGGCCGCGGCGATTGGCGACGATCGGCTGCAACGCATGTCGAACGGTCGCGTCGCGCCCGATCGTTTCACGCATGGCAGCTCGGAGCAACGCGTCGAGTGGTTCCGCCGTGGCCTGGAGTCCGGATCGCCGGATACTTGTAACACCTTCGGTCGCGAAACAACGCAGGCAGTAGGACGTTGAAGCGCGTAGTAGATAATCGGTTCCACCGTGGCCCGCCGACCGCGCGTCGAATCGATTGACGTCCTTCGCGGCATCGTCATGATCCTGATGGCGCTGGATCATGTCCGCGACTTTTTCGGAGTACCCGCAAACCCGGCCGATCCGGCGCGCGCCGGCGTCGCGCTGTTCTTCACCCGTTGGATCACACACCTGTGCGCGCCGACGTTTTTCGCTTTAACCGGTGTCGGTGCCTATCTTGCGCGACGACGCCGGCCGGCCAGTGACCTTTCGCGATATCTGCTGACGCGCGGCGTCTGGTTGGTCATTCTCGAAGTGACGGTGCTGCGTTGCTTCGGCTACACGTTCAACTTCGACTATCGTGTCACCTTCCTCAGCATCCTCTGGGCGCTTGGCTGGTCGATGATCACGTTGTCGGCGCTGGTCTATCTGCCGGCCTCGCTCGTCGCGTGGTTCGGTGTGGTGATGATTGCCACGCACAACCTGTTTGATTCAGTGCGTCCAGCCTCGTTCGGGGCGTTCGCGCCGCTGTGGTCGCTGCTCCATGTGCCGGGCGTTGTCGTATCGACGCCGCGCTTTGTCGTCTTCGCCGCCTATCCGTTGATTCCATGGATTGGTGTCGCCGCCGCCGGTTACGGCTTCGGACGGGTGTTCGAGTGGCCGGCTGATCGACGTCGCGATTTGCTGCTGCGGGCCGGTCTGGTGGCGATCGCGGCATTTTTCGTAATCCGCGTGATCAACTACGGCGATCGCGTGCCCTGGGCGGTTCAGGCATCGTTCAGCCGGACGATATTGTCGTTTCTGAACGCCACGAAGTACCCGCCATCGCTGCTCTACCTGTTGATGACGTTGGGACCGGCAATGCTGATCCTGCGCACGCTGGACGCTCGCACGCCATCAGCGCTGCGGCCCGCTCACGTTTTCGGCACCGTGCCGCTGTTCTACTTCATCGTCCATCTGCCGCTGATCCATTTGCTGGCGGTGATCGCGTGCGCGGCGCAATACGGTGCGGTGCACTGGATGTTCGAGTCGCCGCGTCTCGATCAGTTTCCTGTCACGTTTCCGCCAGGCTGGGGGTTCTCACTGCCGGCGGTCTACGTGATCTGGGCGCTCGTCGTTCTCACGATGTATCCGCTCTGCCGATGGTTCGCCGGACTCAAGCAGCGGCATGACGCGCTCTGGGTGCGCTACTTGTAGCGACAGCGCGTATCGTCGCCCCTCGCACTGCGGCCGCGCTTTTTCTAATTTTTTAGGGCGCGGCTGGCCAGCAGCCCGCGCCGAGCCACGGAGGGACGGAGGTCACGGTTTTTTGTAGCGGCGATGCGAGGCGAGCGAGCGCGCCGACCTGAAGACCATCCAGTTCGGCGGGCGGCGCAACGCGCCGCGGACGGACGCAGCGATCCGCAAAAACGAAACGCGCAGGATTCAAAGAGCGTCTCGTTTTCGCGGATCGCTGTGTCCGACCGTGGGCTGCCTTCGGCAGCCCACCCGCCGAACTGAAACCCGTGCGTCTCTGTGACTTTGTGACTCTGTGGTTGCTTTTGTGAGGATGGTCGCAGCCAGCGCGCGGCCACCCTCCGGATAACGGCATCTCTGTGACTTTGCGACTCTGTGGCCCGTTCGCTCGTCACTCGTCACTCGTCACTCGTTGCTCGTTGCTCGCTGCGCGCTGCTGCTCGCTACCTCATCTTGATTGACACATCTTGACAATCAAGATGAGAGAGCGTAGCGTCGACCTGTGACCGACACCAACACCGACGTCATCCAGGGCACACTCGACCTGCTGATCCTGAAAACCCTGAGCCTCGAACCGATGCACGGCTTCGGAATCGCCCGACGCGTCGAACAGGTCTCGCGCGGCGTCTTCAAGGTAAACCCCGGCTCGTTGCTGACGGCGCTGCAGCGGCTCGAACGCGCCGGATGGCTCGACACCGAATGGCGGCAGACCGCTAATGCCCGCCGCGCGAAGTACTACACGCTGACTCGCGCCGGACGAAAGCAGCTGGATCGTGAAACCGAAGACTGGACCCGCCGTGCGTCGGCCGTCGCGCGGTTGCTGAAGGCCGAGGCCTGACGTGTCGCGGTGGCGTTCCGTCGTCCGTGGGATTCGAGCGCTCTTGCAGCCATCGGCGGCGGATCGTGAGACCGACGAGGAACTGCGCACCTT
>Ga0070675_100003391_pt1 | contig 12071 bp, 10 predicted proteins | sample KBSM43metaG_FD_65343 | JGI IMG/M metagenome (GOLD analysis project Ga0070675, IMG submission 65343) | Miscanthus rhizosphere microbial communities from Kellogg Biological Station, Michigan, USA - KBS M4-3 metaG | ecosystem: Host-associated > Plants > Roots > Rhizosphere > Soil ...
GTGGCCGCCTGGGGCTGGATCGAGCGACAGGCCAGCGAGGACATCGACAAATCGGAACGCGCCAGTCGAACCTACACGGACGAGCTGTCGCGGCTGCGACTGCTGCTCGTTGAAGAGCGCATCGCGTGGAGTGAATTGCTGCTGCGCGGCTGGGAGCAGGCTCGCTACCACGACCTGCTGAGCCGGTACTACGAACGCGAGCGCCAGAGCCGTTCGGCGCTCGAGCGGATCGGCCGGGAGTTGCCGGACACCGAAGCTGAGCGAGCGTCGTTCCGGACGCTTGATGACGCGCACGCCGACCTATCGCGTTTGCGCCGCGAGGCACTGCGTGTGTTCAACCGGTCGGACGAGAACGCCCATGTCCTGGCCGACCGCCTCCTCGGACCGATCGACGACGTCCTGCCGACGGTCGTAAGCCGGTTCTCCGAGCTGCTGGAGAACGAGGAGCGCGACCGCATCGCGTCGCTTCAGCAGGCCCGCGGCCGTAACCGTACCGTTCTGCTGGCGGTCCTGGGGGGCATGGCCGTCGCCGCCCTAGCCGGGTTCGCCTGGCTTCTCGACCGCCGTGTCGGGCGGCCCGCCCAGCGCGCGTCCAATCTGGCTGCACTGGCCGCTCAAGCCGAAGCGATCGCCGGGTTCGGTTTCTGGGAGCGGTGGCCGGACGGCTCGACAGACTGGTCGATCGGCATGGACCGCCTGTTCGGCCTCGACCGACCGGACGGACCGCCACTGCACCGTGCGTTGGCCTGCATCAGGCGAGAGGATCGACGCGCGCTGCTGCGCGCGCTGCTGCACCAGCGCAGCGGTGATGGCGTGCAGCGGTCGCTCATCCGCCTCGGCGATGCCGCTGCGGGGCGACGCACGCTCGATGTGATCTTCCAGACCCGTGACCTCGGCGAGGGGCGTGGTGTCATGCGCAGCGGCGTGGTGGTCGACGTCAGCCTGCTGACCGAGCAGCGCGAGGCGTTGTCGGCGCTGAACGCCGAGCTGGAGGATCGGGTTCGGCAGCGCACTGTCGAACTCGAGGACGCGCGCGACGAAGCACAGCGCCTGGCGCAGGTGAAGTCCAACTTTCTCGCCAACATGAGCCACGAGATTCGCACACCGCTGAACGCCGTGCTGGGTTTCGCGCGTATCGGCTTGCGCGACAGCATCGGCTTGCCGAGCCAAGCCCAGTTCGAACGGATCTTGACCGCCGGCGATCACCTGCTGCATGTAATCAACGACATCCTCGACCTGTCGCGCATCGAGTCGGGCAAGTTGATCGTCGAGTCGGGTGCGTTCGCGCTGCGGGCGGTGCTGGCCGACGCCAGCAGCTTTGTCATCGTCGCCGCGCGGTCCAAGGGCCTGGCGTACCACTGCGAGATCGCCGACGACGTTCCAAACTGGGTGCGGGGCGACGCGCTGCGGCTGCAACAGATCCTGGTCAACTTGCTGTCGAACGCCGTCAAATTCACCGAGTATGGGGATGTGCGTCTGGGCGTGACGGCCGAAAGCGATGGTCGTGACACGGTTCGCTTCGTCGTCGAGGACACCGGCATCGGCATCGACGCCGGCCAAGTGGCCCGGCTCTTCGAGCCCTTCGAACGGGCCGACAACTCGACCACCCGCGCCCACGGCGGCACCGGTCTTGGACTGTCGATATGCAGCCGACTTACGGACCTCATGGGCGGCTCGATTGCGGTGACGGGCACGCCGGGGTCGGGCGGCAGCCGCTTCGCGCTGCGCCTGCCGCTGCCGCCGTCCCCCCCGCCGCAACTGCCAGCACGGCCGGCGGCCGAGCGTGGCAGGCTGCTGGGCGTTCGCCTGCTCGCGGCCGAGGACGACGAGGTCAATCGCATCCTGCTGGAGGATTTGCTGCGTCACGAAGGCGCCGAGGTGCTATTCGCCGAAGACGGCCAGCAAGCCGTGCAGCGTCTCGACGAGCATGGCGCGGCGGCCTTCGATGCCGTCTTGATGGACGTGCAGATGCCGGTTCTCGACGGCTACGAGGCGACCCGGCGCATCCGCGACTTGCATCCGGAACTTCCCGTTATCGGACTGACGGCGCATGCATTGCCCGAAAGTCGGCGGCTCTGTCTCGAAGCCGGCATGGTCGAACATGTTGTCAAGCCGATCGACATGGACGAGTTGGCTGCTGCAATCTGCCGGCATGTGCGCGACCGCGACCAGAGGGCGGCGGCCGACGCTGATTCTGCTTGAGGACCCTCTGACCTTCGAACGACCGCTCTCGTAGCGATCGAAGGTCTGGTGTGGGTCGGGCGCCGACCACCGCGTTGGGAGGGAAGGACTTGTCCGCTCCCTTTCGCGACCGTAGCCCCGGCAGAACGGCGATACACGACCGCTTCGCCCGCTCACGCAGCAACATGTAGGCCAGTCGCAGCAACTAGCGCCCTCCAGTCGCAGAACTGTGGCGCGAGTCGCAACTACTCTGGCGCCCTACGGCTCGGGCTCCGGTTCAGGGGCTGCCTGCCGCATCTGAAATAGAGAAGCGTTCAGGGCAACGGCCATGGCGGCTTCACCGCTCAAGAGGTCACGCCAGCGCAGCTCGACTTCGGGCTTTCTCTTGCCCTTGCCAGTCAATCGAATGCCCTCGGGATTCACAGCAACCGTGTAATCCACGCCGTCGACGGTGACTTGTCGCTTGAGCTCTTTGTCGAGGACGGTAGCCACGTGAGTCGTACTCCGCTGAGCGAGATGATTCGTACGTCGGATTCTGCTCTCGTACGACCCGTGTCCTTGATTCACTGGAAGTTCCACCTGCCACGCGAGCGCGACCTCCACGACCTGTACCTGGCTGCCGGTTGGGGGTTCCCTGGCGGTGCCGGATAGCCGCGACCAGGAGTCCGCATGCGGGATGGCTCGGCAATATCCGCAAACTACCGCTCTCCTGACCGGCAGTCCGCAGTGGCACCGGCGATGGCGTCGATGCAGTCAAAATCGCGACATGCCCAACCCGCCTTCCCCGCTCTCCCAGCACCGCAATCCGTTGCACGGCGTGACGCTGGAGACCATGGTCTCGGCACTCGTCGCGCACTACGGCTGGGCGAACCTGGCAGAACGCATCCCGCTGCGCTGCTTCATCAGCGATCCGAGCATCGGATCCAGCCTGAAGTTCCTGCGAAAGACGCAATGGGCTCGCGCAAAGGTTGAAAGCCTTTACCTATTCATGTTGCGCGACGTCCGCCGCGCCAGGAGCGATGGTCCGAAACCGATGCCGCCCAAATCGCCATGAGGCCCCTCTTACGCGATGTGCACGCACATGGAGCCGGCGTAGCACCAATTTGAAGTTGACGTGCGGCTTTGTCCGACCTCCCCTTGCGCTCGATGGACGGCGCTGTCGACCACGGTGACAGTCCGTCAGGGTCTCGACAGTCGTTCGCGCTCCGTGCCCTTGCGCTGGAGCCTTTGCGCTGACAGCCGATCCTGCGGCAGAAGAGCGGAAGGGCCGGCAGCCCCAGGCGAACGGATTCAAAGCCGTCTCGCCTTCACCGACTTCCCCTTCACCTTCCCGGAGTTCAACTCGCGCAACGCCTTGTCCGCGATGCCGCGCTCCACGGCCACGTAGGTGGAGAAGTCGTTGACGTTGATCTTTCCGATGTGCGCGACGTCGAAGCCGAAGTCCTTCGTCAGGGCGCCCAGCACGTCGCCGGGGCGGATCTTTTCCTTTCGTCCCCCGAGGATCTGCAGGGTCACCATGGACGGACGAAGGGGCTCGGCATCGGTGGGCGCGGTCAGTTCGCTCAAGGGGTGCCAGACGCTTGCGCTGCCCTGCATCTCGTCGATCCGGCCCACGCGCCCCATCTCGTCCATGCTGGCGAGGCTGAATGCCCAGCCCGCTTCGTTCGCCCGTCCGGTGCGGCCCACGCGGTGCGTGTGCACATCCCGGTCGGGGGCGATGTCGACGTTGATCACGGCTTCGATCTGGGCGATGTCGAGCCCGCGCGCGGCCACGTCGGTGGCCACCAGCACGCTGCAGCTGCGGTTGGCAAACCGCACCAGCACCTGGTCGCGCTCGCGCTGCTCCAGATCGCCATGCAGTTCCAGCGCGACGATGCCCTGGGCCTGCAGCACGGCCACGAGGTCGCGGCACTGCTGCTTGGTATTGCAGAACGCCAGCGTGCTCGCCGGCAGGTAGTGGTTCAGCAGCAGGCCGACGGCGTGCAGGCGCTCGCTGTCCTTGACCTCGTAGAAGCGCTGGCGGATCTTGGTGGCGGCATGGCGCTCGGTGAGCTTCACTTCCTGCGGCTCGCGCATGAAGCGGCCGGCCATCTTCGCCACGCCTTCCGGATAGGTGGCCGAAAACAGCAAGGTCTGGCGCGCCGCGGGGCACAGCTTGATCACGCGGTCGATGTCCTCGGCGAAGCCCATGTCGAGCATGCGATCGGCTTCGTCGAGCACCAGTGTGTTCAAGGCGTCCAGCGCCAGCGTCTGGCGCGAGAGGTGGTCCAGGATGCGGCCCGGCGTGCCCACCACGATGTGCGCACCGTGGGAGAGGCTCGCCACCTGCGCGCGCATCGGGGCGCCACCGCACAAGGTCAGCGTCTTGACGTTGTCCTCGGCCCGCGCCAGGCGGCGGATCTCCTGCGCCACCTGCTCGGCCAGTTCGCGCGTGGGGCACAGCACCAGGGCCTGCACCGCGAAGCGCCCCGGGTTCAGGTTGGCCAGCAGCGGTAGCGCGAAAGCAGCGGTCTTGCCGCTGCCGGTCTTGGCCTGCGCGATGAGGTCCTTCCCCGCGAGTGCGAGTGGCAGGCCGGCCGCCTGGATCGGCGTCATGCCAACGTAACCCAGCCGCTGCAGGTTGTCCAGCACGGCCGGGGGCAGCGGCAAGCTGCTGAACGAAGGGCCGGCGTTCGAGGCGGGATCCGGCAATCCGGCCGCGGCATGGGGATGGGTTCTGCTCATGCGCGATTGTCCGCTGCGGCTGGCACTCGGCTGGCGGAAGCTGCGAGGGTGATACGCTGCCCTGACCCACAGGATGCGCCCCGGATGTCTCAATACCTCAATGGTCAACCGATCCAGGTGCACACCGTTGCCCTGAGCGACGGCGGGACGCTCAGCATCACGCTGCTCCACGGCACCGGCGCGGACGCCGGGCGCCGGTGCATCCACCGCGTGACCACGGACAGCGTCGGTCGCCTGCGGTCGGACATCGTCTACTTCTATGACGGCACGGTGAAGGACGCCGACATCGAAGCGGATTTCTCCTTGCTGAGCCGACACGGGCTCATGTCGATGAGCCAGCTGCACCACACCGAATCGATGCTCAATCGAGGACCGCGCACGCCGAGGCGAGGCTAGGGACTGCAATGGCGGACGGTGGTAACCGGCCGCAGGCCGGCCGCGTGAGGTCGCGGCAACGCCAGGAAGCTGACGCCCGGCGATAGCGCCGGGTTGGGTGCCGGCACTGTCTTTCGGTTCGCGGGCGACTGCGCAGCCCGCAGGTCAAGCGCGGGCAGCGGCTCAACGCTCCGCCACGACCCCCAGCATCCTCTCGTAGTCCTTTCGATACTGTCCCGCCAGCCGCACCTTCTGCGCGTCGCTCAGCAGCTTCCCCGACACCTGGAAGAACTTGGTCTCCTCCTCCTTCAGGTGGTGCCGCACCTTATGCACCAGCTCGCTGGCCTTGGCGCCCCAGGCCTCTCCGGCCGAATCCAGCGCCTGAAGGTCTTCCACCAACTCGTCCATGTCATGGTGCTCGGCCAGCGCGTGACGTGCGCTGTTCAGGCCCATGTCGTACATCAAGATCGGCACATATAGATATCGCTCCTCTGCCGCGGCATGTGCGGCGAGCTCGATGCGTAATTCGCGAAACAACGCCTCGCGTTTCGCGGGATTCCTTGCCAGCGTACGCACCATGCTGCTGCACAGACGTCGCTGCCTCGCGTGGCTGGCGCGCAGTTCGTCGTAGATGTTGGTCATGGCGCTCGGCATCCGGAGGTTTGAACAGGATGAGTGTGCCGCAGGACGACGCGGCCGACGCTCACGGCCCGCGCGGCGCGCTTGGCTCCGCTTTCCTGCCGTCCCATCGACGACCATGGGGTCCAAGGTTGGGCTGTGCCGACTCGACCTTGTTGCCGCAGACCTGCTTCATACCGGTCGTTGGTGTCGCCGACCGCCTGGGCCCAACGAAGACCGGAAAGGCGCCGAGACCGTGAGTTCGAAGGCCGACCGCGAGGGACCGGACACGCCGCAGAGCCGCCACTCCGGCATGGAAGTCGACCGCAGCTGAACTCTCCAACGATGCCTGTTGACATCTGCGGAGTGCCCGAGCATGACGTTGCTGCGAGGCACCCGCATTTCACAGCCAGATACTTGTCAGAATGCGGAATGCCGAAGGACCCGCCGGGCCGCTTCGGCAAATGTGCCCGCACCAGGCCTTCAGGCCGCGGTCATCGGGTCGATAACCTTGCGCACCTCGCTCACCTTGTTCGCGGGGAAGCCGCTCAGCCGAGCGTGCTCTTGCACCGACAACTCGTCGTCGGCAAGGTATTCGCAGAAGGTCTTGTCGTCGACGACGTACGACTGCACCCACTGGACCTTGCCCGACAACTTGGCCAGCGCGGCGTTCGAGGTGGCGCTGGCCTCCTTGAGCTGCTGGCCGTTTAGTTGGCCGACGCCGGGGATGCTGCGTTCGATCAGATAGCGTTTCATGTCATGGGTCCTTTGTCGAGAGTTGTGCCCGCATCGGAATGAGTACACGCGTAGCGTTGCGGAGCGGACGCTACCGCGCGTGGAGATCTCTAGCGGCAGCTGAACGTCGGGTTCCAGTCGTTGAACAGGCCGTTGGGGTTGTGATCCCACAGCCACACGTGGAGCTCGTAAAAGGGCATCGGTGTGCCGTAGCGGTTCGGCGTGCGCACCAGGTGCATCGGGTGGCCGAACAGCACGGGCGGCTGCGCATGCGCGGCGTCCCAGTACGGCGCGAACACCACGTACTCGAGCGCCACCAGCTCGTCCTTGCCGTGGCGGTCCTGGCGATAGACAAGGAACTCCGGGCGCATCGGGTCGAGCTCTGCGTCGCTCACCAGCGTCGGGTTCACGTAGTGGATGCCCATGCCACCCTGACCGGGCTGGTCGACGCAGTCGCCGTGCAGGTCGGGAAACTTCGTGTAGCCGGCGGCCAGTGCCGCCTGCAGGTCGGTGAACGGCTTCGTGGCTTTTCGCACGTGGTGCAGCAGTTCCTGCAGGTCGAAGTCGGCAGGGGCGAGGTCGCCGTGAGCGTAGGTGGTCGTCGGCAGGCAAGCGGCGCCCAGTGCGAGGCCGATGCAGGCAAGGATGGCGTTCAGTTTCATCATGACTCTCCTGGGGTTGATGAGGCCGGTATGGCCTGGTTGAAGTGAACAATTCGCGACCGTGCGCATCACCAGCGCATGAAGTCGCCGATGCCCTGCTCGACCGCGCTGCGCAGGGCGAGGTTCGCGGCCACCAGGTCTTCCATCGCAATGCCCATGGCCTTGTAGACGGTGATGTCGAGTTCGTTGCGCCGGCCCGGCGCCTTGCCGAGAGCCACGGCACCGAGCGTGGTCGCACGCGCACGATCGATCGTCGACAACTCAGCGCAGCCAACCGGCGGGGGCTCGAGCGCATCCAGCGTTTCAATGAAGAGCCGGTGATTGCGCGGCAGGCTCGCCGGCAACTCGCCGCCCGGAGGGTGGTAGCCGACGGATGACACGTGCGTGCCGGGCCGAACCCAGTCTGCATCGATGACGGGCTGCGCGCTGTGAGTGGCCAGGCACACCACGTCGGATTCGGCTATCGCGGCGCTCATGCTGCTTGGCGCGCGCGCCAGTGGATGGCTCGCGGCCAGCCGCTTGGCCTCGTCGCCATGCAGCGAGCAAATGTTGATGTGGTCGAAATCGCGCACCAGCGGCAGCAGGCGCATGTGCTCGCGTGCCTGCACGCCGGCGCCGATCACAGTGGCGACCCGCGCGTTCGTGCGCGCCAGCATCCGAACCGACAGCGCGGCCGACGCCGCCGTGCGAACGGCCGTGATGTAGGTGCCGTCCATCGCGCAGCACGCCACTCCCGTGTCGGCCTCGTACAGCGTGATCATCGACAGGTGGCTCGGCAACCCCGAACGCAGATTGCCGTCGAAGACGTTGACGACCTTGACCGCGATCTTCGAGCCCGGTTGCCATGCGGGCATCGCGAGACTGAACCCCTTGCCTGGGATCACGATCTCCGGCCGTGCCGGCGCCTGCACCTCGCCACGCTCCAGCGCCTTGAATCCGGCTTCCAGGACATCGAGCAGTTCAGGCAGGGCCAGGCAGCGCTCGACATCGGATTCGCTCAAAGTGCGGACCGTGATGCTGCCCTTGCGGATCTCGAAGGCAGCCCTGTCAAGCTTCATCGAAGATGCGTTCGTCATGATTTGTAGTGAGCTTGGCTCAAATGTCGGTGTGGCGATGCATACATATTTGTCGATGCCACCCGGAAGCTCAAACGCTTTCGGTTGCGTTCACTTGAGACTGGCTCAAGCGTAAGATGAGCGATGGCCTTGTCTGCAATGCTCGTCAATCAGCTGCGCGCGTTCGAGGCGGTGGGCCGGCACGGCAGTTTCAAGCGCGCGGCCGAGGAGTTGCACGTGACGCAGTCGGCGCTCAGTCACCACGTGAGGCATCTCGAGCAGCACCTGGGCCTCGCGCTGCTGCAACGGCTGCACCGGCGCATCGAGCTCACCGATGATGGACGCCGCCTGTGCAGCGAGTGCAGCGCGGGGTTCGAGTCGCTGGAACGCGCGGTTCGGCAATTGATGATCAGCGATGCGCAAGACGCGCTGACCGTCAGCATCGCGCCGTACTTCTCAGCGAAGTGGCTCACTCCGCGGTTGGGCAACTGGTGGACGCGGCACCCGAACATCGATCTGCAGCTTCGCCATGCTTACCAGCCCGCGGATTTCCTGCACGACAAAGTCGATGCCGGCATCAGCTGGGGCCACGGCCGCTGGGAAGACGCGGAGGTCAGGAAGGTGCTGACCGGCGAGTTCATCGCCGTGTGCGCTCCGGCTCTGGCGCGCGAACTCGCGCCGCGCAAGGGGCTGGCCGCGCTTGCGCGGCAGCGTCTGCTCTGCGAGTTCGACAAGCGGCACTGGGACGAGTGGTTCAAGCGTGCGGGCGACACGTCGTCCCGTCAGCTCGACGTGGTGCTGATCGACGACTCGCATGCCTTGCGCCGTGCAGCGGTCGACGGACACGGCGTGGCCTTGTTCTTCCGCGGGCTCCTGCAGGACGACCTGCGCTCCGGTCAACTCGTGCAGTTGCTCGACGTGACTGTGGATCCCGGAGCGGCGTACTATTTCGTACGGCCCAAAGGCAAGCCAATCAACGCGAAGGTGGCTGCATTCCAGCGTTGGTTGATGGACGAGGTGCGGCGCGCGCCGTTCGCTTGAGAATCCCGAGTTGGCGGAGTGGTGCAAGCGTCAGCCGTGCGCGCATACGGCCGTGACCATCTCGCAAGGAACGGACATTGGTCCTCCCAGTGCCGTCGCTCCGTCGCTCCGTCCGTCGCACCGGCTTCGACGGTCAACATTAGACTGATCTCGGACACTCGGTGTCGAGACATCAACGACTGCCATCATCACTACCGGACATTCGGAGTCCAATCGCCTGACCGACTGCTGCACCTTGGTTTGCGAATGACTGCTTGCACCAGAGGTAATCGGCTCTACCCGACCCAAAGCGTCACTTCACGACCGTCCGCTTTCGACTATCTCAATCTCCGCTTGATGTCGTGCCACCCCAATGCGCCCTTAGGACGTTGTTAATCAATCCTGCTCACCTATCATTCCGCCGATAGACGAGGTGTCGGCCGTCTTCGAGGTGAATCAATGCGGACCGTCAAGTTTAGAGCTGGGGAAACGATCATTTCCGAGGGTGAAGACGGCGAAGACGCTTTCCTCATTGTCTCGGGCTCGGTCGATGTCAGCGTCGGCAAGGAGGCGAAGGCACAGACCATCGGGACGCTCAACGCGGGCGAAGTGTTCGGTGAACTGTGCCTGATCGAGCCCGGCCCGCGCTCGGCCACGATCACGGCGGTGACCCATGCCGAATGCGTGGTGGTTGCTTATGACGAGTTCATCCCATTGATGCAGAACGAGCCGCAACGGGCGATCTTCTACATGAAGAGCCTCGTTCGGAGGCTGCGCGAGATAAGTAATTCGCTCTCCATCGCACCAGCCGAAGTGCTGGGCCGTCGCATCCAGCAGAGCCTGCACGTGGTCCTCGCGGGGCTAGAAGAGCGCGACGCGCTCTCCGGAGACGACTTGAAGGCCCTTGGACATGAGCTGCGCATGCTGCTCCAGATCGACCGAGTTCAGATCGCGTCTGGGGAGATCGATAAGGCTGAACAAGTCCTGCAATACATGCTGCGCCCGAACATCGAAGAGTGCCTGAACCTGTGGTTCGGCAAATCCGAGCAGACGGACCTCGAGATCTTGAACCGGTTCGGCGCGGACGTGGCCCTGGCATCCAGGGGGCAGTACGACCACTGGGCGTTGAATGTCGAGCACCCGCGCTTGTTGGTAGCACTGGTGATCATGCTCGACCAGTTCAATCGCAACATGTACCGCGACACGCCTCAGATGTATGCCAGCGACGCGCGCTGTCAGGGCCTGGTCAGGCGAGGGCTGCGCGTCGGTATCAGCGGACGCCTGCGCCCGATCGAGCGGGTCTTCCTGTGCTTGGCGTTGACCCACTCCGAGGCACTGGACGACCAGCTCTTGTGCATGGAGGAGTGGGGACGGGCGATGGAAGAGTTGGCATCGGATGACCCGCTGAATGTCTTCCACGAAATCTTCCACCGACACGTCGCGGTCATAAAACGTTTCGGCCGCTTCCCACATCGCAACAAGATCCTGCAGCGGGTGAGCACCGTGGCGGAAGAGGACTTCCTGGAAAACGGCTCGTTCCGCTTCGACTTGCCGCTGATCCGGCGGTCGGATGGCACGTTTGCGTTCGCCGGCGCGGTGAAGACGCGCACCGTGAAGCTGCTCGACCACGAGTACGAGACCCTGCTGCCGGACCTCGACGAGGTCGGGCACAGGGCCTTCGAGTTCAAGTACTTGGGACCGGACGTCGTCTTCACCAAGACGCAGGAGCAACTGAGGAAGCAGGGCTACATTCGGATCGGTGACAGCGTCCCCAACTTCACCGCCGAGACCAGCATGGGGCCGATCAACTTCCACGAGTTCATCGGCGACTCGTGGTGTGTGTTCTTCTCGCACCCGGCGGACTTCACGCCGGTGTGCACCACCGAGCTCGGGGTCACGGCCAAGCTCGGGGAAGAGTGGAGCAAGCGCGGCACGAAGGTCATCGGTCTGAGCGTCGACAGCGCTGGCGACCACGATCGCTGGATCGCGGACATCAACGAGACGCAGCACACCCGGGTGAACTTCCCGATCATCGCGGACAAGGATCGTCGGGTGTCGATGCTCTTCGGCATGCTCGACTCCACCACGTTCCGCCACGGGTCTAGCGCGGGCGAGACCATGACCGTGCGTAGCGTGTTCATCATCTCGCCGTCGAAGCGAGTCGAGTTGGTCCTCTCTTACCCGGCCTACATTGGCCGAAACTTCGATGAAATCTTGCGCGTCCTCGACGCCCTGCAACTCTCAGCGAAGTATCGCGTGGCCACGCCGGCGAACTGGCACCCGGGAGATGACACGGTGGTGCTGCCCTTCATTTCGGATGAGGAGGCAGAGCGCATGTTCGCCGACCAAGGTGGCGTCCGCAAGGTGCGCTCCTACCTGCGCTATGTGCGTGATCCGTCGTTGCGTTGTCTCTGAGCTGCACCAAAGCCACTACGAAGTGCGGGCACCGGAGTCAAGCAATCCGACGGCAGCTTTTCGGCGCCGAGGTCCAGGTGCTGAACGTCGCAAAGTGGCCGAGACGGTGAGTTCGTGGCGAAGCTCGGCAGCAGTCCTTCAGCGTGATTCCTAGATTGCTCAGCGGCAGCTGTCGGCCAGCGTCGCGAATTGGTAGTCCCGGCCACAACCTGCCGGTCACGAACGACGGCTTGAAGGGGACGAAGCCAATGCGGGAGACGGACAGCTAAGCCGCGCCGAGCAGGAC
>Ga0070675_100003393_pt1 | contig 12068 bp, 6 predicted proteins | sample KBSM43metaG_FD_65343 | JGI IMG/M metagenome (GOLD analysis project Ga0070675, IMG submission 65343) | Miscanthus rhizosphere microbial communities from Kellogg Biological Station, Michigan, USA - KBS M4-3 metaG | ecosystem: Host-associated > Plants > Roots > Rhizosphere > Soil ...
ACGAACGGAAACACCGGACTCTTCACGAACGTGCCGGCTACCTGCACGTCGCTGGTCAGTCCGAGATCCGCGAGCGTCCGTCCCGCCATCACCTTGGCCGCGACCTTCGCCAGCGAAACGCCGGCCGCCTTCGACAAGTACGGCACGGTGCGCGATGCGCGCGGGTTCACTTCGAGCACGTACACGACATCATCTTTAGTGGCGTACTGCACGTTCATCAGGCCAACCACCTGCAGTGCCTTGGCGATGCGCCTCGTGTAATCGCGAATCGTCTGCAGGTGCCGCTCCGGACAGATGAACGGCGGCACGACGCACGAACTGTCGCCGGAGTGGATGCCCGCCTCTTCGATGTGCTCCATGATGCCGCCGATGACAACCGCACCGGTTGCATCGGCGACCGCGTCGACGTCGAACTCGAAGGCATCTTCCAGGAACTTGTCGACCAGCACCGGGTGCTCGGGCGACGCATCCACCGCCTGTGTCATGTAACGGTCGAGGGTGACGACGTCGTAAACGATCGCCATGCCGCGGCCGCCCAGCACGTACGACGGTCGAACCACGACTGGGAAGCCGATCGTCGCGGCAACATCCCGCGCTTCCTGGCGCGAGGTCGCGGTGCCGCTCGCGGGCTGGGTGATCTCGAGATCCGCCAGGAGCTTGGCAAAGCGTTTCCGATCTTCTGCCAGATCGATCGAGTCGGGCGAAGTGCCGAGAATCTTGACACCCGCATGCTGCAGCGCGAGTGCAAGCTTCAACGGTGTCTGCCCGCCGAACTGGACGAGGCACGACACCTCACCACCGGCGGATCGTTCGGTTTCGATTACCGACATCACGTCTTCGAACGTCAGTGGCTGGAAATACAACCGGTCTGCCGTGTCGTAGTCGGTCGACACGGTTTCGGGGTTGCAGTTGATCATGATCGTCTCGAGCCCTTCCTCCTTCAGGGCGAAGGCAGCGTGACAACAGCAGTAGTCGAACTCGATGCCCTGGCCGATCCGATTCGGACCGCTGCCGAGAATCACAACCTTCCGGCGGTCGTTCGGCGCCGCCTCGTCGCTGTGTTCGTAGGCGCTGTAGAGGTATGGCGTAAACGATTCGAACTCGGCGGCGCAGGTATCGACCCGCTTGTAAACCGGCTTCAGGCCGTCGGCAACGCGGCGCTCGCGCACCGCGGTTTCGCTGGCGTGGACCGCAATCGACAGTTCCTGATCGCCGAACCCGGCGCGCTTCAACCGCCGCAGTTCGGGCGTGGTCAGGCCGTCAAGGCCGGCCGCTTCGGCATGTTTCCGCAGCTCCGTGATTTCAGCGAACTGACGCAGAAACCACGGATCGATCTTGGTGATTTCGTGCAGCTGTTCGATCGGCCAGCCGCGGCCAATCGCGCGGAACAAGTCCCACATCCGGCGGTCGCTCGGAATCGCCAATCGCTTGCGCAGTGCCGCGTCGTCTTCGTCGTCCATGGCGGAAGACGCGAACAGCAGGCCGCTTCGGCCTAACTCCAGCGACCGCACACCTTTCATGAACGCTTCTTTGAACGTGCGGCCGATCGCCATCGCCTCGCCCACCGATTTCATCTGCGTGGTCAGGGTGCGGTCGGCCTGCGGGAACTTCTCGAAATTCCAGCGCGGAATCTTGACGACGACGTAGTCGATGGTCGGTTCGAATGAGGCCGGCGTCAGCCGGGTAATGTCGTTGGGGATCTCGTCGAGGTGGTAGCCGAGCGCCAGTTTTGCCGCGATCTTTGCGATCGGGAACCCGGTGGCCTTCGACGCCAGAGCGGAGGATCGCGACACGCGCGGATTCATCTCGATGACGACCATCCGGCCGTCGGCTGGATTGACCGCAAATTGAATATTGGACCCGCCGGTTTCGACCCCGACTTTGCTGATGATGCGCCGCGCCGCGTCGCGCATCCGCTGATATTCCTTGTCAGTCAGCGTCAGGATCGGCGCCACGGTAATGCTGTCGCCGGTGTGGACGCCCATCGGATCGATGTTTTCGATCGAGCAGATGACGACGAAGTTGTCGGCAACGTCGCGCATCACCTCGAGCTCGAATTCCTTCCACCCGATCACCGATTCCTCGATCAGGACTTCGTGCACCGGGCTCAGCTCGAGGCCGCGTTCGGCGAGCTCGCGAAACTCTTCGATGTTGTAGGCGATTCCGCCACCGACGCCGCCGAGTGTGAACGATGGACGAATCACAATCGGGAAGCCGAGCGTGCGCGCCAGGTTGACGGCTTCATCGCGCGTGCGCGCCAGGCCGCTCTGCGGAACGTCGAGACCGATCTCGCGCATCGCGTCCTTGAACAACTGCCGATCTTCGGCCACCTTGATCGCGGCAATCGACGCGCCGATCAGCTTGACGTTGAATTTCTCGAGCGTGCCGGCCGCCGCCAGATCGACGGCGAGGTTCAGGGCGGTTTGGCCGCCGACCGTCGGCAACAATGCATCCGGCCGTTCCTTGTCGATGATCGCGGCGAGCACTTCGGGCGTGAGCGGCTCGACGTAGGTCCGATCGGCCAGCTCCGGGTCGGTCATGATCGTCGCCGGATTGCTGTTGACCAGAATGACTTCGAGGCCTTCGGCGCGCAGCGCCTTGCACGCCTGGCTGCCGGAGTAGTCGAACTCGCACGCCTGGCCGATGACAATCGGCCCCGAGCCGATGATCAGGACACGTTTGATGTCGGTGCGTTTTGGCATGGGTGGATCGTTTGGGGACTGGGGGACTGGGGACTAGGGGACTGGGTGCTGTCCCGAGTCCCTTCCGAGTCCCCGAGTCCCCGAGTCCCCTAGTCCCCTAGTCCCCTCGATTAATTCGAGAAAGTCGTCGAACAGATAGTCCGCGTCGTGCGGGCCGGGTGAGGCCTCCGGATGATACTGCACGCAGAACACCGGATGCTTCGTGTGCTTCAATCCCTCGACGGTGCCGTCGTACAGATTCACATGCGTCACGGCCACCTCGTCCGGCAACGATTTCGGATCCACCGCAAAGCCATGATTCTGCGAGGTGATTTCCACCTTGCCGGTTTCGAGTTTCTTCACTGGATGATTGGCGCCGCGATGGCCGAACTTCAGCTTGTAGGTGTTGCCGCCCATCGCCAGGCCAAGAATCTGATGGCCGAGGCAGATGCCGAAGACCGGCGTGTCCGACGCGACGAGCTGTTTGGCGTTGTCAATCGCGTAGGTCAGCGGCGCCGGATCGCCGGGGCCATTGCTGAGGAATACACCATCGGGTTTGGTCGCAAGCAGTTCCGACGCGGGCGTCGTTGCCGGATAGACACGAACATCGCAGCCATGCGCGCTGAGGCGGCGCAGGATGTTCCATTTCATGCCGAAATCGTAGGCGGCAATTTTCAGGCGTCGCTTCGCGACACGCGCCGGCGAAATGCCGAACTCGTCCGGATCCTCGCGCGGCCAGTCGAACGCGGCCTCGGTCGTCACTTCACTTACCAGGTCTGAGCCTTCCATCTGCGGGATCGCATTGGCCGTGGCGATCAGCGCTTTCTCGTCGAGCTGATTACCGGTACCGATAACGCCGCGCATGACGCCTCCCGACCGCAGCTTCCGCGTCAGGTCGCGCGTGTCGATATCGGAAATGGCGACAATCTTGTTGTCGACGAGGTAACTGCGCAGCGTTCCTGCGGCGCGCCAGTTGCTCGAGATCGGTGACTCGTCGCGGATGATGAAGCCGGCGACCTGCGGCCGACGCGACTCGACGTCCTCCGGCGATACGCCGTAGTTGCCGATTTCGGGGCAGGTCATGGTGACGATCTGTCCGGAGTACGACGGATCGGTCAGCACTTCCTGGTAACCGGTCATGCTGGTGTTGAAGACTACTTCACCGCGGGCTTCGCCTTCGGCGCCTGCGGCCTGGCCGCGGAACCAGGTGCCGTCTTCCAGTGCGAGGATTGCGTCCATCTATTCAGTCACCATTGTCAACACGAAGACACGAAGGCACGAAGGCACGAAGGCACGAAGGCACGAAGCCCTATCTCTCAAGTGAAGCCGTGACACGATTCTGCTCCGCCGCCACCACTCGCACAGACGACGACCAGCGCCGGTAGCCGTCTCGTTCGAGTCTGATCGCGTGCTCGCCAGCCGGCACGGCGGCGATCGTCAGCGGCGTCGTTCCCGCCAGCCGACCATCGAGAAACACTCGCGCTCCGGTCGGCCGCGAATCGACAGTCAATCCGCCTTGATAGCGGCCGCTCGTCGCCGACGCCGGAGCCGGCGGAGGCGGAGGACGGCGAGACGATGGGCGCTCGGGTGTGGGGCGAGCAGCGGCCGACTGGCTCGGCGCGGGCGGTTCGCGGCGCGCCGGGGGTGCGGGCTGGGTGGCCGGCTGACGCGGTACTACCACCGGCGGCGCCGCCTCGGATGCAGGGGGCGGTGGTTTCGGTTCAGCAATCGCAACGTCGGTCGCTTCCCGACCGCCTGGCCGTTCGGCGGTCGTGGACGCGGATACCAACGGGCGTTCGCGCGTGCCGACGCCGTAGCCGCCGGCGAATCCGAGCGCCAGTCCAATCATCAGGGACGCGACCAACGGCCAGACCGCAGAGCGCGACTGTTCGATCATCGAGATCGGCGGCGGTTCCTGAATACGTGTGTCGGGCTCGTCACGGATTGAGGCGATGTCTTCCTGTGCAACCGGTGCCGGTGCCGTTTCGACCTGCTGGAAACGTGCTTCTCCGGCGGTACGAATGTCCAACGTACTGGCGTCGAACGCCGGCGCCACTGGTTCAGGAATTGCCGCAGCGGCCGCAACCGGCGCCAGCGGGACATCGTGTTGCGGTTCATCCAGCGGCAACTGCGGTTCGAATTCGGCCGGTCGCCGGCTGACCTTTTTGCGCCCGACTGGCTCTTTGATCGTGACGTCGGGGAAAGCGCTCTTCAGCGCGTCCACGAATTCGAGCGCTGTCTCAAAACGCGCCTCAGGTCGAGCGGCAAGGGCCCGCGCAAAGACGCGTTTCAGCGCCGTGACGTCGGTGCCGGGAATTGCCGTCAGTGTGTCGGCGATGTGATCGCCGGTTCCGGTGATTCGCTTCGCCCACAGCAGTTCGTGAATCAACGATGCCAGGCTGAAGACATCGGCGCGGCGATCCCAGGCGCCTCCGGCTATTCGTTCCGGTGCGGTGTATGGACGCCGAACCGGAACTGCGACGCCAACCTTCTCGAGCGCGCGCGCGACACCGATCCCGGTCATTCGCGTTTCGTCCGCCGACAGCAGGATGTCGCGTGGATGTAACGCGCCGTGCGCGATGTTGACCACCGCCCCAAAATCGAGCGCGCCAGCGAGCTGTGCGGCGACGCGCAACGCGTCGGCGGCGGGTGCCGCTCCGTACTCGCGCACCGCCAGGTCGAGCGACTCGGCGGCGACATAGTCCTGCGCGAGATAGGCGGAAACGTCGGCAATACCGGTTGCCAGCGGCACCGCCATCGCGGGATGCGTCAGATCGGCCGCGATCAGTTGTTCAAAATTGGCCACGAGCTGATGGACACGCTCGGGCGGCAGGTCCAGCTTGAAGAGTTTGACTGCAACCAGTTTCTCGCGCCCGGCGTCATATGCACGAAACACCGGTCCCAACGTCCCCGCACCAATCTGATGAAGAACACGAAACGGTCCGAACGCGTCTGGGGGCGCGGTACTCTCCAGCGAAGACTCCTGTGTGGAAGGCGCCTAAGTTTAACATGGTTGACAGTTTCCGCGACGCTCTGAGACAGTAGGCGCTTGGTGCAGGTCAACTCAACTTCACCCGCATCGGCCGCGTCCGACGAGCCTTCCGTCCGAATCCCCGTCGATGTCCGGCGCTTTCCCTGGATTCGCCGCCTCGCCGCCGATTACGCGTACGACTTTCGGGCGGTCGAGCCGTTCTTTTCGGGCAACCCAGCCGATCGTGCCGCCTGGGCCGATGCGATTACGCGAACGCAAGCGCACGACCGTCGCCGTGATGCGATCGCCGACGTGATCGGGCGCCAGCAATCTCGACGTAGTGCGCCGCCAAACGCCATCGCCGCGGGCCGCCTGCTTGCCGATCGACGCACGGTCGCGATCGTCACCGGACAACAAGCCGGGCTGTTCGGCGGACCACTGTTCACGTTGCTGAAGGCGATGACGGCGATCAAACTGGCGGAGCAGGTCACCCGCGATCACAACGTCCCGGCGGTCGCCGTGTTCTGGATCGACGCCGAAGATCACGACTGGGAGGAGGTCCGGTCGTGTACCGTCTTCGATGACACGTTGACGCCGCGCACGGTTTCACTTCCGGCGCGGCCCGGCGCCGACCCTGCCCCGGTTGCCACCATCCGCCTCGACTCCGACGCAATTAACAAAGCACTGAACGAACTCGAACAACTGTTGCCGCCATCGGAATTCCGCGACAACGTGATGGCCGGCCTGCGACGAGCGTACGAGCCGGGCATTGGAATGGCCGACGCGTTCGGCCGCTGGGTCGAGCACGTTCTCGGCGATCGCGGCCTGGTGGTCTACGACTCGTCCGATGCCGCGTCCAAGCCGCTGGTCAGCCAGGTCTTTGCCCGCGAACTGTCGATGCCGGGCCAGACCGTCAAGCTCGCGGCGCTCGCCGGATCGGATTTGACGGCGCGCGGCTATCACGCGCAAGTGCACGCGCAGGACGACAGCCTCGCCCTCTTCCATCTGGAAGGTGGCCGGCGATCGATCCGTCAGCAGGACGGCAGTTTCATCGTCGGCGACGATCGATATCCCGCCGCGACATTCGTGCAACAGGCAACCGAGCGCCCGTCCGGATTCAGCCCGAACGTCCTGTTGCGACCAGTGGTACAGGACACCATCTTCCCGACGATCTGCTACGTCGCCGGGCCGAACGAGCTCGCCTATCTCGGCCAGTTGCGCGGCGTCTACCATCACTTCGGCGTGCCGATGCCGCTGATGTATCCCCGCGCCACCGCCACGCTGGTTGATTCGGCATCGGCGCGCTTCCTGCACAAGTACAAGATGCCGCTCGAGGCGCTGCAACCGCAGGACGAGGCGGCGCTGAACGACCTGTTGAAGACCCAGATTCCGGCGGCGGTCGAAGAATCGTTCACCGAAGCATCGCGCACGATCGAGGCACAAATGGAGCGCGTCGTCCAGGCGATGCCGGCGCTCGATCCGACACTCGAGCGAGCAGCGCGATCAACGCTGTCCCGCATGCAGCACGACCTGCAGACACTGCACAACAAGATGATCTCCGCGGCGAAACGCCGCGACGAAACCCTCCGCCGCCAGTTCATCCACGCGCGCGCGTTGGCCTTCCCCAGCGGCCACGCACAGGAACGCACGATTGGCTTCGTTTCGTTCCTGAATCACTACGGACCGGCGCTGATCAGTCGTTTGGACGAGGAGCTACCGCTCGACCTGGGGCGTCATTGGATTGTCACCATCTAAACCTGCCGTAACACGGTTGAAGATTCGCGTCGTCGGCATCTGGCGCAAGCGCTGGGTGCGGATGACGGCGCTTGCCCTGACGGTTCCGCTGGTGATTGGCTGTTTTCTCGCCGCCTACTATTACGTCCGCTTCGCGGGGCTGATCGACGAGCGGCTTCACGGCGAACGCCAGACCACCCTGCCTCGCGTCCTGGCACGGCCGCTCGAACTGCGACGCGGGCAATCGCTGACCGATCGGCAGTTGATCGAACGCCTGAATGATCTTGGCTACGCCGAGCGGACGACGGCGCAGCGTGCCGGTGAATTTGCCGTAGGCACCGGCACCGTCTCGCTGGTCCCCCGCAGCCCGGAATTCAACGGGCAGCTCGTCAAGGTCGTTTTTGAGCGGCCAGCTCCGGCTGCCGCGCGCACAGCGGCCGCGCGCAAACCGCCGCCGCCAAAACGCCCCGCCGACCGGGTGCTGCAGCTCGAGCTCGGCAACAAGGCAATTGAGCGGCTCGTTCTCGACGCGCCGGTGCTGACGTCGCTGATTTCCGGTGAACGCGAAAAGCGCCGCCCGGTTGCGCTGTCGACCATCGCGCCGCGAATGACACAGGCGGTGTTGGCGATCGAAGATCACCGTTTCTACGAACATCCTGGCGTCGATCCGATTGGCATGATCGGCGCGCTGTTTTCGTATGTGACCGGGCGCCGCGGTTATCTCGCCGGCGGCTCGACGATCACCCAACAGCTGGTGCGCAACGTGTTCCTGCCGAAGTTCGAGGGGATGAACATGACGCTGCAGGAGGCGCGCGCCCGTTCGCCGAAGCGCAAGGCGCTGGAGATCTGGGTTGCGCTGGTGCTGACGCAGCGCGCCTCGAAGGACGAAATTCTCGAGATGTACTTGAACGATATCCCGCTCGGCCAGCGCGGATCGTTCGCGGTCTTTGGCGTGGCCGAAGCCTCACGGCTATTCTTCGGCAAGGACGTCAGCAACGTCTCGCTTGCCGAGGCGGCAACCATTGCCGGTGTCATCCAGTCGCCGTCCGCCCTCTCACCCTTCAACAATCCGGTTCGTGCAAAGGAACGCCGCAACGTCGTGCTACAGGCTATGGCCGACGCCGAATACATCACACCGCAGGCAGCCGACCAGGCGGCCAAGGAACCCTTGATCATGGTGGCGCGAGCCCTGGAAGCCGAAGCGCCGTATTTCGTCGACTACGTCACTCAGTCGCTGATCGACTCGTATCCCAAACTGACGACGACCACCAACCAGTCGGTCGATGTATTCACGACACTCGATTTGCATCTTCAGCGCGTCGCGCAGGACGCCGTCCGTGACGGACTGACCAACGTCGACAAACTGCTGTCGCGCCGCAAGCGGAACGGCAAAGCCGAAGCTGCGCTGATTGCCGTCGATCCGCGCACCGGTGAGATTCTCGCGTTCGTCGGTGGCCGGTCGTACAACCAGTCGCAATACAACCGCGCGATTCTCTCGCGACGGCAACCAGGGTCGATTTTCAAGCCGTTCGTTTATCTGGCGGCGTTCGAACAGGCGGCAGCCGACGGACGTACCGACATTACGCCGGCGACGATCACCAACGACGAGCCGGAGACGTTTACCTTCGACGACCAGGTCTGGGAGCCGGCAAATTACGAGAACGAGTACGACGGTCCGATCACCTACCGCCGGGCGCTGGCCAAGTCGCGGAACCTCGGTACCATTCACGTCGCCGAGGCCGCGGGTTACAACCACGTCTCGAACCTGTGGAAGTCGCTCGGTATCGGCAATCCCCCGAAGCCTTATCCGTCAATCGCGCTTGGCGTGTTCGAAGCGACGCCGTACGAAATCGCGACCGCCTACACGATTTTCCCGAACGGCGGCATCGAACGGCCGCTCAAGAACGTGCTGCGCGTGATCAAGGGCGGTCAGGACGTGACGCGCGCCTCGAGCGAACGGTCGAAGACCGTGACGCGACCCGACACGACGTATCTGGTCACAAACATGATGCGCAGTGTGATCAACGAGGGGACTGCCGCTGCCGTGCGATCGCAGGGTTTTGCCCTCGATGCGGCGGGCAAAACCGGAACCACGAACGATCTTCGTGACGCCTGGTTCGTCGGGTTTACTCCGGAGTTGCTGACCGTCGTCTGGGTGGGGTTCGACGATAACCAGCCGGTCGGGCTCAGCGGCGCGCAGGCGGCGCTGCCGATCTGGATCCAGTTCATGAAGGCCGCGCTCGCCGGCCGGTCCAGCGTGCCGTTCGACGTCCCGGACGGCATTACTTTTGTGGACATCGACCCGTTGACCGGAAAACTGGCGACGCCGGCGTGTCCGAAACCGTTCAACGAGGCATTCCGGGCGGGGACCGAGCCGACGACCGCCTGCGAGTTGCACCGCTAGTGCACGAAGCCACGAAGGGTCGAAGCCGCCGGTATAATCCGTTTAGACGATGAATCAGGAAGTCTTCGCCGCAGTCTCTGACGCGCTCGAACGGGGCGAATCGGCGGCGCTCGTCACGATCGTGTCGACCATGGGTTCGACGCCGCAGCGCGTCGGCGCAAAAATGCTGGTGTTCGCGGACGGCCGAATCGTCGGCACAATCGGCGGCGGCTGTTACGAAAACGACGCGTTCTGGAAAGCGCGCGAGGCCATCAAGACGCGCCGGCCCGAACTGATTCACTACGAGCTGTCCGACGACTTCGCGCAGGAGACGGGGCTGATCTGCGGTGGCACGATGGACGTCTATATTGAGCCGATCGAGCCATCGCCCGAGCTGTACATCATCGGCGCCGGCCATGTTGGCTTTCACCTCGGCCGCCTCGCCGCTGACGTCGGTTTTCGCGTCCACATCGTCGACGACCGCGAGAAATTCGCCAACAGCGAGCGGTTTCCGCAGGCGGTCGAAGTCGTCGTCGACGACATTCCGGCCTGGATCGATCGCGCGAATCTACCGGCGCACGCCTATGCAGTGATCGTGACGCGCGGCCACACCAACGATCTCGAAGCGTTGCGCGTGCTTGCCCCGCGCGAACTGCGCTACCTCGGCCTGATCGGCAGCCGCGCCAAAGTGGCACGGATTTACGACGCGCTGGTGGCCGATCACATGGCGCCCGAGGTGCTCGCGAGAGTGCACGCGCCGATTGGTCTCGACATTGGCGCCGTGACGCCGCAGGAAATCGCGGTCAGCATCCTCGCCGAGCTGATCGCGGTGAAACATGGGAAAGAACATCCAGCGGCGATGAGGTGGAACCCTCCCAGCCTCACGAAGTCTGAAGTTGGAAGTCTGAAGTCTGTCGACTGACAACCGGCTCGTGAACAAGGCAGACTTCTGACTTCATACTTCAGACTTCGATGTCTCTCGTAATTCGGGGCGGCATCATCCTCACGATGAACGACCGCTTCGAAATCGTCGACGGCGACGTGTCGATCCGCGACGGACGAATTGCCGCGATCGGGTCGAACATCAATGACCGTCACGATCGAGAGATCGATGCGGCCGGGGGCTACGTCTTGCCAGGCCTGATTCAAACTCACGTCCATCTCTGCCAGACACTGTTTCGTGGCTATGCCGACGACCTGAAGCTGATGGATTGGCTGCGCACGCGTGTGTGGCCGATGGAAGCGGCGCACACACCGGAGACGCTGCGCGCAGCCGCGCAGCTCGCGACCACCGAGTTGCTGTCGAGCGGTACGACCGCGGTGCTGACGATGGAGACGGTGCACGACACGGATGTGGTGTTCGAGGAAGTCGCGCAGAGCGGCCTGCGCGCCACGATCGGCAAGTGCATGATGGATTCCGACTCCGAGGTGCCGAAGCGGTTACAGGAACAGACCCGGACATCGATTGAAGAGAGCCTGGCAATCCGACAGCGCTGGGATGGTGCGGCGGGCGGCAGGCTGCACGCGGCATTCGCGCCGCGGTTTGCGGTGTCGTGCTCGCGCGAGCTGCTGGAATCAGTGGCGGCGCTGTCGGATCAGGGCAACGTGCTGGTCCACACTCACGCCGCCGAATCTCGCGACGAAATTGCGATCGTCAAACAGTTGTCGGGGGCGCGGAGCAACATCGAGTACCTGGCGAATCTCAAGCTGGCATCACCGCGGTTGTGCGCGGCGCACTGCGTCTGGGCGGACGATCGCGATCAGGAACTGCTGGCAGCTCACGACGTCAAGGTGATGCACTGCCCCGGCTCGAATTTGAAGCTCGGCTCAGGCATCGCGCCAGTGGCCGAGATGCGGGCGCGAGGGATCACCGTCTCGCTCGGCGCGGACGGTGCAGCCTGCAACAACCGCCTCGACATGTTCGAAGAAATGCGGCTGGCGGGAATTCTGCAGGCGATGCGCAAAGAACCGGGCGTGCTGCCGGCGCGAGAGGTCTTGTGGATGGCGACTCGGTCCGGCGCGCGAACGCTGGGGCTCGAACACGAAATCGGGTCGATCGAGCGCGGCAAAAAAGCCGACGTCATCATCGTCGAGCGCGATCGCCCCCACCTGGCGCCAGGCCCCGATCCGTACTCGACGCTGGTCTACGCCGCCCGCGGCAGCGACGTCCGCACGACGATTGTCGATGGCGAAGTGTTGGTGGACGACTTCATGCCGCTGCGCGTCGATCGAGCGAAGGTCGCGGCCGACGCGCGCGCCGCGGCGCGGAAGCTCGCGGACCGATCGTAGATTTCGGCGA
>Ga0070675_100003397_pt1 | contig 12059 bp, 12 predicted proteins | sample KBSM43metaG_FD_65343 | JGI IMG/M metagenome (GOLD analysis project Ga0070675, IMG submission 65343) | Miscanthus rhizosphere microbial communities from Kellogg Biological Station, Michigan, USA - KBS M4-3 metaG | ecosystem: Host-associated > Plants > Roots > Rhizosphere > Soil ...
CGGGTGCGATCCACTACAATCTGTCGCTCACCCCCCATGCATGTCTTTCTCACCGGCGCCACTGGTTATGTCGGTTCCGCGGTACTCGACGCGTTCGTGCGCGCCGGGCATCGTGTGACAGCGCTCGTCCGCCACTCGAGCACGTCGCCTGACGCACCGTCACGGTCTGGCGTCGATCCCGTGGTGGGCGACCTGTCCAACCCCGCGTCGTACGTGGCCGCCGCGGCCTCGTGCGACACGCTCGTGCACACCGCGTTCGACTCGTCGGCTCGCGGTGCCTCCGTCGATCGAATCGCCGTCGAAGCGTTGATGGACGTGGCGGGGCGGGTTACGGCAAGCGGGCGCCGCATCACGGTCATCTACACCTCGTCGGCCAGTGTGCTGGGCACCGCGGACACCGCGGTGGCCGAGGACGCCGCGCCCAGCCCGCCGGCGCCGATCTCGTGGCGGCCGGCGCACGAGGCCGCCGTGCTCGAGAGCGCGAAGCTTTCCGGCGCCCGTGCGCTGATCGTGAGGCCCGGCATCGTCTACGGCGGCGCCCAGGGGGCGGTCGGGGACCTGCTCCTGGCCGCCGCCAACGGGTTGATCCGGGTGATCGGCGACGGCTCGAACCGCTGGCCGTCGATCTACGACCGCGATCTCGCCGAGCTCTACCTGCGCCTGGCGTTGCACCCCGACGCCGAGGGCGTGTTCCACGCCACCGACCACGCCGACGAGCGGGTCGACGATATCGTCGAGGCGATCGCGCGCCACGCCCGCTCGCGGCCCGACGTCCGCCACGTGGCGCTCACCGAGGCGCGGCCCAAGCCCGGTCCGTACGCCGATGCGCTGGCTCTCGACCAGGTGGTGCGCAGCCCGCGCGCGCGGGCCATCGGCTGGTCGCCGTCGCTGCATTCGATCACCGGCAATATCGCCCGCCTGTTCGAAGAGTTCCGGAGTGCACAAGCTGCCGCCTGACGGCGGCAGCTTGTATGAGGCTGGTAGGCAGGTAGGCAGGTGAGCAGGTAGGGCGTCAAACCGCTTGCCTGACGAACCTGCAACGCCTTGCCAGCCTACCTGCTTACCAGCCCACCTGCCCGGAAGTTCGCCGCTCAAGCCGCGCGAGCGGCGAAGCGAAGGCGCACGTAGTCGGCCGTCCACTGGCCCCGCTCGTCGCAGAGCGACCAGCGCAGCAGATCCAGCACCTCGTCGACGGCCGTCGCCTGCGCGGCCGGCGGCAGCTGTTCGAGGATCGGTCCGGCGAACGTGCGCAGCCAGGCCGCCATGCCGGACGGCAGCGGTGTCGGCCGCGGGATCACTTCCACCGACGCCGGCGTGAAGCCGGCCGCGGCGAGACGGCGCGTGAAGTCGGCGGCGGTCGGGTAGTGCCATGGCATGTGTACGTCCACGCCGTGCTGCCGGCCGACAGCCCGCAGCGCGGTGGAGATCGCGGCGACGTTGCCGTGCCCGCCGCACTCGCCGACGAAGCGGCCGGCCGGCCGCAGGGCACGGCGGATGCCGCGCAGCGCGGCGTCGAGGTCGGGAATCCAGTGCAGCGCCGCGTTGGTGAAGACCGCGTCGAACTCGCGGTCGAACGGCAGCGCCTGCGCGTCCAGCCGCCGCGCGTCGAGGCCGCGCGCAACCGCGGCGGCCACGAAATCGGGCGCCGGGTCGGCGCCGACCACGGTGGCGCCCGCTTCCACGAGTTTCTCGGTAAGCGCGCCGTCGCCGCAGCCGACGTCGAGGATGCGCTCACCCGGCCGCGGCGCCAGCAGGTCGAGCACGGGCTGGCCCAGATCCGCCACGAAGCGCGCAGTGGCCGCGTAGTCGGCCGCGTTCCACGTCTGGGCCACGCCAGGCGCCTTGAGAGGTTCGCCCTCCCGCGGTTGAGTCACGATGTCTTCCCCATCCTCTCAAGACGTCTCGCCCCGCCGAAGGCGCGGCAAACAGCTACTCTTACCAGCGAGGCGGAGCCTGGAGGGTCGGAGGCGCAGCCTCGCTAGTTATCGTCGTAGAGTTCCCGATCGTCGTCGGTGGCCCCGGGCAGGAACTCGAAGAAGGCGTCGAGACTGCGGTCGAGTGCGCGCCGGAGCTGGGGAATGGTGCCGTCGATGGTGTGAAGCGTGAGGCCGGCCGTTTCGCCGGAGGTGAGCTCGAGCGTCGCCTCGCCGGCGCGCGCGAGCGTTCCTTCCGGTACGAGCCGGATACCGTAGACCAGCGTGTAACGAGCCATGGCTTCACTATACCGGACGAGAACCACAGCTCACTTGGGTTCAGAGAGCCGTTGCAGCGGGGCTCGAGGCTCATGGCTCACGGCTCACGGCAAAACACTGCGAGTCGAGCTTGCTTGAGCCCTGGGCCCTGAGCCAACAAGTGACTGCATTACCGAGCCGCTCGTGTCGATCGACGAGATCCGTGCCGCGGCCGAGCGCATCCGGCCGGCCGTCGCCCGCACGCCGATGGTGCGCGTTGGCGGCGATCGCGAGGGCACGCGCACGTTCCACCTGAAGTGCGAGCAGTTCCAGCCCATGGGCGCCTTCAAGCTGCGCGGCGCCTACAACGTGCTGTCGCAGCTCCCGCCCGAGGCGCGCGCACGCGGCGTCGTCACCTATTCGTCCGGCAACCACGGCCAGGCCGTCGCGCTCAGCGCGCAGCTGCTCGGCCTGCGCGCCGTGGTCGTGATGCCGGAGACGGCGCCGCGTGTGAAGGTGGACGGCGCCCGCCGCTACGGCGCCGAGATCATCTTCGCCGGCCGCACGTCCGACGACCGGCGTGCGCGCGCCGAAGCCGAAGCCGCAGCGCACGGCTACGTCGTGGTGCCGCCGTTCGACCACCGGCAGATCGTCGCCGGCGCCGGCACCGTCGGGCTCGAGATCGTCGAGGCGCTCGACCATCTCAGCGCCGTGTTCGTGCCGGTGGGGGGCGGCGGGCTGCTGTCGGGCGTGGCCGCGGCGGTGAAGAGGCTACGTCCCTCGGTGCGGGTGGTCGGCGTGGAGCCGGCCGGCGCCGCGTCGATGGGCTCGTCGCGCGCCGCCGGCGTGCCCGTGACGCTGCCGTCCACGGCCAGCATCGCCGACGGTCTGCTCACGCTGCGGCCCGGCGATCTCACGTTTGCACACGCGCAGGCGCTCGTGGACGATCTGCTGACGGTCAGCGACGACGAGATTCGCGGCGCGGTGCGCTGGCTGTACCGCGAGGCCGGCTTGACGGTGGAACCGAGCGGGGCGGCGGCCACGGCGGCGGTGCTGGCGGCCGGGCCGCGGGCCGACGGCGTGGTGGCGGTCGTGTCGGGGGGCAACGTCGAGGCCGAGGATTTCGAGCGATACACGAAGGCTTAGGGCTTAGGGCTCAAGGCTCAAGGCTCAAGGCTCAAGGAAGAACGCGGGTCACGTACGTGGCGCCCGGGTCTTCAGACCCGGCCGACGAGCGATCTCGCCACGTCGATCGCCTCGTCGACAGTCGTCACGTCGCCGTCGAGCTGACGCTCGTAGACGGCCTTCAGCACCGCGCCGACGCGCGGTCCGGCAGGGACGCCCAGCGCGACGACGTGCCGGCCGAGCAGCAGCGGCGCCGGCGGTCGTACGCCCAGCTGCCGCGCCCGCTCGATGAACCAGTCCATCGCGCTGCAGTCGAACGTGCCGGTGCGCCCCCGGCAGTCGGCGCGCGCGAGCCGCGCCAGCAGCTCGAGATCCACTTTCTGGGCAAGCCGACGGAACGCGCCGTCGCCCACGTTGCCAGCCTTGTGGAACATGCCGGGCTTCAGGTGGTGCGCCACCAGGCCCACGACCTGCGCTCGCACGTCGAGGCCGGCGATGGAGTGCACGTTGAGCCGATCGAGCAGCCGCAGGGTCGGCTCCACCCCGGCCTGCTCGTGATCGAGCGAGCGGATGCGGCCGTCGATCACTGCGGTGGTCGCCGGCTTGCCGAGGTCGTGGCACACCGCCCCGAGCATCACGGTGACGAGGTGCGGCCGATCGAGATCGGCGTTGGCGGCGCGCGCCTCGTCCACCACCATCAGCGTGTGCACCCAGACGTCGCCTTCCGGGTGCCACTCCGGCTCCTGCCGGCAGCCGACGAGCGGCACGAGCTCGGGCAGCACGCTCGCCACGACGCCGAGGTCGAGCGCCAGCGCCAGGCCTCTCGACGGCCGCGGCGCCTGCAGCAGCAGCTTCTCGATCTCGCCCCAGATCCGCTCGGGCGGCAGATCGTCCAGCGGGATGCGGCGGCACAGGGCCGCAGTGGCCTCGTCGAGGTCGAAGCCGAAGCGCGCCGCGAACTGCACCGCGCGCAGCGCGCGGAGGCTGTCGTCGCCGAACATCCCGAGATCGACGGCGCGCAGGACCCCGCGCTGCAGATCTCCCCGGCCGTCGAAGGGATCTTCGTAGGCGTCCGTCAGCGGATCCCACCCGATCGCGTTGATGGTGAAGTCGCGGCGGCGGGCGGCCTCGGCCACCGGCATGAACGGGTCGCCGTGCACGTCGAACCCCTTGTGGCCGCGGCCGCGCTTCGATTCCCGACGCGGCAGCGCCACGTCGATGTCCGCGCCCGCCAGGCCGACGAGCTTGTAGACCGGGAAGCTCTGGCCCACGGCTTCGACGCGTCCAAACGTGGCGAGCAGCGGCGCCAGCCGATCCTGGGGAACGCCGAACACCTCGACGTCGAGATCCTTCGACGGCGACCCGCGCAGCCGATCGCGCACCCACCCGCCGACCACGAGCGCGCGGCCGCCGGCGGCGCGCACCGCCTCGGCGAGCCGCACGGCGGCGCGGACGCTGGCGTCGCTCGTGCTCCGGCTCCCGTTCCCTTCTGCCACGCAGTCGTGTTGTACTACAGCGCCCCAGGGGCGATGACCCGTGCCGTTACACGCTGATCCCGCCGTGCGACTCCTGGGCGATCTCGTCGCGATCGACTCGGTGAACCCGTCCCTCGTGCCCGGCGCCGCCGGCGAGGGCGCGGTGGCGCGCCGGGTCGCCGAGGAGATGCGCGCGATCGGTCTCACCGTCGAAATCACGGACGTCTCGTCCGGCCGGCCCAACGTGGTCGGCACGCTCGAGGGCCGCGCTCCGGGTCGCAGCCTCATGCTCTGCGGACACACCGATACCGTGGGCGTGGCCGGCATGACGCGGCCCTTCGACCCCGAGCTTCGCGACGGACGCCTGTACGGCCGCGGCGCGCAGGACATGAAGGGGGGCGTGGCGGCAATGCTCGGCGCGGCGCGTGTGGTTGCCGAAAGCGGCGGGCTGGCCGCGGGGCGGCTCACGCTGGCCGCGGTCGTGGACGAAGAGCACTCGAGCCTGGGGGCCGACGCGCTGGTCGCTCGTTACCGTGCCGACGCGGCCGTGGTGACCGAGCCCACCGGGCTCGACGTCGCGGTCGCGCACAAGGGCTTTCAATGGGTCGCGGTGGAGACGCGCGGCCGCGCCGCGCACGGAAGCCGTCCGCGCGAGGGGCGCGACGCGATTCTTCGCATGGGCCGGGTGCTGGCCGGTCTCGAGGCGCTCGACCGCCGGCTGCAGGCCGGGCCCCCGCATCCGCTCCTTGGCACCGGCTCGCTGCACGCGTCGCTCATTCACGGTGGCCGCGAGTTGAGCAGCTATCCGGATCGCGCGTGGCTGGAATTCGAGCGGAGGACGCTCCCGGGCGATCCGGCGACGGCGGCCTACGCCGAGGTCGCGGGAATCCTCGAGACGTTGCGGGCGGGCGACGCGGAGTTCGACGCGGACGCCAAGGGCGTTTTCGGGAGAGACGCGTACGAGGTGGATCCGGCGGCGTCGATTCCCGCCGATCTCACGCGCGCGGCGGCCTCGGCCGGCATCGGCGCGTCCCGCGTCGGCATGACGTTCTGGACCGATGCCGCGATCCTCGGGGGCGCAGGCATCCCCACGGTGGTGTTTGGGCCCGGCGGGGCCGGCCTGCACAGCACCGAGGAGTACGTGATCGTGGACGACGTGTGCCGCTGCCGCGACGCGCTGGTCGCGCTCGCGCGGGACTTCACCCGCGCGTGACGCGACTGGCGCCAGTCACGCCTCCGATGCTCGTTACGCGACCTTCCGGGCGCTGACGAACGGCATTACGACCCCGGCACGCGCAGGCGTGGCGGTGGCGACGGAAGCCGCGGCGCGTCGTGCCGCGGCACCGCCGAATTCCCAACCGGGCGACCGATGACCGCAAGACGCGCAGAGCAGGGAGATGTGTCCCTTCTCGAAGTGCAGCAGCGCATCGTGCCCGTGAAGGCCGCAGAGCCCCTGGCGGAGTTTCAATGTCATCTGGGAGAACAGCCCGTCGCTAGTCATTTGTCCGTTCCTCTGAAGTCCCTTCGAGGCCGCCCCGCGCGAGTCAGCTCTGAGCTGTCCTCTCGCACCGTCACGCGGCCCCGCTTCTACGTCTTCCATTTCAAGAGAAATGCCACCGGCGGAGGTAGTCGCGCCAAGCTCTTGCGCTACTTCGACTTAGTCTCGCGTGCGCACGTTTCGCTAATGCCGGGGTGCGCAGGCGTTTCAAAAGCGTCATCACCACCAGAGACGCGACGTTTCGATGCCGATCCCGCAACCTGGTGTCAGGCCAACCCTTTAGGCGCTCCCGTGCTGCCAAGTGCCGCCGTATGCACATTCTTGAGTTAATGGGTGAGCGCCGAAAAGCGAACCAATAGTCGCCCCACAGGCCGACCAGTGCTGAAGATGAGCTTGCGGGGAGCGGGCCGTTCAGCCGTTGCCGCGATCGCGCAGCATGGCACGGATGACAAACCCTACATTTGCCGGCCGCTCGCCAAGGCGCCGCATGAAGTAGGGGAACCACTCCTGGCCGAAGGGCACGTAGACGCGCACCCGGTAGCCGTCGGCGGCGAGCGCCCGCTGGAGGTCGCGCCGCACGCCGTAGAGCATCTGGAACTCGTAGCGTGAGGGCGGCAGGTTGCGCGCCTCGGCGTGCGCCAGCGTGGCGTCGATCATTTGCGGATCGTGGGTGGCGATGGCGGGATACTGGCCCGAATCGAGGAGCAGTTTCATCAGCCGCACGAACGCCGCGTCCACGTCGGCCCTGCGCGCGTAGGCGATGTCGGGTGGTTCCTTGTAGGCCCCTTTCACCAGGCGGATGCGGCCGCCGAAGGCGTTGACACGCCCGACGTCGGCCTCGCTTCGCTTCAGCGCCGCCTGGATCGCGACGCCCAGGTTGTGGTGCCCGCGGGTCCACAGGGTTTCGAACACGTCGAGCGTGAGGTCGGTGTAGGCCGAGCCCTCCATGTCGATGCGCACGAAGAACGCGTGGCGTTCGGCCGCTTCGAGAATGCGCCGCAGGTTGTCGATGCAGGTGGCCCGATCGACGCCGGCCCCGAGCTGGGTGAGCTTCAACGAGATGTTGCGCTCGATGCCCGATGCCACGAGCACGTCGATGAGATGCGCGTACTCGCGCGCGGCGGCGTCGGCTTCCTGGTGCGTGCGGACGCTCTCGCCCAGATAGTCGAGGGTGAGATCGAACCCCTTCGACTGCAGCGTCCTGGCCACGTCGATCGCCTCCTGCACGGTCTCACCGGCGATGAACCGCCGTGCGAACCCGTTGGCGGACGCCATGCCGTAGCGCGAGCCGAGGCGCTTGAGGACGGCGCTCTGCGACAGGAGGTTGAAGAGGCCCTTCTGGACGGCGTCTATCACGTCATCCCCGGAGCACGAGGCGGCCGCGCCCCACGCACGGCCGTCAATGCGTGTGGCGCGACGGAGACGCCAGCAGGTGGTCGAGCCCGCGGGCGTAGTAGCGCAGCACGTTCCGCTCGCGGACGCGGACCCGGCCCCGCGCCACCGCGACGATGCCGCGCGCTTCGAGCGCCGGGATGGCGCGGTCGGCGGCTTCGGCGCCGCCCGACACGCCGAGGTTGGCGCCGGCCGCGCGCAGCGTATCGATAATCGCGTCGGCGCGCGCCTCGAGGTCGTGCCGCGTGATCGACGGCCGCATCGCCGCGGCGATGAGCGACGGCGGCAGCACCTTGTAGAGCCGTCCGATGGTCTTCATCACCGTGTGGCTCAGGTCGAGCACGGCGCGGCGCGACTCGGCATCGACGCCGCCGAGCGGAATCGGCTGGCCGAAGGTCACGTACGCCCGCGACCGGTAGCCCACGGCGTAGCGCACCATCTCGGCAAGTTCACGGCTGAACGGGCGCTGCGTGCGCTTCACGCCCTGCCGCGCCAGGATGTGATCCTCGAGCACGAGGTCGTAGGACACCGCCGTCGGCACCAGCACCAGGCGCGGGTGCTCGGCCTGCAGCGCCGCCTGCATCAGTCCGGTCTTGGCGCTCTTGAGCGCGCCGTTGTAGCTGCGGCCGCCTTCCGGATAGAAGAACAAGTCGTGTTTGCGCAGCAACTCGGCCACGTAGGCCTTGAGCGTGATCAAGTACACCGGGTCGCGGGTGTTGCGCCGGATGGGAATGGCGCCGGTGACGTGGCGGTGCAGCAGGCCGAGCGGGCCGCCGAACAGGTTGATGCCGGCGGCGATGATCGGCGGCCGGACCCCGTTGTCGTCGAGCACCAGCGGCTCCACCAGGTAGTCGCAGTGGCTGCGGTGGTTGGAGGCGTAGACGACGCGGGCGCCCCGCACGGCGTTCTTCACCAGCTCGACGTGCTCGCCAATGCGATCGACCTTGCGGAGGATCGGGTAGAGCGGATGCTTCAGCGCCTTGTAGATCGAATAGCGCTGGGTGGTCTTGAGCTCGTCGACGTAGGCCTCGATCCGCGCGCGCACGTCGGCGCCGCGCTCGCCGCGCGTGCCATCCAGGTACCTCGATACCTCTTCCCGGGAAAGCACGGCTCGGGTGATCTCGTCGAGCATCAGCAGCCCTGACTATACCATCCGGTCCCGCGGTTTCCGCCCGCGGACTGCACACGCCGATGCGCCGTCGGGCGGCTCACGCCGCCAGCCGGCGGCAGATGGCATGGGTGAATTCCGCCGTGCTCGCGGTGCCGCCCAGATCGCGCGTGCGGACCTGATCGTCGGCGAGCACGCGGCCGAGGGCCGCGGCGATGCGATCGGCGATCGCCCCCTCACCGAGGTGGCGGAGCATCAGCAGCGCCGAGAGCAGCAGCGCGGTCGGATTGGCGACGCCCTTGCCGGCGATGTCGGGCGCGCTGCCGTGCACCGCCTCGAAGACGCCGATCTCGGAGCCGAGGTTGGCGCCCGGCACCACGCCCAGGCCGCCGACGAGGCCGGCGCAGAGATCCGACACGATGTCGCCATAGAGGTTCGGCAGCACCAGGACGTCGAACTGGCCCGGGTTGACCACGAGCTGCATGCAGGCCGCGTCCACGATGCGGTCGTCGAACGTGATCTCGGGAAACTGTTCGGCGACGCCGCGCACCGAGCGCAGGAACAGGCCGTCGCCGAGCTTCATGATGTTCGCCTTGTGCACCGCGGTCACACGGCGGCGCCCGTGCCGGCGCGCGTACTCGAAGGCGAAGCGGGCGATGCGCGTCGACGCGTCGGCGGTGATGATCTTCAGGCTCTCCACCACGCCGGGCACGACTTCGTGCTCGAGACCCGAGTACAGATCTTCGGTGTTCTCGCGGACGATCACCAGGTCGACGCCGCTGTAGCGCGACGGCACGCCGGGGAGGTTCCACACCGGCCGCAGGTTGGCGAAGAGGTCGAGCGCCTTGCGCAGTCCGACGTTCACGCTGGTGAACCCGCCGCCGACCGGCGTCGTCACCGGCCCCTTCAGTGCCACCTTGGTGCGGCGAATCGAGTCGAGCAGCGCCTTCGGCAGCGTCTCGCCCTGGCGCTCGAGCGCGAGCACGCCGGCCAGATGCGCGTCCCAGTCGGCCTGCAGCCCGGCGGCTTCGAGGACGGTGACCACGGCGCCGGTGACCTCGGGGCCGATGCCGTCGCCGGCGATGAGCGTGATCACGTGCCGCGCCATGCCTATTCCGCCGCTTCCCAGTACACCAGCGCCAGCGCGCCGAGCAGGTTGACCATCATCAGCCGCGTGGAGAGTTGGTGCAGTTCGTCGAAGCGGATGCGGCGGAGATCGCCCGCCGGCAGGTGCGAGGGGAGGCCGCCGACTTCCCGCTGGATGGCCTCGATCTCGCCGAGGACGACCTTGCCGCTATAGACCGACACGACGAGCATGGCGGCCACCAGCCCGCATCGCACCGCGAAGGCCTTGGGCCGCGGGCCGAGGAGCGCCATGATGATCAGCATCACGAGGAGCAGGGCGCCGCAGCCGTAGGCGACGTAGTGGAAGCGCGCCAGCATGGCGCCGAAGGCGAGACCGGCCAAGGCACGGCCCCCCTCGGGGTCGGCCGTCTGCAGCGTCTGGAAGATCGTCGGCGCGACCACGGCCCCGAGGATCGCCATGCCCCCGAGCCATACGGCCAGCGCGAGCACATAGACGAGCCGCAGCGCGAGCACGCCCCATTATGTGCTGATGCAGGACGCGGTCTTCGGGACCACCCGGCCGTGGGCTCGCGCCGCCGCGGCCTTCCGCCCGTCCTGACCCGTCAGCGCCGGGGAAAGTCGGTCCGCGCCATCAACTGGCGCGCCTGCCAGAGGTGCCGCCGCTCGTGTGCGATCTGCAGGGCGAACCCCGAGCCGAGGGAAATGTGGAGCAGGCGGTTGGCCGGCGACACCACCTTGGCTTTCGCCAGGTCGACGCCGTTGGCCTGGCGCAGCCGGTCCATGTACTGCACCTGATAGCCGCGGAACCCCGCCATGATTTCGTTGCGCGTCCGCAACGCCTGCGGCGTGGCCGGCGGTCTGAAGATGGCCGGGGCCTTGAACCGCCAGAAGGGCGGCGGCTCCATCGAGCGCACCATCATGCGGCCCAGCACGTTGTAGGAGAAGGGGCCGCTGCCGTAGACGCCGCTGCGGATGGCGGTCGCGATGCCCTCGTCGAGCGCCGGCAGGTAAGCGCGGGCGGTGACGTTGAGATGCTCGATGCACTGCCCGATCGACCAGACGTCGGGCGCCGGGCTCCACGCGAACTGCGCGTCGGTGAGCGGATCGACGATGGCACGCGCGTCGGCCGAGAGCGCTTCGAACTCCGCTCTGAACGCCTCAAGCTCGGGGGCCAACGGCGGGTAGCTCGACGTCGTCACAGCGCGATTGTAGCGTGGTGTCATGCGCGATCACGCCGGCGTGCACACCGTTGCGAGCGGGTGCTCGCCCAAATTTGAAGAATTCGGGGCGCTAGCGCAGGCTGACGCTCCCAGACCCTGTGGACACGAAGACGCGCGGCCCACCACCCCGCACCTGCCCTTTCAGCTCGCGCCGCGACTGCGTGCCGTTGATCGTGACCGGGAGCGCCGTCTCGATGCCGCCCGATCCGGTCCGCACCTCGAGATCGAAGGCGGCGTCGGCCGGCACGCGCATGCGCACGTCGCCCGACGACGCGCTGACCTCCCACGGCGCCGCGGGGGTACCCTCAACCGTCACGTCGCCGCTCGAGGCCCGCACGCGCACCGGGCCGTTGGCGCCGGTGAGGCTGATGTCGCCCGAGCCCGTCGACAGGTCGGTGTGTCCCTTGGCCACCTGCGTCACGGTGATGTCGCCGCTGCCCGAGCTCGCCTCCACGTTGCCCTTCACCGACGTGGCGAGCACGTTGCCGCTGCCCGTGCGGGCGATGACGGAGGCGCCGGCGTCCACTTCGATCGATCCCGATCCGGTCTTGACTTTGACGTCGTCGGTGGTGCGTCCCACGCGAATGTCGCCCGAGCCGGTCGAGGCGTCCACGGGACCCGCCACGCTGCCCACTTCCAAGTCGCCCGATCCGCTGCGCGCCACGACGCGGGCGTCGGCCGGCACCGTGATGACATAACTGATCGAGACTCCGTTCCAGCGGTCGGTCCACTCACGCGGACCGACGCGGATGCGGTCGCCGGACTGCTCGATGGGCGGATTCTGTTCGACGCGGCGGACGAGCTCGGTGGCGCTTTCGCCGCTCAAGCTGATCCAACTCCCCGCATGCGAGCGGGCGCGGCCGTGAATCTGCACCGAGCCGGCTGCGCCGGTGCGCACCCGGATGTCGCCGGAGCCGCTGGCGACGTCGAGCTCCACCGGTCCCGACACCGTGAGCTCGCGGTCGAAGGTGGCCTCGGCCCCCC
>Ga0070675_100003400_pt1 | contig 12052 bp, 9 predicted proteins | sample KBSM43metaG_FD_65343 | JGI IMG/M metagenome (GOLD analysis project Ga0070675, IMG submission 65343) | Miscanthus rhizosphere microbial communities from Kellogg Biological Station, Michigan, USA - KBS M4-3 metaG | ecosystem: Host-associated > Plants > Roots > Rhizosphere > Soil ...
TACGATCACAGCGCAGTCTGGACTGGTAGCCGCATGATTGTGTGGGGCGGAACCAACGTCAGCGCTTACTTCAACGACGGCGCCCGTTATGACCCAGTGGCAGATAGCTGGGAGGCAGTCGCCACCGCGGGCGCTCCCGTTGCGCGAGCCGCGCATACGGCTGTGTGGAGCGGCACGGAGATGATCGTCTGGGGCGGCTGCTCCGGAAGTTTCTGTACCACCAAATTTAACAGCGGCGGCCGTTACAATCCGACAAGCAATAGCTGGCTGCCAACCAGCCAGGCTGGCGCCCCCGACGCGCGGTCTCATCATGTCGCCGTTTGGACTGGTTCACTCATGGTAGTGTGGGGCGGTTCAGTGAATGGCGATCCATTTACCGGTGGCCGTTATAGCCCATCGCCAGATAGCTGGACGCCTACCAACGCCAATAAGACTGCCTCCGCGCGAGAATTCTTCACCTCCGTCTGGACCGGCGCGGAGATGATTGTCTGGGGCGGAGACGACCGCTTTGTCACTCAAACCAATACCGGCGCGCGCTACAATCCGGCGGTCGATAACTGGCAACCAACCTCTCAGACGGGCTCGCCAACCGCCCGGCATTTGCATACAGCGGTTTGGACCGGAAGTGAGATGATCGTTTGGGGCGGCGGTTCGGGCTCCACGATTTTCAAGACCGGCGGCCGTTATAACCCAGTTAACAACACTTGGACGGCCACGAGCACTACCGCAGCGCCCGCAGCACGTAGTAGTCACACCGCGGTCTGGACCGGCACCGAGATGATTGTCTGGGGCGGGAGCGGCCAGAATTCGCCTTGGATCAATACCGGGGGGCGCTACAATCCCTCGACGAATGGATGGACGCCAACCAGCACGACTAACGCGCCGATTGCCCGCAGTTCGCACGTGGCAGTGTGGAGTGGCCAGCTAATGATCGTCTGGGGCGGCGCAACCGCGACGTTTGATACCCGTACCGGCGGCCGATATGATCCCGCAACCAACACGTGGTCTGCCACCAGTCTGGTCAATGCTCCCTCCGAGCGAGACCTTCCCGCTGCCATTTGGACCGGGGACAAAATGCTTATATGGGGCGGCCAGACTTTCGATGGCACCTTTAGCTATCATAACACGGGCGGCCTTTATGATCCCACAGCCGATGCCTGGGTAGCGACCAGCATAGTAAACGCGCCCACTCCCCGGGCTTTCTTTGCTTACGTCTGGACCGGCACGCAAATGATTGTCTGGGCCGGCTGTCCGTCCGACCCATTTGGGGGTGAGGACTGTTTCGGCGGTGAAGGAGTTTATACCGGAGGCCAATACAATCCCTCCACCGATTCATGGCGACCGACTAGCACCCGAGGCGCGCCCGGCCGGCGCTATAGCACCAAAGGCGTCTGGACAGGAAGCGAGATGATCGCCTGGGGTGGAATCCAGACCGACTCGGGCACTTTTACTTGGACGGGAGGCCGTTACCGGCCTCCACAGCGGTAAGTCATTTTTCGAATAAGGTACTTGGCTAATCGGAGATAAATCATGGAGAAGCCCACGCTTAATGGGCTGGTCCTGGTACTCATTCGATTCGGGTTGCACTGCTTAACGGCCAAAAGAGTCGTTGAGTGATCAGCGAACCGACGGGATCGCTGAGTCGCCGGAATTTCTGAGGAACGGGCATAGTTCGTTGCCAGCTTCAAAGGTTACAACTCGGTAACCTTTTGCTCCTAGACGCAATCACTTGCATCGCCAACTTAATCAGCAACAAACCTAAAGGACTATGAATAAACTCAACTTATCATTGCTAAATTGCGTAAGTGCGCTTGCACTACTGGGGCTGACCGCAGTCACCCCAAGCAGGGCGCACGCTTCCGGAGGCTCGGTTGACACCATGAATCTCACCGATGAGCCCGGTAACTGGTTCAAGAGTGAGCTGACTAGCACCCCTTTTACGGTAATAAGAGCGGGCGAGCGGGTGGATTTCAAGATTAATAACTGCTGCACTAGTACGAAGCACACAGTTACCCTCCTGATGAAGCCGACGGGCTCTAATGTCGTCATGGATCAGGACCAGGCGCAAAGCGGGTCGCTCTCAGTCGACTTCGATTTGCCGGGTGTTTATCTCTTCCACTGCAAGATTCATCCGTACATGACCGCGGTCGTGGGAGTGACCGATGCCTCGGGAAATATCCCTGATGTTACCTCTGCGATGCTTCCGTTCATTGGACACATGGGAGTCAATTCGCTTCCCGCGGAGACGGTGCTTTCTGTCATCACAACTGTCGCTGCGACCGATGCCGACAAACTTGCCAAATGGGATATCTTTGACTCCTCTGCGCAAGTGATCCCGGCAGTTCCGGGCGTGGGCGAAGTGTGGGTAGACACGCAGTTCGAGCGGGTTTCTAACCAGAGGGACGTAAATGGAGCGCTTAAGCCTGGAACTATCACGGTGGTTGATGCGGCGACCTTCAGGGTCGAGCGGGAGATCAACGGCAAGCGGGCGGGCGGGATGTGGAACAACCCCCATAACATGTGGGCTAATTTCGCTCTCGACACGGTTTACAACGGCAACTGGTTCGGTCAGTGGATCAATAAGATCGACCGCTCAAGGGGCACCATCTTGGATAGCATAACTGTAGGAGAGGCCCCGACCCACATCATTACCATCCCAACACCAGGAGCGGAGACGGGTGTGCTTACCATTCCGCTCAGCGCAGATAACGACATGGTGAAGGTCAGGGACAGCGCTTCTGGTCTTGAGATCATCGATAGCGAGCCAACCGGACAGGGAAAGACTCATCCCCATGGCCATTGGCTCACTTGCGGCTTGGGCGATCGGACAATCGTTCCGAACGTGTTCAAGGGGATTGGTCCCGCCGGTTCGATCAGCATTCTGGACACGGCAAGCGGCAGTGTTCTGAGAGAGTTCGTCCAAAACCCGAGTGATCCTTTGACGGCGCCTCTCCTAATGCCAATCGCGGCTGGCGAGTGCCATGTTAATGGAGTGGCCAAGGCCTATGTAGCCAATGCGGTGAGCGGCATGGTGACCGCTATAAACGTCGATACGCAAACCATTCTCGGGAATATCCCTGTCACGCTTGCTCCGGATGGGCAGACTGGCCTTGATATCTTTCACACACTCCAGGCACCGATCCAGACGCCGGTAAGCCCTAACGAGCGATGGGCAGCTACCGCAGTGCTATCACTCACAAACGTCGATCGTCCACCCACCGCATCAGCTGATCACGTCGCTATCATTGATACGACTATCGATCAGGTGGTGGCTTTGGTTCCGACTCCGGCTGGAACGCACGGGGTTAACTGGGGTGCCAAGCTTGGCGGTGGTTACTACGCTTATGTGACTAACCAGCACGCGAACGTGCTCACGATTATCGATCCCGACCCGAACGGAGATGACAACGGCGCTGACGCTGCTGTAGTCGGGACCATCTTACTCGCGAACCGGAGCCGTGGCGCAGGGGCGACCGATGGCACCGGCGGCCAGGGAGTAAAACCACTTCCCATGACACACGACGGTTGGATCCAACCGACCGTCGCCTTATCTGGAACTGGGCAGCTTTCACGAGAGGTTGAAGGTTGGATTAGGAGGCTTACGCCCGAGCAGAAAGATCCCGGCCACGCTCACTAAAGCAGTGTCTGTAGGGTAGGGTGCGGCGAAGCGCTAGCTTCGCCGCGTCTTTTTTGTACGGCACGCGACCCTTCGATACTTGGTGGCTCGCGACGATGATGGGAAGCCTTACAGTGCCGAGCGAACATGAATGTCTTGGGAGCGCACTCATCTCGTACAGGTTGGCGAGACTGTTTGCAGGATTTGTAGAAACCAACATCCTGAATCCGGGAGAGGGGCTTCTCCCGACAGCTTCTTTCAACTAAAGTCTGCGGTGGCGCAGCAGCAACAGGAAATCCGAGCTCTCAAAGCAGGCCTCCAAGAGCAGGCATCGCAATCGGCATAACCCAGTGCCGCATTGACATTTATTTCGCTCAGATTACGTCCGAACCGTTAACCCGGCACGTATTGTAAGTTGAATTTAGTTTTTTAAACATCAACCCACTTCAACTCCACACATCAACCTCATGAAAGCATCCACTCTTTCTCTTAACTCATTTGGCATTCTTACGGCTGCCTGCGCGGCCTCGCTCTTCAGCATCGCGGTCATGCACGCAGCCAATCCTCCTGCAGGCACAGTCGATCCGAGCACGACCTCGCCTGTCGAATGGGATGGCACCGCCATCGGCACGGGAGGCACCGATGAAACAACCGCAATTGAAGGCGTCAACCGCGATACGTTTATCCTCCACGTGACACCCGGCGATTACACCAGTAAGACCATTGCGGTCAAAATTGAGTGGACCTCCGGCAGTAACGATTACGATCTCTATATCCATAAACGCAATGCGGATGGCTCGGATGGCGATTTTGTGAGCAGTTCGGGAGGCGGTGTCCCGAGTACAAGTGAAAGCACCGTGATCGATCCGAACAGGGACGGGACAGGAGATTTCAATGTCATCGCAGTCTACTTCGCAAATACTCCGGGGGTCGATCAGCCCCATGGTACGATCACGGTGGAGACTGCCCAGGGTCAGAGGACGGCGAACTACCTCAGTGGCGGGATGACTTTCGCGCCGAACTCGACGGCGAAAGCGCAGACTGCGACCCGCGATGGCGAACCTAGCAGCCGTGTCGATTCGTTGGGCAATTACTACGTCTGTGGTATCCGCGGCGTGCCAGCTGGGGTTGACCTCTGGTATTTTGATCTGCGCCCGACCATCGCAAGCGCTCCCAATACGAGCTTCGACCCGAAAATGCGGGTACCGATATACCGCGGCCAACTCGATTCGCCCTTCTCAGCCGCGGGGCAGGATGAATTGTCGGCTGGTGCGCTCGGTGGTGGCGATATTGACCTTGCCGTAGGCTTTGGTCCGTTCACCGGGATTGGCGGGACGGGGGAACCAGTGCTGGCTTATGCCAGTCTCACAGCGGCCAACGTGACAGTCGGGCGGTCGCTGGATCGCGGAGCCACGTTTCAATTTAACCCTATCGGCAACTTCGCCGGAGGGGTCCCGGTTAACGACCGCCAATGGATGGGGACCTACGGCCCGGACACGGTCTTTCTTGAATATCGCAACTTTGGCGCCGGCATTGTTTTTGTTCAGCAGTCAATCGATGGCGGGCTTACCTACGGGCCTGCGACTTTGGTTGGCACCATGTCGCAAACGGGCGCGCTCGATGTCGATCAGCGCGACGGCACAGTCTATATCAGTGGTAATGATGGACAGTTAGCGGTCGGTATACCGCCGGTGCCCGGCCTTCCACCGCTAACTTACACCCTCTATCAGCCGATCCCAACGACGGTTGATCCGGCGAATATTTTCGTTGCCATGAGAGTGGCTAACACCGGTGCCACACCTAACACCGTCTATCTCTGTTACTCCGACGGCAACGATATCTTCCTCATCAGTTCAAGTGACCATGGTGCCACGTGGAGGGCCCCGGTGCAGGTTAATAATCCGGCAAACTTGACCACAAGAGTCAACCTCATGCCATGGATCGCGACCGGACCGACTCCTGGCACAGTTGGGATAGCTTGGTATGCGACCGACAACCAGGGTAATAACGACGACGCCCGCTGGCGCGTTTATTTCGCCCAGAGCTTCAATGCCGATGCACTTGCTCCCACCTTCCGCATCGTCCAGGCGAGCGACCATTCAATTCATGCCGCTAACATCTCACTCAAGGGTCTGCCGCTCCTTGGTGAATCGCCGAACCGGAATCTGATCGATTACTTCCAGGTTAACTTCGATCCGCAGGGCGCAGCGGTCATTGGCTATACCGATGACCATAATGACTTCGATGGGAATACCTATGTCGCGCGGCAGATCACCGGCCCTTCGATCAAGGGTGGCAATCTGCCACGCGTCAAGGAAGGCTCGGCTCTTCCGGCGCAGCCCTTTGCCGTGCCCGGGGCGACTCCTCCCCCCGGCGGTGGAGTTACTCCGCAGGCGATGCAACCGGGACCGGCCGGAGAACAAGTGACCGATTTCGCCTTTGACCAGGATAGCGGCCTGCTCGCGGTCGCGCCGGAACCTAACCCGGTGGACATTATTACCATCAAATACATCACGCCGAAGATAAGCCGTGTTTTCAATATTACGGGGACAATGCAGGTCTCGGATCTGGCTGTTATCCCGCCCCTAGCCACGTGGCGAATGTATTTCGCGGCCAATGCTCCCGAGACGGGGATCGTTAGCATCAGTGGTAACTCATATTCCAAAGGTCTCTCTGACGATGGCGATCAGTTCTTCGTCCAGGCCAGCACCGATTCGACCGGCGTGCCGAGCTACAAATACGGCACGACCGTGCGTAACTTCGGCGGCAGCACCACCGACACCGTCGTGGGAGATGCCGACTTCGGTTCTCTTGATCAAACAAACCGCACGATTACGGTTCGCGTTTCGACTACAAAACTTAACGCCATTCTCACGGCTGCTGGACATCCGACGATTGGTAATGGTTCGACTTTGTGCGGTCTGCGAGGCCGGACCTTCGAGCTGAGCGACTTGGCGCTCGAGGATTTCACGCGGGGAGGGACCGAGTTGAAGGTCAAGTGAGCAATTAGTAGCTTGTGACTATCCGGTTGCTCCTCAGAGCAGCGTTGATTGAAGCCGTTACCGCCTTTGCCTGGGCGAGTGCCCAAACTCCTTTTCCTACCGCTTCGCCACCAGCCTCAGTCGCCGCGTCACCTCCTCTCCAAACGCCTCTGAAACTCGCGCCCTTTAAGGAGCGACTGGCTGTTGCGAAATCGGTGAAAGTAAAGACCGATATTCTGGGGGTGAAAGTTGGCTCGTCCCTCGACGCTGCGCATGCCATCCTTGATTCGTTATGCGATTCGGCCCATCGGCCGAAAGAGGAAGCAGGTGAGGCCGAACGCGGCGAACACGAGCACAAGGTGTTTTGGCAACTTGCGAAAAGCGATTTCTCTTCGCTCCTTGTGAAAACCGACGACAGGGAACGAATTACCTACATCCTTGGATCGCTCCGCCCCGGCAAGGAGATTCCATTCGACAAGATCGGAGAACTGGAGAAGGCGCCGCTCCTGAGCGACAAGGTTGTGGCGTGGGATGTAGTCAAACCGGACAACTTGCTTCTGCGCGTGGTGGCGCAAGGAGTGGAACGGAAGGCGAGTTCTATCACCGTTTTCATCGTAAAGCGGCCTCAGCCTGGCTCGCGATGATGATGGCTGGCCTTACGTTATGCGACGCGAGGCAGAGAACGTAATGCTTCTGAACGTTGGCGACGCGCTGATTAATTTTGAGCCGTACGGGTTTACGTTGCTGCCCGCGAAGCATTGCTCAAACCAAAAACAACTGCTGCGGTCATTACGAAAACTTCTGGATTACAACGCAGAGCGAATGCTTTTCGCACCCGGCACACCGATTTTGTCCCGGGCGAGCGAACGGGTGCAAGGTCTGCTGGACACTCCAAGCAGTTAACCACTAATGGACACGAATCGACACGAATAGAAGCATCAGAAAGTGTCGCTGTCTTCGAATCGTTAGGGTTGTGAACTGGAAAACCGCAAAAGGTGAACCGACCGGGAGCGTTGGAGGACCAATTGCTCGATTTCTCCGGCTGATTCGTTTTTCCCACACAATTTTTGCGCTGCCGTTTGCGCTGGGTGCCCTGGTCGTAGCCGCGAATGGTCTTCCGTCTTTGCGAACGTTTCTATTGGTTGTTATTTGCATGGTGTTTGCGCGCACCGCCGCGATGCTTTTCAACCGATTGGTCGATTGGTCGCTCGATCAGCGCAATCCGCGCACCGCTTCGCGTCACCTGCTCGTTTCCAAATCCGTTGCTCTCGCGCTACTAATACTGAGCGCTGCCGGATTCGTTACATCGGCCGCGGCAATAAATCATCTGACGTTCGTCCTCGCCCCGGTTGCTTTGCTCCTAATTTTCTTCTATTCGGTCACGAAACGATTCACGAGCGCAACGCACTTCTTTCTAGGCCTGGCCCTCGCTATCGCTCCGATTGGCGCCTGGATTGCGCAGATGGGACACATCGCTCTGGCGCCGCTCGTCCTGGGGGCCGGAGTAATTTGCTGGGTCGCGGGCTTCGATCTGATTTACGCCACGCAGGATTATGATTTCGACCGGCGCGAAGGGATTCGATCGCTGGTGGTTAAACTCGGGATAACTCGCAGTCTTCGGCTGGCGCAGCTATTACACCTCGCAATGTTTGCCGCGATGATCGCGTTCGGTCTAACTGCGAAGCTTGGCTTCTTTTACTATTGTGGAATGCCTCTTGTTGCCGCTGCTCTGTTTTACGAACACAACACCGACAGGCTTGATCTGGCTGGGATCAATCGTGCGTTTTTCCAAAGCAACGCGTTTGTGAGCGCTGTTTTTCTGATTGCAGTGTGCGTCGATCGATTGGTTTGACCGATCACATCGCGTTCAACATCGCGACCCGTCTCTCGTGGCGGCCGCCATCGAAATTGGTTTCGAGCCAGATACGGACAATGTTCAGGACCAGATCTTCGGGAATCATGCGTTCACCGATGGACAGGACATTGGCATCATTATGTTGTCGTGAAAGCCGGGCTGATTCTTCATTCCAGCAAAGCGCGCAACGTACGCCATGCACTTTGTTCGCTACCATCGCTTCGCCATTGCCCGATCCGCCGAACACGATTCCGCGCTCGCATTCACCGCGCGCTACCGCTTCCGCTGCGGGGCGGATGAAAAGCGGGTAATCGACCGGTTCCTCATCAAAGGTGCCGAAGTCTTTCACTTCGTGCCCGAGCGTGCTGAGCAATTCTTTCACCTTTTCCTTGTAATGAAAACCGGCGTGATCCGTTCCAAGCGAGATTTTCATGACTTCTAACGATTCAACGAATCACGCTCCATGCAACTTGGCCAGTTCGCTCCAGATCTCTCGTTCGCGCTCAGTTATTTTTTTCGGCAGGTTGATTTGAACAACAACATACAGATCGCCGCGCTTACCCGAGACTCCGGGTAGACCGCGTTCGCGCAGACGAAACCGCTGTCCGCCCTGTGTGCCTGACGGAATTTTGAGGCGCACCTTTCCCTCAAGGGTCGGGACGAGTAACTCGCTGCCCAGCACGGCGCGCCAGGGCTCGATCTTCGCCTCGTAAATCAAATCGCTGCCTTCTACTGTGAAATCCGGATGTCGTGCCAGACGCACGCGAAGAAAAAGATCGCCGCTTTTTCCGCCGCGCACGCCCGCTTCGCCCTGGCCGCGCAAACGGATTCGCTGACCTTCGTGAACACCACGCGGGATCTTGACTTGGTAGTTTTCCACTTTGTTCGAACCGGCGCGGCGCAAAGAGACTGTCCTGGTCGATCCATGCAGCGCTTCTTCCAGCGTGACCATGATGTCGGCTTCCACGTCGGCCCCGCGTTCGGCCGTCGCCTGACGTCCGCCAAATCCGCCGAAAGCAGAGCGGCCCCGACCGCCGCCGAAAAATGCTTCGAAGAAATCGCTGAATCCCGTTCCGCCGAACTCGAATTGAACTCCGCCGCCGCCATCGCCGCCACCGTATTGATAAAATCTGCCTCCAGGTTGTTGCGCTTCCCATCCGGGAGGCGGCTGAAATCCACCGGGCTGGTTCCAATCAGCGCCAAGCTGGTCGTATTTCTTTCGTTTTTCCGGATCACTCAATACCTCGTAGGCTTCATTGATCTCTTTGAATTTCTCTTCTGCCGCCTTTTTATCCTTGGCGACATCGGGATGATGTTTTCGCGCCAGCTTGCGAAAAGCGGTACGAATTTCGTCCTCGGTCGCCGTTTTCGGGACACCGAGCGTTTCGTAATAATCTCTAAACTGCACCGCCATCGGCTCTCAACCTTGTGCCTCCGCGCAATTCGCGCAACCTTCTCTATGCTGTGCGCGAGTTGGGAAAATTTGTGGTGATCATCGGCGTCGTCATGACGCTGGTAGGCCTGGTAATGTGGAGCGGCTTCGCACCGAAATGGCTGGGACGATTGCCCGGCGACATCCGGGTCGAGCGCGAGCATTCCGCATTTTATTTTCCCATCGTCACCTGCATCATTCTCAGCATCGTGTTGAGCTTGTTAGTCTCGATCTTTCGGCGCTGAGGTTTTCAATCGCGCCGGAATCTCAAGCGCTGTAGCCACGGACCTGTGGCCCGTCTGATCTTGCACATTATCTGGCCGTATGCGAACGGCCCACAGGGCCGTGGCTACAAAACCTATCCAAGCTCAACTCGAACGGCACGTTGCAGAGTTGCTCCAGTGCCGTCGCTGCCCGCGGATGAAATCGACGCCTGTGTCCGGCGGCGCGATCGTGAGCGACATAATAGTGGTCGGACAGGCACCCGGCCCGAGAGAGCCGGTCTTGCGACGGCCATTTGCGTATACCGCTGGCAAAACGCTCTTTCGCTGGTTCGAAGAATTTTGCGGGCTCAGTGAGGCCGCCGTTCGATCAAAAATTTATTTCGCAGCAGTTTGTCGCTGTTTTCCCGGAAAAAATTCTGGGGGCACAGATCGCGTTCCGGCGCCGGACGAGATTCGCAATTGCTGGTCGTGGATGGACGGGGAGATCCGAATCTCACGGCCGCGTCTCATCATTCCGGTCGGCCGACTGGCCATCGTGCAATTCATCGACTGCCCGAAATTGGCGAAAGTAATTGGTCGCAAATTTCGAGTGGAACGCGCAGGACACTGCTTCGACCTGATTCCGCTCCCACATCCATCCGGTGCCTCGCCCTGGCATAAAATCTCGCCCGGAAACGAATTGCTCGAAAAAGCCTTGCGCAAAATCGCGCATCATCCGGCGATCCGTGAACTCAAAACTAATCTGGAAGCCAGGAATCCAGGAAATCTCATGCAGGATTAATTGACTCTTTTCTTGGCTTCCTGTCTTCCAGATTCATCTTCTTTCTGAATGTCTTCCACGCAAATACCAACTCACGCCGTCATCTCTGAATCTGACAAATGGGACCTCACACATCTCTTTGCTGACGTGAGCAAATGGCAGGAGGATTTTGCCTGGCTTCAGCGGGTGTATCCGAAACTTGAGGAGTGGAAGGGTACAGTGGGGGAATCGGCACAAATCTTGGCCGACGTGCTTGAGTTCGAGAAATCGCTCGAGTTGAAAATCGAACGCGTTTATCACTACGCATCGCTGCAACTGGCGGAAGACAGCACGAACAACGAATACCTCACGCGGATCGGCCAGGTTCAGAATCTGCTCACAAAAATTGGTGAAACGTCTGCGTTCGTTGTTCCGGAAATCCTGGCGATCGACGACGAAAAGTTCGCGCAGTTCATTGCCGATCCGGAGCTGAAAGATTGGCGGATCAAGTTGCACAAGATTCGCAGAATGAAGCCGCATGTGCTTTCCGTCGCCGAGGAGCGGCTTCTCGCGCTGGGGAGTGTCGCTCTCAGCGGTTACGACGACACGTTTTCGCAACTTACCGATGTGGACATGAAGTTTGGTGTCTTGACCGACAAAACCGGTCGCGAGGCACCGCTTACCCAAAGTTCGTTCAGCTCATTCCTGGTGAAGCGCGATCATGAACTGCGCAAACGCGCCTTCCATCAGTTCTACGCGGAATTTCGGGACCATCAGTACACGCTGGCCGCATCGCTTGCCTATTCGGTCAAGGCGGATGTCTTTCGCGCACGAGCAAGGCATTATTCATCTGCGCTCGAAGCCGCACTATTTCCGGATGATGTACCGATTGCGGTTTACGACGGATTGATCGGATCGGTCCGCGCGAACTTGAAGCCGCTCTTTGGCTATTTCGACTTGCGCCGACGCGCGCTCGGTTTACGCGAGCTACATCACTACGACACTTACGTTCCGCTAGTTCCGGAAATTGAAATGCGGACCAGCTTCGATCAGGCAGTCGAGATGGTCTTGGCTGCGCTGGCTCCGCTCGGGAAAGAATATGTCGATATTCTGCGCGAAGGTTTGCGTGGACGCTGGGTCGATCGTTACGAGAATAAGGGCAAGCGCAGCGGCGCGTTTTCATCCGGAAGCTACGGCGCGCCCCC
>Ga0070675_100003402_pt1 | contig 12051 bp, 9 predicted proteins | sample KBSM43metaG_FD_65343 | JGI IMG/M metagenome (GOLD analysis project Ga0070675, IMG submission 65343) | Miscanthus rhizosphere microbial communities from Kellogg Biological Station, Michigan, USA - KBS M4-3 metaG | ecosystem: Host-associated > Plants > Roots > Rhizosphere > Soil ...
CCTGGAGTTCATAGGTGATGAAGCCCTCGATGTTCTTCCAGAACACCGCGGCATTGAGCACCGACTTCTCGTCGAAATACCACTCCATCGACAGATCCGCCTGGTCCGCGAATACCGGTTCGAGCTCGGCATTGCCGTCGTAGAACACCGCAAACGTGCGGTCGAGTGTGTTGTCGGTACGCGTCGGCGCCAGCTGGTTGAGTGAGGGCCGCGCCATGACTCGCGCGGCACCAACCCGCAACACCAGCTCTTCACTGAACCAGTAGCCCGCATTGAAGGATGGCAGCACCTTGTCATAGCTGCCCTCCTGCGTGAGCGGCTCCGCTTCGCTGTAGGTGACGTCGGGACTGGAGGTCGGGACCTCCGGGGTCGGATCGTCGACGAACACGATCTCGTTGATGGCCGTGCGCGCGGTCGTATCGGTCGAGATCCAGCGCACGCCGGCGCTGGCGTACCACTGGTCCGCGCCGAAGTCCGCCTTGACGTAGAGCGCGTCGGTGTCTTCCTCGACGTCGTATGACTGCACCGGGTTCAGTTCCGGCAGCGTGGCGTCCGCATCGTAGACGTCGCCGGTCGGATCGCCGTTTTCGTCGAGGATGGGCTGCCCGTCGAGCCCGTGCAGCGCCTGTAGATAGGCAGGTACGTCGAAACGGATGAACGTGCGCGGAAAGTGACCGCCGCTACCGCGCATGAAATTCGGCAGCGAGACGTCGCGCACGACATCGGCGCCGAGGCTGGTGAATGTCGTGTCATAGTGATTGCAGTACTGGCAGGAACCGCCGTTGGTGTCGTTCTCGATCGTGTCGCGAGTCTTGCCGCGCTCGGTGCGCGCCGCGCCGAATGACAGCGATTTGAACGAACCGGCATCGACTTTCCAGGTTCCACCGAGCGTGAAGCCGGTAACAGTGTCTTTCACGTCCGTGCCCGACAGCCCGATGTAGTGCAGGCCGTAGTCGTCGTTGCCCAGCTCACCCGCGGCCAGCGCCGTGGCCAGATCGCGGCCGTCTTCGAGCGTCACCGTGATATCCGGCAAGCCGTTGTTGTTCATGTCGACACGGCCAGTGTGATTGCCGCCGATGCCGGAGACCACCCACGTATCCTTGCCGCCTGAATCACGCTTTGATTCGGAGCGGTAGGCGTCGAACGACAGGGTCAGGTTTTCGCCAGGGTTCCACTCGGCATTCCAGCCGAACTGCGTGGTGTCCACCACGCGGTACTCGGTGATGGTGGAAATCTCCGGAACCAGCTCCGCCACCGTCATGCCGGTGACCCAGTGATCGCTAATGCTGACATCGCTCCAGCGATGGAGGCCTGTGTCTTCGTCGAGGATCGAGTCCTCGACGTAGTACGACTGGTGATAGCCGACTGTCGGTGCATCGAGACGCGTGAACAGTGCATCGACGCTGGTGCTGAAGGTTTCGCTCGGCTTCCACTGCCATACGCCGGTGACGCCGGTGCGCTTCTTCTCCTGCACGCGCGAGCCGAAGCTGGTGCAGCACAGGCCCAGCAGGTCGGTCTCGTCTTCGGAGATGGTTCCGTCTTCGTTCGCGTCGAATTCGTGCGGCGAATCGGGGGTGACGTAGAACTCGTGCACGGCATCCGAGCGGTCGGTGACGTCCTGGTAGGTAGCCGTCAGCAGGAAGCCCATGGTGTCGTCGAGGAACGTGCTGCTGAACACGCCGCTCGCCTTGACGCCGTCTTCCTCCGACAGGTCGTTGTAGTCGCCGTCCACCGAGAGGCGCAGGTGGAGACCGCGCTGGTCGAGCGGTTTGGCGGAACTCAGATTGATCGTGCCGCCGATGCTGCCCTCGAGATGCGCCGCGTCCGCGGACTTGTAGACGTCGGCACCGGAAATGACTTCCGAGGGCAGCACGTCGAACGCGAACTCGCGGCCATCACCATCGGTCGCGAGGATGCGGCTGTTGAGCGTGACGATGCTGTACGCGGGCCCGAGGCCGCGCACGCTCACGTACTGGCCCTCGCCGCCGCGCGTGCGCGAGATGGTGATGCCGGTGATGTGCGAGAGCGAGTCGGCGACGTTCGCGTCGGGGAAGCGCCCGAGATCCTCGGCGACGATGGAATCCTGGACGATGCCGGCGTTCTTCTTCAGATCGCGCGATTCGACGAGCGCGGCACGCGTGCCCACCACCGTGACGATCGCCAGATCCTCGCCGCCGGCAGGGTCGGTGGACGCCCCAGGTTCGGCGGCATACAGCGCGCTGCTCATAAGCAGGGTCAGGGCCATTGCGATGTTTTTCTCTTTCATGCGTCGCTTCCCATTGGCTTGGCAGATTTCGAAGCGATGCTAGTTGCCAATTTTCGGAAGAACAAATAACTTTCGATTGCTTTCGTTTTGAGGAGAGGGGCAATGAAGCAGCTTGGCCTGGAAGAACGGCGCCGGCAGATACGCGGTCTGCTCGAGGAACGCACGCAGATTGGCGTCGCCGAGCTGGCGCAACGCTTTGCGGTTTCCGAGGTGACGATTCGCGGGGATCTCAAGGCGCTCGACGGGATCGGCGCGTTGGTGCGCGTGCATGGCGGTGCGCTGCCGCGGCGCGAGAGCGACGAGCTGCCCATCGACATCAAGCAGAACATGCATCACGCGGAGAAGGCGCGCATTGCGCGCGCGGCGGTCGAGCTCATCAGCGATGGTGAAACCGTGATCCTCGACTCCGGCACGACGACAGCCGAGATCGCCAAGCTCATTCGCGGGCTCAAATTCCAGTCGCTCAATGTGATCACGAATGCATTGAACATCGCCGTGCTGCTGGCCAGCGCGCCTTTCATCAACCTCATCATTCCGGGCGGCGTTCTGCGGCGGCGCTCGTGGTCGCTGTCCGGACCCTCGGCCGAAAACGCGATCCGCGACCTGCAGGCGCACACGCTGTTTCTCGGCGTCGACAGTCTCGATCCGGAAGTCGGCCTCATGACTCCTCACGTTCTCGAGGCGCAGCTCAACGCGCAGATGATCCGCATCGCAAGCCGGGTCATCGCCGTGACGGATTCGTCGAAATTGCTGCGGCGAAATCTGTCAGTGATCTCGACCGTCGACCAGGTCGACCTGCTCATCACCGATCGCGACGCCGATGCGCGATGCGTCGAGGCGATTCGAGCACGCGGCGTGGACGTGCGGATGGTCTAAATGGGGTCAGGCCCCGTTTCCGCCCATGAACGGCGGCGCTTCGCCGACGTTTTCCTTTGTGGCGTTTACGCCTGACAATACTGACCCCAATGGCACACGGTCTCACCTGCTGGAAATGCGGCGCCTCACTCGAAGCGTTGTCACTCCCGTTGCGCCGGCTCGATGAGTGCAAGGCCTGTCACTCCGAGCTGCACGTGTGCCGGCTGTGCGTGGAGTACGACACGCGCGTCGCCAAGCACTGCCGCGAGCCGACGGCCGAAGAAGTGCGCGACAAGACCGCGGCCAATTTCTGCGACCACTTCAAGCCGAAAGTGGGAGCGTACGTCGCGCCGACCGGCGAAGCCGATGCCGCGCGCGCGGCACTCGAAGCGCTGTTCGGCAAAAAGTAGTCAGGCGTCCATGGGCGCGGCCGTCGCAGGCTCGTCCGCGGTGCGGATTATTTTGCCCGGCTTATTTCTTGCCAGACAGGCGATCGATCAGCGACGCGAACTTCGAACCTTTCTTGTCCACCTGCACGCGCAGGTGACGCACGCCGGTGTTCCCGGTGCCGTCGTTGGTGATCTCGAGCGAGTTCGCACCGAGGATCTCGAGCGTCTGGTCGAGTGTCTCTTCGTCTACTTGCGCGTGCGCGTCGCGACGAGCACCGCGGGCGCCGGGCTTGCGGCCCTTGGATGCCTTGGACGCTGCAGGCGGAGCCGGCGCGGCAGGAGCTGCAGGCGCGGCTTTCGCGACCGGTGCGGCGGGCGCAGCGGTAGACGGTTTGCTGAATCGCGGCGAGGTCTCGCCATCGACATCCTGCTCGATCATCTCGGGCAAGTCGTCGTCGAGCAGCTTGAAGACGCCGCTGGCGTTGGAAGAGCTCATGGACAGCGGCGTGGGCGCTGGCCCTTCCTTGATGTTCACGGCGCGGTGGATTCCGCTGCGCGCGGAGTTGATATCGTTGGCGCGCTCTTTCTCGATCGTGGTGACGGGCACGACCGAAACGGTCTTGAAGTCCGAGCGCACGTAGTACGCCACCTGCTTGGCGGAAACCGCGTCGCTGAAGAAGCCGAGGCGCAGACCGTACCAGGTGCGCCCTTCGCGGTTCGCTTCGGTGGTGTAGAGCGTGTACGCATTGAAGATGGCGAGCGGGGGCACCTTCGCCATGTCGAACGCGGTGACCGACCAATCGAGCTGAACGGCGAAGAGTACCGGCGCATTGCGCTTCACTTCGTTCTTGATGGCCTGCATCGACATCGCGTCTTCGGGTTTGATGACGCGAATCGCTTCGTCGACCGACGCTTCCTTCGAGCCTTCGCGATACGGCGAATGACGCTCGAGCAGGCGAATGGTTTGCGTATCGGACAGGTCGTCGAGCTCCTCGATGACCTGGCGCACGTTGGTGAGTGACGGTGTCGCGGACATGGGCTGCTTGACGGCCGGCATCTGCACGGTCGGTTCCGGAGGCGGAGCTTTCGGAGCAGGAGCCGACGCCTGAAGCGAAGGAGCAGTCACTTTGGCGGCAATCTTCGGCGCTACCGCAGGCGGCTTGGCCGGCGCGGGCGGATTGGCAGCGATTGGGTTGGCAGCAGCAGGACTCGCAGCAGCAGGCTTGGCAGCGACAGGCTGAGCGGGGGTCGCGGGTTTGGCGGCCACCGCAGGCTTTGCCGCAACGGGCGGTTTCGCCGCAACGACGGGCTTGGATGCGGCGGGCTTGGGTGCGGCGGCCTTGGGCACCGCGGCTTTGGCAGGTGCTGCAGCCGGTTTCACCGGCGGCTTGGCAGCGGCGCGAGCGGCGGCGAGTTTCGCGGCGGGGTTCGCGGCCACCACCGTCGGCGGCACACTAGCTACCGGCGTCGCCGGCGGCTGCACCACAGGAATGTTTGCCGGCGTGAACTCGGGCACGTCCGTGAGCACAAACGGCTCCGGTTCTGTTTCGTACTTCAGTTCAGGCGGCGGCGGTGTCGCATCGAAAGGATGCGGCACTGGAGCTTCAGCTACGGGCGGCGCGGAAGGCTGCGGTGCAGGCGCAGGCGCAGGTGGCGCGGCGGCATGCACCGGAGCGGCTGGAGCCGGAGCCGGTGCCGGCGTCGAGGCAACTGGCTTCGCAGGTGGTGGCGGCGCTGCGGCAGCTTGCGGCTTGTTGCCGCGCAGCTTCTTGCCGGGCGCTTCGCTGACCCAGGCTCCCGGATAAACGTCGCGAACGACGACCAGCATTTCTTCGGCGGCCTGCACGGTTTCGAAATAGCCCATGTGCAGGCGGAAACGCTCGCGGCCGTCTTCGAGTCGGCGACTCACGAAGAAAGTGAATTGAGCGAGGGTCGGATCTTTTGGTTGCGACAACGCCATCGGCGTGGTCGACGAGGTCAGGTTGATTACAAAGCCGCCCGTCGCGGCTCCGCCGGTGGGCCGCGTCAGCTTGCTGACGACGTAGTCTGGCTTGGCACTCATGTTTAAAACGTTCCCCGAAAAGTCGACAACGGACCGCGTTCCCTTCCCGGACCGCGATCCTTTTTCACTCAATTTGGAGTGTGCAAATCAAGGCATATACGGTCAACGGGCGAACTGAGCACGCCGTCGCAGAACGCAGACCAAAATATTCATTTCGTGAAGTGAAATGCGACATAACGGCGCAGCAGAATTTGCTGCGAAGCGTTATTGCACGGCGCTATTTCGGCATGCGGTTCCAGAAGCGTCCGGCGGAGAAAAATCTTTCCGCATAGAACTCATCGTCGAGTGAGTTGATGGTCACCGGCTTGCCCGCGCCGGGCGCATGAACGAAACGCTTCTTCCCGATATAGATTCCCACGTGATTCACCCGGCGACTCCCGACCTTGAAGAACACGAGATCGCCGCGCTGCAGTTTGCGAGGCTTGATGCTGTCCGCTTCTGCAGCCTGCTCGCGCGAAGTGCGCGGCACGCTCAGGCCCAGTTGCCGGTGCGCGTAAAACACCAGGCCGCTGCAGTCGAAACCATCGAGCGTCGCGCCGCCGTAGCGGTATGGCGTGCCACGCAGCCGGAGGGCGAAATCCGCGAGTGCTTCGCCCCGATTGCGCATGCTGGACGCCCCACCGGCGCCATCCCATTGGCGCGGGCTCTTCGTGGGCGAAACCGCCGAATCAGGCGCCGATGCGCAACCTGCGAGGACCAACAGGAATGGTGTCAGGCACCATTTCGGAAGCCGGAAATGGAGCCAGACCCCGCTACCCAACAGCCCGCGCATCGTTGATCCCGGACCAAGGCCGTCGTGATTCGAGGATTTCGGTGAGAGCGGCCGCCGACATGGGCCGCGCGAGATAAAAGCCCTGTGCCGCCTCGCAGCCGCGCAAACGCAGGAATTCGAGCTGTCCGCCGGACTCCACGCCTTCCGCCGTTACCCGCTTTCCCAATGTGTGCGCCATGGTGATGACTGATTCGACCAGGGCACCGGCCGAATCGTTCTGTGGGATTTCATCCAGAAAGCTGCGGTCGAGTTTTACCGTATGCACGGGATACCGGCGTAGATGGTTGAGCGAGGAGTATCCGGTGCCGAAATCGTCGAGAGCCAGTTTGACGCCAAGGGCCGCGATGGCGCGCAGCGGCTCTTCGACTTCCAGGTCCGAGAGCGCCGATTCCTTGAATTCGAGTTCCAGGCTCGCGGGGTTGATTCCATGTTCCTGAAGAGCGCTCTGCACCATGCGCACGAAGTTGCTGTCCTTGATCTGCTGAACCGACACGTTGACCGAGAACATGCGTGGCGCGATGCCGGCTTGCGCCCATTCGGCGTATTGCGCGCAGGCCGAATCCAGCACGAAGGCACCGATGTCGGTGATGAGCCCGGAATGTTCGGCGGCCGGAATGAATTCCCCGGGTAGTTTGATGCCGTCGTAACGCGTCTGCCAGCGCAGCAATGCTTCCGCGCCGCACAGGCGATTGTCGGCGAGCGAGAACTGCGGCTGGTAGAACAAGGCCAGCTCGCGGCGCCGCAATGCGCGGTGCAGCCCGCTGTCGGTGAAGCTCGCGCGCTTCTGCACCATCTCGCGCTCGAAGAAGATCGCGCGTCCCCGCCCCTGCGCCTTGGCGCGGTACATGGCGAGATCCGCCTGGCGAATGACGTCTTCGAGATCCATGCCGTCGTCGGGGAACAGCGTGACGCCAACACTCGCGCGCATGTGGTAATCACGTCCGCCGAGATTGGCTGGCAGCGCGAGCGAGCGGATCATGCGCTCGGCGATGCTGCGCGTGGTTTCGGCATCGCCCACGTTGCGCAGCAGGACGGTGAACTCGTCGCCACCGAGCCGCGCGACCGTGTCGCCCTCTTTCGTACACGCCTTGAGTCGATGCGCCACGATCGACAGCAACTGATCGCCGGCGCTGTGGCCCAGCGTGTCGTTGACCCGTTTGAAATGATCGAGATCGACGTACATGAGTGCGCCGCGAGTGAGCCCGGTGGCCGCGGCCGCGAGCTCTTGCGCGAGCCGGTCGCGGAACAACGCGCGATTTGGCAGCTGGGTCAGCGGATCGAAGTGGGCCTGGCGATAGAGGCGCTCGTCGCGAGCGCTGTTGGAGAGCGCGGCCCGCAATCGCTCGGCGAACGCCGCGCCATATTCGGCGACGGCCGGATCACGTGAAGGCTCACTGTGATAACCCACGATCAGCAGGGCGGCGAGCCGATCGTCGTCCACCACCGGCCACAACCAGAAGAATTCGGCACCGGCATCACGCATGGAGAGCAGGAACGCGTGGCGTGACTCTTCGATGCGCGCCACGGTCATGCCTTCGGATGCCTCGCGCACCGTGGCGATCATGGACGAATCGAAATTCACGCGCTGCACCGGCAGTTCACTGGCGCCGAGCGCCGCCATGAACAGGCGTCCATGCGCGTGCGCCGTCGGATCCAGCAGGATGACGCCGACGGAATGCGCGCGGGTCAGTTCGCGGAATTTTGGCAGCACGATATCGAGCGCGCGATCGATTTCGCTGGCGGCCAGCAGCGCGCGATCGACCTCGCCGAGCACCTCGAACGCGCGCCAGTCGCGCTGCAATGCCATCGCGGTGTTGTTGAATTCCCGCTCGAGAAGCGTGAATTCCTCCACGTTGCTGCGTGGCAGCGTCTCGAAGCGGCGATCACGCAGAAGAGCGAGTCCGCGCTGCAAGGCGCGCATTGGCGGTAGATAGCGCTCGCTGACGATGGCGGACACCGCGAATGCAATGACGATGGTGAGCGCCAGCAGCGCCAACGCCGTCGGCACCAGGTCCGAGGCCTTCGAACCCATCGTCGCCTCCGGGGCGAACACCACCACGGTGCTCGCGCCCAGCCGATTCTCGGGCGTGCTCGGCTGCAGGTGAGTCATGGCGCCGCGCCATTCACGGCCCGATGCGTACCACGCGAGAATCGTCGTACGACCCTGCGCATCGTCGGCATTCGGCGCACGGCGCTCGATCAACTGCATCAGTTCCTCAGGCACGGGGCTGCTGCTGAAGCGCGCGGTGCCGGCACCGTCGAGCACGACCAGGAAGCGACCCTCGAGACCGCGCGCGAAGTCGCTCGGGATCTCGCGCGAATTGAAGAGCAGCGTCGAAGCTTTCTCGCGCGACAGTGACGTGAGTTCCTGGTTCTGCAGGCTCGCGCGGCGCTCCTCGGCCTCGAACCAGCGCGAGAACAGCGCCAGACTCACGGGAATGAGCATCGCAAGCGCGATGATGAGCCACAGCCGGCGCGCCAGACTGCTGCGCAAGACTGAGTTGTACTGGTTAGAGCTCATCGGGTTCCCATGCGCCCCTGTTGTCACCCGACTTTACGAAATACAGGTTGGCGCAAATGCGCGCCGCGTCACGATTGCGGTTGCACCGTTTTCAGGCGGACCTGTTTTTGGCCGATTGCGCCGCAACCGGTTGTGCCGCCCGCAACTCGGAGAGCTGACGAATTCCGCCAAACGTGTAGCGATAAACGCCACGCGTACCGCGCCGTGCGGCCCCGAGCATCGCCTTTGCGACCGTCTCCGCCTGCACTGCCCGATATGCCTCGCGCGAACCGGTGAGCAGCGGATTGATGAGCGGCGCAAAGACTTGTCCGGCGATCTCCAGGAAGCGCAGCTCCTTGCGCGGGCCTAACAACAGACTGGGCTGCAGGATGTCGACCGACGTGAACCCCAGGCCCGTGACGGCCTCTTCCATTTCGCCCTTGGTGCGAAGGTAGAATTTCTTCGATTGCGAGCTCGCGCCCACCGACGACACCACCACGAAGCGCGTCGCCTGCGCAGCGCGGGCAGCGCGCGCGAACAGCAGCACGGCATCGACATCCACCGCGCGAAACGCTTCCTGCGAACCGGCCTCCGCGATCGTCGTGCCGAGACAGCAGTAGGCATCCTGCGCAACCAGGCCTTTCAGCTGATCCGCCATGCGCTCGAAGATGACCACGCGATTGGCGAGCTTCGGGTGTTCCTTGCCGAATGGCCGGCGCGTGAGTGCGTACACCCGCGTGTAGTCCGGAGCGTCGAGCAACGTATTGAGGAGGAGTCCGCCGACCAGGCCGGTGGCGCCTGCGACCAGTGCGATTCTTGGTGTTGTGCTCACGCGCCGAAGCTTAACAAGAGTTCAGTCATTGTGAGGGCGGCTCTCATGATGAGGGCTCGGCAAATGCCAGTGGAACCACATGGCGAGAATCCGCAGGCCGAAACACAGCAGGACGGCGCCGATGGCGGTGGGCATCGCCGGCCAATGCAGCCAGTCTCCCAGCACGACCACCAGCGCTCCGGCGAGCGCCGCCAGCGCGTAGATATCGGACTGGAAGACCACCGGCACACGAGACAGCAGCAGGTCGCGCGTCACGCCTCCGCCAATACCCGTGAGCATGCCTAGCAGCGCGGCCATCACTGGATGCAGCCCGAAATGCAGCGCCTTCTGCGTGCCCGCGACGGCAAACAACCCCAGGCCCAGTGCGTCAAACACCCGCACCGGATTGCGCAGGCGCTCGATGGCGTCGTACCAGATGAAGGTCGTAAGGCCGGCGAGCATCGCCGCTGCGAAATATCGCCAGTCACGGAATGCCGCCGGGGGCACTGCGCCAATCAGCAGATCGCGGAGGACGCCGCCCGCGCTGGCGGTTGCGAAAGACAACACCAGCACACCGAACAGGTCCAGGCGTTGGCGCACCGCGGCCGTCGCGCCCGCGAGCCCGAATACAAACACTCCGATGAGATCGATGACCAGCAGCACCCGCGCATTGTGCATCACCGCAGGCGTTGTTCGACATTCGCAACGCAAAGACGGCTGGTCACCCGTTCGGGTGATGCGGCGGGAATCGCGCCGACTATGCTGTGTGGTGGGAATGGAATCTCCGTAAACCTCTATCGAAGGAGTGAACACATGCAGGTCACTAGCTATCAATGCCGCACCCGGCAACCGCGCCGCGGTCCGGTCGCAGCGGGTTTGTTGCTCTGTTTCGCGAGTATCGTGGGCGTGGCGCAGGCCACTGAGTTCATCACTGGGTTCGACGAAAAGCTGAAGGCGCCGATGGCAATGGGAGCCACGGAACTGAAATCCAGGGCGCAGGGCTATTCCGCAAATTTCGCGCGGTTGCGTGAGCTCTCACCCGTGGAGATGGTCACGAACAAGGCGCTCTTTCTCGAGCACTTCGATCTCGTGTGGCAGATCAACCGCGCGCTGGAAGACAAGCGACCGCTGGAAGACTTGTCGGCACTCGGTCTCGTGAAGCACGACGATGGCTTTCGCATCGACTACGGCGCGTTTCCGCAGTGGCAGCCATTTCCGGAAGTGCTGGCTTCACTGGTGCCGACCTGGAGCATGGACGGCGTGGGTCCACTGCTCGTGAACCGCGGCTTTCGCGGCAGCGATGTTGCCGCGCTCAAGAACTATGTCGACACTCATGATCTGAAGGCCGCCACATCCGCGCAAACGCTCCCGATTGCCATCAGCTTCAGCAAGGTCGTCAAGAAGTACGACAAGATCAAACACCCGGTCGGCAAAGACCTCGTGTTCTCGTTCCTCTACCAGCGAGGCAAGGTTGAAGCAGAAGCGCGGCGCGCGTGGTCAGAAGGTCTCATCCGCACGCTCGACGATCAGCGCGTGCGCATACTCCACTCGTACTTCGCGGAAATGCCAGGAATCGGCTACTGGTCGCCGAGCGATGTCGACGCTGGAGTCGCAAACCTGTTGGCCGTCATGAGACTTCCGGACTACGAACAGCGCGCAACGGCCGAAGCCCGAGGGGTGTCGCCATGAAAGCCATTCACTTCACAGCGCGATGCCGCGCAATTGTGTTTTCCCTCGCCGCGCTACTGGGTGCGCCTCAACTCGCGTCCGCGATCCAGATGAGTGTGCAACCCTCCATGCCCAGCCAATGGGGCACGGGCTCCGCCTTCTATCTCGGCCACACCGTGCTGGCTTCCACCGACTTCAACACACTCAATGCCGGTGGCGCTTACACCGTGCAGTGCAATCATCCCGCGACTCTGCCCATGACTGGCGAACGGGCCCTGCCCAGTTCCACCAACGGATTCGGAAAGAACAGGCTGACGGTCACCATCCCGGCGCAGCTGCCCGCACTTCGGAATATTTCGGGATGGCTCCAGATCCCCGGCAACACGCAGCTTAGCTGCAACTACCGGTGGACGGCGTTCGCGACGGAAGGTGGCTACAGCATTGGTGCGGGAGGCATCAGCTTCCAGACCGGCAACGGCACCATGCGCGATGGCGGCACTATCGACTTTCAGATGTACCGCCCGCCCAAGGAAGACGCTGACGGAGGCTGCACGCCCTGATCGCTTCCTTCGTTCCTTTCATCAATACCAAGGATGGTAGTCATGAAAAATCTCAATCTGGTTCTTGCAATGGTCTTGTTTGCCGTCGCACCCCATGTCTGCAACGCCTGGGGCTCCTGCACCCCCATCGTCATCGATCTCGGCAACAACGGCATCAACCTCGGCCAG
>Ga0070675_100003405_pt1 | contig 12046 bp, 7 predicted proteins | sample KBSM43metaG_FD_65343 | JGI IMG/M metagenome (GOLD analysis project Ga0070675, IMG submission 65343) | Miscanthus rhizosphere microbial communities from Kellogg Biological Station, Michigan, USA - KBS M4-3 metaG | ecosystem: Host-associated > Plants > Roots > Rhizosphere > Soil ...
AACCGTGCCCACGCGCGGGCACCCTCCGGGTAGGATGAAGTGCCATGGCCTTGACCCGACTCCGTGCGCCGCATCGCGTGTTCCTCACGTTCGTCCTCGCGGCCTGTACGGCCGCGGTGCTGGCCCAGGCGCCGGCCCCCGGGCGCGAGACCTCTGCAGCGTCGGTCCGATCGTATCTGCTGACGCAGTTGATGCCGGTGGATCCAGAAGTTGCGACCGGCACCTTGCCGAACGGGCTCCGCTACTACGTGCGCGCCAACGGCAGGCCTGCGCGGCGCATCGACCTGCGTCTCGTCGTGAAGGCCGGCTCGGTGCTCGAGGATCCCGATCAGCAGGGGCTGGCGCACTTCGTCGAGCACATGCAGTTCGAGGGTACGCAGCACTTTCCGGGAAACGGCATCAATAGCTTCCTGGCATCACTCGGGCTGGGCATTGGTCCCGACGCGAACGCCGAGACGAGCTTCGACGACACGCAGTACACGCTGCGCATTCCGGCCGGTTCGCCCGAAGCCCTTGATCGCGCGCTCCTGGTGCTCGAAGACTGGGCCCACGCCGCCACCTTCGATCGGGACGCCATCGAGCGCCAGCGCGCCATCGTGCTGTCCGAATGGCGGTTGCGCCTCGGCGCGGCCGAGCGCACGCAGGACAAGATCCGGCGTGTCCAGCTCGAGGGATCGCGCTACGAGAATCGTCCGCCGATCGGCGACCCCGCGGTGATCGAAAAATCGCAGCGCGAACAGCTGGTGCGCTTCTATCGCGACTGGTACCGTCCCGATCTGATGGCGGTGATCGTCGTCGGCGACGTGGATCGCGACGCCGTCGTCGCGATGATCAAGGCACATTTCTCGTCGCTCGTCTCGCCGGCGACGAAGCGGCCGCGGCCCGCGTTCGACGTGCCCGAGCGCCTGGGCACGCGCTACACCGTGATCACCGACAAGGAGGCGACGGCCTCTGCGGTTGCGATCAGCAACCTGCGGCCGGCACGCCCCCAGGATTCGGTGGGCGGCTACCGGCAGATCATGATGGACCAGCTCTTCGGCGACATGCTCGACGCGCGCCTCGACGAGCTCGATCAGCGCGCCAACCCGCCGTTTCTGCGAGCCGCCGCCGGCCGCCGGCTGTTCGACACGCCTCGCACGAAGGACGAGGTCCTGCTCCAGGCGTTGGTGTCGAACGACGGTGTCACCAAGGGGCTCGACGCGCTCGTGACCGAAATTCAGCGAATTGCCCGCTACGGCTTCACCGCCACCGAGCTGGCGCGCGCCAAGCAGGCGAGGATGCTCAGCTACGAGCGCAGCGTGACGGAGAGTCCCGACCGCGAGTCGTCGAGCCGCGCCGACGAGTACACACGAAACTTCCTGCAGCGCGAAGCGCTGCCCACGATCTGGCAGGAGCTCGCCTTTCATCGCCGGTTCCTGCCCGGCATCACCCTGGCCGAGATCAACGCCCTCGCCGCGCAATGGTTTCCCGAACGGAATCGGCTCGTGATCGTGACCGGTCCCGAGGCGGCCGGCGTCGCCCTTCCCGACGAAATGCAGCTGGCGGCCGCGATCAAAACCGCGTCTGCCCGCCCCGTTGATCGTTACGTCGACGACGGTGCCGACGAGGTGCTCATGCCGACGCTGCCGGCAAAGGGCTCGATCGTCAAGGTGACGCCGCGGCCGGAAGCCGGCATCATCGAGTGGACGCTCTCGAACGGCGCGACGGTGGTGCTCAAGCCCACCACCCTGAAGGAGGATCAGATCCTGTTTCGCGCGTTCGCGCCGGGCGGGACGTCGCTTGCGGGCGACGCCGATCTGATCCCGGCGCGCACCGCGGATTACGTCGTGCCGGCGGGCGGCGTCGGCCAGTTGAGCGGGGCCTCGCTCGACAAGCGGCTCAACGGACGGGCGGTCGCCGTGACACCGTTCATCGGTGACACCGAGCAGGGCATGGCAGGGGGCAGTTCGCCGCAGGATCTGGAAACCTTCTTCCAGCTCCTGCATCTGCGGTTCGCCCAGCCACGCGCCGACCCGTCGGCGTTCCTCGCGCTGTCGGCGGAAGTGCGTGCCCTGGTTGCGAACCGGGCCGCGAGCCCCGACGTTGTGTTTCGGCAGGAAATCGACGCGGCGCTCACCCGTAACAGCCCGCGGCGTGCCCCCGACACCGAGGCGACGGTGGCGCAGTGGGACCTGACGAAGTCGATGGCCTTCTACAGGGCGCGCTTCGCCGACGCCAGTCGCTTCACGTTCGTCTTCGTCGGCAGTTTCACCCCCGACGCGCTCAGGCCATTCGTCGAAACCTACCTCGCGAGCCTGCCGGCGACGCGCGCCGGCGAAACGTGGCGGGACGAGGGCATCGCGCTGCCGCGAGGCGTCGTGGAGCGGAGCATCGAGAAAGGGATCGCACCGAAGAGCCAGGTGGGGATCGTCTATTCCGGTCCCATCGTCTACGACGACGCCCACCTGCTGGCCCTGCGGGCCATGACGATGGTGCTGCAGGGGCGGCTGTTCGAATCCATTCGCGAGGAACTCGGCGGGACGTACAGCATCACCGCCGAGCAGCGGACGCAGAAGGTCCCGAGGCCCGAATACACCATCCGGATCGAATGGGCGTGCGACCCGGCGCGCACGACAGCCCTGGTGCAGCGCGTGTTCGACGAGATCCGGTTCGTGAAGGACACGACGTTCACGCCGGAGCAGGTCAGGCGCGTCCGGGCCGCCCTGTTGCGCGATTTCGAGCAGGACACTCAGGACAACTTCTACCTGCTCAACCAGATCGTGCGCCGCTATGCCGACGGCGATGCGGCGCACATCGCCGCGGTGCTCGACCTGCCCGACCAGATTGCCGCGTTGACCGGCGAAGCGATTCAAGAGGCGGCGCGGACCTATCTCGACAATGGGAACTACGTGAAGGTGACGCTCATGCCGGAGAGGAGGTAGCACGCCGGAGCTACTCCCGGGCCCCGAACCGTGACCGTCGTCATCACCGGCCCCACCTCCGGCATCGGCCTCCAGATCGCGCGGGACCTCGCCGGGATGGGCGCGGCGCTGGTGCTCGCTTGCCGCGACGTGACCAAGGGGGACGCCGTCGCCGCCGAACTGCGCCGGCTTGGATCCGCCGGCGTCACGGTCAAGCACCTCGACGCGGCCAGCGCGCCGTCGATCGCGGCGTTCGCCCGAGCCTGTGCGATGGATTTTCCTCGCGTGGATGTGCTGGTGAACAATGCCGGGGTGGCGCACGCGAACCGGCACGTCACCCCAGACGGCTACGAGCTGACGTTTGCGACCAACGTGCTCGGCTACCACCGGTTGTCCCTGGCCATGATCGAAACGCTCCAGGCCTCCGCGGCGGCACGCATCGTGAACGTCGCCTCGACATTTGCCAGCGACCTCGATCTCGACGACCTGCAGTTCGAGAGGCGTCCCTACGACGAACTCCAGGCCTATGCCCAATCCAAAGCGTGTAACCGTCTCCTCACCTGGGCGCTCGCGCGTCGCCTCGAAGGGACCGGCGTGACGGCCAATGCGATGGCCCCGGGGTTCGTGCCCGCCACTGGTTTGTCGCGCGGCCTGTCGCCCGATCTGCAGCGTGCCTATGCCCGGCGTAGCGGACGCAGCCTGATCGAAGGCGCCGACACCGCCGTCTGGCTGACGGCCAGCGCCGACGTGGCGGGGATCAGCGGCCGGTTCTTCTACGACCGCCGCGAGCGTCCCTGCGAGTTCCGCGACCGCGTGGTCGAAGAACGATTGTGGAACCTCGTCACGCCCGGTGACAGGCCGGGTGCCGCATGATCGTGCGGCAGCGGAACATCCAGGCCGCCGGGTTCCTTTTCCTGCTGGTGCTGGTCACGCTGGCGTTCGGCGTGCTCATCGCCAGCTTCGTCGTGCCGGTGTTCTGGGCGGCCGTGCTCGCGATCGTCTTCCGGCCGGTCGAGCGCTCGCTCGGGATGCGCTTCGGCTACAAGCGCCCCAACCTCTCCGCCGCGCTCACCACCATCCTCGTCGTGTTCGTCGTCTTCATCCCGCTCGGCTTCGTGGCCGTCGCGGTGTCGCGCGAGGCGGTCGACCTCTACAAGCGGTTCACGACGGGGGAACTGGCCGTGTCGGATGCCGTGGATCGCTGGGTGCCGGCGCTGGTGCGGTTCGGCGCCGGCCTCGGCATCACGCCGGGCACGGTCCGCGCCAACGTCACCGAGGCGGCAACGTCGATCGCCCAGTTCCTGGCCTCGGGTGCGGTAACGGCGGGCCAGAACGTCGTCCGCGCGTTCGGCCAGTTCTTCCTGATGCTCTACGTGCTGTACTTCTTCCTGCGCGACGGCGACCAGCTGCTGCTGACGATTGCGCGGGCGCTGCCGCTCGGCGACGCGCGCGAGCGGGCGCTCTTCGAGCGCTTCACCTCGGTCACGCGCGCCACGCTCAAGGGCACGCTGGTCGTCGGCGCCGTGCAGGGCACGCTCGGCGCGATCTTCTTTGCGCTGCTTGGACTCGAAGGACCGGTCTTCTGGGGTGCGATCATGTGGGCGTGCTCGCTCATCCCGGTGATCGGCCCGACCATCATCTGGCTGCCCGCCGCGCTCATCCTCATCATCAGCGGGTCCGTCGCCAAGGGTCTGCTGCTGATGGGGCTCGGCACGTTCGTCATCGCCCTCGCCGACAACATCCTGCGGCCCATCCTGGTCGGGCGCGAGACGCGGATGCCCGACTTCCTGGTGCTGTTGTCCACGCTTGGCGGTCTCACGCTATTCGGCCTGTCGGGCTTCATCGCCGGCCCGGCCATCGCGGCGCTCTTCATCACCGCGTGGGAGATGTTCGCGCGTGAGTACGCATCCTCCGATCGGGTGACGAAACCAGTGAAGCCCGAAGCCTGAACCAGGGAGTCTCCCGGCTCCTGGCTCCCGGCTTCCGCCTCCGGCCCCGGATTAAGGCAGACCGCCCAAAATCAACAGCCGAGTTTCGTTGCAAGACAGGGATGCGATTCCTGCCCGGTCTTCTCCGACTCGACGGCGTTCAATACGGCCGGGCGAAGGCATGATCGCCGGATCCTCCTGACAACAGGCCAGATCACGATCCTGTCTCGACCCGATGGATCCGGCACGGCCGTTGCCTCTAACGTCGACCGATGGCGTACGTGCAGCCGGCTCAACCGCGCGTCGATTTCATGCCCACCGCCGTCGTCGATCCGCCGATGGACGGACGCGTGCTGCTCGTGTCCAACCGTCTCCCGGTGACGGTGCGCGACTCAGCCGGCGGCGTCGAGGTCGTGCCGTCGGATGGCGGCCTCGCGAGCGGGTTGCGCGGGTATTACCAATCGGCGTCGGCGACGTGGATCGGGTGGCCGGGGCCGCTGTCGCCGGCGGCGGCGCGCCCTGGCCGCGGCAGCCTCGCGGCGCAGCTCGAGGCGCACAACCTCCGTGTGGTGGAGTTGGCGCCGAGTGATGTCGAGGACTACTACGACGGGTTCTCGAACGCCGTCCTCTGGCCGCTCTTCCACTACCTGCTCGATCGCATCCCGCTGCGCAGCCAGAACTGGGATGCGTACCGCCGCGTCAATCAGCGCTTTGCCGACGCGGTGCTCGAGGAACTGCAGCCCGGGGATCTGGTGTGGGTGCACGACTACCACCTGATGCTCGTGCCCAGCCTCGTGCGCGAGCGCTGCCCGGACGCGCGCATCGGGTTCTTCCTGCACATCCCGTTTCCCGCGCCCGAAGTGTTTCGCATCCTGCCGTGGCGGCGCGAGCTGCTCATGGGCGTCCTGGGCGCCGACCTCGTCGGCTTCCACACCCCGTCGTACGCGCGGCATTTCGCCTGCGCCGTGCGTGCGCAGTGCGGACTCGACGCGTCGCACGATCGCGTGCGCATGGACTGCCGCACCGTGCGCCTCGGCCACTTTCCGATGGGTCCCGACGCGGAGCAGTTCGAGCGCCTGGCCCGCTCGCCGGCGGTGCGCGAGGAGACCGCGCGCCTCCGCGAGGACTCGCGCGGCCGGTTCCTGTTCCTCGGCGTCGATCGGCTCGACTACACCAAGGGCATTCCGCGCCGGCTGCTCGCCTTCGAGCGGCTGCTGCAGCGCGATCCCAGCCTGCGCGACAAGGTGCGGCTGATCCAGCTGGCCGTCCCATCACGCAGCGAGGTCAAGGAGTACGCCAGCTTCCGCCAGCAGGTCGAGGAACTGGTGGGCCGGATCAACGGCGCGGTCGGCACCCTCGACTCGGTGCCGATTCACTACCTGCACCGCACCGTCACGCCCGAGCAGCTTACGGCGCTGTACTGCGCCGCCGACGCGATGCTCGTGACGCCGCTGCGCGACGGCATGAACCTGGTGGCGAAGGAGTACATCGCCTCGCGCGCCGACGAGGACGGCGTGCTGTTGCTCAGCGAGTTCGCGGGCGCCGCCGAGGAGCTGGGCGAGGCCGTGATCGTCAACCCCTACGACGAGAACGGCATGGCCGACTCGATGGCGCACGCCATGGCGATGGGGCAGATGGAGCGCACCGCACGCATGCGGGCGCTGCGGCGCCGCGTGCTGTCGCACCATGTGAACGACTGGGCGCAGCGGTTCACGGCCGCGCTCACCGAAGCGGCCGAGTCGCGCGGAGGCCCGGAACGCCTGACCGGCCCGCACGAGATCGAAGGCCTGATGCGCCGCTTCACCAGCGCCGCGCGAGTGGTGCTCGTGCTCGACTACGACGGCACGCTCGTGGGCCTGCGCGAGATTCCCGAGCTGGCGGCGCCCGACGCGTCGCTGCTCGGCTTGCTCACCGTGCTCTCGACCACCTGCGACGTTCACCTCGCGAGCGGGCGGCCGCGCGAGGTGGTGGACGGCTGGTTCGGCGCGCTGCCGATCGCCCTGTGGGCCGAACACGGCCTGTGGCATCGACCGGCCCCGGAACAGCCGTGGGAAAAGCGGGCCGAGGTGTCCACCGAGTGGATCCCGGAGATCCGCGCCCGGATGGAGGAGTTCGTCACACGCGCGCCCGGCGCGCGCCTCGAGGAGAAGTCGGCATCGCTCGCCTGGCACTACCGGCTGGTCGAGCCGGCCACGGGAGAGTTGCAGGCCTCCGCCTTGAAGCGCGACCTCGAGCAGCGGCTCGCCGGCCGTCCGCTCGAGGTGATCGAAGGCCACAAGGTGGTCGAAGTGCGGCAGACCGCGGTGGACAAGGGTACCGTGGTGCGCGAAATCGTGGCGCGCGCGCCCGAGGGCGCCGTGGTGGTGGCGATTGGCGACGACCGTACCGATGAGGACATGTTCGCGGCGCTGCCGCCCGGCGGGGTGGCCATTCGCGTCGGCGGCGGGGACTCCTCGGCGCCCTTCCGTCTCGATTCCCCGATGGCGGTGCGAGCCCTCCTCGGGGCGCTCACGTGATCGCCGGCGACCCACTCTGGTACAAAGACGCCGTCATCTATCAGATCCACGTCAAGACGTTCTTCGACAGCGACGGCGACGGTGTCGGCGATTTCAAAGGGCTGACGAGCAAGCTCGATTACCTCGAATTGCTTGGCGTCAACACGCTGTGGCTGCTGCCCACCTTTCCATCACCCTTCCGCGACGACGGGTACGACATCGCCGACTACTACAGCATCCACCCGATGTACGGCACGATGGACGACTTCACCTCGTTCCTCGCCGCCGCGCACGAGCGGGGGCTGCGCGTGGTCACCGAGCTCGTGCTGAACCACACCTCCGACAGGCACCCGTGGTTTCAGGAGGCGCGCAGCTCGCGCGACAATCCGCGCCGCGACTGGTACGTGTGGAGCGACTCCGACGACAAGTACCGCGGCGTCCGCATCATCTTCCTCGACACCGAGGTGTCGAACTGGGCCTGGGATCCGGTGTCGAAGCAGTACTACTGGCACCGCTTCTTCAGCCATCAACCGGATCTGAACTACGACAACCCGGCTGTGCGCCAGGAGATGTGGCGGGTGATGGAGTTCTGGGCCGGGCTCGGCGTGGACGGCTTCCGCGTCGACGCCGTGCCGTATCTCGTCGAGCGCGAGGGCACCACCTGCGAGGGCATGCCGGAGACGCACGAGGTGATCCGCTACCTGCGCGCGCAGCTCGACGCGCATTTTCCCGGCCTCATGCTCCTGGCCGAGGCCAACCAGGTGCCGGAACTCGTGCGGCCGTACTTCGGAGACGGCGACGAGTTCCACATGGCGTTCCACTTTCCGCTGATGACGCGCATGTTCATGGCGATCCGGCTTGAGGATCGCGGCCCGCTCGCCGACATCATCCGGCGCACGCCCGAACTGCCGGCCAGCTGCCAGTGGGCGGTGTTCCTGCGCAACCACGACGAGCTGACGCTCGAGATGGTCACGCCGGAAGAGCGCGAGTTCATGTACGACGAGTACGCGCGCGACCCGGCGGCGCGGCTCAACCTCGGCATCCGCCGCCGGCTGGCGCCGCTGCTCGACGGCGATCGGCGGCGCGTCGAGCTGATGAACGGCCTGCTGATGTCGCTGCCGGGCAGCCCGATCGTCTACTACGGCGACGAGATCGGCATGGGCGACAACGTCTATCTCGGCGATCGCAACGGCGTGCGGACGCCGATGCAGTGGAGCGGCGGCTGGAACGGCGGCTTTTCGAGCGCCGACCCCGAACGGCTCGCGTTCGCGATGATCTCGAACCCGGTCTACGGCTACCAGGCGGTGAACGTCCTGGCGCAGGAGCGCACCCACCACTCGCTGCTCAACTGGACGCGGCGGCTCATCCGCGTGCGCCGCTCGACGCGGGTCTTCAGTCGAGGCACGATTAGCTTGCTCGATCCGCCCAACCAGCGGGTGCTGGCGTACGTGCGGGCCTACGAGAAGGAGCAGGTGCTGGTGGTGAACAACCTCGCGGGCACGGTGCAGGCCGTCGAGCTCGACCTGTCGTCGCTGGCCGGCGCCATTCCCGTGGAGATGTTCGGACAGAGCCTGTTTCCGCGGATCGGTACGCAGCCCTACCTGCTCACGCTGGGTCCGCACGCGTTCTACTGGTTCCGGCTGCGCCGTCTTTAGGAGAGCCTGCGCGTGGCGGACGAGAGCCTCCTGTCGGACGACCTCCTGCGCCAACTGGTCGCGGTCGGCCACGTGGACATCCTCGTCGGCATCCCCACGCTCAACAACGCGACGACGGTGGTGGACGTCGTACGGGCGGCGCAGGCCGGCATCGGCGGCTACTTCCCGCGCGCCCGCAGCGTGATCTTCAACGCCGACAGCGGTTCCGACGACGGCACGCCCGACTTGGTCCGCGACGCGACCACCGACGACACCGGCACCGTGACCGCGTCGCGTCCGCTGCGCACGACGCAGCGCATCACGACGCCGTATCACGGGCTGCCTGGCAAGGGCAGCGCGGTGCGGATGATCTTCGCGGTGGCCGATCTGCTGTCGGCCGATGCGATCGTCGTGCTCGACCCAGACGTCATCAGCCTGACGCCGGAGTGGATTCCGGCGCTGGTCCGGCCGGTACGCGATACCACAGCCGACATCGTCGCGCCGCTCTACCCGCGCGCGCCGGCGGACGGCCCGCTCGTCACGCAGCTCGTGCGGCCGCTCGTGCGCGCCGCCTACGGCTGGCGGCTCCAGGAGCCGCTGATGGGTGAATTCGGCTGTTCGCGGCGGTTTGCCGGTCACTGCCTGGAGCGCCCGGCGTGGGGTAGCGGCGCCATCCCCGACGGCGTGGATCTGTGGATGACGGGCGAAGCCCTGGCCAACGGGTTCCGGCCAGCGCAGACGGCACTGGGGCCGCGCTTGCTCGCGCGCGCCCGCACCCGCCCGGGTCTGCCCGATGTGTTCCAGCAGGTGATGGATGCCGTATACGCCTGCCTCGAGATGCACGACAGCTACTGGCTGACGCGTGGCCCCGCCCAGCCGGTCCCCTGCACCGGCACACTGCCGGGCGCGGTGGAAGTGGGCCCGCGCCCCGACGTGACCGGCATGGCGCAGGCGTTCGCCCGCGACGTCGTCGCGCTGCACCCGGTGCTCCAGAAAATTCTCAGCGACGCCACGCTTGCCGGCGTGACCGCGGCGGCCACCGCGCCGGGGCCGCTCGTGTACCCCGACGAGCTGTGGGCGGCCACCGTCTTCGAGTTCCTGCTCGCGTATCACCGCGCAGTGATGACGCGCGAGCACGTGGCGCAGACGTTGTTGCCGCTCTATCTCGGGCGGACCGCGTCGTTCCTGCAGCAGTACGGGTCGTCGGGCCCGGCCGTGGTGCAGGACGCGCTCGAATCACTGGGCCAGGCGTTCGAGCTGGCCAAACCTCAGGCGGCGGCGCAGTGGAAAAAAGCATGAGGGCACGGACATGACTCAGATGGTGGCGGATGCGGTGCGACAGGTGGGCGTGAACTTCGTGGACACCGTGACGATGCTGCTGCCGCGCATCCTGATCACGGTGAGCATCGTCGCCGTGGGCTGGGTAATCGCGTGGGCGCTGAAGTGGGCGGTCCGCTGGCTGCTCATCTGGCTGCGCTTCAACCATGGCTGTGACCGCATCGGCGTGGGGGCCGTGCTCAAGACGGCCGACCTGCCGCCCGCCGACATACTGGTGAGCCTGATCGTCTTCTGGCTGGTGTGGGTCGGGTTCATGCTCTCGGGCGTGGACGTGCTGGGGTTCACCGCGCTCGAAGGCATGGTGCGCAGCTTCGCGCTCTTCGTGCCGCGCCTGCTCGTGGCGATCGTGATCCTGGTGCTCGGCGTCGTGTGCGCCAACTTCGCCTGGCGCGCCACGCTCATCGCGGCGGTGAACGCGCGCGTCCCGTCGCCACGCGTGGTGAGCGGCGCCGTGCGCGCGCTGGTGCTGATTCTGGCCGGGGCCATGGCGCTCGACCAGATCGCGCTCGCCCGCACGATCGTGCTGACCGCCTTCGCGATCGCGTTCGGGGCGGTGATGCTGGGTCTGGCGATCGCGTTTGGCGTCGGCGGGGGCGGCATCGCCCGCCGCATCCTCGACCACTGGTTCCCCGAGCCCGGCCGCGCCGAGCACGAGGAGTTCCGACACTTGTGAGGGGGTGGAAGCAGGTAGGCAGGTGGGACTGGTGGGACTGACAGAAGTAGAGGGCGGTCTTCAGACCGCCCTGGAGCATTCGTAGCCGCGGGTCTTCAGACCCGCCCCAGCACCGGCATAAAGACTCGCCGCCACGCCTGTAGCCCCAGCCAAACAGGCGTGTAGAATCTCCGCATGCTGACGCGCACTATTCCAACTCTCATCGTGGTCGCCTTCGCGGCCACCCTGGCCGCACAGGAGTCGTCGTCGGCGAGGTTAGACCGCTTCTTCACCTCTTTCACCGACGAATGGATGCGGTATGACACCGATCTGGGGGCGGACACTCGCTACCTCGCGGGTGCGGAACTCGACGACGCCTCTCGTCGACTCCGCCCCGAAACCGCGGAGTGGCGCCTTGACCGGGCGAAGCTGGCCGAGCGTGGCCTTCGAGAATTGCGGTCTTTGGATCGAACGAGCTGGACCGAAGCACAGTTAGTGTCCGCGGACGTGATGGAGAATCGACTCGAAGTGGTTGTGAAGGCGGAGGAATTCGCCGACTTCGATTTTCCGCTCGTGCAGTCGTATGGGAGGCCCACACGTATCTTGCAGCGGATGACGGTCGGTCACGCGATAGCCACGCCCCGTGACGCCGAGAACTACGTCGCGCGGCTGTCGTTTGTGTCGAGACGAGTCGACGAGGCCTTGCGTGAGGCGCAACGCTTGATCGGCCGCCGAATGATTCCGCCTCGATTCATCGTCGAGGCCAGTCTGCGTGAAATGCGCGGTTTCATCACGCCGGACGCCCGGGAGAACGTGCTGGTCTCCACCTTTGCCACCAAGATGAAGCAGGTGAGTGGCCTGGAGGTCGGCACACAGCAGAAATTACGGGACGAGGCCGAGCGCATCGTCAGGTCAGAGATCTACCCGGCATGGAACCGGGCAATCGCGGTCCTGGACCCTTTAATGGGCCAGGCGTCCAACGACCCTGGCTTGTGGCGGCTCCCGCGGGGTGGCGACGCTTACGCGTTCCTTCTGCGAGCCAGCACAACGACTGACATGACGGCGGACCAGATTCACGAGACCGGTCTCAAACTCGAGG
>Ga0070675_100003416_pt1 | contig 12024 bp, 10 predicted proteins | sample KBSM43metaG_FD_65343 | JGI IMG/M metagenome (GOLD analysis project Ga0070675, IMG submission 65343) | Miscanthus rhizosphere microbial communities from Kellogg Biological Station, Michigan, USA - KBS M4-3 metaG | ecosystem: Host-associated > Plants > Roots > Rhizosphere > Soil ...
CCATCACTCGGGCATGGCGCTCGACGGTGATCCGAAGCGCCTCATACAGGAGCACGTTGTCGACAGCGCCATCGGTCGAGTGAAAGACGCCGCCAAGCCCGTGGACGAGCGCCGGCTCGAGGTGGTGAAGAGCTCGCGCATCCAACCATTCCGCACCCGACGGCATTGCTCGGCTCAGGCCGCGGACGCCGGCTTCGCTCACCGCGAGCTGGATGATTCCCTCGCGGTTGAGGGGGACGTCGATACCCGATCGCTCTCGGAGCCAGTCCACGTACGACGGGTACCGGTCGCGCGCGGCGATCGCGAAATCGGCCGCATCGCCTTCTCCGCGTTCAATCGATGGTGCGAGCATGCCAGCCGCAGCCAGCGAGGCGGCGCCGACACGTGCCTCGCCGACCACGAGCACCGTGAAACCACGCTCGGCTGCGGCGGCCGCACACGCCAGCCCGATCAGACCGGCGCCGATGACGAGAACGTCAGGATTCTGGCGGGACGGATGTAAAGTCACGGGGACAAAGTAGTCGCCTCCGAGCGCTGCACGTATAATTCTCGAATCGCACAGCGCGCGACGGGCGGCAGTCTGGCCTGAAACCGTGCCGGTGGGCGGTGCGTAGAGTGGACAGACCTCGTTTTGGAGAACACACGAATGCTCCGCACCATTTTCATGATCGGGCTCTTCGCGATTGCGGGCCTGTTCGTGCTCAAGTTTTTCTTCGGCATCCTCCCCGGTATTCTGGGGCTCATTGCTTGGCTCTTCTTTGTCGCGGTCAAGATTGCCTTGGTCGGCGGCGCGATCTATCTCGCCATCAGAATCTTCAGCCCTGACACCGCGCGTCGTCTGCGCGAGAAGTGGTCGGGCAACGGCGTGTGATTCTGGCCGGGTCGTAAGCGACCCTGGCAGCGCGAGGTCGAAAACAGTAAGGCCCGGGCGCGACGACCATCGCGCCCGGGCCTTTTGCGTTCGTCAACTGCTGGCCCGGCAAACATCCAGAACGAAGGTGTTTCGAGAAGAGGCCGGAAATGACTGAAAGGCCTGATCCGATTGCGACCGGGACAGTCTATCGCGCAAGCGGCCGGATTCTCTGGCAACCGACCCGAGACACGAATTCAATGCGTCCCGACACCGTGCCTTTTCGAAACTCGTCGCGAGAGCATCCGTCGCGTGCTGGGAGTCAATCCGTCAGATCCGGCGCATCCGTTTGTCCCTTCGTCTGAGAGGGTTGCCGAAGCCGTTCTCTGCGTCCGTCGCGTCCTCCACTGACCAGCGGGTGCGGATTTCTGCGTGCGGCTTCGCTACGTCGGATCTGCCCTACCTAACGACGCTGCGGTCGAGGCGGTCGATGATGCCCCAGACGAGCAACGGGACCATGATCTCGTGGTGTCCCGTGATCTCGTAGCCGGCACCGCCGTCGAGCGTCGGGCGTTGCACGACGTTCACGCGGGGGCGGTAATGCCGCTGCATGTCGAGATCACACGTGGTGAAGTGCGTCGGGCGCCCGTTGCCGAGATTGCGCGCGATCGTCAGCGCCTTGAGAAACACCTCGGGCATGATCACTGCGCTGCCGAGATTCAGTACCACCCCGCCATCGTGAATCAGGGGAAGCGACCCGGCCAATCGACGGAAATCCCGGTGGCTCGTGTCGCCGATCGCGGCACCGCTCGCCGCCGGATGCTGGTGGATGATCTCGGCGCCTAACGCGGCGTGTACCGTCACGGGGATCGACAGCCGGTGCGCGGCGAGTACGACCGAGAGCTCCGGATGCGCGAGATTCGGTGTCGCTTCCAGCGCCAGCGCGACGGACTCGCCCATCCCGCGACCGTCCCGCATGCCGGCGACGAACGCTTCGTTCAGCCCTTTGCCCGTCTCCTCCGCCATCCCGAACGTGCCATCGCGCAGGCCGGCAGCAACGTCCTCTGATGTTCCGCCGAACCGCGCGACCTCGTAGTCGTGAATGGCCGCCGATCCGTTCATGGCGAGATGCGTGATCACGCCGCGTCGCATGAGGTCGATCAACAGTGGCGCCAACCCCGTTTTGACGATGTGGCCGCCGAGCATGACGATCACGCCGCGCTGCTGCCGCTTCGCCTCTGCGACCGCGTCGATCACGCGGAGGAAGTCACGCGCGACGAGGACATCGGGAAGCGACGCGAGAAATGCCGCGAACGACCGATCCCCAGCAGACGGAGGCGACGCGAATTCCTCGGCGCGCACCTTGTTGGGCCGTCGCGCGATGGGCACAGTGCGCACGGCTGCGAGGTTGGCTTCGCGGTTCGTCACGGAGGCGATACGGGAGTCGGGATCGAGAGCGTGGGTGGTCGTGCCGACGTTAGGTACAGATTGAGCGACCCCACCGGAAGGTCGGCCTTGAGCTGCACCATGATGCGGTTCGCGTCCTCGGAGAACCAGATCTCGGCTTTGCTATTCTCCGAGAAGATTCCCTTTGACTTGATGATCGGCTGAACGACGATGGTCTGATACGTACCCGCCGGCACCTTCACTGTCTCGCGCCGCAGCACCTTGATGCGCACCGGATTCTTGTCGGGCCGGAAGTATCGGTCATACGAGTACGTGCGGCCGATCTCGAGCGGCACGGTGCGAATGAAATAGATGAACGACGCGTCGTCGAGCGGGTCGGGGACGGACGGCTGCTCCGGCTTGTTAGGCTCCTGGTAGACGGAGCGCTCCGGATAAATGTCGTAGTGCTTCTTGCGGTCGGTTCCCGTCTGCTCGAAGTCCTGCGTGAACCTCAGCGAGAACAGTGAGAGCGTGTCCATCCAGCTCTCCATCGTGTTGTCTGCCTTGTAGCCGAGAACGCCGCCCTTCACCCGGAACACGGCGCGCCACACCGTGTGGCCGCGCACCGTGTCCAGCCCGGTGACTTCCATGCTTCCGCGCCCTGCCTTGAACGGTCCCAGCTTCACGTCGTACGTGAACCGTTCGCCCACGCCGAAGGGGACAGCTGGCGATGGTTGGTCACGTTGTTGAATCAGTGTGGTCAGCGCGGTCGCGAGTGCGAGCACGCTGACCAGGACCGGCATCATGTCGCTGCCGTTGTCGGCGGGGCAGTGCGGCGACCGCGGGTCGCCCACGCAAACCGATAAAGGTTCATCGCATCCGCGAATGGCCGGATGCGGCTCTCGCGCGGCCGAATGTCGAAGCGTTGCTCGAGCGAGACCGTCTCCACCCGGCGCGCGAAGGGAATGGCGCGGGACAGTAGATCCACGTTCGCGGCCCAGCCCTCACCCGAAACGATTGGCGAGTCACCGTTCTGCTTCACGAGGTCGCGAATGACGGAGATGCGAATGAGACGGAACGACCCGAACGGATCCGCGACGCCTGGAACCGATACGAAGGGCCGGAGCAGCCAGGGTGCGACCCAGCGCAGGCGGCGAACCGGCACGGGCGCCGATGGTATTGTCGTTCGCTCGCCGACGACAAGATCGGCGCCACCCTCGAAGCGCTTCACGAGCTCGGGGATGTGCTCCGGCTGGTCGGTGAAGTCGCCTTGCATGAGCAACATCGCGTCGCGTCGCGGATACCGCGTTTTCGTCACGACGGACCTGCAAAGCGCGTCCAGCGCGCCCGCGTAGCCGACGTGACGGTCGCCACCCAGGACGCTGAGCGGCAGCACGTCGCCATACGGTTGAAGCGTCTCGGCGGTGGCGTCGGTGCTGCCGTCGTTGAATACGACGATCTCGTACTCGCGAGAGAAGTCCTTCAGGACTTTGCGAATACGCCACAGCAGCACGCCGATCGTCGGCGCTTCGTTGTACGCGGGAATGCAGATATACAGCACGTGGTTTGCTCCGAGAGTCGGCGAAAGCTAGCCGTTCGCACCTAACCTCTCAACGCTAGACCGCGCGCCAGCACCGAGGCGTACACTCCCTGGGTACCCCGGACCATGCGATCCACACCGAACTCGGTGGCTCGCTCCGGGCCGGCCCTGGCCAGAGCCACCCGCAGATCCGGGTCCCGAACGAGACGGTCAGTGGCGGCCGCGAACGCCGCGATGTCCCCGGCGGGGATAAGGAGTCCGGAACGGCCGTCCTCGATGAGCTCGGGGAGGCCACCTACTCGAAATGCGATGGGCGGAATGCCGAGCGCCATGGCGTCTATGACAGCGGTGCCGAGGCCCTCCGCGCTCGACGGGTGAAGCATGATATCGAGGCCTGCCATCGCTGCATGGATCTCGTCGACGAACCCAGCGCGAAACGCCGTGAGCCCGCCAATCGGTTGGCTACCAGCCGCTTGGCCGCCGAGAAGCACGAGGCGAATTCGCTCGCGGGTTTCTTCCGGCAGGAGGGCGCCGATCTCCGAGAGTGTCGCGAGGCCCTTTTCGGCCGTCATTGCGCCGACGATCCCGCAGACCACCGAGTCTGTGGGCCAGCGGCATTCGAGGCGCCAATCGCGTGCCTTCACCACGCTCGGCCGCGGCACTCCGGAATAGACTAGATCGATGCGGTCCGGATCGACGCCGCCGGCGACCAGCGCGTCGCGAACGGCGCCCGAGATCGCGATGAACCGCGCTACGCGGCGTCCGTACTTGAGGCGGCCGCGCGGAACGAATGGGACGCGGCGGGTGACGATCAGCGGCAGCGAGTTGCGGCCAATGAGCGAGGCGAGGGCGATCGCATGCGCTCGCGCGTCGTGAGCGTGGATCAGGTCGGCATTCCACGTTCGAATCACCGCCCGTACACGACGCGCGGCGGCGAAGTCCCAATCGCCGCGCATACGCACGGCGGCGGCAGCGATGCCGGTCGATCGGAGTCGACGGATGAGCGGCGACTCAGGGGCCGCGATGACGAGCGGCTCATGACCCTGCTCACGCTGCCCTCGCGCGAGCAGGTACACCTGGCGTTGCCCGCCGCGCCATTCTCGGCCGGCATCCAGGTGGAGCACTCGCAGGGCTGTGGGCTGGGTCACATCGGAAGGATGCGCGGTGCGTCGAGCGCCCGCAACGCGGTGCGATGCATCCCCCGCACCCGGCGATTGGCACTCCAATTGACCAGGCCTAACGTGGCAAAGACAAGTGCGACGCCTGCGTGGCGCTGTGTGCTAGCACTCGCGCCTCAGGAGTGCCGACGGGTTTCTCGTTGCGCACGCGTTCCGCGAGCACGATTCCTTCGTCAAGGGGTATGGGAGTGTAGCGGTAGCCCGCTGACCCGGCGCACCGCATGACGGACCCAATGACGGAGGACGAATGATTCTGGCGAACGTGCGTCAGCACCTAACGCGCGATGATGCGCAACTGGCGGTGAGACTGGTCGCGCGCAGTTCCGGCGACGCGATCGAGGAAGGCGAAGTCCTGTTACGCGAGCAGGGCCTCGACGCGCTGCTCGATGATCCTCGCCTGCTTCGAGGACTGATGGCGGCGCGGCAAGGCGCGCATGCATCGCTGCCGCTCTTCACGTATGTGGTCGTGCGCCACGCGCTCCGTGATGTCGGCGAGGGCGATCGTCTGCTCGCTGACTACGTCGCGTCGATCATGCTCCACTTCGGACTCGGAACGCGAGCGACTCGTGTCGGCGACGCCGACGACGAGACGTACACCACGCTCGCCGAGCTCATCGCCGCAGTCGAGAATGCCGATGCGCCACGAGGGTTGTTGGTCCGCGCGCATCTGGGCAACTACGCGCTCTGGATGAGCGGCGTGTTTCCCGATCACATCGAGACCCGGCGCTGGCGGCGCGGAGGACCTGACCTTGGCTACTACGAGGAGATGGGGCGTCGCGGCTTCACTCTCGCCGCTGACCATCGTCTCGCGGCCGAGCACGGGTTGACCGCGCTGTTCGCCGCCGCGGCCGCTCGGTTCCCCTTGCTGCGTCAGGCGCTCAACAACATCAGCGATGCGCTTCTTTTTCCAAACCACCACTCGCCGGAGAAGCTGATGCGCCAAGTGCGGATGGAAGGGAAGTGGATGCTGAGCTGACCCCGGCGCGACATGCATCGGCGAATGCATCGAACAGGCGACGATCCCATGGCTCGGGCGTCGCGGTAAGCTCCTCCGGGTGCCACTGGACGCCAACCATCCACCAGTCGGGGTCATCGCTTTCCACTCCTTCGATCACGCCGTCGTCGGCGCGCGCGCTCACGCGCATGGCGTCACCGAGGCGATCCACGGCTTGATGGTGGATGGAGTTCACGTCGAGCGACTCGCTGCCGAGGATCCGAGCGAGCCGCGACGACGGTTCGACGCTGACGCCGTGAACGCGCGTCGCCCGCTGCCCGTCGAGCTCGTGCTCCGCAACGTCGCTCTGTTGCGACGGAAGATCCTGAACGAGCGTGCCTCCGAGTCCGACGTTCACGACCTGAATGCCTCGGCAGATCGCGAGCGTGGGCAGGTTTCGCTCGCGCGCCGCTGCCAGCAGGGCGAGCTCGGTGACATCACGCGAGCAATTCACAGCGCCGAGCGCCGGGTGCGGTGTGTCGCCGTAGAGCGATGGATCCACGTCTTCACCGCCACTCAGCACGAGTCCCGAAACCGCATCGAGAATGCGAACGGCAGCGTCCGTGTCGGCGAGCGGGGGCACGATCAACGGAACGAGCCCCGCACCCTCGAGGGCCCGGACATACGCGGCGTTCAAACGCACACGGTCCACGCCGTCGACAACACGGACCGTCGCGGTGACGGCGACCAGCACTGGGCGGCTCGCGGCGCGCGGCGCTATCGGAGCAGTGTGCATACGTAGTGGTGCGGTGAACGTCGGAGTGGTCGCTCATGCGCAGCGAGCGTGTCCCACGCGGTTGCGGTGGTCGCTCTCCAATCTATATCCTAGGTGCCTGCGTCGGTCGCCCCCGCGGGCGTCCAACCGGCCAGTCACCTGCGTCTCACGAATTCGTAGGTCTCGCCTCGAACCCGCTCACTCCGCCCTGCATGTTTGACGACGTTCGCGAAGCGTTCCGTGATCTCCTGCGTCGCACGCCGCCCAGCGGCGATGCGCGGCGCTCGGTCGTCGCGCAGATGCGTGAGACGCTCGTGCAGGCGCGGATGGGGCTCGACGACCTGCGAAAGGGTGTTGTGGAGACGCGCGCCCGCCTCACGCGCGAACAGTCCGAGCTCGAAACCGTTAGGCGCCGGAAGCAGCTCGCCGCTTCGATCAACGACGCGCAGACGGTGGCGATCGCCGAGCGGTACGAGAAGCAGCATGCGGAGCGAGCGGCGCTGCTCGAGCGAAAGCTCGAGACGCAGGAGGCCGAGCTGGCAATGGTCGAGCGTGAAGTCAGCGAGATGAATACGGAATTCAAGCTCGCGGCCGCCGGCGCGACACCGGGCGTCTCTGCCGGCACCGGACGTTCGGGCGAGAGTCCCGCGGGCGCGGCGGCCGGCGGTGCGGACGACGTTCTCGATGACCAAGCCGGCTTGAATGCCGAGATCGATGGGCTCGCGAGAGCGCGACGACGTGCCGATGCCGAATCGGCCGCGGACGAGAAGCTTGCGGCGTTGAAGCGTCGCATGGGGAAGTAGTCGGTCGTGCGTCGAGCCGCGCGCCTGGTTCCCTTCGGCGCGCTGGCCATCGCCGGCTCACTCACCGCGCAGGAGGTGCCGGCGGCACGCCGCATTCCGTGCGATGGGCGCGTCGTGTCCGACGTCGTGATCCGCGCGCAGGGCCCGTCGTTCGGCGGCGTGTTCGCACGGTCGAACTTCGTCTCTGCGCTCGTGAACGGTGTTCACGTCACGACGTCCCCCGATGTTGTGCGGCGCTTTCTGCTTCTCGAGCGCGGGAAGCGCTGCACATCGACGCTGCGAGAGGACTCGGAGCGCATCCTCCGCGGTCAGCCATTTCTCGCCGGCGCGAGCGTCGCGACGTACGACGATGGACGCGGCGGTGTTCGCGTCGAGGTCGTGACGATCGACGAAATCTCGGTCGTCGCGAGCGCGGCAGTCTCGAATCTCTCGCCGTACGTGACGGGCGTGCGGGTTGGAAGTTCGAACGTGCAAGGTGCTGGCGTCTATGCCGCCGGCGAGTGGCGGGACGGTGGATTCTACCGAGACGGATGGCGCGCGGCCGTCATCGACTACCAGCTGCTCGGCCGTCCGTTTCAGCTGGGCGTCGATGCGGAGCGGCGTCCCATCGGCGGCGGGTGGTCCACCGAGCTTCGTCACGCGTTCCTGACGGACGTGCAGCGAATCGCGTGGCGCGCCACGGTCGGGTCGAGCCTGGACTACTTTCCGTTCGTCACGCCCGGGCGCCGGATGTCGCCCTCGGTGCCGCTCGAGCGAGCGTTCGGCGACATCGGAGTGGTATTGCGCGTGGGGGAGCCAGGGCGACTGAGCTTGTTCGGGTTGTCGCTGTCTCGGGAGGAGTTGGATCCGTCGGACGACGTCGTGATCGTGACCGACAGCGGCCTCGTGCCCGTGACGGGAACGGCGTTGAGCGACCGGTACACTTCCCGTCGTACGGCGCGGCTCAACTTTCTGTGGGGGGTTCGTAACCTGCGGTTCAAACGCGTCGAGGGATTCGATGCGCTGACCGGCGAGCAGGACGTGCGAACGGGCTTTCAGCTTGGCACGTTGCTCGGACGAAGCCTCTCGGTGCTGGGCACGCACGAAGATGACATTCGGATATCGGCGGACATCTACGCTGGCGCGGGAAGCGGGCGATCGTTCGGCGCCGTCCAATTGTTAGGCGAGGGCCGCCAGAGTTACGGCGACAATCGCTGGGACGACATTCTGACGACGGGTCGCGCGGCCTGGTACTTCAAGCCGCACCTGCGTCACACGACGATCGCGAGCGGCGAGTTCAGCGGTGGATGGCGCCTGCGCGCGCCATTCCAGTTGACGCTCGGCGAGACCCGAGGTGGTCTGCGCGGCTACGCGGCGGACCCCATTCCTGGCGCCCAGCGGGCCATCATGCGCCTCGAGCAGCGGCTGTTGATCGGCAACGTGCGTGGCAACGCGGACGCGGGTGTGTCGCTGCTGGCAGAAGCTGGGCGGATGTGGGCGGGCGACGTGCCGTTCGGCGAGACGTCGCCGACGAGGTACGCGGTCGGAACGAGCCTGCTCGCGGCGCTGCCGCCGGGATCGCAGCGACTCTGGCGGGTCGATCTCATGATGCCGCTGAATCGCGCGGGTGGGGCGCATCTCGACCTTCGTTTCCGCGTGGAGAACCAGACGCGCATTTTCTGGCGTCAGCCACGCGACATCGAACGGAGTCGGGAGCGGTCGTTGCCGCAGCGGATATTCGCGTGGCCGTAGTCGACCGACGACAGCCATCAGCCATCAGCCATCGGCCATCAGCCTCCAAAACTCGGATCCCTCTGTCGTCGAAGGAACGTCCCTGAGGTCTGCTTTGCTGACGGCTGATGGCTGATGGCTTTAGATCGCTGCCGTCTGCCGTGCCATCATTTTCCTGATCGGTACGATCATCAGCGTGAGCGCCACGCCGGCGATCGCGAGGGACGCCGTCGTCATCGTGAAGAGCTTAGGTGTCTGCACCAGATCTTCCGGATTCACGCTGCCGCCCACCAGGCCCGCGATCAGGTTGCCCAACGCCGTCGCGAGGAACCACACGCCCATCATCTGACCGACGTACCGGCGAGGTGAGAGCTTCGTCATGGACGAGAGGCCGACGGGGCTGATGGACAGCTCGCCAATCGTCTGGAGGAAATAGCTGCCGACGAGCCACCAGGGTGAGACCTTCACTGCGCCACCGCTCGCGACCAGGATATTCGAGGCGAACAGCATCAACAGAAACGCAAGCGCGGCGGCGAACAGGCCGATCGCGAACTTCGTGGGACTCGAGAGGTCCATCCCGCGCTTCGCGAGCCCGCTCCAGATCAGCGCGAACACCGGAGCAAAGATGATAATGAACAGCGCGTTGACCGACTGAAACCACGTCGCCGGAATCTGGAAGCCACCGAGGTTTCGATCAGTGAAATCACGGGCAAACAGGTTGAGCGACGTCGGCGCCTGCTCGAACGCCGACCAGAAGATCGCCGAGAACACGAACAGCACGAGAATCACGACAATGCGCTTGCGCTCGTCACCCGTTAGGCCGCCGGCAGCGAAAATGTAGCCGAAGTACGCGACGCTGAGCCCGACGAGCACGTACGTCATGTTCTTCCCGATCGCCTGCGGGTCGAGCGTGATGGCGCCGGTCGCCGCGAGAATGACGACGAGCGCCAGGATGCTCAGTCCGATCGCAATGCCCATCTTCGCGCGTCCCACCTGTTTCGCCTGCACGGCGGGGTCCGGATGCTTCGTCGTCTCCAGTCCGATGTTGCCGAGCGTCTTGCTGGCGCGCGTCGCGAATACCGTGAGGCCGATGAGCATGCCCACACCGGCGGCGCCGAAGCCCCAGTGCCAGCCGACCTTCTCACCGAGAATTCCCGTGACGATCTGGCCGAGGAACGATCCCGAGTTAATGCCCATGTAGAAGATCGAGAACCCGGCGTCGCGCCGCGCGCCGCCTTCCGGATACAGATCGCCGACGATGGCCGAGATGTTCGGCTTGAGCAGTCCCGTGCCGAGTACGATGAGAACGAGGCCGACGAAGAACGGCACGCGTCCGCCGAGAAACGCCGACAGCCCGATCGAGATGTGTCCGGCGGAAATCAGCGCGGCTCCAGTCAGGATCGACCGTCGTAGCCCGAGCAGGCGATCCGCGATCCAGCCGCCCGGAAGCGACGCGAGGTACACCGACGACGCGTAGATGCCGACGATGGCCGACGCCTGCAGCCGCGTGAACCCGAACCCGCCATCGGCGAGCGCGGCCGCCATGTAGAGGATGAGCAGCGGGCGCACGCCGTAGTACGAGAACCGCTCCCACATCTCGGTGAAGAAGAGCGTGGAGAGCCCGCGAGGGTGTCCGAAGAACCCGCCGCGATCGGACGGTGGTCCGGGCGGCGCGTCGACGGTGACCGCGGCTTCCTGCACTCGCTTCGGTGGAACGGTTGACGTCACTGGAGCCTCGGCGGATGAGAGTTGCGTGCGTGGCGCATCATCTTGCGCCGGAGGTCAGGATGACAGCCCGTGGGTGATGGCTGCCAACGGCAGATGTCGTTCCGGCGGGTGCGTCGCGCCAGCCTGCTGCTGCGCGTGCCATGGGACTGTCGTCGGCGGTTGCTTGATACACGCGGCCCAGTGTCCGGGTGCCTTCTCCTCGAGCGGCGGCACGATGGCCGAGCAGGCCACGTCCTTGCCGGGGTGTGGGCACCGCGGGTGAAAGACGCAGCCCGACGGCGGGTTCGCCGGCGATGGCACGTCGCCAGTCAGTACGATGCGCTCGCGGCTGGCCGTCGGGTCGGGAACGGGTACTGCCGAGAGCAATGCCTGGGTATACGGCATGATGGGCTCGCGGTACAGGTCCGCTCCGGTCGCGAGCTCGACGATCTTGCCGAGGTACATCACCGCGACGCGGGTCGCGATGTGCTCGACCACGGAGAGATCGTGGGCGATGAACAGGTAGGTGAGCCCGCGATCGCGCTGCAGATCCTGAAGCAGGTTGATCACCTGCGCTTGCACCGACACATCGAGAGCGGACACCGGCTCGTCGCAGACGATGAGCTCGGGCTCGACCGCGAGGGCGCGGGCTATCCCGATGCGCTGGCGCTGGCCGCCTGAGAATTCGTGCGGGTATCGCGACGCGTATTCGGGTCGTAACCCGACCTCGTCCAGGAGCTGCCTAACGCGCTTGTCGGCCTCGGCGCCGGTGGCGAGGCGGTGGATCGTCAGCCCCTCGCGAACGATCGCGCCGACGGTCATGCGTGGATTCAGCGACGAGAACGGATCCTGGAAGATGATCTGGATGCGTCGGCGGAGACGCCGCAGGGAGCCGGCGTCCAGTGCGCGGACGTCGATGCCGTCGAAGTGGATCTGCCCGGACGTCGGCTCGATGAGGCGGAGGATGCAGCGGCCGAGTGTCGTCTTGCCGCATCCCGATTCGCCGACGATGCCTAACGTCTCTCCGCGGGCGACGTCCAGCGAGACGCCATCGACGGCGCGGACGGCACCGCCGTCGAGGCCGAACAGGCCGCGGCGGATGGGAAAGTGTTTCGTCAGCTGCGAGACAGACAGGAGCGGC
>Ga0070675_100003417_pt1 | contig 12024 bp, 10 predicted proteins | sample KBSM43metaG_FD_65343 | JGI IMG/M metagenome (GOLD analysis project Ga0070675, IMG submission 65343) | Miscanthus rhizosphere microbial communities from Kellogg Biological Station, Michigan, USA - KBS M4-3 metaG | ecosystem: Host-associated > Plants > Roots > Rhizosphere > Soil ...
GTCGATTCGCACCGTGCTGCCGGGCTTCAGCGCCCGCCGGATGGTGAAGGACTATGTGCGCGACATGTACCTGCCGGCCGTCCAGCGCGAGACGCTCGCGACATAGCGACCAGATATAATTGCTTCATGGCGCCGCGTAAATCGAACGTTGCCAAGACGTAGTGCGCCCTCTGTGAGGCGAAGGAAGTCTCGGAACCGCGCGGCGAGGAGCGCTACTGCCGCGACTGCTGGGAAAAGAAGATCGCGGTCGAGGAGGTGGTCGCCCGCGAGTTCGCGCTGAAGCGCTACATCCGCGCGCACAGCGCGGAGAAATACCTGGTCTACCACTCGACCATCAAGCGGCCCACCGGGCAGATCATCGTGCTGGACGACGGCTACGATCTGTTTCTGACGATGGTGATGTATCCCAACTTCGGCTGGGATGAGCCCGCGTATCACCTCGACGGCGACCCCGAAGGCCGCACGTTCGCGGAGATTCTGGTGGATGTCGTCGCAACCGAGGTCATCGAACCGTGGGGCGGCGGCAAGTGGCATCTCGAGGTGTTCCGCTCGATCAACCAGGAACCTGAAGACTGGAACGGCGAGATGTGAGGGCCCTGACCGGCATAGGGAAATCATCTCGAGCGAGACGACTTCCCTATTCCGGTCAGGGCCCTCTCTGCCTATAATTCGTCGCGGCGGGCAGGGATGCCCGCGGCCGGGCGGCAGACCAGGCATCGCGCCAGGTTAGCGCGACGGAAAGGATCACCTTATGACTCGCTATCTGTGGACCGCACTAGCCCTGTCCGCCGGGCTCCTACTTACCGGCGACACGGCCTCCGCGCAGGCTCCCGACGCCGCGCGGCCGAAACTCGTCTCTCCGGTCCGTGGCGCTGCCGAGCTTGGCTACACGAACGCGGTGCGCAAGCCCGAAGGCAACATGGTCATCGCGACGTTCAAGGTGAAGAACCTGGCGACGGCCCCGATTGCCGGCCTGAGAATCGAAGAGTTCTGGTACGACAAGGGCGGGGAAATCGTCGGCGGCTCCGAGCCGTTCCGGTATCGCAAGCCGCTGATGCCGGGTGAAGTCATCGAGATCACGATGAAGGTGCAGCGGAACCCGAAGATGCAACGGTCGCAGATGAAGTTCAGCCACGGTGACGGCAAGAACGACACGATCAAGCCGAAACTCATGCCGAAGCTGTAGATTGGACAGACACCAAGGGCCGGCTCATGCCGGCCCTTGGTGTGTACGCGATCAGCGTCTCCCCGAGCGCATGACAAGGGTCGTCCTGCGCGACCGCGACTTCGAGCCGGAAGCCTTCGTTCTCAGGTCGCCCAGAAATTCAAGGCGACGGTGATCAGCAGGGCGTTGACGAAGTCGATGCCGAAGGCACCGACGAGCGGGACGACGAGATAGGCCTTCGGCGCCGGCCCGTAGCGCTCGACGAGCGCGCCCATGTTGGCGACGGCGTTGGCCGTGGTGCCGAGCATGAAGCCGCAGAACCCGCCCGACATCACGACGGCGTCGTAGTCGCGCCCCATGACCCGCGGCACGACCCAGATGCACAGCGCCGCCACCAGCGCCATCTGCGCCGCGAGGATGACGAGCAGCGGGATCACGGCGCCCGCGAGCTGCCACAGCCGCAGCGTCATCAGCGCCATCACCAGGAAGATCGAGAGCGCCACCGTGCCGAGGTCGTCGATGGTGCGCTGCGAGATGCCGATGGCGCCGGCCACGTCGTCGAGATTGCGGATCACGGCGGCCACGATCATCGCGCCGATGTAGGCGGGCAGCGTCCAGCCGATGGCGGCAAAACCCGCGCTCACCCACCCGCCGGCGCCCACCGCGACCAGCAACACGACCAGGTGCTTCAGCAGGCCGTACGCCTCGACGTCCTCGCCGGCCGGCGTCGACGCCGGCGGGTCGTCCATCTGACGTTCGGCCAGCGATTCGAGCGTCGCCGCCGGACGCGTCGGGACGAGCGTGGCGTGGCGGCCGAGGAGGTAGGTGGCAATCGGGCCGCCCATGAGCCCACCCGCCACGATGCCGACCATGGCTGCCGACACCGCCAGCGTCGCCGCGCCGCCAACGCCGGCGCTCTCGAAGAGCGGTGCGAAAGCGAGCCCGGTGGCCGGCCCACCCGTCAGCGTCACGGAGCCCGCGAGCACGCCCATCAACGGATGCTCGCCGAGCAGCCACGCGACGCTTCCACCCACGACGTTCTGCAGCGCCGCCGCAATCGACGCCACGATCATCATCACCAGCACCAGCGGACCGCCGCGCGCCAGCACGCGCAGGCTGGCGCCGAAGCCGACCGAGGCGAAAAAGGCGTTCTGCAGCGGCACCTGCAGCGCGGTGTCGAAGGCCAGCAGCGGCGGCGTGCCGCGATTGACGAACGCGAAAAGCGCCGCCAGCGGCAGGCCGCCGACCACCGGCGCCGGGATGTTGTAGCGCGCCAGCAGCGGCACGCGCTGCTTGAGCCAGTAGCCGAGAAAAAGCGCCACGCCCGCGAAGGCGACGGTTTGTATGAGGTCTAAGGACACGCAGGCCTCAGGCTTCGGGCTTCTGGCTTCGGGAGAGCGGCCTCAGGCTCGGCCTCAGCAAGTGCTTTGCCTGAAGCCCGAAGCCTGAAGCCTGAAGCCTTACTTGATTCGCACCTGTATGTCGCGGCTGGCGGCCGCATTGTTGCCCGCGCGCGACTTGCCTTCGACGTGCAGCACGTAGAGGCCCGGTTCCAGGCCGGTGAGCGGCAGCCGTCCCGCGAACCCGTACCCGCCCCCGGTCCGCACCTCGGAGGACTCACGCTCTTCGGTCGCGGTGAGCACGACGCGGCCGCCTTCGGCGCGGAGCTCGGCCCTGAGATCGACCTTGTGCGGGTTCTTTGCGCCGTTCTCGTAGAACTCGGCGAAGAACATCAGCGTGTCGCCCGCGTCGAACTCGCGCGTCGCCACCGGCGGACCGGGCAGGAAGTCGCCCAAAGGATCCTTGGCCTTGACCGTCGGCATGAGCGGGGCTGCCGCCGACGTGAGCGCGACGCCGCTCATCACGAACGGATCCTTGTAGAAGTCCGGAATCTCGAGATCGTAGAGCACGCTCCCCGACTTGCCGGTCTTGTTCGCGGCCGCCAGGCGCAGCTGGTAGCGTCCAGGCGGCAGGTTCACCTGCGTGAGCATCCGGAAGCCGCGCTCTTTCGCGCGCTCGTAGGTGTCAGGCTTCAGCGTCAGGTTCGCCGTGTGGCGCTCACCGGGAAACACCTTCCCGGTCGAATTGGTCGCGGCGTTGGCGATCTCGAGCGACTCGTTGAAGGTGCCGTTGGCCTCGACGAAATCGAGCTTCGAGGCGTCGAGCTCCAGCACCACGGCCACCGCGGCGTTGGGCGCCTCGCCCTTGTAGGCGCCGGCAAACACCTTCACCGGCACGCCGGCGACCGGCAGCGGACTGGCAATCGCGGCCTGGAGCGTGGGGTTCATCGTCCCCGGTGCCGGATCGGCGGGCCGCCGCCCGCGCGCTTCGTAGTACCCGTTGCGGGCCCGCGCCACGTGCAGCCCCGGACGCTTCACGCGCACCTGAATCTTGCGGTAGCGGCCGTCGCGCCGGCTGTTCGACGAGTAGTAGCCGAGCAGGTAGTACTGGCTGTTCTCCTGGACGATGCGGTCAAAGGCGGAGTTGAAATCGTTGCGGTTCAGCGCCGCGAAGCCGCCGGTGTTCGCCGCCAGCACACGCAGGCTGTCCTGCGACAGCCGCAGCTCGTTCTGAAGCGACTGAAGGCCGGCGCCCTGCTCCGGGAACGTGGAACTCTGGGTAATGAGGTCTTCGTCGCCCGTGGTCAGGCCGCGCGGATCGATGGCGTAGATGCTGACGTTGCCGCGCGAGGCTGACGCGATGGCGTCGTGCGTGTCGAGCAGCACCGCCGACGCGGTGGACCCGGCCAGCCCCACGGCCTCGTGGATGTCGAAGTCGACGCCCTCGCCCACGAGCAGCAGAGCCTTGCGGCGGCCGCGCACGTTGGCCATGAACTCGGCCAGCTTGCGCACCGTGCCCATGGCGTTGCGGGCGTTGAAGCTGCGCTCCATCATGTCTTTGTCGTCGCCGACCTGCAGCCCGCCCGTCTGCGGGTTCACGCGGACGCCTTCGAGCTTGTTGATGGTCGCCGACGGCAGCTTGCGGCCGACGAACCGGTCGACCGCCGCCATCAGCAGCCGCGGGTTGTTGGTGAAGTCCTGCGACCCGTTGCTGCGACCGGTGAAAACGATCGCGGCCAGATCGTTGGTGCCGAAGCTGCGCTCGAAGAAGCGCCGCATGGCGGCCTTGACCCGCGGCGTGCGCGTGAACTCGGTGTGCACGTCGTCCAGGACGATCAGGTAGATGCGCCCCTCGATGTGATTGTTGGTCTGGACGTCCTGTTCGACCGGCGCGGTGGCGAAGAGCGGGCGCTCGGCCCGCTCGATCGGAATGTTGACCAGCGAGAAGGACGTGACCTTTTGCGGCTTGCCGTCCTCCATTACTTCGAAGTCGTCGGCCGTGAGGTCGTTGACCGGGTTGTTCTGCGCGTCGGTGACGTAGACGTCGGCTTCCACGTAGTCCACTTCCACCCGGAAGATGACCGGGGGGGCGTCCTGCGGCGCGGCCGGCGCCGGAGCCGGCGCCTGCTGAGCCCAGAGCGCGCCGGTACAGAGAACGGCAGCGGCAGCGGTGGAAAGAACGAGGCGCTTGGTCATAAATGGTCTTTCAGGGGCTGGCCCCGCGATTATAGGCAGACTTTCAGTGCCTTCGCAGCGTCAGACCTCTATACTTCTGGACGCCATGGGGCTCGACCTTCCGGCCATTCAGCGCGCGCTCCGTGAGAGCGGGCTCGACGGGTGGCTGCTCTACGACTTTCACGGTTCCAATCCGATTGCCACGCGGCTGTCGGGGGTGGACCGTGGTGCGCATCTCACGACGCGCCGCTGGTACTACCTGATCCCGCGGGACGGCGAGCCTCGCGCCCTCGTGCACGCGATCGAACGCCACAATCTCGACCCGCTGCCGGGCCGGAAAATCGTCTACAGCCGCCGCGAGCAGTTGGAAGCCGGGCTCACCGAGCTCCTCACCGGAGTCACGCGCGTCGCGATGGAGTACTCGCCGGAGTGCGCGATCCCCTACGTCTCGCGGGTGGACGCCGGCACCGCCGAGGCCGTGAAGGCGCGCGGCGTGGAGATTGTCTCGTCGGGAGATCTCGTGCAGGCGTTCGAGGCCGTCTGGACCGCCGCGCAGCTCGAGTCGCATCGCGTTGCGTCGCAGGCGCTTTACCGGATCAAGGACAAGGCGTTTGCCGCCGCAGCCGCCGCGGTGCGGGCAGGCACGCCGCTCACCGAATACGAGCTGCAGCAACAGATGGTGACGTGGTTTGCCGAGGAGGGGCTGGTCTCCGATTCGGCGCCGGTCGTGGCCGTCGGTCCCCACGCGGGCGACCCCCACTACCTGCCCACCCAGGCGAGCGCCTCGGTCATCGGACCGGACCAGCTGTTGCTCCTCGACCTTTGGGGCAAGCTGACACGGACGGGTGCGGTGTTTGCCGATATCACGTGGGTAGGATTTACCGGCCGGGTCGTGCCGGCGCCCATGGCGAACGCGTTCGACGCCGCCGCCCGGGCCCGCGATACCGCGGTGAACCTGGTGCAGGCCGCCGCGCGGGACGGCCGGGAGCTGCGCGGGTGGGAAGTGGACCGCGCGGCGCGGGCTGTCTTGGTCGAGGCCGGGTTCGAGGCGCAGGTGTTGCATCGCACCGGCCACAGCCTGGGCGAAAGCGTGCACGGCAACGGGGCGCATCTGGACGATTTCGAAACGCACGACGAACGGCGGCTGCTGCCGGGGACGGGATTCACGGTCGAGCCGGGCGTTTACCTGCCCGACTTCGGAGTTCGCACGGAAATCAACGTATATCGGGCCGATCGCGAGGCGCTCGTCACCGGGCCCTGCCAGAACGCCATCGTGCCACTGCTATCATGAATCAGCCAAGGTCCTCGGACATTTGGCGGACCCTGGCTGATTCATTCCGCCGTCTTCTGCCGCGCTTCGCGCGGCGGGGGGCGTGGAGGTCGTAATGCTGAACCGGAAGATCACGTTGCTCTATTCCCTGCCGATCGTGCTGATGTCGGTGCTCGTCGGCATGATCATCGCGTCGCGGCTCGATCTGTCGCCGCCGACCAGTGCCCAGACGGTGGCGGCGCCGCCGATGAACAGCGCGCCGTTGAACGGTGCGATCACGGCGTCCACTTTCCGCGACATCGCCAAGCTGGCGTCGCCGGCGGTGGTGAACATCCGCACCGAGTCGCGCCAGCGCACGCAGGACCTGTCGGACTTCTTCGGCGGGGGCGGCGGCGACCTCTTCGAGCGCTTCTTCGGCACACCGAACCCGCGCGGCCAGGGCCCAGGTGGCCAAGGTGGCCCGGGTGGCGGCCAGGGCCGGCAGGCGCCGCGCGAGCGCGAGCAGGTGGTGCAGGCGGCCGGCACCGGGTTCATCATCGACAAGGCGGGGTTCATCCTCACCAACAACCACGTCGTCGATGGCGCCACCAAGATCTCGGTCTCGCTCTACGGCGAGGACGAGGACCAGGAGTACGACGCGCGCGTGGTGGGACGCGATCCGCTGACCGACAGCGCCCTGATCGAACTCACCGAGAAGCCCAACCACACGCTGCCTGAGATCAAGTTCGGCGATTCGAGCCAGATGCAGCCGGGCGACTGGGTGATGGCGATCGGCAACCCGTTCGGCTACGCGCACACGGTGAGCGTGGGGGTCATCAGCGGCCTCGATCGGCCGTTCCAGGTGGCCAACCGCCGGCAGGCCCAGGTGCTGCAGACGGACGCGGCCATCAATCCGGGCAACTCGGGCGGCCCGCTGCTCAACGTGCGCGGCGAGGTGATCGGGATGAACACCGCGATCATCACCGACGGGCAGCGTCAGGGAAACATCGGGATCGGCTTCGCGATTCCCAGCAACATCGTGCGCGATCTGCTGCCGCAGCTGCGCAGCGGCAAGATCACGCGCGGGCGGATCGGCGTGGAAATCAAGGCCGTTCCACGCGAGGCGCTCGACGAGTTCGGCCTCAAGAACCGCGAGGGCGCGCTCGTCGGAGCGGTGTCGTCCGGCGGCGCGGCCGCCAAGGCCGGCATGGAGCCCGGCGACGTGATCCTGTCGTACAACGGGAAAGCGGTGAAGAACAGCAACGAGCTCGTGTCGATGGTCACGGCCACCAGGCCAGGCACGGCGGTGCCGGTGCGCATCATGCGCGACGGCAAGGAGCTGACGCTCACCGTCACCGTGGACGAGCTCGATCTCGAAGCCGAAAATACCACGCAGCAGGCGCGCGGACGGGGCGGACGCGGCGCGGGTCCCGAGCCGGAGCCGACGGCCGGCTTCGGGCTGACGCTCAACAACATCACTCCCGACATCGCGCGGCAGCTGCGGCTCGAGAGCGCGCGCGGCGCGGTGGTGGTGGACGTCGATCCCAACAGCCCCGCCGCCCGCGCCGGCATCGGCGAGGGTGACGTGATCCTGCGTGTCGGCCGGACGCCGGTCGCCAACGCGGCCGAGGCGCAGCGCGAGCTCGCGAAGGTGCCGTCGGGCGGCACCGCGTTCCTGCGCGTCCTCCGCGACGGGCAGGAAACGTTCGTGACGGTCACGAAGGAGTAACTTGCTCGAGCGCGAGGTCAAGATCCGGTTCGCCGATCCTGATCTCGCGCGCGCCGCACTCGCCGGAATCGGGGCCGCACCGCTGCGGCCCCGCCGCCTCCAGGACGACACCCTGTTCGACACACCCGGGGGCACGCTGCGGGCGCGCCGGGCCGTCGTGCGCCTGCGCTGCGAGCCCGATCGCGCGTTCCTGACCTACAAGGGGCCGGTCCAGCCGGGCCCGATGAAGGTGCGCGAGGAACAGGAAACAGAGGTCGCCGATGCCGAGGTGCTGCGCCGTGTGCTCCACGAGCTCGGCCTGCAGGCGTGGTTTCGCTACCAGAAGTTCCGCGAGGAATACCAGGCGCCGGGCGTCGTCATCGCACTCGACGAGACGCCGGTCGGCACCTATCTCGAAATCGAAGGCTCGGAGGAGGGCATCCTCACCGTGACGGATGCGCTGGGCTGCTCGCCCGCCGACTTCATCCTGAATTCCTACCGGGGCCTCTTCGTGGCGTTCGCCCAGGCAAACAACGTGAGCGCGCGAGACATGCTGTTCGACGCCGGAGACGCCACGCCCGCATGATTCCGGCGCTCGTCCTGACGGCCGGGCTGGCCACGCGCCTGCGGCCGCTCTCGCTGGTGCGCGCCAAGGCGGCGCTGCCGGTGGCCGGGCAGCCGCTCGTCGTGCGCATCATCCGGTGGCTGCGCGCCGCCGGCGTCACCGACGTGGTACTCAACCTCCACCACGAGCCCTCGACGCTCACGCGCATCCTCGGCGACGGTCACGATCTCGGCGTGCGCGTGCGCTACTCCTGGGAAACGCCGGTGCTCGGGTCGGCCGGCGGACCGAAGCGGGCGGCGCCCATCCTGGGCGCGCCGCGGTTTCTCATCGTCAACGGCGACACGCTGACGACGCTCGATCTCGCGCCGCTGCTCGCTCATCACGAGCGCTCGGGCGCCCTCGTGACGATGGCCGGAATCCCCAATCTCGAACCGCAGAAATACAGCGGCCTGATTGCCGGGCCGGACGGCGTCCTGGCCGGTGTCGCCCCCCGCGGATCGCAGCAGCCGTCGTATCACTTCTTCGGCGTCCAGGTGGCCGAAGCCTCTGCCTTCGATACCGTGCCGGCGGACACGCCGTACGAGTCGGTCGCCGCGCTCTATCCGGCCTTGAACGTCGCGCGCCCCGGCAGCGTGCGCGTGCTGCCGACCGAGACCGAGTACCACGACATCGGCACGCCGCTCGACTACTACCGGACGTCGATGGCGTTCGCCGATCGCGAAGGCACGGCGGCGGCGCACCGGTCGATCTTTTGGGACGATGTCGAGCTCGGCGTCGGCGCCACCGTCGAGCGCTGCATCGTCACCGATGGCGCGCGGATTCCGGCGCGGACGTCGTGGAAGGATCAGATCGTCCGTCGCCTCGGCGGCGAGCTGGCCCCGAGCGAGCGCGCGGTGGAAGATTTGGCCGTATCTTCTTTGCTATGACCACCACGACCACCGACGTCCGCAGCCGCATCGATCTCTTCCTGTCGGAGTGCGGCCTGGCACAACGCGGGGCCTCCGTCGTGGCGCTCTCCGGCGACGCTTCCGATCGCCGCTACTTCCGCCTTCTCGTGCCGCAGGACGCCACGCAAGTGCTGGCGCTGCACCCCGCCGGGATCGATTTCGACCAGCTGCCGTTCGTCAACGTCGCCGGCCTCCTGGCCTCGATGCCGGTGCCGGTGCCGCGCATCCTCGCCCACTCGAACGAGCTCGGCATCATCGCGCTCCAGGATCTGGGCGACGTGACGCTGCAGGCCCATCTCGGCGCGGCCACCCGCGAGGAGCACGCCGCCCTCTATCGCGAGGCCGTGGGTCTCATCGCCACCCTGCAGCGCCGCGGAGCGGAGCTCGCCGGCCCCGGCTACGTGCCCTACGGGATCGCCTTCGACGTCGAGAAGCTCACCTGGGAGCTGAACTTCTTCGTGAAGCACTTCCTCGAGGCGTATCGCGGCGCGTCCTTCACCGATACGGCACGAGCGGCGCTCTCCGAAGAATTTGCAATTATCGCGGGCGAGCTCGCCGCGGAGCCGCGCGTGCTGTGCCATCGCGACTATCACAGTCGCAACCTGATGCTCCACGAAGGGCAGCTCCACATCATCGACTTCCAGGACGCGCGCATGGGCCCCGACACCTACGACCTGGTGTCGCTGCTGCGCGACTCGTATGTCGATCTCACCGACGCGCAGGTGGACGAGCTCATCGCGTATTTCCTGGCGCTCCGCGGTCACGGCGCCGGCGCGGGTGGCAGCGACGGCCAGCTGTTCCGCAACCGTTTCGACGTGATGGCGCTGCAGCGCAACCTGAAGGCGCTCGGCACCTTCGGCTTCCAGGCGGCCACGCGGGTCAACCCGGTGTACATCCAATACATCCCGCGCACGCTCGCCTACGTGCGCGTCAACCTCGAGCGTCATGCGCGCTTCGCCCGTGTGCGCGAGCTGCTCGCCGACGCGCTGCCCGAGCTGCGCTAACATGGCCACACCGTGGGCGACCGGCGCTTCGGGCTCTCGACGCACCTCTTTCACGACCACCGGCTGACGCGCGACCACCTCGCGCTCGTAGCGCGACACGGGTTCGACGCGGTGGAAGTCTTTGCCACGCGGACGCACTTCGACTACCGCGACCACGACGCGGTGGCCCGGCTCGCAGACTGGTTGCACGAGACGGGGCTCGAGCTGCACTCCGTGCACGCGCCGATCGCCGAAGCCGTGCGGCGCGGCGAGATGGTCGTGCCCTACTCCACAGCGTCGGGCGACGACGCCCGCCGCGCCGTCGCGGTCGAGGAAGCCCGGGCCGCGCTGGCCATCGCCGCCCGGATTCCATTCCGCTACTTGGTGCTGCACCTGGGCGTGCCCACGCGGACGAACCCACCCGCCAACGACAACCAACCCGCCGCGGCGCGCCGCAGCCTGGAGGAGATTGCCGCAGCCGCGCAAGCCGTCGGCGTCCGCGTGGCGGTCGAAGTGATTCCGAACCCGCTCTCCACGCCGGCCGCGCTCGTGCGCCTGCTCGAAGACGAGACCGACGATCTCGACGCCGGCATCTGCCTCGACTACGGGCACGCCCACCTGATGGGCGATGTCGCGGAAGCGATCGAGGAGCTGTCAGGCCATCTCCTCACCACACACGTGCACGACAACCGGCGGCGCGCCGACGACCACCTGCCGCCGTTCGGCGGCACCATCGACTGGGACGTGGCGATGATGGAGACGCAGAAGATCGGCTACGAGGGCGTGCTCATGTTCGAAGTGGCCGGCAACGGCGACGCCATGGCGGCACTGCAGCGCTGCGCCAGCGCGCGCGAGCGGCTCGAAAGCACCTTCGTCATCTTTTGAGTACGTGGGGGCCGGCTTCAGCCGGCCTGGGGTCGGGCCGCCTGAGGCGGCCCTACGACGGACTAAAACGCTGCGTGACCGGGTGTTCGCGGGAACGGAATGACGTCCCGGATATTGGCCATCCCGGTCGCGTAGATGATGGTTCGTTCCAGGCCAAGGCCGAACCCGGCGTGTGGCACGGTGCCGTAGCGGCGCAAGTCGCGATACCACCAGTACGCTTTGGGGTCGAGGTTCAGCTCCTCGAGACGGCGATCGAGATGGTCGAGCCGCTCCTCGCGCTGCGAGCCGCCAATGATCTCGCCGATGCCCGGCGCCAGCACGTCCATGGCCGCCACCGTCTTCCCGTCGTCGTTCATGCGCATGTAGAACGCCTTGATCTCTTTGGGATAGTTGATGACGACGACTGGGGACTTCAGGTGCTCCTCGGTGAGCCAGCGTTCGTGCTCCGACTGGAGATCCATCCCCCAGCGCACCGGGAAGTCGAACGTCTTCCCGCTCCGTTCGAGCGCGGCGATCGCATCGGTATACGTCATGCGCTCGAACGGTGACGTCACGAACGCTTCGACGCGTGCGACACAGCCCTTGTCGATACGGTCGGCGAAGAACTTCAAGTCATCGCCCCGCTCGTTGAGAAGTGCCGTCAGGATGTATTTGAGGAACGACTCGGCCAGGTCGGCGTCGGCGTGTAGATCAGCGAACGCAATCTCGGGCTCGACCATCCAGAACTCGGCGAGGTGGCGGCTCGTGTTGCTGTTCTCGGCGCGGAACGTCGGGCCGAATGTGTAGACCTTCGAGAGGGCGAGACAGTAGGTCTCGACGTTGAGCTGTCCGCTGACCGTGAGGAAGGCCTCGCGGCCGAAGAAGTCGCGACTGAAGTCGGTTCGTCCCTCTGGCGTCGACGGAATCGCCGACAGATTGGCCAGGTCGAGCGTGCTGACGCGGAACATCTCGCCGGCGCCTTCGGCATCGCTCGCCGTGATGATCGGCGTATGCACCCAGAAGAACCC
>Ga0070675_100003419_pt1 | contig 12023 bp, 10 predicted proteins | sample KBSM43metaG_FD_65343 | JGI IMG/M metagenome (GOLD analysis project Ga0070675, IMG submission 65343) | Miscanthus rhizosphere microbial communities from Kellogg Biological Station, Michigan, USA - KBS M4-3 metaG | ecosystem: Host-associated > Plants > Roots > Rhizosphere > Soil ...
TCGCGCGTCACTCCTCATCCGGCTTGATGTCCGGCGTCGTCTCGTCCACCTCCTGGAGCGTCTCCTCGAGCGCGCCGAGCACCTCGGCGATCAGCTTCGGCGGGATGTTCAGCGCGGGCTCGAAACGGACCGTCTTCGAGTTCGTCAGCGTCCCCGCGACCAGGACCCCGCGCCGGAAGAGGCCCGCGACGACCTTGTAGCCGACCTCCGTGTTCGCGAACTCGACCCCGAGGAGCAGGCCCCTTCCGCTGACCCGCCGGATGATGCGGTCGTAGCGCATCTTGAGGCGGATCAGCTTGGCGAGCATGTCCTTGCCCTTGCGCGCGGCCTGGCCGGCGAGGTCCTCGTCCAGGGTGACGTTGATCGCCGCGATCCCCGCGGCGCACGCGAGCGGGTTGCCGCCGAAGGTCGAGGAATGGATGAACGGGTTCGTCTCGAGGACCGCCCAGATCTTCGGCGTCGAGATGAACGCGGAGAGCGGCATCACGCCGCCGCCGAGGGCCTTGCCGAGGCACATGATGTCGGGAACGACGTCCCAGTGCTCGACGCCGAAGAGCTTGCCCGTGCGGCCCAGGCCGGTCTGGACCTCGTCGGCGATCAGCAGAGTGCCGTACTCGTCGCACGCCTTTCGGATGCGCGGCCAGAAGTCGTCCGGAGGGACGATGGCGCCCGCCTCGCCCTGGATCGGCTCCATGATGACCGCGGCGACGCCCTTTCCGGTCTGGTCCGCCTTGTAGAGCTCGTCCTCGACCGCCTCCGCGTCGCCGAACTCCACGAACTGGATGCCCGGCAGCAGCGGCAGGAACGGCTCGCGGTACTCCCACTTGCCGAGGAGCGAGAGGGATCCGCAGCTCTTGCCGTGGAACCCGCGCAGCGAGGAGATGAAGTTCGTCTTGCCCGTGTAGAGGCGCGCGAGCTTGATCGCGCCCTCGACCGCATCCGTGCCGTTGTTGATGAAGAACGAGTACTGCAGGTCGCCCGGCGTGATCTCGCCGAGCAGCTCCGCGAGCGCTCCGCGCAGCGGGTCGAGGAGCTCCTGGCTGGAGAGCGGCATCCGGGCGAGCTGGTCGGCGACGGCCTTGATGACCTTCGGGTGCTTGATCCCGGCGCTGTAGATCCCGTAGCCGCCGAGGCAGTCGATGTACGTGCGCCCGGAGAGGTCGCGGAAGGTCGAGCCCTGGCCATCCCACTCGAGCGCGGGCTCCTCGCGCATCTCGATGAGCGACTTCCGGTACTCGAGGTATCCGCGGTTGTAATAGAACTTGAAGTTGTCGACGGTGTCGCGCGAGATCTGCTCCCGCTGCTCGGCGGAGATGTCGCGCTCCGAGATGATGTCCAGCCACCGCTGCGACTCGCGGATCAGCTCCTGCTTGTTCATCCGCGCCGTGGCGGTCGGCGGCGTATCCGTCGGCGCGGCCGTCGGGGCGGCGGTCTCCCGCGTCGGCGGTGCCGGTGTCGTCGTCTTGGCTTGCGATTCCATGTGAGCCCCCGTTCCTGCGTCCAGAATCCGACTCGGGCCTTGCAACCGGATGCCGGCTAAGAGTCCGCGACGCAGAAGCGGTGCTTACGAGCTGGCGAGCGCATGTTCCAGGACGTCCAATCCCTCGTTCAGCTCCGAGTCGGAGATGACGAGAGGCATCAGCGTGCGAATGACGTTTCCCCAGGTTCCCGCGCCGACGAGCAGGAGGCCCGACTCGCACGCGGCCGCGATGACGCGGTCGGTCCGCTCCTTGTCGGGCTCCTTCGTCGCGCGGTCCTTCACGAGCTCGAGCGCGCGCATGGCGCCGAGCCCGCGCGCGTCCCCCACGAACGGGAAGCGCTCGACGAACTGCGCGAAGCGCCGCTCGACGACGCGGCCGATCTCTCCGGCGCGCGCCGGCAGGTCGTTCCGCTCGATGAAGTCGACGGCCGCGAGCGCGGCGGCGCACGCCACGGGGTTGCCGGAGTACGTCCCGCCCAGGCCGCCGAGCTGCGCGCTGTCCATGATCTCGGCGCGGCCCGTCACGGCGGAGATCGGCAGGCCGCCTCCGAGCGACTTCGCGAGAGTCATCAGGTCGGGCTCGAGCCCGTAGTGCTCGGAGGCGAACATCCGGCCGGTCCGGCCGAACCCGGTCTGGACCTCGTCGACGACGAGCAGGATCCCGTTCGCGCGGCAGACCGCGGCGAGCCGGTCGACGTACTCCCGGGGAGCCGGAACGAAGCCGCCCTCGCCGAGCACGAGCTCGAGGACGACGCAGGCGATCCGCTCCGCCGCGACCTGCGTCCGGAAGAACTCCTCGAACCCCCGGGATGCGTCGTCGGCGCCCGAGTAGTGGCCGCGGTACGCGTACGGAAACGGGAGGCGGTAGACCTCGGGCGCAAACGGCCCGAAGCCCAGCTTGTACGGCTTGACCTTCGAGGTCATGCTCATCGTCAGGAGCGTCCGCCCGTGGAAGGCGTGGTCGAAGACGACGACCGCCTCGCGGCCCGTGGCGTGGCGGGCGATCTTGACCGCGTTCTCGAGCGCCTCGGCCCCGCTGTTGACCAGCATCGTCTTCTTCGCGAAGCGGCCCGGGGTGAGGGCGTTGAGCCGCTCCGCCAGGGCCACGTAGCCCTCGTAGGGCGCGACCGAGAAGCAGGTGTGGGTGAAGCGCTGGAGCTGCTCCGATGCCGCCCGGACGACCTCGGGGTTGGCGTGGCCGGCGTTCAGGGTCCCGATCCCGCCGGCGAAGTCGATGAGGACGTTGCCGTCGACGTCGACGACCAGAGCCCCGCAGGCGGAGGCGGCGTAGACCGGGGTGGAGTGGCCGATTCCGCGCGGCACCGCCGCCGCCCGGCGTGCGGCGAGGGCCCGGGAGAGAGGTCCCGGGACGGCAGTCTTCAGGCGGATCGAACCCGGCATGGCGCAGTCCCCAGGCGGTGCGAAGGGGAGCGCCAGCCTATCACGCGGGAAGGCTCCCACGCCCCCGGCCGGCCCGGGCCGGCGAACCGGAAGTAGTTGTCGCATCAGTGTTTGCGGGATAGCATCTTCGTCAACAACATGACGGACGGACGTTCCCTGGCAGCGGCGGCGCCCGCCGCGCCGGCGACCCTCGAGCGGGTCCTCGGACGCGGGGACCTCGTCCTCTTCACCGTCTGCGCGATCCTGACGATCGACACCCTCGCGACCTCGGCGGCCATGGGCGTCGCATGGTTCTCGTGGTGGCTCATCACGATGACCGTCTTCTTCATCCCCTACGGCTTCATCACGGCCGAGCTCGGGGCGGCCTGGCCGGGGGAGGGCGGCGTCTACGTCTGGGTGCGCGAGGCGTTCGGCCCGAGGTGGGGCTCGCAGGCCGCGTGGATGTACTGGATCAACAACGCGACTTGGCTGCCCTCCGTCTACCTGATTTTCGCGGGCACGTTCGAGCAGATCTTCCTGAAGCGGCACTCGACGTGGCAGGAGGCCGGGATCGCCATCGCGTTGACGTGGATGACCGTGGTCATCGGGATCGTGCGGCTCGAGGTCTCCAAGTGGGTGCCCAACCTGGGCGCCTTCGTGAAGGCGCTGATCTTCCTGGCGCTCGGGGTCTTCGGGCTGTCGGCCTTCTTCCGCGGCCGGCCGCCGGCGAACGAGTTCTCGCTCGCTCGGGCGGCGCCGCGCTGGAACGACACGCTCGCGTACCTGCCCGCGCTTCTCTACTCGACGTTCGGCTTCGAGCTGATGAGCTCTGCGGGCGGGGAGATGAAGAACCCGCGGCGCGACGTGCCGCGGGTGATCCTCTGGTCCGGCGCGCTCATCGCGATCCTCTACGCCTTCGCGATCGGCGGAATCCTCTACGCCGTGCCCCTCGGAAAGCTCTCGATCGTCACGGCGACCTGGGACGCGCTCGCCGTGCTGGGCGCCGAGTGGGGCCGCGCGGGCGACACCGTCGTATTCGTGCTCGGGATCGCGTTCCTCTACGCGTGCGTGTCGAACGTCGTGACGTGGAGCCTCGGCGCGAACCGCGTGGCGGCGGTCGCGGCCGAGGAGGGGATGCTGCCGGCCGCGCTCGGGCGGCTCCATCCGCGCTACAAGACGCCGTACCTCGCGTTCGTGTGGACGGGGATCGTGTCGACGGCTCTGCTGGTGGGGGGAGCGCTCCTGTCGAGCAGCCAGTCGAACGTGTTCTGGATGACCTTCCGCACGTCGGCGCTCTGCCTGCTCCTGTCGTATCTCCTGGTGTTCCCCTCCTTCGTCGTGCTGCGCCGCAAGCGGCCGGACCACCCGCGGCCGTATCGGATGCCGGGCGGTGCGGCGGGGGCGTCCGTCGCGTCGTGGGTGTGCACGCTCTACATCTTCGGCGCGTGTGTGCTCTTCTTCGCGCCGTCGCCCACGAGTCAGGAGCCGCTGAAGGAGGCGCTCGTCCTCGGCGCCGTGACGGCGGTGACGATCGTCGTCGGCGTCCTGCTCATCCCGAGAAAGAGAAAGGACGCAACGTTATGATCGCTTCCGTTTCAGCCGAGATCGCCGACAAGGAGACGCATCCCATGCCGCAGAACCTGCAGACCGCCCTCCAGGAGTCGGCGCGCGTCCTCGAGCTCATCGGCCAGAAGACGCTGGCGCCCGACGAGCAGAAGCGCGTGGTCGAGGAGTCGGTCCGGTACTGGACCGACTACGTCAACCCCGGATTCCTCGAGTACCGCAAGTCGGTGTCGACGGACTACACCGCGGTCGAGTGGTCGGACGAGGGCGCCGTCTTCCGCGACGTGCAGGGCAAGGAGTTCATCGACGTCCTGGGCGGCTTCGGCATCTACGTGACCGGCCACCGGCACCCGAAGGTGCTCAAGGCGGTGCGCGAGCAGCTCGACCGCCAGGCGATCCACTCGCAGGAGCTCATCGACCCGCTGCGCACGTACCTCGCCCGGCTCGTCTCGCTCGTGACGCCCGGGGACCTCCAGTACTCGTTCTTCACGAACTCGGGGACGGAGTCGGTCGAGGCGTGCCTGAAGATGGCGATCCTGACGACCGGGCGGCAGAACTTCGTCGGCTGCATCGGGGCCTTCCACGGCAAGTCGCTCGGCTCGCTCGGCGGCACGTCGAAGGCGATGTTCCGCGAGCCCTTCCTCCCGTTGAAGCGCTGGACGCACGTCCCGTTCGGGGACGTGGACGCGCTGCGCATGGTCGTGTCGAGCGGGGACTTCTCCGGCGACAAGATCGCCGCCGTGGTCATCGAGCCGATCCAGGGCGAGGGCGGCATCAACGTCGCCCCTCCGGGATACCTCGCGGCCGCGCGCGAGATCTGCGACAAGTACGGAGCGATGCTCGTCTTCGACGAGGTCCAGAGCGGGATGGGCCGGAGCGGGAAGATGTTCTGCTGCGAGCACGACGGCGTCGTGCCGGATCTGATGGCGCTCGGGAAGGGTTTCGGCGGAGGCGTCATGCCGATCGGTGCCGCCGTCGGAACGCCGAAGACGTGGGAGAAGTACATCGACAACCCGTTCCTCCACACGACGACCTTCGGCGGCAACCCGGTGTGTTGCGCGGCCGCGATCGCGACGCTCCACGTCCTCCTCGAGGAGGACCTGCCGCGGAAGGCGGGTGAGAAGGGCGAGTACCTGCTGCCGCGGATGAACGCGATCGCGCAGAAGAACCCGAAGGTGATGTCCGGTGCGCGGGGCCGAGGCCTGATGCTCGGGATGGAGTTCGCCGACCACGACATCGGCTATGCGGTCGCGAAGGCGCTCTTCGGCCGCGGGATCCTCATCTCGGGCACCTACATCAACGCGCGCGTCCTCCGCGTCGAGCCGCCGCTCGTGATCTCGAAGGACGAGATGGACCGCTTCCTGGCCGCGCTCGAGGATTCGGTGAAAGAGGTCGGCAAGACGCTCTGATCGAGGAATCCTGCTTCTGGATGGCGGGGCGGGCGCCGCGGGAGGCCGAGCCGCTGCGCGGCGATCTGGACGCCGACTTCGCGATCGTCGGCGGGGGATACACCGGGCTCTGGACCGCGCTGTTCCTCAAGGAGCTCGAGCCGTCCGCGTCGGTCTGCGTCCTCGAGCAGGGTCTCGTCGGGCACGGCGGCAGCGGGCGCAACGCCGGGATCGCCGGCGAGAGCCTCGACCACTCCCACGAGCTCGCCATCGCGCACTTCGGCCTCGAGGAGGCGCGCACGATGGCGCGGGTCGGCCGCGAGAACCTCGAGGAGATGGAGTCCTGGCTCGCGGCGCGGGGCGTGGACGCGGCGTTCGAGAGGACGGGCCAGCTCGTCGTCGCGCTGACCGAGGCGCACCGGCGGGCGCTCGACGCCTCCGCCGAGGCGGCCCGGCGGGTCGGCATCGAGGACGCGCGCGTCCTCACCGCCGAGGAGCTGCGCGAGGAGCTCGACAGCCCGCTGTACCGCGGAGCGCTCCTTCTTCCGCGCCACGCGCTCGTCGATCCCGTGCGGCTCGTCGAGGGGCTGCGCGGCGAGGCCGTGCGCGCCGGGGTGCGCGTCTTCGAGCGCACGCCGGTGGGCGGGATCGACGTCCAGCGGGGCGGCGTTCGGATCGCGGCTCCCGGCGGATCCGTGCGCGCCCGGCGGGCGGTCCTCGCGACGAACGCGTACTCGCACCATCTCCGTCCGTCGCTGGCCCGCCGCTTCCTGCCTCTGTACGACTACATCCTGGTCTCCGAACCGCTGACCGGGCCGCAGCACGCATCGATCGGATGGCGAAGACGGCGCGGCGTGATCGACGCGCGCGCGTTCTTCAACTACTACCGCCTGACGCAGGACGGCCGCATCCTCTTCGGCACGAGCGAGGCCGCGTACTACTCCGGCAACCGCGTCGACGCGTCTTGCGACTCGTCGCCGGCGCACTTCGAGGCTCTCCGCACGAGCTTCCGCCGGCTCTTCCCCGCGCTCTCGGACCTGCGCTTCCCGTTCGCCTGGGGAGGTCCGATCGCGTCCACGACCCGCCTCACCCCGTTCTTCGGCGTCGAAGCCGGCCGCATCGCGTACGGCCTCGGCTACACGGGACACGGCATCGGTTCGACGCGGGTCGCCGGGAGGATCCTCGCGGAGCTCTCGCTCGAGCGCCGCGGCGGCCTGGCCGAGCTCGCGATGGCGCGGCGCCCGCCGTTGCCGTACCCGCCCGAGCCGCTGCGGACGCTCGCGGTGCGCGCGGTGACGCGGTCGCTGCGGAGGGTCGACGCGGGAGAGAAGCCGGGGATGCTCCTGCGGATCCTGGACCGGCTGGGAATCGGCTTTTCGAGCTGACGCGCGAGGCGAAGCCGTCGCGTGTCCGGTCGAGCCGATTCCACGCCTCAGCGCACCGGCACCACGACGATCTCGACCGGAGGCGCGTTCCCGGCGGTCGGCAGCGGCACGGCCTTCTCGGTGACGAAGCGCAGCTCGCCGCGGTCCGCGATGCGAGCCGAGAGCGCGTAGGAGCGGGCCGGATCGAGCGACGCGGGATCGTAGATCAGGTGAAACCGCAGGGGGGCCTGGCCCGGGGTCAGGACGCGCGCGCGAGCGAGCGGCGGCTCCTCCGCGGGCGCGCCCGCGTCTCGCAGGTCGACGAACACCACCGCCTCGGGAGTCAGCGCCCCGCGCTGACGGTACGTCACGGTCCCCTCGAGAGTCGTGAAGGTCGCGCGACGCCACGGCCCGGCGAACGCCGCGTTCGAGCCTCCCAGTTTCAGGCGCGACCCGTTCGCCTCCTCGACGGGGACCGAGAGCTTCCACGGCCCGACGCCGGGGTTCTCCATCGAGAGCAGGAGCGACCCTCCGGACGCCTTCCAATCCACGCCGCGCGTCGGCGCGGTGCCGATGATCGTCAGGTGACCATCCTCCTCGAGACGCAGACCCTGCACGCCGTCGGAGGCCGTCAGATGGGACCAGTCGCCGGCCAGCAGGGCGGCGTCGACGGGAGCCGCCGGCGGCGGCGGACTCTCCGACGGCGGCGCAGCGGGCGGCGGCGGGACCGGGGAGGCTGCGCGCCGCGTCGTGGAGCAGCCCGCCACCGTGGCCGCGAGCGCGGCGGCGGCGACGAAGAGCCGGAGGTTCACGCGGAGAACGAGGCGGCGGTTCACGCCGTGCGCTTGGCGAGCAGGTCGCGAATCTCCTTGAGGTAGAGCTCGCTCGCGGCGGCTGGCGCCGCGGCCGCCGGCTTCCTCGCGAAGCGGTTGTAGGGAAGCACGATGAAGACGTACAGGCCCGCCGCCTTGAGCAGGAAGGCGATGATCGCGTTGATGAAGTTGCCGACGCTGACCGACCCCGCCTTCAGGGTCGAGAAGTCGGGCACGCCGCCGAGCATGCCGAGGACCGGCGTGATGACGTCCTTCACGAGCGAGTCGACGACGGCTCCGAATGCCGCGCCGATGATGACGCCGACCGCCAGGTCGATGACGTTGCCCTTGGCGATGAACTCCTTGAATCCCTTCAGCATGACTCCTCCTCCTTTACGACGCTCTCGAGTCGCGCGGGCGCAACGACCTCCGTAGCCGGTCCGTACGCACGATCACGTTCTGTCCTCGCTCACGTCCACCTGTCCCGTGAGGCGCTTCTTCCAGATCGACCAGATCGAGCCCGTCGACAGCACGGCCGCGAGGCCGAGCATGACCAGGTAGGTGAGGCCCTTCGAGGTCTGCGGCTCCAGGTGCGCGAAGGAGACGATGACCCAGATCAGGGTCCCGAAGAACGCCGCCGCGAGCACCGTGCCCAGCATGCCGAGCGATTCGAGCGTCGCGCGCAGGAGGAACACCCAGCCCGCGAGGAGGCACACCCCCACGAACGCCTTGATCGGGGTGATGCGCCAGCCCTCGCTCTCCATCCAGTGGAAGTACGAGATCCCCTCCGGGTTGTACGTCGCGAAGAGGAGCACGACGGCCGCGACGAGGCGAAGGAGGAACTTCACGCGCGCGTCACCGGGGCTTCGGCTGCGGTGCCGCACGCGGCGCGGGCGCGGGACGCGGTGCGGCGCTGCGCGGCGGCGAGGACGGAGGCGGAGACATCCGCACGTTCCCCGCATCGCGGCCCTGGCGATCGCGGGACAGCTGGTTCAGCGTGCCGGGATCGACGCTGGGCCGGCTCGGCGCGGCCGGCCGGGCGGACGGCTGACTCGTCGACGGCGCCGGTCTCGTGGACGGCTGACCCGTCGACGGAGCGGGCCGCGTCGAGGGCTGGTCGGGTCGGGCTTCGGGGCGCGACGGAGACACCGGCTTCCAGGAGCCGCCCTGGTTCGTCTCCCACCCTCCCGACGGCCGCGGGCGATAGACGTTGCCGTCGGATCCCGCATAGACGTCGCGCGTCGGACGCGTCGAGGGCTGGGCCGTCACCGGCGCCGGCCGGGTCGCCGGCTGTCCGGGCGCGGGTCGCGTCGCCGGTTGTCCCGGGGCCGGACGCGTCGACGGCTGCGAGGGCGCGGGACGCCCACCCGGCTGGTTCGGCGCGGGACGCGCGGAGACCGGCCTCCCCGTGACCGGCTGGACCGAAGGCCGCGCGACGGGACGGACTCCCGGCCGCGCGATGCCCGGCCGGTTGTAGACGTTGATGTTGTTGATGGGCATCGGGCGCGGCCGCGCGCCGTACGGCATCGGGTGCGGCCGATAGCCGGGCGGACGGTGCCACCCGTAGTACGGGCCCCACCAGGGACGGTAGATCGGACGGTAGCCTCCCCAGCCGAAGCCGACGTTCCAGCCGGTCCACGGGCTCCAGCTGACGCCGGCGCCGAAGCCCCACGTCCACGGGGCGCCGTACCAGTAACGGCCGATCCACGGCCGGTAGTAATAGCCGGTGCCGTAGACGACCGTCCCCCACGGCGAGTAGCACGTGCCGAGGTACCCGGGGGTGTAGCCGACCCAGACGTACGTCGGGTTGTAGCGATAGACGCGGACGTACGTGACGTAGTGGATCGGGCTAACGGTCGGAATCGTGTAGATCACCGGCGGCACCGCGGTCGCGACGATCCACGGGCCGAACGCCGACGCCCCGGTGAACCACACGCCGCCCTGGACGGCGTAGTAGGTCGTCGGGTCGATCCGGACGATGGGAGTCGGCGAGTTCACCGCGTACTGCAGCGAGGTGTCCGGAACCGCGTCGAACCGCGGGTCGCCGTCGTACTGCGGCTCGAACTTCGCCTCGTCCCGCTTGACCTCGGCGGTCTGCGGGATGCTGTTCGCGATCGCCGCCTCCTTCGCCGCGGGTGTCCCGGGCACCGTCGCGAGCACGCCGGCCTTCGGGTCCGTCTCGGGGATGCGCGCGAAGTCCTTCGGCAGATCGTTGCCGGCGACGAACTCCCACCGGCCGTTCTCGAGCGACTTCGAGCGATACCAGCGGCCCGTCAGGGCCACGTAGTAGAGCTGGTCCTTCAGGTCGAGGAAGATGTCGCCCGTCGTGTTCGAGACGTAGAGCAGCTGCGTGCCCGCGATCGGCTTCATCTCGGGCTTGCCGCTCGTCAGGATGAGCTCCGCGGGCGTGGTGCTCACGATGATCTCGGGGGCTCGCCCCGCCTCCAGCAGGGCCGCCACGTCGTCGCCGGGCTCCTCGAGGAGATCCACGGGCGAGTTCTCGTCCTTCGCGAGCGAGTCGCGCAGCGCCTGCGCGGCCGGCGGCACGGACGAGGCGAGGCTCCAGGGCCCGGTCGCCGCCGGCGCGCCGAGCCACTTTGCGCCGAGCGGCATGAAGAACGAGCCCGAGTCCGCGACGATGAGGGTCTTCGAGTTGAGCACGCGCTGGAGCGTCGAACCCTCGACCGGCCTGAGCACCGGATCGCCGTCGATCAGGACGAGCATCGCCGGTGAGGTGCGGTAGTAGATCCGCGGCGGGTCGTTCTTCAGCGGGACGGCTTGGCCCTTCGCCTCCGCCTGGGTCACGGCGAGGTTGGCCTCGATCAACTCGAGCGGGTACGTCCGCCCCTTCTCCGCGTTGCGGCGCAGGACGTCGAGGTACTCGTCGGCCTTGTCGCCCGCCGTCGGGAAGTTGGCCTTCGAGAGCTCGATGTCGTCGAGCTGGACCAGCTCGTTCTCCTTGTCGATGAAGGTGTGCGCGGTGATCCAGATGACGCCGTAGCTCGTCTGCGTCTTGTCTCCGACGGGCGTCTCGACCTGGACGGCGGCTCGCGCCTCGAGGATGGTGTCGTCGAAGCGGTCGATCTGGGGCTGGTAGATCGTGAAGGTCCGGCCCGAGTCCTGGATCACCCTGGGCCAGACCGGGGCCGTCGACGGCTCCGCATCGGCATCGCCCGCCGTGTCGGCGGGGGCAGGATCCTGCGCCGGCGCGGCGGCCGGCATCAAAGCGGGCGCCCCCATGGCGAGAGAGAGCACGAGAGCGGCGAGACGGTGGAACATGGGCGAGCGCCTCCGTGGCGCGTGTTTATCACGGCCGCCGGAAAACCCGCTCTCGTCGCTCAGAAGCCCCGCTCGCGGAGCCACTTCACGATCGCGTCGCGCGAGAAGCCGTGACAGTCCTCCAGGTGCAGGATGTTTTCCTCCAGCGTCTGGTTCTGGCTGGGCCGCCACCGCGCGCAGCCGTGGACCATTCGAGCGGAGAGGGAGGGGTACAGGACCCGAAGTGAGCCGACGAGATCGACGCCCTCGTGGAGCATCCTCTCCGTCTGGCCGTCGAACTGTCCCACGCACGCCGCAGCGAGCGACTCGCCGCAGAGCGCCGCCGACATGCGCAGGCCGGACAGGGTCAGGGCCGTCGCGGGCTTCGGCATGAGACGGATGCCCTCGGCGATCGCGGACGACAGCCTGTGAAAACGAGGTACCAACAGACCCCCGGAAGAGGGGATGCAAAGCTTGGACCGCCCGCCGGATCGCGCCGTCGGAGGCGAATGCTGCGATACCCGCCTGCCTGTCATCCCGAGCGCGAGGGAGCCCTTTCTGAGTCACAGACGGCATGGAAAAGGGGTCCCTCGTCGCTGCGCTCCTCGGGATGACAGAGGGGTGCGAAGGACGCGACCGACAGGACCCGCGGGATTAGCGGGCGGGGACGGGGGGGGACGGAGAGGCGAAACGGCTCGCCGCGGCGGCCGCCGCGGCCTCCACGAAGAGGTCGAGATCTTCCCGCCGCGTGCGGTGGTTGGTGATGTTCGCGCGGATC
>Ga0070675_100003422_pt1 | contig 12020 bp, 10 predicted proteins | sample KBSM43metaG_FD_65343 | JGI IMG/M metagenome (GOLD analysis project Ga0070675, IMG submission 65343) | Miscanthus rhizosphere microbial communities from Kellogg Biological Station, Michigan, USA - KBS M4-3 metaG | ecosystem: Host-associated > Plants > Roots > Rhizosphere > Soil ...
AACGCGGCGCGGCTGCTGGACGCCGCGCGGCGCACGCGATCGATGGTGGCCTTCGCCCGCGCCGATCACCGGGCCGATCGCCGCACCAGCGCGAAGACGATTCGCGATACGGACAACCGCTTGCGTCCCCTGAAACCGGACGACGTCGCCGGCCACATGCCTATCATCACCGGCGGAACGTGGGAGGCCGACATCGTGCCCGCCCTGGCCCCGCTGGAGGACGAGTTCGTGGTGCCGAAGCATCGCTGGAGCGCGTTCCACGGCACCTACCTGGACCTCGTGCTGCGAACGCGCGGCGTGAACACGATCGTGCTGTGCGGTGGGTCGACCGACGTCGGCATCGCCTCGACGGCGTTCGCCGCCCGCGACCTCGACTACAACCTGGTCATCGTCTCGGACGCCTGCACTTCTCCCGAGGCCGACAACCACGACCAGCTCATCCGCCGCGTCTTCCCGCGCATGTCGCGCGTGAGGACCACCGAGCAGGTCCTCTCGATGTGGCCCTGAAAATCGTGCCAGGTTGAATTTCCGCGGAAATTCAACCTGGCACCATTTTTGGTCTACGGCGACATCTTCGCCGTCGCGTAGAGCTCGCTTACCGGCACCACGCGGCCGTGCAGCGGCAGGATCTTGTCCACGCGCAGGTTCATGCGCTTGATGTTCTCGATCAGGTTCACGTTGAGCGGGTTGGCGTTGGCCGGCGGCGCCGCACCCGGGGCCGCCGGCGTATAGGCGTCCGCCTCGATGAGGAGCCGCTCCTTCGGCAGGTAGACCATCAGGAAAGTGTCGTTGTGGACGCTGTCGCGGATGCGCTGGATCACGAGCGTGCGCACGGCGTCGCTCATCATCATGCTGTCGTCCACTTCCACGAAGCTCGCTTTCCTGCCGGATTTCGCGAGGCGGTCGGGCGCGATCTTCGCCGGGGTGGCGAACGCTTTCTCGAAGTAGGCCTTGTTGTTCTTGTGCGTGACGACGGTCGCGCCTTCCGCGACGGCCGCGCGCAGCCCGCCGGAGTGATCGAAGTGGTTGTGCGAGTTGACGACGTACTTGATCGGCTTGCCCGGAATCACCTTCTTCACCTCGTCCAGCACCGGCGCCATGCGCATGTCGGATAGCGGCGCCTCGACCAGCACGATGTGGTCGGACATCTCGATGGCGACGCTGTTGTGGCTGCCGCCCGCGATGAACCACACGCCGTCGGCCACCTTCTCGCTGGTGACGCGCTCGCCGGCCGTCTTCACCGCATCCGGTAGCGCGATGTCCGCTGGCGCGTTGCCCTGCACTTCCTTCACGGTGACGTCCAGGACCGGATGCCCGCTCTGCGTCTGGCGGATGCGGGTGGGAAATTTCACGCCGCCGAAATCCTTGTAGTCGGAATACGTCGTGACCATGTCGACCTCGCCCAGCACGGCATCGGGCACGCGCGACTCCACGCGATCGATCAGGTAGTCCTTGTTGACGTAAGCCTTCGCCATGTAGCGGCCCGGCTGCGTGAAAGTGACGACGGCCATGGCGCCCTTGTCGTCGAACTTCGCCTGCGCCTTGTTCTTCAGGCCCGCCTTCACGATCCCCGCCGGGGTGATCCACAGCTGGTGCGTGCGCTCGTTCACCCAGCGTGTTCCCGCCACAGCGTTCGTGCCGACGACGTTCCACGCGTACCCGTCGGAGACGTACCACTGGTTGGCCTGCTGCCCGGACTGCGGGTATCCGCCCCCGCCCTTGGGCTCGGCGCGGCTCAACGTGAATTCCTCGCGCATGGTGCCGGTGTCGTAGTTGATGGTGCGCACCTGGCTGTGCACCGCGATCTTCGGCCAGGCAGATGCGGGCACATAGGCCTGGCCGAACGTGTACCCGGTTCCCTCGGTGGCGTACCGGAGCGTCTTCAGGTCGGCCACGCCCATGGCGCCCGCGACCTTTTTCAGGAGCGCTTCGGCGTCTTCGGCGAGGGCAACCGGGGATGCGAGTGCGGCGAACGCGGCGAACGCCGCGGCTCCTGCATTGCGGGAAAGCATGAATCCTCCGTTGGTGTGGTCGTTGTTATCGGCCCTGCTGCGACGCAAACAATGCCGCCGGCGCCCCCATTCCGGCAACCCGTTCCCCGCCCGCTTCAGCCAGCGAAACGAGGAACGCTGGTGCAACGCACCCCCTTTTACTGTTCGGCCTCGCATCGACAACGAGGAACCGAAATGACCCACGCACTTCGCATCGTCTCCGCCGGCATCGCCATCGCCGCGGTCGCCGTGATCTCCCTTTCGCACGACGCGCCGCTGCCGATGAAGGGTGGATTCGACCCCATCCACACCGTGCCCCCGGCTTCGCAGGTGTTCCAGGTCGCCGACGGCCGCGCCGAAGGCAACTCGCAGGACATGACGTACTGACCATGGCCCTCTTCGCTCCCGGTCCCACCCTGTCGCGCTGGCGCGCCTTCTGGCACCGCCATCGCCGAGCGGGCGACGTCTACGCCGCGCTGCGCGAGCTGGACACGCGGACGCTTCGCGACATCGGCCTCGACCGCAGCGAGATCGCGTCCGTCGCGCGCGAGATCGCCGGCCTCGCCGAGCGCCAGCGCGTCGCCACCCTTCTTTCAATCCCCGACTAAAGGAAACCAGATGAACAGCAATTCCCTGATTCATGTCGCCGCGCTCGCCTCCGCGCTCGCCGCCGCCGCGTGCGCCGCGAACACGCCGATCCCCGGCGAGCTCGACCCCGGCACCAACACCGCGCTCGCCATGGTCGTGCCCGCCAGGGGCGTGCAGATCTACGAGTGCCGCCGCAAGAAGGACGCGGACCAGTTCGAGTGGGCGTTCGTCGCCCCCGACGCGGAGCTCTTCGACACGCGCGGCAACGTGATCGGCCGCCACGGCGCAGGCCCCTTCTGGCAGGCCGCCGACGGCAGCCGCGTCACCGCCAAGGTGAAGGCGCGCAGCGACGCGCCCGCCGGCAACGCGATCCCGTGGCTGCTGCTCGAGGCCAAGGATTCGGGCATGCCCGGCTCGTTCAGCAAGGTCGCCTACATCCAGCGCGTCAACACGCAGGGCGGCCTCGCGCCCTCGAAGCCCTGCGCCGGCGAGTTCCTCGGCCAGCAGATGGGCGTGCACTACACCGCCGACTACCGCCTCTTCGTTCAACTCGACCAGAAAGCCAACTGACCGTGAAATCGAAAATCCTGGCCGCCGCGCTGGCCGCATGCTTCGCCAATCCCGCCGCCGCCGACGCCGTGACCGACTGGAACCGTCGCGGCAGCGACCTCATCACCGAAGCCAAGCTCGGCACGCCTCCCGCGGTGCGTGTCATGGCCGTCATGCAGACGGCCGTGTGCGAAGCGGTGGAGGCCGCCAAGGGCGCGTCCGCCGAAGCCGCGGTCGCCGCGGCAAGCCGCACGACGCTGGTGGCGATGATGCCCGCGCAACAGTCGTCGATCGAAGCTGCGTACACCAACGCGCTCGCCGCCATCGCCGAAGGCCGTGCGAAGGCGGACGGCATCGCCGCCGGCGAGAAGGCCGCGGCGGCCGTGCTCGCCCGCCGCAGCGGCGATGCGAAGCTGGCCGGCGAGCAGTACCGCCCGCACACCGCGGCCGGCGTCTACGTGCCGACGATGTTGCCCGCGGCGACGCAGTGGCCGGCGCGCAAGCCCTGGGTGATGGCCTCCGCCGCCGACTTCCGCCCCGGCCCTCCGCCGGCGCTCACCAGCGAGGCCTGGGTGCGCGATTTCGAGGAGGTGAAGACGCTGGGCGCCAAAGCCAGCGCGCGCCGCACGGCCGAGCAATCGGACATCGCGCGTTTCTGGGAGTACTCGCTGCCGGCGATCTACTTCGGCGTCGTGCAGTCGGTCGCCGACATGCCGGGCCGGGACATCGGCCGCAATGCGCGGCTCTACATGGCGACCGCGCAGGCGATGGATGACGCGCTCGTCGCGATCTTCGACGCCAAGTACCACTACAACTTCTGGCGCCCGGTGACGGCGATCCGCAACGCGGACATCGACGGCAACGACGCCACACAGCGCGACGCCTCCTGGACGCCGTTCATCGACACGCCGATGCACCCCGAGTATCCCAGCGGCCACAGCGTCCTTGCGGGCGCGGTGGGCGCGGTGCTGGAAGCCGAGATCGGCTCGGGCACGGCGGCGCTCGCAACCACCAGCCCCACGGCGAAGAACGCCACCCGGCGCTGGAGCTCGCCCGCCGAATTCGTGCGCGAAGTCTCCGACGCGCGCATCTACGCCGGAATCCACTACCGCTCGGCCACGCAGGCCGGCGAGTCCATCGGCCGCAAGGTCGGCGAGCTCGCGGCGGCAACCCACATGCAGAAGCAATGAGGAACGACCCCATGCAAATCGCCACCATGCCCTCGATCGACACGGCGCAGCAACAGCGCTACGCCAAGGTCATCGCCGCCTCCAAGCGCATCCGCTGGGACATCGACGCCGACGTGATCCGCGGCCGGCGCCTCGATGCCGCGCGCAAGTTCATGCCCGACGGGCTTTCGCGCGTGAACCAGCTGGAATTCCTGCGCCCGAACGAGATGCGCTTCCTCTCGCAGGTGCAGGGCCGCACCTACGCCAACATGTTCGGCCTCATCGAGCGCTACATCGGCGCGAAGACGCTGGAGATCAGCCGCGACTACTGGCTGGGCGACCAGGTGGCGCTGGAAGCGCTGGTGCGCTTCACCGACGAGGAGCTCAAGCACCAGGAGCTCTTCCGGCGCCTCGAGGTGATGGCCGCCGAGGTCATGCCCGCGGGCTACGAGTTCCGTCCGCAGCCCGCGAAGGTGGCGGCCACCGTGCTCGGCAAGTGCACGTGGGCGGTGCTGGGCCTCACCCTCAACATCGAGATCGTCACGCAGGCGCACTACCGCTCGACCATCGAGCCGGATGCCAGCCTTTCCGACCTCTGGAAGGACGTGTTCCTCTACCACTGGAAGGAAGAATCGCAGCACGCCATCCTCGACGAGCTCGAGTGGCGCCGCGAGGACGGCAGGCTCTCGGCGATGCAGCGCGACATCGCGGTGGGCGAGCTCATCGAGCTCGTCGGCGCCATCGACGCGCTGCTGCAGGCGCAGGCGACGTCCGACGCGAGTTACTTCATTCGCACGGCGGGCCGGACGTTCACGGGCACGGAGCAATCCGCGATCCACGACCTGTTGCTGCGCGCGTACCGCTGGCAGTACATCCTCACCGGCGCGCAGGAGCCGCGTTTCGTGGAAGCGTTGAAGTCCCTGGTGTCGCCGGCGCAGATGGAGCGCGTCGTGTCCGCGTTGGCGCCCATCGCCGCTCACGCGGCCGTGTAAGCCTTATCCTTTATGGATGCCCGTCCGCCTGCAACTGCTGGGTTCGCCCTCCGTCGAGGCTGACGGGCAGGCTTACGCCTTCCCGTTCGAGCGCCGCAGCCAGCTCATCGCCTTCCTGGCGCTGAAACGCGCGTGGGTCGGGCGCGCCGAGCTGGCGGCGATGCTGTGGCCCGAGCAGGACTCGAAGCTCGCGTACACCAACCTGCGCAAGACGCTTTTCCGCCTGCAATCCCAACCCTGGGCAAAGGGCGTCGAGACGCAGGGCGCGGCTCTTCGTTTCGACGCCGCGACCGACGTCGCGGAGTTCGAGTCGGCGTTGCGCGACGGCCGCTTCGACGAAGCGCTGCGGCTTCACGGCGGCCCCTTCCTGGTCGGGTTCGACGACGGCCAGAGCGAGTCGTGGACCAGCTGGCTCGCTTTCGAACGCGAGCGCCTGCGGGGCGCATGGCGCGCCGCCGTGCTGAGCCGCCTTGCGGACGACATCGATCCTCGCGAGGGGGTCGAGCTTTCGTCGCGGCTGCTCGAGGACGACCCGCTCGACGAGGCCGCGATGCGCGCGCACGTGCTATGCCTCGGCCGCGATGGCCAGGGCGCCCAGGCGCGCCAGGCATATCGCGAGTTCACGGCGCGCCTGTCGGCGGAGCTGGGCCTCGCGGCAAGCTCCGAGCTGCAGGCCGCCTACGACTCGGTCGTGGCCGCGCCGCTCGCCGTGCCTTCGATGCCGTCGCCACCGTTGGACGACGGCTTCGTCGGCCGCGCGACCGAGTTGCGGGAGCTGGGGTCTCTCATCTCGCGCCCGGAGGTGCGGCTCGTGAGCCTGATCGGCCCGGGCGGCGTGGGCAAGACGCGGCTTGCGCGCCGGGCCGCCGTGGAGATCGGGGCGACGCTGCGCGACGGCGGCGCGTTCGTCGCGCTGGAGAACGCGGCCGACACCAACGACGTCGCGGCCGCCATCTCCCGCGAGCTGGGCCTCGTGTCCGCGGCGCGCCGCGATCCGCTCGAGCAGCTCGTGGAATCGCTGCGCGGCGTGGAAGCGCTCGTGGTGCTGGACAACTTCGAGCACCTCGCCGCCCAGATTCCGCTCGTCACGCGGCTGCTCGACGATTGCCCGCGCCTGAAGATGCTGGTGACATCCCGCGCGCGGCTGGGCATTCCGGCCGAGCACCTGATGCCGCTGGAGGGACTTCCCTGCCCGGATCCCGAGGACGAGGACCGGTTCGAGTCGTTCGACGCGGCGCGCCTCTTCATCAAGGCCGCGAAGCGCGTGGAACCCGGCCTGGTTCCGGATGCGGAGGCGCCTTCCATCGTCGAGATCTGCCGGCTCGTGGAAGGCCTGCCTCTCGCGCTGGAGCTCGCGGCCTCGTGGACTCGCGTGATGTCGTGCGAGGCGATCGCGCAGCAGCTGCGTGAAGGCGAGCAGCTGCTCGAGGCCGCGGACGCCACGCAGCCGGCACGGCACGCGAGCATGGCGGCTGTCTTCGAGCAATCGTGGCGTCTCCTGGCCCCCGTCGAACGCGATGCCCTCGCCCGTGTGTCGGTGTTCCGGGGCGGCTTCTCGGTGGAGGCGGCGAAGAGCATCGCAGGTGCGTGGCTGCCCGTGCTCGGCGCGCTGGTCGACAAGTCGCTGCTGCGCAAGGGCCGCACGCGGCTGCACATGCACCCGCTGGTCCATCACTTCGCCGCGGCGCGGCTGGATGCGAACAGCGCGCACGACGCGACGCGGCGCGCGCACGCGCTCTATTTCCACGAGCTCATGGCCAGCCTGCGCCGCGGCATCGAGGACGGCAATCGCGAAGCGCTGCGGGCGATGGAGCTGGAGTGGCAGAACTGCCGCGCGGCCTGGCGCTGGTCGCTCACCAACGACATGCGCGACGCGGTGGTGCGCGGCATGCCGGCGCTGCTGCACTTCTGCGACCATCGCTTCCGGCTGAACGAGGCGCTGGCGCTCCTGCGCGAGGCCCTCGACTCGCCGGCGGTGCGCGCCGACCCCGGCCTCGAGTCGCTGATCCTGGGCTGCGTCGCGCACATGGAATACCGCCAGGACCGGTACGCCGACGCGGAGGCGCATGCGAAGCGGGCGTTGGCGAATACCGGCACGTTCGACGATCACGCGACCAAGCTGCAATGCTTCAAGGTGCTCGGCAGCGCGTGCCTGCGCATGGCGCGCTTCGACGAGGCGCGCGACTGGTTCAAGCAGGCGCTGAAACAGGCGCCGGCAAGCATCGATCCGAACAATGCCGCCTCGATGCTCGACAACCTGGCGCTCGTGGAGAAACACCTCGGCCGGTATGCCGAGTCGCTCAAGATGTCGCAAAAGTCGCTGATGCAGCATCGGGTGCTCGGCGACGTGGCCGGCGAAGCGCTCTGCCTCAACAACCTGGGCGACCTGTACATGGTGACCGGCGACAACGAGTCGGCCCGCAGGCACCTGGAGGAAAGCCTCGTGCTGTGCGAGCGGCACGGGCTGGACAATACCCGCGCCATCGTGCTTGCGAACCTGAGCGAGATCGCGCTGAAGGACGACGACGTGGATCTGGCCGGCGATTATGCGCAGCGCGCGCTGCAGCTGGTCGAAGCCAACAGCCAGCGCGGCATGGCCTGCTGGATCAGGATCCACAGCGCCGAGATCGCCCTGCGGCGCGATGACATCGCCGGCGCGCGCGCGAACCTGGCGGGCGGCATGCAGCTCGCCATCGCGACGTCGCGCCCGGGCCACCAGTTTCTCGGCTTGTCGTGCTTCGCGAGGATCATCGCCGCGCAGGGCGAGGCGGAATGCGCCCACAGCGTGCTCGAGTTCTGCCTCGGTCATCCCGCGCTCCCCGCTCCCGAGCGGGATCACGTGCGCCGCGTCATCGCCGAGATGCCGAGAGCGGCGACGAAACTGAAGTGGCCGGGTATCGCGCTCGATGAGCTCGTGAACCGCGTGGTCGTCGAAGCGGGCGCCGCGCACGCCCCTCTCATCGCAGAGCTTCGCGGCTAGCTTGCGCCGGGCCGGCGCCAGGGCGAGCGCTTCCACAGCCAGGCGCCGCCCCACGCGACCGCGCCGGCCATCACGATGACCCCGAGGTGGTGCGCCGCGGTGCCCAGTCCGTGCGCGCGCTTCAGGGCCCCGAAGGTCTCGAGGATGTAGATCCAGTCGTGCGGCCCGCCGTCCTCGCCGGTCCGGCCGCCGAGGAGCATCAGCTTCGGATACAGCGCGTCGTATATATAAGGTGAGAGGTCGATGAGGCTGGCGCCCGTCCACCACAGGCAGACGGCCGCGCCGAACGGATCGCGCTGCTTCACGTAGAAAGCCACACCGATGCCGAAAGGCAGGAGCAGCTGCAAGAGGCTGCCGCCCGCGATGTGCATGAAGTGGCCGAGGAAGATGAAGAAGACATGCCCGGCTTCATGGATCGGCAACAGGATCGAATGCATGAAGCCCGGTTCCGGATCCGTGTAGTCGTCCGCCGCGATGAAGAAGCTCCAGACGCAAACGAGCACGAGGGCGGCAGCGCGGCCGTAATAGGTGACGGGGTCGGGCGGCACGGCTTCTTCCTCGACCGCGTCGACCGTGAGGACCGGCGTCACGGGCGGCGGCGCATTCCACTTGTGGAACCAGATGCCGCACTGCGGGCACTCCGAGCGAATCTCCCTCGGCGGCTTGAAGACCGCGTCGCATTTGGGACAACGATGGATCGCGCTCAATCGGCCGGAAGGATGTCGAAGTGCATGACATCCTCCCGCGTTCCGAGCTTCGTGTATAGCGCGATGGCCGCGTCGTCGCCGCGGTCGGCCTGGACGTAGATCACGTACGCGCCGCGCGCCACGGCGAGCTTCTTCAGCTCCTCGATGAGCGACGTCGCGACGCCCTTGCGCCTGTGGGCTTCCCGGACCGCGAGGTCATAGATGTAGATCTCGGTTCGCGCCTGCTCGAACTTGGGCAGGAGGTAGGCGGCAAGGCCGCCGATGACGGCCGAACCGTCGAGTGCCGCGACCGCGATGAAGAGCCCGCTCGACAGCAGGCCTCGCAGGTACTCGTCGTCAGGCTGGCTCTCGAGGTACGCGGCGCGATCGCCGAACGCCTCGCCGAACATGGCGAGCATCGCGCGGAATTGTGTGACGTCGGCGGGCCCGAGGACGCGCATCGGATGCATTCGCGCATCCTACCGCCCCGCGAGGCTAGAACCGGATCACCGGGACGATGGCCACGTACCAGCCGCCATGTCCATCGACGCCGACATCCACGTTGAAGTCGAACCACTTCTTCGGCGAGTACGAGAAGCCCGCGCCGTAGGTCCAGGGATGCTTCGGCCCCTGCTCGACCTCGAAGCTGAGGCTTGCGCCATCCGGGTCCATGACCGTGCCCTTCGCCACCGCGAACGTATCCCAGTAAGTCACGTTCGCCCACGCGCGCAGCGGCCGCGAGTTGGCGGTACCGTTCCAGCCCGCGCGCGCCGAGGCGATGACCGCCTTGAAGCGCTCGTCGAATCCCAGATCCGCCTTCGCCCAGTTCACGTCGAGCGCGCCGAAGAAATCCTTGTAGCCGCCGGCCAGCGTGACGCCGAGTCCCTTCACCGTGCCTTCGATCGACGTGGGCACCGTCGTCGTGAACCTGCGGCCCGGCGCGCCCTCCACGATCGGCGGAAGCGTCACGTCGAGGGTGGTATTGGACTCGTTCCAGACCTTGCCCACGATGGCGTAGACGTTCAGGAACGGCAGGAGCCAGGCGTCCAGCTTGATGTTCACGTTCCTCACGTTGGAGTCGGAATCGAGCTGCGCATACTGGCTGACCGACGTCGCCGGGCCGCCATCGCGCGCGAGGCGCAGGTCGGTCACCTCGATGTCCCGCTTGAGCTTGTAGTAGACGAAGCCGACGCCGAACGGCTCGGGCAGCTCGTGGCCGAGCTTGCGCGCCTCCTCGCCGAGGAAAGGAAGGATGCGCGGCTCGTCCTCGGCGAACGCGGGTTGGGCAACGGCCCACAGCAATGCCAATGCGACTGCGCGTTTCATGGTTCTTTCCCCCGACCCATGGTGCGCCCACGATAACAGCGCTCCGGCGGGAAAGAATCGGCCTTTGGGGCAATGAACCTAGGCGGGCGGAGCGCGGCGCGAAAGGTGCGCGTTCAGGCGCCCGAGCAGGTCCTTGCGGGGCTTGAACTGCGAGAAGGTGTGGTCGGCGCCGGGGATCATCTCGATGCGCATGGCGCCGCTCTTCATGGCGCGCGCGGCGGTGCGCGGCGCGCCGGCCATGAGGATGTCGCGGCCGGGGTCGCCCTCGGCGATGAAGAAGGTGATGGGCCGCCGGTATTCGTCCACCAGCTTGCGAAGGTCGCTCGAAAGCCGCTCATCCTCGCGAAGGCGCAGCTTGTTGCGCGCCTCGGAGACGACGACTTCCATCAATCGCTTCATGTTCACGTCGCCGCGCAGCAGCTTCATCCAGCGGCGCGGATCCTTCATGGAGCGCTTGTATGCGGCGGCATCCTCGAAGCGGCGGCTGGTGTCGAGGCTGCCGCCTTCCTTCCAGTAGAAGCTCATCGGGTTGATGAGGATGAGCTCCTCGATCGGGTACTGCGCGAATTGCAGGCCGGTGTGGAACGTGGTGTGCGCCCCGGAGCACAGGCCCAGCGCGACGATCCGCTGGTAGCCGCGCGACTTCAGGAATTCCAGCGCGGCGCCGGCATCCGACGTCGCGGTCTGCGGGTACGGGTAGTTCTCGCGGCCCGGCGCGCGAAGCACGCTGTCACCGAGGCTTTCGAGGTCGAAGCGAAGGCAGTCGAACCCGGCGGCGGACAAGTGGCGCGCGAGCGCGACGTAGAGGCGGTTGGGGCCGACGTGATGCACCGAGCCGGCGTTGAACATGACGATCGCGGGGCGCACCGCGTTGTGGTCCGACGTGGTGAGAACGCCGAACAGGTGGCGGTCGGAACCGAAGTGGACGGCGGTTTCGGTGATTTGAGCGCCATCCAGCGGGAAAGTGACCGACGCGTCCACCGGATGCCTGCCTTCGCCGGGATGACCGGGAGGTTTCTCGCACGGGTGACGCTCCCCGCAGGGATTGCTATGGCATTCGACCCATTCGGCGACGTGGTCCAACGCTTCATCGGGGACCACGGTGAACTGGTGCTCGGCCATCATGCCGGCCCAGCCCGGCGCGCGGTAGTACGCGTTGTCGATGCCGCGCTCGCCCAGCTTCTCGTTCAGCGAGAGGTCCTGCGCGGTGTCGTCGCGCGCGACGACGAGCACGCTGCCGGCGCGGATCTCGCGCTCGAGCAGGTCGATGGAGCGGACCTGGGCAATGGTCTCGGCCGACATGACGAAGCCGGCGCTTTCCAACGCGCCGTCGATCTCCTGCGCCTCGCGCTCGGCTGTCATGGCGATCGCCTGGAGCTCGCGCACGAAGGTCTTGCCCTTGACGACGGGATTCCACATCACCAGCAGGTCCGCGGGCGCTTCCCACGTGGCCATCGCGGCGAGCGTGCCGCCGAGGCGCACCCCGATGAGGCACACGCGCGGACGGCCGGAAAGCTCACGCGCCTTCGCCACCGCGGCGCGAATGTCGGCAAGCCAACGCCCGACCCGGTCCGGGTCGAGGTCGCTTCCCGGGGAATCGCCTATGCCGTGGTAGTCGAAGCGAAGCGCCGCAATGCCGCGATGCGCAAGACGATCGGCAAGATGGCGGATGGTCCGGTGCGCGCGCGTGTACTCGTGCCCGACCGGAGCACAAAGTACGGCGACGCAGTCGCGCGGCG
>Ga0070675_100003423_pt1 | contig 12018 bp, 12 predicted proteins | sample KBSM43metaG_FD_65343 | JGI IMG/M metagenome (GOLD analysis project Ga0070675, IMG submission 65343) | Miscanthus rhizosphere microbial communities from Kellogg Biological Station, Michigan, USA - KBS M4-3 metaG | ecosystem: Host-associated > Plants > Roots > Rhizosphere > Soil ...
TTCTCCCGGATGGACGCATCGCGCCAGCGCGAGCGCGAGAATCGAAACCAGTACGAAAGACTTCATCCCCGCCCCCCTTTGCTCAGCCGCCGATCATATTCTCCGGCTTGACCACCCGATCGAACGTTTCCTCGTCCACCAGTCCAAGCTCCAGCCCCGCTTCCTTGAGAGTCTGGCCCTTCTTGTGCGCATGCTTCGCGATGGCCGCAGCATTGTCGTAGCCGATTTCCGGCGCCAGCGCCGTCACCAGCATCAACGAACGCTTCATATGCTCCGCGATGCGCGCTTCGTCCGGCTCCAGGCCGTCCAGCAGGCGCTGAGTGAAGCTTTCCATGCCGGTGCTGAGGATGTTGATGGATCGAATCACGTTGGCGCCGATCAGCGGCTTGAACACGTTGAGCTCCAGGTGGCCCTGCAACCCGCCGACGGTCACCGCGACATGATTGCCCATCACCTGCGCCGCTACCATGGTCAGCATTTCGGCCTGCGTCGGATTGACCTTGCCGGGCATGATCGAGCTGCCCGGCTCGTTCTCCGGAAGCTTCAGCTCGCCAAGGCCTGACCGCGGCCCCGAGCCGAGCAGGCGGATGTCGTTGGCAATCTTCGTCAGCGACACGGCAATGGTGTTCAGCACGCCCGACAGCTCGACCATCGTGTCGTGGGCGGCCAGCTCAGCGAATTTGTTCGGGGCGCTGGTGAACGGCAGCTGAGTCAGGTTCGCGATTTCCTTCGCGAATGCCTCAGCAAAGCCCGCTGGTGCGTTGAGCCCGGTCCCCACTGCGGTGCCGCCCTGCGCGAGGCGGTACAATCGCGGCATAACGCCTTCGACCCGCTCGATATTGTCGGCGAGCTGCTGCGCGTAGCCGGAGAATTCCTGCCCGAGCGTCAGCGGAGTCGCATCCTGCAAATGGGTGCGGCCGATCTTGACGATGCCTTCCCACCGCTTCGCCAAATCGGCGAGGCGGTCGTGCATGATCCTGAGCGCCGGCAAAAGCCGGGCATTGACCGCGCGCGCCGCCGAGACATGCAGGGCCGTCGGGAAGCTGTCGTTCGACGACTGTCCCTTGTTAACATGGTCGTTCGGGTGAACCGGCGTCTTGCCGCCGCGCGTGCCGGCCAGCTTTTCGTTCGCCCGGCCCGCGATGACCTCGTTCGCGTTCATGTTGGATTGCGTGCCGGAGCCAGTCTGCCAGATCACCAGCGGGAACTGGCTGTCGAGATCGCCGCGGGCGACTTCCGCCGCCGCCTGCTGGATCGCCTCGGCTAGCTGCGGATCGAGGCCGCCGATACGGGCGTTCACGCGCGCCGCCGCCTGCTTGATGAAACCGAGCGCACGGACGATCTCGAGCGGCATCTGCTCTCGCGGCCCGAACGGGAAGTTCTCGATCGAACGTTCGGTCTGTGCGCCCCAATAGGCGTCTGCGCGGACTTCGATCGGGCCGAAACTGTCGGATTCGGTACGCGTGTTCATGGAAATGGTCGGTCCTTCGTCATTGCGAGGAGCCCCCGCTCCGCTCGCGATGGCGGGCTCCTGCTATTTCTTGCGCGTGAAGTCCACGTTGACGACGTTCGAGCCGTCGTCGCTCGCCTCGGCCTGAGGCGCGTCATTTTCGGCTTCCTCATGCTCTTCGTGAATGTCGTCGGCTCCGTTCGCCTGGAACTTCAGGCTGAAGTCGACCGCGGGGTCGACGAAGTCGGTGACCGCCGCGAAGGGCACGTGCAGGGTGGAGGGCACGCCTCCGAAGGACAGGCCGACGCTGAACGAATCCTTCCCGACCTTCAGGTCCCAGAAGCGGTGCTGGAGGACGATGGTCATTTCGTCGGGGAAGCGCTCGGTGAGATGCTTCGGAATGCTGACGCCGGGCATGCGCGTTCTGAATGTGATGTAGAAGTGATGCTCGCCCGGAAGCGCGCCGGTCCGCTCGACCTGGCCGAGCACCCGGCCGACCACATCGCGCAGGGCCTCCTGCACGATCTCGTCGTACGGGATCAGGCTTTCAGGAGTCTCGTCGCTCATCACCACCCGTGGTAACGGACGCCGCAAACCGGTCAAGCGGAGTCCTTCATGCCGATCGATCCGACGCAACCCTATGACGACAATAACATCTTCGCCCGGATCCTCCGCGGCGAGCTGCCGTCCAGCAAGGTCTATGAGGACGATCAGGTCCTCGCCTTCCACGACATCAACCCATTGGCCCCGGTCCATATCCTCGTGATCCCAAAGGGTTCATACGTGTCCTGGGACGACTTTTCGGAAAAGGCGTCCGACGCGGAGATTGCGGGGCTTACCCGGGCGATCGGCAAGATCGCACGCGACGCCGGCCTCGTTCCGCAGGGCTATCGGGTGCTTGCCAACATCGGGCTCCGCGGCGGCCAGGAAGTGCCGCATCTCCACGTTCATATCTTCGGCGGGCAGCCTTTGGGGCCGATGCTGGCGCGGTAAGGGGATTGCCCTCTCACGCCGAGCCGCTAGGCTCCGCCGTCAAAGACAATCTGCCATTTGAGGGGAGAATTGATGGCGACTGCGGCTCCGAAGCGGGGACTGCTCGGGCGAATGACGCTGCGTAAGAGCGTCGCCCAGGTTCAGGAAGAAACGCGCACCAGCGAGCTCAAGAGGTCTCTCGGGCCCTGGAACCTGGTGTTCCTGGGCATCGGCTGCATCATCGGCGCGGGCATCTTCGTCCGCACGGGCAATGCAGCGGCACTCCATGCCGGTCCGGCCGTCCTGTTTTCTTACGCAATTGCCGGCATCATCTGCGCCTTCGCCGGCCTCTGCTATGCGGAGCTTGCCTCCACGCTTCCGGTGTCGGGCTCGGCCTACACCTACAGCTACGCGACCATCGGCGAATTTGCCGCTTGGGTGATGGGCGCGCTGCTGCTGCTAGAATACGGCCTGGCCGCATCGGTCGTTGCCGTTGGCTGGTCAGGCTATATGGTCAGCCTCCTCGGCGACCTCGGCCTGCACATTCCCGCGGCACTGACGGGGCCGGTGGGACACCACCTGCAGAAGGATGGGGTGGACGTTCTCGTGAACGGCGCTCCGGTGGTCTACGTCTTCAACCTTCCCGCATTCCTTGTGTGCGCCGCGCTGGCCGTCCTGCTGTGCATCGGCGTCTCGGAATCGGCCAAGTTCAATAATGCCATCGTCGCGATCAAGGTGACGGTGCTGGTCGCCTTCATCTTGGTCGGCGGCTTCATCATCCTCACGAATCTGCCCGCCTACACGCCCAATTGGGACCCGTTCATTCCGGCACCGACGGGCAAGGACGGCGAGTTCGGCTGGAGCGGAATCATCCGCGCCGCCTCGATCGTTTTCTTCGCCTACATCGGCTTCGAAGCGGTCTCGACGGCCGGACAGGAGGCCAAGGATCCGGGCAAGGACATGCCGTTCGGGATCATCGGCTCGCTGGTCGCCTGCACGGTCATCTACATTCTCGTGTCGATCGTGATGACCCTGATCGTCCCTTACACCTCGCTCAACGTGCCCGATCCGGTCGCCGTCGCGGTCGATGCCTTCGGCCCGCAATGGGCGTGGTTCGCGAAAACCATCAAGATCGGCGCGATCATCGGCCTGACGTCGGTCATCCTCGTGCTGATGTATGGTCAGACCCGCATCTTCTACACGATGGCCCGCGACGGCCTGCTGCCCAAGGTGTTCGCAACGGTTCACCCGAAGTTCCGGACGCCCTGGATCAACACGCTTCTGGTTGGCCTCGTCGTGGCAGCGGCAGCCGGCATCTTCGATATCAACAGCCTTGGCGACATGACCTCCGTTGGCACGCTTGCTGCCTTCGCCGTCGTCTGCCTGTCGGTCATCTGGCTTCGCCGGACGCACCCGGAGATCCCGCGCGGATACCGCGTGCCCTTCTATCCGGTAGTGCCGGCGCTCGGCATCGCGTCTTGCCTTTGGCTGATCACGTCGGTTCCGACCTACGTCCTGGTCATTTTCGGCTGGTACACGGCGGCGATGATCGTGCTCTACTTCCTCTACGGGATGCACAATTCCGAGCTGGCGAAGGGTCATCTGGTCATGGCCGATGACGAAACGCCTTATTATCCGGAAGATGCCCCCCGCGACGAGAGCGGAGAACCCCGCATTCGTCCGTAAGCACAACTCTGGTGAGACTTTGGGGCGGTCCTCCGGGGCCGCCCCTTCTTTTTAGGCGGCAAGCTCTCCGGCGAGTGCCGTGAGGTCGGCCTCAGGCCGGGCGCCGTAATGGGAAATGACTTCGGCGGCCGCGATCGCGCCGAGCTTCAGGGACTGCTCGAGGCTCAAACCCTGCGCCTGTCCGGTGAGGAAGCCGGCCGCGAACAGGTCGCCTGCCCCCGTCGTATCGACAACCTTCTCGACCGGGGCCGCCGGGACGTCTGCTCGCTCGCCGCGCTGGGTCGCAAGCGCGCCCTTCTCGCTGCGCGTGACAACGAGCGTCTCCACCTTGTCCTTGAACGCAGCGACCGCCGTATCGACGTGAGCAACTCCGGCCATCGCCTGGATCTCGTCCTCGTTGGCGAAGAGGATGTCGATCCGGCCCTGGTCGATCAGCGCGTTGAAACCGTCGCGGTGGCGCTCGACGCAGAAGCTGTCCGACAAAGTGAAGGCAACCTTGCGGCCGGCCTCGCGCGCGACCTCGATGGCGCGGACCATCGCGTAGCGGGGCGTTTCCGGATCCCAGAGATAGCCTTCGAGATAGAGGATACCGGCTGAGCGGATCTGCTCCTCGTCAAGCGCGCTCGACGGGAGATGCTGCGCGGCGCCGAGGAAGGTATTCATGGTCCGGTGGCCGTCGGGCGTGACCAGGATCATCGAGCGCGCGGTCGGAATTCCGAAATCCCTCGGCTCGGTCGTGAACTCCACTCCCGCGGCGGTCAGGTCATGCTTGTAGAAGGCGCCGAGCTGGTCGGGAGCGACCTGCCCGATGAAGCCGGCGCGAGCGCCGAGCGCCGCGACTCCCGCCGCCGTGTTCGCAGCCGAACCGCCGCTGATCTCCCGCGCGGGGCCCATGTGCGAATAAAGCCGCTCCGCTTCCTCGGCGTCGATCAGGCGCATCGATCCTTTGGTCAGCCCCTCGGAGGTGAGGAAAGCGTCGTCGGCGTCGGCGATGACGTCGACGATGGCATTGCCGATGCACAGCACGTCGAGACGGCAGTCGGTCATTCGAAAAGCACCTTGTCTTTGCGGGAGAAAGCGCGCGCCTAGCTGTGCGCGCCGAATGCGGCAAGCTTGCCTCGCCGGGAAGCGGCCGCCATGACTGCGGCATGCGTATTCTTGTCACCCTGGCCGCCGCCTTGCTGCTCGCCGGATGCGTCGCTCGAGCGCCCGAGCCTCCGGCTACCGCCACGCCGCCGGCGTCGGTCCCCAGCAGCCTGATCGGCCTTACCGCCGGCGAAGCCATGGCCCGCCTGGGGCAGCCGGTGCTGCAGATTCGCGAGGGGCCGGGCCTCAAGCTCCAGTGGCGCGGAAGCTGTGTGCTTGACGCCTACCTTTACTTGCAGGGCAACGTCGAGCGGATCACCCACGTGGATACGCGGCTCGCCAACGGCAACAACACGCCTCAGCCGGCCTGCATAGCCTCGCTCGCGCGCCCCTGAAGCCTGCCCATGGCCCAGGCCGCCGCCTCGGCGATCACGGGGTCGGGATCAGACAAATGATCGGCAACGGCCGAGGATAGGCCTTCCTCGCCGCTGTTCCCCGCCGAGATCAGGCAATTGCGGATCATCCGATTGCGCCCGATCCGCTTGATGGGCGATCCGGCGAACATCTCCCGAAACGCGGCATCGTCGAGCTTCAGCAAGTCGGCGAGCTTCGGCGCGGCGAGCTCCGCCCGAGGCAGGAAAGCGCGGTTTGCGGCGGCGGATTGGGCGAAGCGGTTCCACGGGCAAACGGCAAGGCAGTCGTCACAGCCGTAGATGCGGTTGCCCAAGGCTTCTCGAAATTCGACCGGAATCGGCCCGTCATGTTCGATGGTCAGGTACGAGATGCACTTGCGCGCATCGATCCGGTGGGACGGCCCAATTGCCTGCGTCGGGCACGCCTCGAGGCAGCGCGTGCAGCTTCCGCAATGCACCCCCGATTCGGCCGGCGCATCCGGCTCCAGCACCAGCTCCGTGAGGATCACACCGAGGAACAGCCAGCTGCCATGCTCGCGGGAGACGAGATTGGTGTGCTTGCCCTGCCACCCGATCCCGGCGGCAGCAGCCAGCGGCTTCTCCATCACCGGCGCCGTGTCCACGAACACCTTCAGCTCGCTCGGGGACCGGTCGACGATGAACCGCGCGAGAGCCTTCAGCGCCTTCTTCACCGTCTTGTGATAGTCGCTGCCCTGCGCATAGACCGAGATGCGCCCGCGCTCCGTCTCCGCAGCGAGCGCCATCGGGTCGGTCGCCGGCGCATAGCTCATGCCAAGAGCAATCGCCGACCTCGCCCCCGGCCACAGGGCGCTCGGCGATACGCGCTGGTCGGCGCGCGCCTCCATCCAGCCCATCGTCCCCTGGTTGCCCGCCTCGAGCCACGACCGAAGATCGAGCCCCGCAGCATCCGCTGCATCGGCGCGCGCGAAGCCGCACGCGGCGAAGCCGAGCCGCCCTGCTTCGGCGCGTATTGCCTCCTTAAGGGTTAGGCTCTTATCCACGGGCGGCGCCATACGCGCCAAATGCGGCTTTCTGTAAGGAATTCCAGTGCTTCGACAGGCATCGCCGCATAGCTGGACCGGAGAGTACGCGGTCGAAGCCGTCGATCTGGTCAAGGATTTCAGCGAAAAGCGCGCCGTGGACGGCGTCAGCCTGGCCGTTCCCGCAGGCTCCATCTTCGGGCTTCTCGGGCCCAACGGCGCGGGCAAGACGACGACACTCCGCATGCTACTCGGCATCATCGAGCCCTCGTCGGGCGAGCGACGCGTGCTCGGTCACACGCGTCCGATCGAGGCGGCGCATCGAATCGGCTACCTGCCCGAGGAGCGCGGCCTCTATCCATCGATGAACGCGCGCGAGGGAATCGCCTTCATGGGCGCCCTTCGCGGTTTGAAGCTGAAGGAAGCTCGTCGCCGCGCCGACCGGCTGCTCGAGGAGAATGGCCTCAGCGACTGGGCGAAGAAGCCCATCCGCACCTTGTCTAAGGGCATGGCCCAGACCGTTCAGCTTCTCGGGACCTTGGTTCACGAGCCAAGACTGATCGTTCTCGACGAACCCTTTTCTGGGCTCGATCCGATCAATCAGGGGAAGCTGGAGCGCCTCATCCGCAGCCGCGCGGAGGACGGGGTCACCATCATTTTCTCAACCCATGTGATCGCCCACGCAGAGCGCCTCTGCGAGAGCATTGCGATTATCGCCGAGGGCAGGGTCGCATTCAAGGGCCGCGTCGACGAGGCGCGCGAGCGGCTTCGCCCGATCGTCCGCCTGCGAACGCGTGAATCGGACGGAGCCTGGCGCTCGGCTCTTCCAAGCACCGCGCGAAACGAAGCCGGCGAGTGGATCTTCGAGCTTCCCGCAACGGGGCCCGAACCCTTGCTCAAGGCGCTGATCGACGGCGGCGCGGGCATCGAAACGCTGGCGATCGAACGTCCCGGCCTCCACGAGGCATTCGTCGCGATCGCAGGCGACGCGGCCGCCCGAGCGATGGAAGAGGAGCCTGTCGAGTGAGGGAATTGGTCCGCTCAGCCTTCGTCATCGCCCGCCGCGATTTCACGGCCACGGTGCTTTCGCGCACCTTCCTGCTGTTCCTCCTCGGCCCCTTCTTTCCGCTCCTGATCGTGGTCATCTTCGGGGCCGCGACGGCGCCGATGAGCGTATCGGAGCAGCCGACTGTCGCCGTGATCTCGACCCCGGAAGAGTTCAGCGAGCTCAGTCAGGCCCGGGACCGGCTGCAGGACACGTTCGGCGCGCTCACGATGGTCAATCTCGAACATGTCGCGCCCACCGGCCAACCTCAGCAGGGAGCGCGCTACCTGCTGTCGGGCAAGCCCGGCGTAGTGGCCGTCCTCGAGGGCGGGCTCGGAAAGCCGCACGTCCTCGGCACCATCCGCACCCAGAGCGGCACCGCCAAGCAGCTCCGGCTGTTCATCGCCGAGGCCAGGCGCAGCGCCGGCAACGATGAGCGTGAAGCGGTACACATGCCGGTCATGCAGACCAGCACTGCGATCCCGGCGCAGAACGTCGGCGCCCGGGCGATCACGTCACGCGCAGGACAGTCCTTATTGTTCCTCCTGACCCTGCTGCTCGCGGGCATGCTTCTGTCCCAGCTGATCGAGGAGAAATCGAACAAGGTGATCGAGGTCCTGGCGGCCGCGGTCCCGGTCGACGCCATCTTCCTCGGCAAACTGCTCGCCATGCTCGCGGCCTCGCTCGCGGGCATCGCGGTCTGGTCGTCCGTCGGCGTCGGCGCGATGGCCGCCTTTGCGCCCGCCGGGCTTGAGACGATGCCGCCGCCGGCGGTCGGCTGGCCCGCCTTCATCCTTCTCGGCGTCCTCTATTTCGCGATGAGCTATCTGCTGCTCGGCGCCATATTTCTCGGCATCGGCGCCCATGCAACCAGCGCTCGGGAGGTGCAGACCTTGTCCATGCCCGTAACGATGGCGCAGGTCGTCATCTTCGCCCTGGCGTCGATCGCGGTCGGCGCCCCTGATGCAAATCGCACAATCGCCGCCGCCGTCTTCCCGCTGTCGTCGCCCTACGTGATGATCGCCCGCGCGGCCGAAGTGCCCGGAGTGATGCCGCATCTCCTGGCCCTGTTGTGGCAGCTGCTGTGGGTAGCGCTGTTCCTGCGCATCGCTTCGAACATCTTCCGCAAGAGCGTGCTTAAGTCAGGGCCCGTGCGGCGGAGGCAGCGGAAAACCGCCAAGGCTTAGGCAAGCTCCGCCAGCGTGGCGGCTTCCATCGAAATCCCGTATCTGGCGGAACGTGCCCGCAGCTAGCTCAGCTTATGGCGTCGCGGGCCATTTCCTCCAGCTTCGCCATCAATGCGCGGTGCGGGAACGGCCCGTGGCTGATCCGCGCCACGCCGGCCGACGCCCAGTCCGCCTTGGGCGGAGCGCCGGGGAAGGCGATGACGTTGAGCGGCAGAGGAACCTCCCGGACGACCCGCTCGATCTGGCTGGAATCGGACAGGCGGGGGACGAAGAAGCCGCTCGCTCCGGCGTCCGCGAACGCCTTCCCGCGCTCGATCACCTGATCGACCAGCGCGTCGTCATAGGTCTGCGTCTTGAGGAAGAGATCGGTCCGGGCGTTGATGAAGAAGGCGTCGCCGACCGCCGATCGGATCGCTGCAATGCGCTCGGCCTGCCGTTCCAGCGGGTGAACCCCCTCACCGCCGATCACCTGATCCTCAAAATTGCAGCCCACCGCGCCCGTCGCCGCCAGGCGCACGACGTTGGCCGCTCCCTGTGAGGGATCGTCCGAGTAGGCGCCCTCGAAATCGACGGTCAGCGGGAGCTCGGTCGCATCGACGATCCGCTTCGCATTCGCCAGCGCATAGTCGAGCGGCACCTGCTGCCCGTCCGGCCAGCCCTGCGCGTCGGCGACCGGGTGGCTGCCCGTGGCCAGCGCCTCCGCTCCCGCCTTCTCGACCGCCAGGGCGCTGCCGACGTCCCAGATATTGTAGAGGACAACCGGGTCGCCCGGCACGTGAAGGGCCGCGAACCGCTCGAACTTGCTCGTCATCACAATTTCTCCGGATAGATGGGACGGATGTCGACCGGGATGTGCGTCATGGACGCGATGACCTGGTCTGCCTCGGGGTCGGACACGCCCCATTTGTCGAGGAACGCCTTGGTCCCGGCATAGTCGCCGCTTCCCTGCAGCCGCACGATGTCGCCGACGAGGGAGCGGATCGCGCCGTCGATCTTCGTCTCGTCGACGCGGAAGCGCTTCGCATTCGCGTCCCAGACGATCGCGCCTTTGTCCCGCAGATAGCGGTACTGCATCGCCGCTCCCTTGCCGTGCGCTTCCTGGACACCGAAGCGCATCGCCCGGAACAGGCCGGCGACATAGGTCGCACGCATCTGCGAGCGCTCGCTATTCGGGATCACGCCCTCGTCCATCATGTGGAAAACGTTGTAGGCGCCCATCACGTCCGCCTTCGCTTCCTCGAAGCCGCCGGCGATCTCCTTCAGCTCCTGGTCCACTGTCGTCTTGCGCCCGCCGACCGTGATCGATCCCGGCCCGAGGCTGTGAGACAGCTCGTGGAACAGGGTTTCCAGGACCATGTGCTTCTGGGTCACATTGCCGGCCTGGCCTTCCACCAGCACGAGGCTGGCCATGGGCTTCAGGATCCGCTCGTACTTCGCGCCGAGCACGTTGCGCAGGATGACCTTCTTCGCACCCTTGGCCTCACGCACGCGTTCGTCGTTCGGAAGGTTGAAGGCGACCGTCTGGACGCCCGGCACATTGTCGCCTCCGCCATGGACCTGGTCCGCGACCGAAATCGGCGACTCGAAACCGCGCTGGAAGTTCTTGAAGCGCTCCTCGACCGGAAGGTTCGCTTCCATGTCGCGCAGATGGTCCTTGTAGACGTCGAGCGCCTGGCTCTCCTTCGGGTCCTTCAGCGTGACGAACGCCTCGAACGCCGTCTTCCGGCCGTACAGCTCGTCCGTGTAGACCTCATAGGGGCCGATCGCGACTTCGATCGGCGTATCCTTCAGGTCCATCCAGGCGAGCTCCGACTCGAAATAATCGTCGGTCCGGAATGCCTTCGCCCGAAGCGAAAGGAACTTCTTCAGGCTGGTATTGCTCGTCTTGGCCGCCGCTTGTTCGAGCAGCTTCGCCGCGGGTTCCAGCCAATTCTTGTATTCCTGGCTGTAGGGCACGGCGATCAGCCGGTCCCCGTCGCGCTTCACGACCGTATAGGGACTGGTCAGCGCCTCCTTCTGGTCGGGATGCTCGGCAAGATATTTGTCGAACGCTTCCTTGGTCAGGTCCGCGGGATAGAAGCCCGCGCCGGCCGGCTTGGCCTTATCGCCGAAGAAGGGCTTTCCTTCTTCGATCGGATCCCACGGCCCAAAGAAGGCGTCGAACCTTTCCAGCAACTTGGGATCGTTCTTCGCCGCGACCTCCGCGCGAACCTTGTCGTAATCGGGCGTGTTCTGGCGCTTGTAGATCTCGCTCATCAGGTTGGCTGCCTGGATAAGCAGGCCCACGACCTCGCGCTCGTCAGCGCTCAGATAGGACGTGTCGACGTCCATCTTGATCACACCGAGTTTCCCCAGCCCGTCGGATGCCGCAGCCTCGGAGGCGGTCGCACTTCCGGTCTGGTTTGAATCGACGCCGGCATCGCATGCTGCAAGGCCGAGGATCAGGGCGGTCGCCGTGGCGGCGAGGAAGCTGCGTTTTTTCATGCCGGCCGCTTAGCAGCGGTCGAGAGCGACGGGCAAACCGCGCTCGGCGAGCGGACGAACTGTCCCGTTATCTTTCTGTAGAAACCAATGCGGATGTCGAAGCGTTGGCGGCCTGACAGGGGACTATGTAATGCGTAAAAGTATAGCGTTTTCAATGGCGGCTGCGGCGCTTCTCGCCGGCTGCAAGACCAACAATGTCAGCGAAGGCGTCCAGAGCGCCGGAAGCGCAGTGGCCGACGGCGCGAAGAGCGTGGTCGGCGCCGGCACGTCGCTGGTCAACGTAAACCTCAGCAACGTGCTCAACGACCTCGCGCTCGATCTCAAGATCGACAAGGCGAACATCCCGGTAAACGCGCAGATTCCGATCACCATCGCAGCGAACATCTGCGGCGTGTCGATCAACATATTGTCGGTCTCCACCGGCGGAAGCAGCGGCGGCTGCACCGCGACGACGACCTCGCCCGAGCTTGCGCAGGTGGTCCAGCAGCAGATCGCCGCCGGCGGATCGGTCGGCGGCGGCGGCCAGACCACCGGTGGCACGACGACGGGCACAACAACGTCGCCGGCTGGCCAGCCTCAACAGCCCACGTCGACCACGTCGACCACGCCGACCACGCCGACCACGCCGCAATAATTCAATTGGAGGAGTAGGATGATGAAATCGTGGAAGTTCGGCGCGCTTGCCGCGTCGGCG
>Ga0070675_100003424_pt1 | contig 12016 bp, 7 predicted proteins | sample KBSM43metaG_FD_65343 | JGI IMG/M metagenome (GOLD analysis project Ga0070675, IMG submission 65343) | Miscanthus rhizosphere microbial communities from Kellogg Biological Station, Michigan, USA - KBS M4-3 metaG | ecosystem: Host-associated > Plants > Roots > Rhizosphere > Soil ...
GGTGAATCGACTGTAGCGCCCGTTACGGCGGAGGTCCGCCCATTGATCGCACCGCTCGACAGAGTGCAGGCTGAGGTCGCACCGGGAGAAATCTATCGGGTGGATGTTGTCGTCCGCACCCGCAAGATCGGCCACTTCTTTCCCGGGGGCACGGTGGACGCCTTCGATGTCTGGCTCGAGCTCGAAGCCACCGATGACGCCGGCCGAGTGATTTTTTCAAGCGGTGCCGTGACCCAGGATGGAAAGGGACCTGTCGATGCAGGTGCGCATTTCTATCGGTCTCTTCAGGTCGATGCCCACGGCAATCCGATCGACAAACGGAATGCCTGGTCCACGCGCTCGCTGGTTTATGTGCGTCTGATTCCTCCCGGAGCAGCAGACACGGTCCATTACCGACTAAAGGTTCCGCCGGATGCCAGGGGCAAGATTCATCTTCAGACCCGCCTGCACTATCGCAAATTCGCCTGGTTCAATACTCAGTTTGCGTTCGCCGGCGAGCGCCTCGCCGGAACTCCCGCCGCCACGCCCCATTATGACGATGGCAAATGGTCGTTTACCGCGGATACAACGGGAGTGTCCGGGCAGATTAAGGGAATTCCGGACCTCCCCGTCGTCACCCTGGCGGAGGCTTCCGCGACGCTGAACGTTGTGCGCGGCGCTGATCGCAAGCCCATACCCGTCGCAAAGAACGAACCGGACGACTGGTCTCGCTGGAATGACTATGGAATCGGGCTCCTGCTCCAGGGCGATCTCAAGGGAGCGGAAGCTGCATTCACCAGAGTCACGGAGATTGCGCCGAAGAATCCGGATGGCTGGGTGAATATCGGCCGCTCGCGACTGTTGGAGGGAAATCTCGAGGGGGCGCGCGACGTTCTCGAACGTGCTCTCGAGATTGCACCGGATCTTGCACGAGCGCACTACTTCTACTCGCGACTCCTGCGGTCGGAAGGAGCGTACGACGAGTCTCTGTCGCATCTGAGGATGGTCATCGCCCAGTACCCGAAAGACCGTGTGGTGCGCAATGATGCCGGCCGAGTGCTCTTCCTGCAGAAGAAATATGCAGAGGCGATCAAAGAGTTTCAGCAGGTGCTGGCCATTGATCCGGAGGATCTGCAGGCTCACTACAATCTGATGCTCTGCTATAACGGCCTGGGCAATGAAAAGCTCGCGCTGGAACATCAGGCGCGCTATCTCCGCTTCAAAACGGATGAAGCGGCGCAGGCGATTACCGGCCCTTATCGGAACGCTCACCCTGATGACAACAACGAGCGTCAGTCGATTCACGAACATACGTCGGCGACGGTGGGGAAGGGGAAAGCATGAGGGTCAATAAAACTCCCCTCCTCAGCCGAGGAGGGGTGGCCGCGACATCAAGCGAAAATCGCGAAGCATCATCAGTGGAGCGGCCGGGGTGGTGTGTTCAAGAGATTCTGGATCACACCACCCCGTCTGCGCGGCTAATGTGGCTTCGCGATTCTTTCTTACTGCGCGCAGCCACCCCTCCTCGGCTGAGGAGGGGAGCTTGGCTCACTCTTGTGACCCTCGCATCGTTCCTTTCTGTACTCGCAGCGCCCCAGGCCAAGCCGGCAGAATCCAGTGTCCAATACATCGACGTTACCAAGGCAGCCGGCATTACCTTTCGTCACAACTCCGGCGCCACCGGGAAAAAGTATCTCCCCGAAACACTCGGCCCGGGTGTGGCTTTCATCGATTACAACGGAGACGGCTGGCAGGACCTGTTCTTCACGAACGGCAAGGACTGGCCCGGCGAGCGCCGCCGCACTTCCACGCTCGAGCTGTACAAGAACAATCAGAACGGAACATTCACTAACGTGACCAGCGCCGCCGGCCTCGGGCGCGAAGTCTACGGCATGGGCACTGCTGTTGGGGACTTCGACAACGACGGAGACTCCGACTTGTTTGTGTCCGCTCTCGGGCAGAGCCTCCTGTTCCGCAACACGAACGGAGTCTTTCAGGACATCACAAAGGAAGCCGGGCTCTTTGGGCCTGACGAATTCAGTACAAGCGCCGCGTGGCTGGACTTCGATAAGGACGGTTATCTGGATTTGTTCGTTGCCAACTATGTTCAGTGGACCCCTGCCACAGATATCCGGTGCACACTGGATGGCACGGAGAAGTCGTATTGCACGCCGGAATCGTACAAGGGATCGTCCGCCCGCCTGTGGCGCAACAAGGGGAACGGTACGTTCCAGGATGTGACAAAGGCCGCGGGAGTTTTCGATGCGGCTGCGAAAGGCCTCGGCGTAACTGTGCTGGATGCGAATCAGGATTCCTGGCCCGACTTGCTGCTGGCCAACGACACTCAGCCCAACCGTCTTTACATCAACACCGGCAAAGGCACGTTCACTGAACGTGGAATCATGGCGGGAATCGCATACAGCGAGCTCGGCAATGCTCGCGCTGGCATGGGTGTTGCTGCGGCCGACTACGATCGTTCGGGATTTCCCAGCGTTCTCATCACCAACTTCTCAAACGAAATGCTCGCCCTCTATCACAACGAAGGTAATGGGCTGTTTGTGGACGAGGCGCCGCGGTCCGAAGTAGGGCGATCCAGTCTTCTGACTCTGGGTTTCGGATGCTTCTTCTACGATTACGATCTCGACGGATGGCTTGACATCTTCGTCGCCAATGGCCACATCGAGCGCGGAATCGAACGGATTCAGTCGCGAATCAAATACGCGCAGGTGCCGCATCTGTTCCGAAACGGCGGTGCAGGCAAGTTCCAGGAAGCAACGCGCTCCATGGGACCTGCTTTCAACAAGCCCATAGTTGCGAGGGGCGCGGCCTATGGAGACTTCGACAACGACGGTGATCTTGATGTCGTCATGACGACAAATGACGGCCCGGCGGTTCTGCTCCGTAATGATGGCGGCACGAATCGCAGCATCCGGCTGAAGCTTGTGGGCACCCAGTCGAATCGAGACGGGCTGGGCGCGTCGGTTCGCGTTACCGTGGGCAAGGACACTCAGACTGCCATGGCGCAGAGCGGCTCCAGTTACCTTTCGCAGAGCGAACGTATTCTCACGTTCGGCATTGGTAAGGCGCAGGCCGCAGACAGCGTTGAAGTGAAGTGGCCAGGTGGGCGGACAGACCGCCTGGCCAATGTGAAGTCTGGAAGCGTGGTGACCATTCAGGAAGGCCGGTGAGAGGATTTCGAGTTCTATTGCTGGCCTGTCTTCTCACGGCGTCCGCGGCGTCCGCGGCGTGCTCGCGTCGAATGCCGGGCGGGTCTCAGTCCGGTGTCAACGTAGACGCGATTCAATCCAACAACCTTGGTGTCGCAGAAATGAACCGCGGTCGCCCCGCGCAGGCTCTGGGATTGTTCCGGCGTGCCGGGCAAAGCGATCCGTCCATGTTCACCGCACGGCTGAATGAAGGTATCGCGTTGCTGAACACGCAGCGGAACGATGAAGCGCGTGACGTTCTTCTTGATGCAACGCGACGCCAGCCGCAAAGCGCGCGAGCCTGGTATAACCTCGGTATTCTTTATCGGAACCTTTCCGAGTCGGATCTCGCCATCGATGCTTTCGATAAGGTTGCCCGGATCGATCCGGATGATGCCGATACGTTCTACTTTCTGGGCCAGCTTCACGCACAGGCGACACACTACGACCAGGCGATTCGCGCGTACCAACGTTGCCTGGAACTGGATGCCCAGCACCTCTCCGCCGAGTTTGGGTTGGCACGCGCCTATCAACTCTCCGGCAATGATGACGCTGCGCGGCAGCATCTCAGCCGGTTCGAGGAACTCACCCGGTCGGGAAAGGGGAAGCCCATCAGTCTCGTCTACGGCGAACAGGGGACATACTCGACGGCCGAGCCCGTTTCAGGTGGGAGCCTTGCGCCTGAACCCTTCATGGTCCGCTTTGCGGCTGTTTCTGATCGAGGAGGCATCCGCGTTGACGGCCCCACCGCCTCGACCCCAACGACTATCGCACCGCTTCTTGGCGGCGGAGCCTGCTTTATCGACTACGACAGTGACGGCCGCTACGACCTGTTCCTGCCGGGCGGCGCACGGGGCATCTCTCTGCATCGCAACGCGGGAGGGGTTTTCACGGATGTGACGGCCAACTCGGGCCTTCAACACAGCGAAGGGCTGGGCTGCGCAGTTGGCGACTATGACAACGACGGGCGCGACGACATTGCCGTTGGATTCCCCGACAGCGTCAATCTTTATCGGAACGAAGGCGGCGGATCGTTCCGGGATGTCACAGCGCAGTCGGGAATTCGCGTAAACGGACTTCCGCTTGGAGTTGCTTTTGTCGATTACGATCACGATGGCGATGTGGACCTGTACGTCTCGCGCTTCGAGAACTTTCCGCTCGGGCCGGGCGGCGCGTTCAACTTCCCCCTCGATCGCCAGCAAACCGGCGCGAACCTCCTTTGGCGCAACAACGGCAATGGGACGTTTACCGACTCGACAGTATCCGCGGGCCTTGCCGGAAATGCTGTGGGAATAGCCGCGCTGCCAACGGACTTCAACAACGACCGGGCTATCGACTTCCTCCTTACCGGCCTTGGTCCTTCGCCTTCTGTGTTCATGAATTCCCGGGAGGGGCCGTTCCGTCTGGCAGATGTGTGGAAATCTGCACTCCCATCCCTTGCGGCCGGTGCCGTTGCGTTTGACTTCAACAAGGACGGCTGGATGGACATTGCACTAACGCATTGGAGCCAGCCCGGTTTGAGTGTCTGGAAGAATCTCAACGGAACCGGCTTCGAGCGCGTCAATGTTCCCGAACTTCAGGGGGGCCGCGGATGGGGACTGGCCGCGGTGGATGTCGATAACGACGGCTGGCTCGATCTCGCGGTCGCAGGCGAGCGAGGCGGAGGCGGGGAATTATTGCTCCTGCGTAACCTGGGCGGCGACAGATTTTCGGATGTGACCCGCGCCGTCGGACTGGATTCCCTGCCGCTGGTTCGGCCTCGAGCAGTGGTTGCCGCGGACGTCGATGCGGACGGAGATAGTGACCTTCTCGTGACGCAGAATGGGGGGCCGCCGGTTTTACTTCGTAATGAAGGAGGAAATCGCCGGAGGTCCATCCGGCTGGCTCTCCAGGGACTCAGCGACAACCGCAGCGGCATCGGAACCAAGGTCGAGGTCTTCGCCGGTGCGCTACGCCAGAAATGGGAAGTGTCATCGTCGTCGGGATACCTCGGTCAGGGCGCACCGGAAATTCTCGCCGGCATCGGTGACGCAAGGGAAGCGGACATCGTGCGACTCTTGTGGCCGACCGGTGTGCCGCAGGACGAAGTTCAACTCGCTGCCGGGCAAAGGCATCTTCTTAAGGAGATCGATCGGCGAGGCAGTTCGTGTCCGGTCGTGTTCGTGTGGGACGGCGAAAGGTATCGATTCATCTCCGATATCATCGGTCCCGGAATCGTCGGCGAGTGGATCGGGCCGGGCGAACGCAACGTGCCGGATCCGACGGAGTACCTTAAGATCGACGGCCATCTGGTCAAGCCGAAGAACGGGCGGCTGAGCTTCCGTTTTGCCGAGGTGATGGAGGAAATCACATACCTCGATCACGTGCGCCTGCTTGCCATTGATCATCCTTCAGATGTTGTGGTCAATCCAAACGAGTACTTCGCGACGACGCTGCCGTTGCCGGACTTCAAGGTAATCACCAGCCGCAATGCCCGACTGCCGCGTGCTGCAGTCGATGACAAGGGGCGCAATGTTCTGCCATTGCTGTCCAAACGCGATGGACGCTACGTTGCGGGATTCGAATCCATGCAGTATCCAGGGTTCGCGAAAATGCACTACCTCGAGTTGGACCTGGGCAATGTGGATGCGAATCAACCCCTTCGACTCCTCATGCATGGCTTCATTGATTACTTCACGGTGACGTCGATCTTTGCCGCGTATCAGGGAGGTGTTCAGGCCGTTGTGCCATTCCTTGAAGTTCCGGAAGGGAACGGGGGATGGAAGCGAATCTCTGAGGACATTGGATTCCCGGCAGGTCTTGCGAGAACCATGGTCTCCGATTGGACAGGACGCCTGCCGGCGGGCACCTCGCGTGTTCGGATCGGCACGAATCTCAAGATCTACTGGGATCAGATCCTGATCGACACAACACCCCAGACAACATCCGTTGACGTACACGAGGTTCCACTGGCCGAGGCCTCGTTTGCGTTTCGTGGTTATCCGCGGAAAGTGGAAGGCACGGTTCCCGGAGACGTCTCTTACATCCACGAGAATGTCAGCCCCAGCGGCCCTTTCGCGCGCGCGTCGGGGTACCACACGGCGTACGGGAACGTGCTGCCGCTGGTGTCGGAGAGAGACGATCGCTTTGTCGTCATTGGTTCCGGAGAAGAAGTCTCTCTGGAGTTCAATTCATCGATTCTGCCGGCGCTGAGACCGGGCTGGAGCAGGGACTACTTTCTCTACGCGGACGGCTTCGCCAAGGATATGGACTTTTACTCGGCATACTCGTCAACAGTCGAGCCGTTGCCTTTCCATGGGATGGGCCCATACACGTACGGGATGACGCAGAGCTATCCGTCGGACCCGGCGCATCTGGAGTACCGCCTGCAATGGAACTCTCGTTACGCGGGTGACAGATCGCACGTGTCGTACCGGCTGAACTTTCCTTGACATCAACGGATAAATACGTTTTAATCCACAACGTATTTATCCGTAGAGGAGTTCCTGATGCCGAGACAGCCATCCAAGACCTTCACCGACAAGGAACTCGAAATCATGAAAGTCATCTGGAAGCTGGGCGAGGCTTCCGCGCGCCAGATTCAGGAGAACCTGTCCGGTGAGCGGCATTACAACAGTGTGATGACGATCATCAGGGTGCTGGAGAAGAAAAATCACCTGATCCATCGAGAGGACGGGCGGTCCCACATTTATCGTGCCGCCGTAAATCCGGAAAAGGCGCGCACGCGAGTGCTGAAGCACCTCGTCAAGCATGTGTTCGGAGGTTCAGCAGCTTCCCTGGTACTCAATCTTGTAGAGACCGGGGATCTGACCTTTGAAGAACTCGACGCGATCCGGAAGAAGGCAACGAAGAAATGAGCTATTGGGCGGAGATGATGCTGCTCTGGAGCGGTCAGACTTTGATTCTGATCGGCGCGCTCTGGATTGCGGCGGCGGCCCTGCGGGACAGTTCTGCCGCCGAGCGGCATCGCCTGTGGCTGGTCGGCCTGCTGGTCATCGCGGTGCTGCCGGCGGCAAACGTTTTCGTCAGGAGTTTCTCCACTACGCTTCCTCCTGCCGAACCTGCGCGGCATGTCACACCACTTCACGAGGTTGCCGCCGTGCCATTGCCGGAGCAATCAACCTCAATTCCGATCAACGTCATCACCTCGAGTGTTGAGTCGAGCAACGCGCTTGCTACGCCGCTTCCGGACCCGATGACGATTCTCTTTGGGGTATGGCTGGGCGGTGTGCTGATTTACCTTTACTCGCCGGTACGCTCATATCTTCAGTCTCGTCGCCTTCGTGCAACTGCTGTGATCGAGCCAGACGTTGCGCTTCGTGTTCTCGTTGGGTATTCCTCGGAGGTTCGCGCACCAATGCTGGCAGGGATCTTCCGTCCAATGGTCCTGTTGCCTGCGAACATTGGAAGCTGGACCGACGCCGACGAGCAGCGCGCCATTGTGCTCCATGAAGCGGCGCATTTTGAGCGGCGTGATCACCTCATCAATCTCTTTCAGACCCTTGTCGGAGCGGTCCTCTTTTTCCATCCTGCGGTGCGCTATGCGCTTCGTCAGCTGGTCCTTGAAAGGGAACTCGCTTGCGACCAACGCGTGCTGAGTGCTGGAGCAAATGCGACGGCGTATGCGGAAGCGCTGCTGAAGGTTGCAGAGCGTGCCATTACCGTCCGTGAGGGTTACGAACCTGCATTCAATACATCGGGAAGGATTCTGGACAGGAGAATGACCATGATCATGAATCACCGTCCCTCATTGTTGCGTCGGTCGTGGCTGGGGCAGGTTTTGAGGGCGGCCGCCTTGTGCACCCTTGCGCTGTTGCTCCTTCCTGAACGCGTCATCCTTCCCGAATCGCCACTGGCCCTGCCGGTGCTGGTTGCTGCTGTGCCGGAGATGCCTGCTGCACAGGAAACGGCGACGCAGGCGCCGTCCATTCCTGTAGTCGCTATCGCGGTGGCGCCCGTTGCGGTTCCGCCTCCGGTACAGGCAGAGATTGGTAGCGTATCCGGTACAGTCCTGGATCAGAGCGGAGCCGTGGTTCCGGGGGTTACCGTAACGCTTCGCAGTACGATTGACGGATCCACTCTACCCGCGGTCACCAATGCACGGGGTGCCTACACATTCCCTCGGGTCAACGTCGGCCAATACAGGTTCGAAGCATTTCTGCCGGGCTTTTTGCGGCACAGTCGTGAAGTGTTCGTTCGAGCTCAGGCCGAAGTTCACGACGCGGTTCTTCATCTGGGTTTCGAGACGCAGCTTGAAGTGAGTGTGGCGGCCCCTCAGACTCCGCCTGCGCCTGCAACAGCAGCGCCCACTCAGCGTCCCATCCGCGTTGGCGGCGACATTGCCGCGCCAAATCTGATTTATGCTCCGAAGCCTGTTTATCCCGCTGGTGCATTCGCGAAACTGGCGCAGGACTCCGTGAAACTGGACGCCGTTATTGGTAAAGATGGAACCGTTCAGTCGGTAGTCGTGAATCCAGCACAGGGCGGCAGCAATTTCGAACTGATTCATGCTGCAGTTGACGCGGTGAAACTGTGGCGCTACCGACCCGCCATGCTGAATGGCGCTCCGATTGAAGTTCCGATGACGATAACCGTGAACTTCACCATGCAATAGGGACCGAGGGGTTTGTCCCGATCTACCGTGGGTGAGCAGACCCTCTGTAGAGAAATGCAGCGAACTTCGGTCCTTTCCCGTAATATTTTTCCATTGCTGTGATCTCGAAGCCCGCATCGCGAATCAATAGCTCTATGTCGCGATTCAGATTGCAGCCGCCGCAAACACGTTTTTGAAATCTGTTCAGGCGGTTCTGTCGTCGCAACACGGCGGCATCCGAAGATTGGCCGTGCTCCAGGAAATAAAAGGTTCCGTTCGGCTTCAGCACTCTTCGCAATTGGCGCAACGCTGCGGTGACGTCAGGGATCGTGCACAACGTAAAGGTCGAGACCACAGAATCAAAGCTGCCATCCGGCGCGAAGATTTTTTCTCCCTCCAGCCGCATGTAGTCCACTGGGAATGACGCCATCAGTATTCGCTTTCGCGCCAGCTTCGCGCTCACGGCTGATGGGTCGATGGCGACGACGCTTTGAACTTTCGATGAGTAGAAGGGAAGGTTGTGACCGGATCCAAAGCCAACCTCAAGCACGCGGCCGCTGACGTCAACCAGCGCTTTCTTGCGTTCCTCTGCGATGAAGGATGTGCCCATCGCCCAATTCAGGATTCTGGGAAGAATGTGATCGGTGTAGAGTGCCATGCTCGGGGAGATCGGGGTCAGACTCCAAGCTCCTGCGGCGAACAGGAGTTTGGGGCCTGACCCCGATCCTTAATTCATTGCGCGGGCGGAGCCTGTTTTGCGGCGGCGTCCATCAGTCCGTGGGTCTCAGTGCCCGAACAAATCAGGGGCATGATCTGATCAAAGGGAGCCAGGACGAGCGTTTGCTTCGGTACAGTCCACGGACCAGTCAGCATTTTGGGATCGTAGACTGTGGCTTCGATTTCAAGAGTGTTCTTGTCCACGCGGTGATAACGCTCCACGATCCGCATCGCATCCGAGTGGGGCGAGACTCTGCCTTCCGCCCACATCCAGGTGTCGTCTGTGAAGTTTCGCGTGTCCACGACAAACACGTCGCCCTCCCACTTGCCCACGGAGTCTCCGCGGTACGAGGGCGGGACGTTATCGCGGGGCGGTCGTCCGTCAGTAGGTATGATTCGGTATCCGTGGAACGTCTCCTGCATCATCACGACGAATTTCGGAGTTGCGACGATCTGGCCAACGGCGCCGACATCATAGAGGCTGACATTTAGTGTGCCGAACGCGGTTGGAATACATCGGAGTGTTGGATCGTCTTTGTCGGAGAGTTTCCTGGCTGCGTCTGCGACTGCGGGCTGATAGAGGGCGGTAAAGTTCGGTGGCGGTGGCGCTGGAGTCCCTCGTGCTGCCCCGCCCCGCGCTCCGCCTGCGCGCGCGCCGCGCAGGTTCGGTCCAACATCGGCGCCACCCCACCAGACGCCCGACAGGTCCGGATGCCCGTCTGCCAGGCGCGGAGTGGGTTCCGCTGGAGGCGTCGCGGCCGCCGGCGCTGCCGGTGCGGCACCACGTTGCTGCCCGGTAATAACTGCCGTGAATGACGACAGCGCGATTGCCACCACGATCACACATGCGAAGAGGACTCGTTTCATATCGACACTCTCCCTTACCGGCCGCCGGGGCCCTCCACCGGGCCGAACATTCCGTAGGTCTTTCCATCAGCGGTAATAAGCTGGTCCAACATTCCGGCATTCTGGGAAGGATCCTTTGCATGGAAACCCTTGATCGTCACGACGGTTCCGGCCTTGAGCTCATCCGCCTTATAGCCGTTGCGGATCATTCCGCTCGGCGTCCCGGCCTCAAAGGCCCATCGGTCCACCTTGCCGGTCGTGGCATTCTTCACATCGAGGAAGAACCATGAATGCGGGTTTGTCAGCCGGACCTGCACGATGGTTCCCTCAACCGTGATTGCCTTGGTCCTGTCGTAGGCCGCGGCAAATGAATGGTGCGCCCACACGGGAATTCCGGCGCCGAGCAAGACCAGGCCGCAAATCAGCGCGGCATAGACTCTACTCTTCATAAAGAGACCTCCTTTGATACTCACGAGACGGCTATGGCTCGTCATTTTCCGTCATGTGGGGAACCGTTGCAACGTTTGATAAGGGAACGGCAAGATAAAGCGGCTCGGGAGGGAGAAGAAGAAATTTAAAATCGGCAAGTCCTGCATTGGAAAATCCAAAAGGCGAAAGCTTAAATTGGACGAGCCGGGACGGGAACGGGCTTACGGTCCAATTTGAGGTTTCGACTCTTGGATTTTCCAATGCAGGACTTTCCGATTTTAAATCTCTTCAAAGGCAGTCCCATGGGGGCGCTTCATCGCGCCAATCTTATCTGATGTATGCTGGGAGATTCTCGGGTTACCAAATGAGTTCTGAAGAGAAACAATCGCCCTCCTCCGATCTTGTTCAGCTTGGCAGTTTCGGGTCCGCGCCTTTGCCGGGTGTCTTTGAAATTGATCCGGTTTGCAAGATGCGCGTTCTTCCCGATACGGCAGCGGGTCGGTACGACCACAACGGCAAGACCTACTACTTCTGCGCAACGCGATGCATGGAGCGCTTCAAGGCGAACCCTGCGGCGTTTCTCCAGACTTCCGCTGAACACGCGCCTGCCGCGCCTTCCGACGTGATCTACACCTGCCCGATGCACCCCGAGATTCGCCAGAAGGGCCCGGGTTCGTGCCCGAAGTGCGGCATGGCGCTCGAACCCGAGATGGCGCAGCTTGACGAGGGTCCGAACCCTGAACTTTTCGACATGACGCGCCGGTTTTGGGCTGCCGCCGTCCTGAGTGTGCCAATCCTGTTTCTGGGAATGATGGAGGTGCAGCCCTTCATCCAGTTCTTGCTGGCGACTCCGGTTGTGCTTTGGGCCGGCTGGCCGTTGCTGGAGCGCGGAGCTGCATCGATAGTCCATCGCAGCCTGAATATGTTCACGCTCATCGCGATGGGCGTGAGTGTCGCGTATATCTACAGTGTGGTTGCGGTATTCACAGGGATTGCACTTCACGTTTACTTTGAAGCCGCCGCTGTGATTACGGCGCTCGTATTGCTGGGACAGGTGCTGGAACTGCGCGCCCGCGCACAAACGGGCGTCGCTATCAAAAAACTTCTGGGTCTTGCTGCCAAGACCGCTCGAGTGGTTGTGGATGGACGTGAAACCGATATTCCGCTCGAGCACGTGCACGTTGGGAACACACTGCGTGTTCGTCCGGGAGAAAAAGTCCCTGTTGACGGAACGGTTCTCGAAGGT
>Ga0070675_100003428_pt1 | contig 12011 bp, 9 predicted proteins | sample KBSM43metaG_FD_65343 | JGI IMG/M metagenome (GOLD analysis project Ga0070675, IMG submission 65343) | Miscanthus rhizosphere microbial communities from Kellogg Biological Station, Michigan, USA - KBS M4-3 metaG | ecosystem: Host-associated > Plants > Roots > Rhizosphere > Soil ...
AGCGGGATGGCGGCAATCGGGTGGGCGATGGTGACCGGCACGTCAGGCGCCCTCCTGTGGAGGCTGATCCGCGGCCGGCCCGGCATCGGCGCCCGTCCGCAGCAGCCACCAGCATCGCACCGCGAGCAGCACGCGCGCGAGTGGCCGTTTGGGGTTGAGGGCCCCGGGTGCGACGTGAGTCGCGTAGTACACGTAGGCGCTCTCGTGGAACGCGCGCAGCGACGACACTCGCGCGGTGCGGCTCGAGTGACCCACGCGGTGCACCGCCACCGCCGACGGCACGTAGCGGACGTGGGCGCCGGCTGCCCGCAGCCGGCGGCAGAGGTCCGCGTCCTCCCAGTACAGGAAGTAGCGTTCGTCGAACCCGCCGATCGCGGCCAGCGCTTCTCGACGCGCCAGGACGCACGCGCCCGACAGCCAGTCGACGACGACGGACGGCGACCCCTCGCGGGTGGCCTCGTCCAGGACGTTGCGCTTCGACACCGGCAGCCCGGGCAGCAGCCGGCGCAGCGCGGCGCTGCGTCCGAAGAGCCCGGTCAGCATGTCGGGATCGCCACGGGCGCTGCCCTGCACCGACCCGTCCGGGTTCAGGATGCGCGGACCGGCGAGCGCGCACCACGGGTGCTGCCGCAGTTCGGCCTCGAGCGCGGCCACGGCGCCAGGCCGCAACCGGCAGTCCGGGTTCATGACGAGCACGAACGGCGCGCGGGCACGCGCCAGCGCCTGGTTCACCGCCCGTCCGAACCCGACGTTGTGGCGGTTGGCGATGAGCGTCACCGCGGGGAACTCGCCGGCAATCGCGCTGCTGCCGTCCACCGAGGCATTGTCCACGACGAAGCCGTCCCACGCCCGCCCCGTCATCTCGGCCGCAATCGAGGCCAGCGCGGTTCGCAGCTCATCCCCCGCGTTGTAATTCACGAGGATCGCCGTCAGGTCGGGCACTGAGGAGCTCACCGGCGGCCTCCGGCCAGCCCGACGTCGAATCGTTTCTCGCTGAGCTTCGTCGCCAGCCACCGTCGCTCGAGCAGCGGCCAGATGGCGCCGGCGCCGACTCGCCGTGTCCGCTGCACCACCGCGCGCTGTCGCCGCACCCGCGGCAGGTCCGCGACGGCGGCGATCTTGGCGCGCAGAAATGTGCCGAGCAGGCCCAGGCGGGCGAAGTAGCCGGCGGCGGCAGCGGTGTAGAGCAGATGGCCTGGCATGGATCGCAGCAGGATACTGAGCGGCGAGTTCTTGAGGTACATCCACTCGAGGTTGCGCTGGCCGTGGTACACGGCGAAGGCCGTCGTCCGGCCGAGCGTCGCGCTGCCATGGTGACGGACGATGGCGTCGGCCGCATAGCGGCAGCGGTAGCCGAGAAGGCGCGCGCGGTAGGACAGGTCCACGTCCTCGTGCGACACGAAGAACGCCTCGTCGAAGCCGCCGAGCTCGTCGAAGACGGCCTTCGTCACCAGACAAGCCGCCCCGCACACGCCGAACACCTCGCCCGACTGCGCCGCCTCGGGCGCGCGCGTGCCGTGAAAGCGCTTGAACGCCGCGCCCCAGCGGAGCACCCCGTCGCCGGCGCTGTCGATCACCGCCGGATCGTGCATGTAGACGACGCGCGACGTCGCGAGGGCAGCGCGGACCGGATCGTCCACGGCGGCGCGCAACGCGGCGAGCCAGCCCGGCTCGACCACCGTGTCGTTGTTGAGAAAGACGAGGTGGCGACCGCGCGCCTCGCGCGCGCCGGCGTTGTTGCCGCCGGCGAACCCGCGATTGCCGTCGAGGGCGACGACCCGCACGGCGGGAAACCGCTCGCGCACGAATGCCGGCGAGCCGTCGCTCGAGCCGTTGTCCACGAGCAGGGTCTCGAACTCCACGCCGCGCTGGGCGGCCAGCGCCTCGAGGCACGCCTGCAGGTACTGGCGTCCGTTCCAGTTGACGACGATGACACTGGAGTCGACGGTGTCCCGCGTCATCGCCGCGCCGCCTGCTCGTACACCTCGTAGGTCGCCTGGGCGGTCCGCGTCCAGGTGAAGCCGGCCGCGCGAGCCGCGCCGGCGGCCGCCAGCGACGCGCGGCGCGCGGGATCGGCCACGACCGCCTGCAGCGCGTCGGCCCACGCCCGGGAGTCGGTCGGCTCGACCAGCACGCCGGCGTCGCCGAGCACCTCGGGAATCGACGACGCGCGCGAGGCCACCACCGCCGTGCCCCGCGCCATCGCTTCGAGCACCGGCAGGCCGAACCCTTCGTAGAGCGACGGATAGACCAGCGCCGTGGCATCGCGGTAGAGCGCGTCGAGCCGCGCGTCGCTCACCACGCCCAGCACCGTCAGCGCCTCGGCGAGACCCGCAGCCGCCGCCTGCGCCTGCAGCGCGTCCACGAGACCACGGTCGATCCCCGCCAGCACCAGAGTCAAGGCGCCCGCCGCCCCGCCGCGGCGGCGCAGCGCGAGCACCGCGTCGAGGACCACGGCGAGGTTCCGCCGCTGGTGGAGGTCGCCGACGTGCAGCACGAACGGCGGCGCCACGCCGGACGCGGCGGCAGCGGCGGCGAAGCTCGGCACCACGCCGAGCGGCACGACCGCGATGCGATCGAGCGGAATCGCGTAGGCCGCATGAATCTCCGAGGCGGAGAACATCGAATCGGTCACCACCCGCGTCGCCGACCGCGCGCTGGCGCGATAGAACGCCCGCCGCAGGCGGTCGCGCCGGTAGGGATACCACTCGGGATGGCGCTCGTAGCTCACGTCGTGAATCGTCACCACGACCGGCGTGCGGATGCCAACCGGGGCCGTATAGGCGGGCGCGTGCAGCAGATCGACGCCAGCACGCCGGGCCGCCAGGGGCAGGCCCACGAGCGTCCACCCGAGATTCGTGGGCGGATGCCACGACTCCGGTTCATGCGCGACCCCGGGCGGAACGTCGGCGGCCGACCCGCCGAGCACGACCAACTCGAGTGGCACCGGCAAGGCGACAAGCGCCGGCACGAGGCCGTTGACGTAGCGCCGCACGCCCGCGGCTGGTGATGCAAACGCGCGCCCGTCGAGTCCTACGCGGAGGGTCCCCGAACCCACTAGCGACATCTTCGATGGCCACGGCCGACCGGGAGGGAGCAGGTTTTCAGCGTGGCCATAGACGATGTCCGCCCCGCGGAACTGGGCCAGTCGACACTGCGGTAGCGAAGCGTTGCCACCCTACGCATGTGGCGCAGCTCCGCCCCGCGAAGCGGGGCCTGGAGACACTGCCGTAGCGAAGCGAAGCCGCCCTACGCATGTGGCGCAGCTTCGCTACAGGATCTCCATGTGGAAGCGGCGGACCGGGCGCTCCTGTTCGCCGCAGACGGCGCGGATGCGCGCCTCGACGCTGCCGTTGATGGCCGGGCTGCTCAGCACCACTTCGTCCACGGAATAGTGCCGCAGTACGAGTTCCAGATCGTCGATCGCGCCGCGCACCGGGACACCGGCGATCCAGTGGTGCGCCTTGGCAGGATCATCGTCGAGGAAGCCCACCGGGTTCATGTGCCAGTGCTGGTTGGCGCGCATCTCACGCACCAGGAGGCGCCCGAACGATCCGGCCCCGTACACCAGCACGCGCCGATTGCGCTTGCTGCGCGTCGAGGCGACGAGGCCCATGGCGCGAAACGAGCCGCGCGTGATGATGATGGCCAGCGTCAACAGGATGGGATCGAGCACGAGGACGCCGCGCTGGAATCCGGCGAACCGGTAGGTCAGCGAAGCCACCGCGAGCACGAGCAGCGAGCCGAGCCCGACGCCGCGGACGACCGCGGCCAGGTCGCGCAGGCCGAACGTCTCCCACGATCGCTGATAAAGCCCGGAGGCGTAGAGCGCCGGCAGGCGGCAGCCGAGCACCACGGGCAGCGACGAGGTGAAGAACGGCAGGAAGGTGTCGAGCTCGGGGCCGTCGAAGCGCAGCCGGTAGGCGCCGTAGTAACAGACGGTGATAAGCACGAGATCGAGCAGCACCTGCCCGGCGTGCCACTTGAACGCGAGGTCTTTGAGAAACGGCGCGAACGAGGACTTCTGGAGGGCGACGAAGTCCTCGGCGTTGTAGGCGGGCACGCGCGCCAGGTAGATGCCGACCAGGCCGAGGAGCACCGCGAACACGGCCACGAGCCCCATCGGCTCCACGCCGCGCGGGGTGCCGATCAGCCAGGCGGCAAACCCGCCGACGACGCCCAGGAGATACAGGATGCGAACGGCGCTGCGTTCCGAGAAGCCGAGCGACGCGAGGCGGTGCGACACGTGGTCGGTGCCGCCTTTCGACGCCTTCCGCCCGGCCAGCCGCCGTAGGACCAGCACGAAGCTGGTGTCGAAGAGCGGCACGATGAGGATCAGCACCACCAGCACGGCCGGACTGACGAACGCGATCTGCGTCCGCAGCACCGGCACGAGCGACGCGGCGCCGAGCACCGCACCGATGAACAGGCTCCCCGAGTCGCCCATGAAGAGGCGGGCCGGCGGGCGGTTCCAGAACAGGAACCCGGCGAGCGCGCCGGCCAGCACCACCAGGAGCAGCACGAGCCCCGGCCCGAGCGGCGCCACCAGCAGCGCGGCCAGGAACAGTGCCGCGATCAGCGCCACGCCGGCGGCGAGACCGTCCATGTTGTCGAGGAGGTTCACCGCGTGGCACAGGCCCGCGAACCACACCGTGGCGATGAGGGTGTCGGTGAAGGGGATCGATCCGGCGGGGGCGGTGCTTGCGAGCAGGAAGACGAGGAAGGCGCCGATGGCGAGCGACGCCACCAGCTTGGCGAGCGGCGACAGCTGCAGCCGGTCGTCGAAGATGCCGACGCAGCACATCGCGAGCGACACCAGGAGCACCGGCGCCCACGGCTCGGCGAAATCCACCGCGCCCAGCCGGACGAGACCGATCAAGAAGGCGATCAGGGTGGCGCCGGCGATGGCAACGCCGCCCATGGTCGGCGTCGGGTGGCTGTGCCAGCGGTCCGGGCGCGGCGGCACCACGGCCCCGATCGACGCCGACAGCCAGCGCATCACCGCCCCCAGCAGGACCGAGGCGACGGCCGCCATGAGGAAGCCGCCGACCAGCGGATCGAACTGGAAGACGGCGTCCATCAGCTCGCGACGAGATCGGTCAACGGCGCGTCCCGGTCGGTCATGACGAACGGCCGCGCGCCGAGCACGCCCTCGCAGAGCGTGTCGAGGCCGGCCGACGCCCCGGGGAGCAGCTGCTGCAGGCGCTCCAGCTTCAGCCGGTAAATCGGGTAGCCGGCCTTGGGTTCGATGAACGGCAGGGGGATCATCCGGTTGAAGAAGAAATGATAGGCGTAGCGCCGCGCCCGGGCCAGCAGTTCCGGGGCAAGGCCCTGGGCGAACGGCAGCTGGTCGAGGATCCGGATGTACTCCTCAGGTGAGCTGGCGTCGTGGGTCAGCCCCTTGTTGCGGATCCAGGCCTCGCCGGCCACGATGACCGGCTGGCCGACGCTCGTGAGCTCCACGCCCATCTTGGTGCCGTAGATGATGGCGGCGTTGCACAGCGACATGAGCCCGTAAGTGCTCATGCGGCTTTCCGGGGGTACCACCCGGATGTTGGGCGCCAGCCGGGGCACCCGGCGCGCCAGCTCACCGAGGATCGGCTGCCGCGACGGGGGGAACCCGCTGATCTCGGCCGGGTGCACCCGGATGAGGAGCTGCAGATCGGGGCGGGTGGCGAAGTACTCGCACGTCCGCACCAGCCATTCCAGCATGTTCGGAAACGCGTTGGCGGGATAGTGGAGCTGCGCGTCCCACGACACGTTGGTGAGCAGGCCGATCACCGGCTTCGACGGGTCGAGGCCGATGCGCGCGGCGAGCTCCTTGGGGTCGTCCTTGCGCGCGCGGTTGAACACGATCCAGTCGAACAGCCCCTCGCGCCGGCTCGACAGGTACTGCATCAGCTCGCGCTCCTGCTGCTCCGACAGCACCAGGTCCTCCCAGTGCGTGCGCGGCTCCGTCATGAGCGTGTGGTGGTAGGTGTCGTCGTGGCTGAAGATGAAGCGCCGCTTCCGGTAGGCCACGTTCCACGTGGCCACGCGCACGCCCTCGCGGCGCGCCACCTCGCCGACGAGCCCCCACGGCACGTAGATGCCGTGGGTGAAGACGGCGGAGACGAAGCCGACGCCGCGCAGCAGGCGCGCGGTGGCCGTCGCGGTGAGGAGCGCCGACTCGAGGTAGCGGCGCAGCACCGCCTCGCCGTGCGGCTCGGCGTCCAGCGATCCGGTGGCGAAGAAGCGCAGCGCGCCGGCGTAGGCGTGCTCGCCGATCGCAACCCCGTCGCGCATGTAACCGGCAATCGCCTCGCGCGGCATCGTCGCCGCCAGCTCCCGCGCCGCGTACCTGTCGTCCGGGTAGAGCCAGTCGCTGTAGCGGTGGATCGTCAGACCGAGCGAGCGGTAGACACGCTCGGCCGGCCACAGACAGTCCGTGCAGAGATCGGCTTGCGGCCCGCGGCGCACGAAGGTGGCCACGTTCGGGTACAGCGACGCTTCGCACTCGGCGCACGCCGGCAGCGCCGAGTCGCACAGCAGCGCGTGCACGTCGGCGCCGCGGAACGTGAGCGCCGCCGCGAGCGCGCTCTCGAGCGTCACCGCGTGGGCGTAGGAGCCGATGGACGAGGCCATCAGCACCCGCTGGCCGCCGGTGGCGGACCGCCGCGCAGCCTCCCACAGCGCCGGTTCGGCCTTGAGAATCGCTTCCCAGTCCGGATACGCGTCGTACCGGGCGTGATACCAGCGCCGGAGCAGCCGCGACGCCCGCCACAGCGCGGGGACGCGGCGGATGCCGCGCTTCATGCCGGCGCGCGCTCGGGCAGCAGATCGCGGCGCTCCACGTCGATGAGCCACATGAAGGCGTCGGGCGCCGGCAGCTCGTCGAAGAGGCGCCACGGCCGGTGGGCCCGCAGCTCGTCAACCGAGTAGCCGCCGGTGGCCACGGCAATCGTGCGCACGCCGATCGCGTTGGCGCACTCGATGTCGTGCGGCGTGTCGCCGATGACGAATACATCGTGTTCCGATACCGGGCCGGCCTCGCGGGCCAGCGCCAGCGCGCGTTCGGCAATCGTGGCGCGCTCGCGCGTGTCCTCGGCAAACGCACCGGTGGGAAAGAAGTCGATGAGCCCGTAGTGCGTGAGCTTGGCCGTGGCGCCGCCGCGGGTATTGCCGGTGAGCAGATACGACGTGACGTCGGGCCGCGTCCGCAGGTGCTGAAGCACCTCGCGCACGTTCGGCAGCACGTGACCGGTACGGCGCGGCAGGCTCGTGGGCAGCAGTTCCTCGTAGCGCCGCACCAGCTCGTGGGTCAGCGCCTCGGTCCGCTCCAGCCCGAGCATCTCGAAGGTGCGCGCCGCGATCTGATAGTCGGTCATGCCCGGGATCCGCATCGACTGCAGTTGAAATTCCCGGCCGGTGATGTCTTTCACGGCGTCGTCCCACGCGAACATGCCGCCCTTGGCGGTGGTGAGCAGGGTGCCGTCGATGTCCCAGAACAGAACGGTCATGCGATGTATCAAACCCCTTAACGGAGGGCGGGGCTTCAGCCCCGCCCTCATCGGCGGCCCTGAAGGGCCGCCCTACCTGGAGCGGGCGCCGGTCCCAACCGGCTCGAGCGCGGCGCGGAAGCGCTGCGCCAGGCTCGCCGCGTCGAGGCCGTGGTGCTGCAGCACCTCGTCGTTGGTGCCGCACTCGGGCAGCGACGTCACGCCCACAGTCAGCACCGAAGGCGCGGGCGTGAGGGCGAGGCGCGCAATCGCGGCGGCGAGCATCTGGCCCTGGCCGCCGTGTACATAGTGGTTGTCGAGGGTGATGACGGCGCGCCGCTCGCCGATGGTCTGGCGCAGCCAGGCGTCGTCGACGCGGTTGAGCCATGGCATCACCACCACGGCCAGACGCGCCCCCGTGGAGGCCTCGACCTCCTCCGCCGCGTGCCACGCGTTCGACACCATCCACGGCCCGTAGGCGAACACGACGCCGTCGGCGCCCTCGCGAGCCGTCCAGCCCCGCCCCACTTCCACGCGGTGGGCATGAGGATAGGTGAACGGCAGCGGCCATTTCACCGACACGAGACGCAGGTAGCCGCTGCCGGCACCGTCCACGAGCGCCTCGAGGAGCGGCGCCACTTCGGCCTCGGCGGTGGGCTCCGCCATCACGAGCCCCGGCACCGCGGCGAGCGCCGAGATGTCGCGCACCGACTGGTGCGAGTGGCCGGGGCCGCCCGGCAGCAGGCCGGCGAGCGAGGCCACGTAGATCACCTTCGAGCTCTCGCTCCCCTGGTTGTAGATCTGCTCGTTGGGCCGCGCCGCCAGGAAACAGGCGAACGAGTGCACCAGCGGCAGCGCCCCGCGGCGGGCCATGCCGCCCGCCATCGATACCATGTCCTGCTCGGCGATGCCGCATTCGACGAAGCGCTCCGGAAAGCGCTTCGCGAACGAGATCAGCCCGCAGTCCTTGATCAGATCGGCGTCGAGGGCCAGCACGTCGGGCCGCCGTTCGCCGAGGGCCACCAGCGCCTTCTCGTAGGCCCCCACCAGGTTGTCGGTCTGGCGCGGCTCGCGGCGCGGATTGCGGATGCGCGGCTCGGTGGCGACCGTGCCGAGGCCGAGCTCGGCGAACCGGGCGTTGGCCGTGGCCAGCAGTTCGCCGAGGGCGGCATCGTACTGGCGCTCGCCGGGAGCGCCCGAGTGATAGAGATAGAGCTCGGAGGCCTTCATCGCCGCGGGCCCTTCCATGAAGCTGACGCCGCGGCCCTTGATCGTGTCGGCGATCAGCACCTTGGGGCGGTCGGGCACGCCGTCGAACTCGCGGAACACCCGCTCGAGCGCCTCCACGTCGTGCCCGTCGCAGCGCGCGACGTGCCAGCCGAAGGCGCGGAGCTTTTCGCCCAGATCGCCGAGCGGGCTGACCTCGTGGACCCAGGTGTCGGACTGGATCTTGTTGTGGTCGACGATCACCGTGATCTCGCCGAGGCCGCGGGTCACCGCCGAGCCGAGCGACTCCCAGAACTGCCCTTCCTGCAGCTCGCCGTCGCCGGTCAGGACGAAGATGCGGCGGGGCCGGCCGGTCAACCGGTTGGCGATCGCCATGCCCTTTGCCTTGGAGATGCCCATGCCGAGCGAGCCGGTGTTGGCCTGGACGTAGGGCGTTTCCACGTGTGGATGGCCCGGCAGGCCGTGCAGCCGCCGCAGCTGGTAGACCGAGTCGGCGGGCAGCAGGCCGAGGCCGATGAGGACCGCGTAGAGCGCCGGTGCGTCGTGGCCCTTGGACGAGAAGAAGACGTCGCACGCCTGGTCGCCCTGGTCGAGGTCGCGCATCTCGTGCAGGAACAGCCAGCTCATGATCTCGAGCGAGCTGAAGCTGGTGCCGACGTGGCCGGACCAGGCGCCGGCAATCATCCCCAGGGTGTTGAGGCGCGCCAGCGCCGCGAAGGCGCGCACCCGCGCGCCGCGGGAGGCCGGCGCGGCCAGCAGGCGGCGGAACTCGGTGATCGGCACGAACCTGAGTTCGAGCGATTCGCCTTGGTCGGTCTGTAAATCTCCCATTCGTCTCTCGTTGGCCCTCGTACGCAGGGGCCGCCCGTCAGGCGGCCGAGGGCCGGCTGAAGCCGGCCTCTACGTACGAATAGAGCCGGCTCCAGCGGTTAAGTACGACGGTTGCGGCACTCTCGGCAGAGCCGCGGCGCCATCGGCGATCAGGCGCTCGGCCACCGTCCAGTCGTACGGGTCGTTGACGTCGAACCCCTCGTGGTCCTCGGTCACGAACGGCACGACGACGTCGCCGGCAATGGTCCGGCGCTCGAACACCACGCGCGTCCAGGCGATTTCGAGCGAGGCGTTCTGCACGTAGACCGGCGGCAGCGCCTGGTAGGGCGTGCTGTGCCACGGCTGCTCTGCCGGGCCGAACGGCAGCAGCGGCAGCATGCGGTCGCCGCGGATCACCCACATCTTGCCCGGATGCTCCGTGCACTTCTCCACCGCGCGCAGCGAGTCGGCGCCCGCCTGCGACGCGAAGCGCGCGAACGCCCGGCCAATCGCTGCGGCGCTGCGGAAGGGGCTCGTGGGCCGCAGGATGCTGAACGCGTCCCAAGTGCGCCCGGCCGTGCGGAGCGTTGTGAGCGCATGCTCCAGCCACTCGATGTCGGGCGAGATGTCGCCGGCAAAGGCCGCGGGCCGTAGAAAGGGCACCTCGGCCCCATAGTGGCGGGCGATGGCGGCAATCTCTTCGGAGTCGGTCGAGACGATGACCGCAGAGAACACGCCGCTCTCGAGCGCCGGCGCGATCGTGTAGGCGATCATCGGGTGGCCGGCCAGCGTGCGGATGTTCTTGCCGGGAACGCGCTTGGAGCCGAGCCGCGCCGGGATGAACGCGACGGCCGAGGTGGACATCTGGGGGATCGTATCAGAGGCGCAGGGCTCAGGGCTCAGGGCTCAGGCAAAAGCACTTGTCCACGCCATGAGCCGTGAGCCTTGAGCCCTGCATCAACCACAACCCTCAGATTTGCTGAGGGTTGTGGTTGATGTAGACCGTCTTCAAGTCTGAATACACGTCCAGCGCCTGCGTGCCCGCTTCGCGCCAGCCGTTGCCGGACTGGCGGAGGCCGCCGAACGGCAGGTGCGGCTCGCTGCCGTAGGTGCCACCGTTGACGACGGCCACACCAGCCTGGATCCGGTTGAGGAAGGTCATCGCCCGGTGGAGGCTCTGCGTGTGCACCGACGCGGTGAGCCCGAAGGGCGAATCGTTGGCGATCGTCACGGCTTCGTCGAAGCTGCGCACGCGGTAGAGGCAGGTGATGGGACCGAAGAGCTCGCTGCGCGAGATCTCGTCGCCGTGCACGGCGCCCTCGATGATGGTGGGACCCACGAAGAAGCCGCCGTCGTAGCCGGGCCCGGTCAGCCGCGTGCCGCCGGTCAGGACGGTTGCGCCCGCGGCTTGGGCGCGCTCGACCGCGGCCAGCATGTTGGTCATCTGCTCCTGGTTGATGACCGGACCGAAGTCGTCGGTGTCGGCAGTACCCACCTTCATCCTGCCGGCGGCCTCGACCAGCATCGTCTTGAACGTGTCGTACACGCCGTCGAACACCAGGATGCGGCTGCCCGCGGCGCAGCGCTGGCCGGCGTTGCTGAAGGCGGAGCCCAGCGTCCACGTCACCGCGTTCTGCAGGTCGGCGTCGTCGCAGACGATGAGCGGATTCTTGCCGCCGAGCTCGAGGCAGGTCTTGGCGAGCCGCTTCCCCGCCGCCTGCGCGATCCACCGCCCGACCTCGCACGACCCGGTGAAGCTGACGACGGCCACGTCGGCGTGCTCCACGAGCGGCGCGCCGGCCTGCTCGCCGAACCCGTGAATCGTGGAATACACGCCCGCCGGCACCCCCGCCTCGCGCGCCAGCACGCCGAAGGCCCAGGCCGAGAGCGGCGTGTCCTCGGCGGCCTTGAGCACCGCGGCGTTGCCGCACAGCAGCGCCGGAAACGCCTTCCACGCCACGTTGGCGATCGGGGTGTTGGCGGCGATGATGAGACCGGCGACGCCGAGCGGCTGCCGCACCACCAGCGCGGTCTTGTTCGGCACGGCGCTCGTCGTCGTCTGACCGTAGAACCGGCGCCCCTCGCCGGCGACGAAGAAGCCCATCTCGATCGCGGCGTCGGTCTCGCCCAGCGCGTCCTTTTTCGACTTGCCGGTTTCGCGCGCCACCAGCTCGGCGATCGCCGTCCGGTGGGTGCGCATGAGGAGGGCGATCTCGCGCAGGATGTCGCCGCGCTTCACCACCGTGAGTTCGGCCCAGGCCGGCTGCGCCTGCTTCGCCGCGGCCACCGCCTTCTCCACGTCGTCGGCGCTCGACTGCGCCACCCGGCAGATCAGGCTGCCGGTCGCCGGGTCGATCTTGCCGAACGTCCGGCCGTCGAGGGCGGGCCGGTCCGCGCCGCCGATCTGGTTGGGAATGGTGTCGGGCAGGCCCAGATTCACCATGCCGTGAAGCCTCCCTCGACGCGCAGCTCGTGCCCGGTCACGTACGACGAGGC
>Ga0070675_100003432_pt1 | contig 12009 bp, 8 predicted proteins | sample KBSM43metaG_FD_65343 | JGI IMG/M metagenome (GOLD analysis project Ga0070675, IMG submission 65343) | Miscanthus rhizosphere microbial communities from Kellogg Biological Station, Michigan, USA - KBS M4-3 metaG | ecosystem: Host-associated > Plants > Roots > Rhizosphere > Soil ...
TGGTGAAGAAGCTGTACCAGTAGGTGCGGGTGTCGTCGACCGGCACGTGCATCTGCGTGATCGTGATCGCCTCGGAGAGCGGGATCACGAAAGTCGCGGGAAAGGCGGCGTGGGTGACCCGCACGTGGGTCAGCTCGTCGGTCATCGGCCGCAGCGTCGTCAGGCGCAGCAGCCCCTCGGCGACGCTCTCGAAGCGGATCTCGGGCTGGCAGAACTCGCGCATCACCCGCGTCATCGGCCAGCGCTCTCCGCCCACCTCGCCGGCGCTGGCGGCGCGAAACTGCCGGCCGTAGGCGGCTGCAAGCGAGGACTCGTCCTCGAGGTAGCGGTGCAGGAACGAGGGATGCGCCGGATCGATGCCGACCTCGAAAGCCTGCAGCCAGTTGCAGTGCCACAGGCCCTTGAACGCGAAGCTGTGGCTCGCCGGCGCGACGAAGGCGTCGAACGCGGGCAGCTCCGGCGGCACCGAGCCCTCCGGGCCCAGCCAGGCGAAGACGACGCCCGAGCGGACCCGGGTCGGATAGCTGCGCTGGCGGATGCGGGTGCACAGGGTCGAGCCGGGCGGCTCGGCCGGCGTCTCGAGGCAGCTGCCGTCGACCGCGAACTTCCAGCCGTGGAACGGACAGCGCAGGCCCTCGGCTTCGAGGCGGCCGAAGCTCAGGTCGGCGCCGCGGTGCGGGCAGGCCCGGTCGATCAGGCCCCAGCGCTCCTGGCCGTCGCGAAACAGCACCAGGTCCTGGCCGAGCAGGCGCACCGCCTTCACCGGGCGCGCGGCCATGCGCGGGTCGAGGCGCGGTTCGAATTCGTCGACCAGCGCCGCCGGCTGCCAGTAGCTGCGCATCAGGTCGCCGCAGGGCGTGCCCGGGCCGATGCGCGTGATCAGTTCGTTCTGCTCGGCGTGCATGGAGACATTCGGGAAGCGGGGCGATCAGTCTAGCCTCAGGCCAACCACTCCCGCAGCCGGGCGTAGACCTCGGGCCGGCTCAAGAGGTCGAGGTGGCCCATCTCGTAGCCGATCCACTGCCGGTCCTTGGCGAAGTGCAGCGCCCGCGCCGGATCGCGATTCCGGCCGAGCGCGCTGGCGAGCGGCACCAGGCCGTCGCCGAGCCGTCGTGCGGCGTTGCCTTCGGCCGCCAGGCTTGCCGCGATGGCATAACAGCGCACCCCGTCGGGCAGGCGAAGGTGCTGGCGATCGCCGCCGCGGCGCGCGAAGCGGTCGCGGCCGACCCAGTCTTCATCGACCAGGTTGCCGTGACGAAGGTCGGTGATGCCGGCGCTGCGCACCTTGCCCAGCCGGGCGAACGGCGCCGCGTAGGGCGTCGCCTCCAGCACCACGTCAGCCCAGTGGCCGGTGCGTTCCAGCGGCGAGCCGTGATGCGGCGTGCCGAGGAACACCAGATCGTCGAGCCGGTCCGGCCAGCGATGGCCTTCCAGCCGGGCGCAATGCAAGGCGCTGCGGGCCACGAGGCCGCCCATGCTGTGCCCGAGGATTACGAGCCGCTCGAGCGACTGCGGCCATTGCCCGATCAATTGCTCGAGCTCGCGGGCGAAGGCGCGGCCGTTGAGCGAAATGTGCCGGCCGCTGTTGTAGTGCAAGTAGACCGGCGTGTAGCCGAGGTCGCGGCCGAGCGCGGCGCCGTGGTCGTGGCCCTGTCGCCGCCATTGCAGATCGCCCATGCACAGGCCATGCGCAAGAACCAGCAGGCGCCCGCCGGCGTCCGGCAGGCGCCGCGCCAGTGCCGCGCTCTCGAGCCGCAGCGGGTGGCCTTCGCTGCGCAGCGCCAGGGGCGTCGCCAGCGGGTTGTCGGTGGCGGCGAGGTAGTCGCCGAGCACGCCGTTCAGCGCGGCGACGAGCGCCTCGCGCTTCGCGTTCGGGCGGGTCGGCGGGTCGCGCTCCGGGCTCAGCGCCGGACCCAGCAGGCCGAGCAGCGCGTCGATGCTGCCGCCGACCAGCCGCGCGACGCCACGGACGTTCTTGTAGACGAGACCGGTGATGCCGCGCGTCCGCCCTGCCGCTGCCACCAACTCGAGGCCGGGTGGGCGAGCGATGCGCTCGTGCATCGCTTCGACCAGGTCGGCCAGGCCGGTCGTGGCATCGGTGGCGAGGCGTGCCGCGCCGCGAAGATCGGATCCCCGAGACGCGGGCGCGGAGCTCATGCGGATTCCGGCAGCGCGACGGCGGTGCCGGTCTCCGTACAGCCCTCCTAGAGCCCGGCCTGGGTCACGAACTTCGGGTTCAGGTAGGGCTCGATCGCCTCGGAGCCGCCCTCGGAGCCGTAGCCCGAATCCTTGACGCCGCCGAACGGCACCTCGGGGATGCCGAGGCCGACGTGGTTGATCGACATCATCCCGGTCTCGACCTCCGCGGCGATCGCGTTCGCCGTCTTCGCCGACTTCGTCCAGGCGTAGGCCGCCAGGCCGAAGGGCAGGCGATTGGCCTCGGTCACCGCATCGTCGAACGACTTGAACGGATTGATGATCGCCATCGGCCCGAACGGCTCCTCGTTCATCGCCCGGGCATCGTTGGGCAGCTCGGTGACGACCGTCGGCTCGTAGAAGTTGCCCTTGTCGCCGATGCGGTGGCCGCCGGCCCTGACCTTGGCGCCGTGCTTGGTGGCGTCCTCGAGGTTGACGTCCATCGCGTGGCTGCGCCGCGGGTTGGCGAGCGCCCCCATGGTGACGCCGCTCTCCAGGCCGTCGCCGACCTTGAGACGCTGGGTGTTGGCGACGAAGGCATCGACGAAGGCGTCGTACACGCCCTCCTGCACCAGGAAGCGGGTCGGCGAGATGCACACCTGGCCGGCGTTCCTGAACTTGCTCGCCGCCATCACCTTGGCGGCGACCGCCACGTCGGCATCGTCGAACACGATCACCGGCGCGTGGCCGCCGAGCTCCATGGTGGCGCGCTTCATATGCTGGCCGGCGAGGGCCGCGAGCTGCTTGCCGACGACGGTCGAGCCGGTGAACGAGATCTTGCGGATCACCGGGTGCGGGATCAGGTAGCTCGAGATCTGCGCCGGGTCGCCGTAGACCAGGCCGACCGCGCCCGGCGGCACGCCGGCGTCGACGAAGGCGCGAATCAGCTCGGCCGGCGAGGCCGGCGTCTCCTCGGGCGCCTTGACGATGATCGAGCAGCCGGCGGCGAGCGCGGCCGAGAGCTTGCGCACGATCTGGTTGATCGGGAAGTTCCAGGGCGTGAACGCGGCCACCGGTCCGACCGGCTCCTTCACCACCAGCTGGTACACGCCCGGAGCCCGTGCCGGGATCACCCGGCCGTAGGCGCGCCGCCCTTCCTCGGCGAACCAGTCGATGGTGTCGGCGCCGTTGTTGATCTCGGCCTTGGCCTCGGCCAGGGTCTTGCCCTGCTCCATCGTCATCAGGGTGGCGACGAGCTCGATCCGCTCGCGCAGCAGGTTGGCCGCCTTCCTCATGATCTTCGAGCGCTCGTAGGCGCTGACCCGCTTCCAGGTGGCGAAGCCCTTGGCGGCGGCCTCGAGCGCCTCGTCGAGGTCGGCCTTCTCGGCATAGGCGAGCGTGCCGATGGTGCCGCCGCTGGCCGGGTTGACGATCGGCAGCGTGCGACCGGCGCGGGCGGCACGCCACTCGCCGTTGATGAGCAGCAGGGGATTCGGGTAGACGCGTGTATCCATGATGATGTTCCGGCGGGCGTTCGAGCCCGGTACGAGGTGCGCGGGACCGTCACGATACGTGAAACGCTCGGCCGCGGTCGACACACCCCCGGCGCAGGCGAGAATCGGCGCGACGCATCGGCACTGAAAGGGAGACGGACATGGCCACGATCGGATTCATCGGCGCCTCGGGCCTCATGGGCCACGGCATGGCGAAGAACCTTCTCGCCAAGGGCCACGAGCTCGCCCTCACGGTGCACCGGAACCGGGAGCGGCTCGCCGATCTGCTCGCAGCCGGCGCCAGCGAAGCGGCGTCGCCGGCGGTGCTCGCCGCATCGTCGGAGATCGTCTTCCTCTGCGTCACCGGCTCGCCGCAGGTCGAGGCCGCGGTCGAGGGGCCCGAGGGCCTGCTCGCGAGCGCGAAGCGCCGCCCCGGGCTCGTCGTCGTCGACTGCTCGACCAGCGAGCCCGATTCGACGGCGCGGCTGAGAAGCGTCTGCGCAACGGCCGGCGTGACCTTCGTCGACGCGCCGCTGGCACGCACGCCGGTCGAGGCCGAGCTCGGCAAGCTCAACGTCATGGTCGGCGCCGAGCCGGCGGTCTTCACCCGGCTCGAGCCGGTGCTGCGCGCTTTCGCCGAGAACGTGTTCCACGTCGGCGGCCCGGGCGCCGGGCACACCATCAAGCTGCTCAACAACTTCATCGCCCAGGCGATCTGCACCGCGACCGCGGAAGCCTTCGCGGTCGGCGCGCGCGCCGGCGTCGATCTCAAGCAGCTGGTCTCGCTGGTCTCGGTCGGCGCGGTGAACTCGGGCCTGTTCCAGATGATGTCGAAGACGCTCGACGGCGAGATGGGCGCGCTGCGCTTCGAGCTCGACAACGCCCGCAAGGATGTCCGCTACTACACCCACCTCGCGGAAAGCCTGGCCATACCGACGGTGATGGGCGAGGCGGTGCACCAGTCGCTGGCCCTGGCGAGCGCGCTCGGCCACGGCAAGAAGTTCGTGCCGTCGCTGGTCGAGGCGCAGGAGCAGCTCACCGGCGCCACGATCGTGCCGCGACGGTCCTGAGCCGAGCCGGACCGGACCGCAGACCTCAGCGCGCGCCGAGGCGCATCGCCGCGCCGTCGGCGCCGGTGCGGATCAGGAGCCGGCGGGCGCTGCCTTGCGGCGGATCGAGCGGCTCGGCGGCTTGCGTTGCCGTGATGCGGTCGAGGGTCAACGCGAACGGCTCCGTCGGCGAACGCTCGATCAGCTTGCGCAAGGCAGCGCGGTTGGCCTCGAACTCGCCCTTGCCGACGTAGGGATCGCCCCGCGCCGCCTTCTCGCAATCGATCAGTCGGGCGAAGAGCTCCCGGTCCTGCGCGATGCCGCCCTGCAAGGTCGCCGCGGCCGCGCCAAGGGGATCGGCCGGCGTGGTCGAGACGCTGTCGCCGACGGCGATGCGCAGAGTGTTCGCCGCCGCCAGGGTGCGCGCCGAGATTTCCTGGATCCGCTTCTGCTCGTGCAGCGCCCGCATCAGCGCCAGCGCCTTCTCGACCTGGACCTCGCCGAAGCGCGGCGCCCTGGACAGCGTCTCCAGCGGTTGGCGCGCCGCGTCGGTGCGCTCGACCGCATCGCGCCAGATGTTGAGCGCGCGCCCCGCCGCTTCTTCGATGCGCTCGCGAAACGCCGCCTTGCCGAGCGCCGAGGCGTAGTTCTCGCGCGCCTCGCGGGCAAAGCGCGACAGGTCCTGCACCAGCGCCTTGAGCCGGCCGTCGGCCAGGCCGTCGATCTTGGGCGCGAGCCCGGCCAGCAGCGACTTCAGATCGCGCATCTCGTCGCCCAGCGACTCGAGAAAGCGCTCGTTCGCCAGGCCGGCCAGCGACACGGCGGCGATGACCGCGGCGGCGCTGCCGTCGAGCCACCGGCCGGTCGAGCCCGCGGCGGTGGCGAGGCTGCGCATGAAGGCGAGGTCGGCACGCGCCACCGACATGGTGGCGCCGGGCGCGAAGTCGATCGCGTAGACCGCGGTCAGCTCCTCGCCGGCCAGCGCCGTGGCGACCGAAGCCGACTGCACCGGCGACAGCGGCAGGGCGATGCCGGCCGCCCACTCGCCCGCGGCCGCCGGCTCGAGCGCCAAGACGCGCTCGATGACCGGCGCGGCCGGGCGCGGCGGCGGCACGACGATGACCGTCGGCGGCACCAGCGAGACGGCAGGCGGCGGCGCGGGCGGCGGTGGCGGCGGTGGTGCCTTCGGCGGCGGCGGTGGTGCCAGGGGCGGCGGCGGCGCCGGACGCGGCGCGACCGGCGGGGGCACGGGGGCCGGCGCAGGCGCTGCCGCCGCCGGCGGCGCAACCGCCGGCGCGACCGGCGCGACCACCGGCGCCGGCGCGGCCACCGGCGGCGCCGGCGGCTCGACCGGGGCGGCGACCCGTTCGACCGGCGCTTCCTTCGCTGGCGCGGTGTCCTCGGGCCGACGGCGTGACTTGCCGACCCACCAGCCCAGCCCCAGGCCGAGCAGCACCAGGACGGCGGCGATGATCCATGCAGTGGTTGTCGTCATGACGCGTAGCGGATCCGGTAAATGGCGCCGGCCAGGTCGTCGCTGACCAGCAGCGAGCCATCCGGCAGGACGAGCACGTCGGCGGGCCGGCCCCATGCCGATTCTCCCTGCAGCCAGCCGTCGACGAAGGTTTCCGGCTTGCCGGCACGGCCTTGCGCGTCGACCGTCACCCGCACGACCTGGTAGCCGACCTTGCTGCTGCGGTTCCACGAGCCGTGCTCGGCGATGAACACGTTGCCGCGAAAGGCTTCGGGAAACTGGGTGCCGGTGTAGAAGCGCATGCCGATGGCGGCGACGTGGGCGCCGAGCATCGCCGCCGGCGCGACGAACTCGCTGCACGAGCGCTTGGCGCCATATTCCGGATCGGCGGTGTTGCCTTGATGACAGTACGGGAAGCCGAAATGCTGGCCGGGCTGCGTCACCCGGTTGAGCTCGTCGGCCGGCAGGTCGTCGCCGAGCATGTCGCGGCCGTTGTCGGTGAACCAGAGGGCCTTGTCGACCGGGCTCCAGTCGAAGCCGACGCTGTTGCGCACGCCCCGGGCCACGGTCTCGAGGCCGCTGCCGTCCGCCTTCATCCGCTGGATGACGGCGTGGCGCTCGCTCGGCTCGCAGACGTTGCAGGGCGCGCCCACCGGCACGTAGAGCGCGCCGTCGGGGCCGAAGGCGATGAACTTCCATCCATGGTGCCGTTCGGACGGCAGCCGGTCGGTCACAACCACCGGTGCCGGCGGCTGCGCCAGCCGATCGTCGATGGCGTCGAAGCGCAGGATCTTCGAGACCGCGGCGACGTAGAGAGAGCCGTCGCGCCAGGCCACGCCCGAAGGCATCTCCAGGCCGCTGGCGATGGTGCGCACCGGGCCGGCGCGGCCGCTCTCGATCTGGAAGGCGTAGACCTTGCCGGCGCTGCGGCTGCCGACGTAGACCACGCTCCTGCCGTCGGCGCTGCGGCCGAGCGCCATCTGGCGCGCGTTCGGCACCGCGTCGGTCACGAGCTCGATGCGAAAGCCCGCCGGCAGGCGGAGCTTCTCGACCGGCAGGGCGGCGAGCGCCGGGGCCGCGCCGCCGGCGACGAGCGCGAGCGACAGCAGCGCCGCGGCGGCGCCGCCGGCTCGCCGTGCGGGTCGGTGGCCGGGCCGGGCCGGGTTCGGACGACAGGGCATCGAAGTGAACCGACGGATCGAAACCCGCGAGGGTATCAGCGTCAGCGCGCGAGTGCCTCGATGTCCCCCGCCGCCAGTCCGACCTTGCCGCCAGCGGCGAGGATCTCGGCCCAGGTGACGCTGTCGACCGGCACGCCGCTCGCCAGCCGCGCCGCCTTCGTCGCCCGCTCCGGCTCGCCGGGCGTGAGCACGCGCTCCACCCCGGGAGCGGGCGGCGAGGCGGTGCTCCAGGCGACGAACGACTCCATCTCCTCAGCCAGGTTGGCGGCGGTGCCGAGCCGGCCGGCGTCGACGATGATCGAGAACATGCTGTTGAGGACCCGGCGGCGGCCGTCGGTCACCGGGCCGGCGGTGGCGCCGCCGGCGAGCGCGCCGCCGAGCAGCTCGCAGATCAGCGCCAGGCCCGAGCCCTTGTGCTCGCCGAACGGCAACAGCGCCCCGATCGGCTCGATCACCGTGTAGCGCGGGTTCGTCGTCGGCTCGCCGTGGTCGTCGATGATCGTGCCCGGCTCGAGCTCCAGCCCCTTGTTGAAGGCGACCCGGGTCTTGCCCTGGGCGATCTTGCTGGTGGCGAAGTCGAGGACGATCGGCTCCTTGCCCGGGCGCGGGATGCCGACGCAGAACGGGTTGGTGCCGATGCGCGCATCGCGGCCGCCGAACGGCGCGACGATCGGCCGCGACAGGACGTTGACGAAGTGGATCGACACCAGCCCGGCGGCGATGCACTGCTCGGCCCAGTGGCCGATCCGGCCGAGGTGGTGCGAATGCGCCAGGCCGACGACGCAGACGCCGTGCGCCTTCGCCCGCTCGATGCCGAGCGCCATCGCCTCGGCGCCGATCACCTGGCCGTAGCCCTGGCAGCCGTCGAGCGTCAGCAGCGGGCCGCTGTCGGCACGAATCTTCACGTGGGCGTCGGGCAGGAGGCCGCCTTCGAGCACGGCGTCGATGTAGCGCGGCGTCATGCCGACGCCGTGCGAGTCGTGGCCGCGCAGGTTGGCCTCGACGAGGTTCGCGGCGACCTGCGCCGCCTCGAGCGCGGACGAGCCGGCGGCGCGGACGACGGCGGTGACGGCGGCCGTCAGGGCGTCGGCGCGAAAGACAAGGGTATCGGTCATGGGAGGGGACTCGGGCGAAAAGGTAACGGTCGCGCCGAGTCTGGCAGGGGATTTGCGAAGGTGGCACAGTAGCGGCGACGGGTGCTCTTCGCCTCGTCGCAAACCCCATGCGTCAATCGCTTCGCATCGAGCCTCTCGCCGCCTTGCTCGCCGGCCTGGTCGTCGCCGCGGCGCTGCCCGCCGCAGCGGCCGAGCCCAAGGGACAGGGACAGATCTACCAGCAGCGCGCTGCCGACGGCCGCATCGTTCTCACCGACCGCCCGTCGTCGACCGCGGTCACCGAGCGCACCTGGCAGGTCGACCGCGAAGACAGGGAAGCGGCGCAGCAGCGCGCCGCGGACGTGCGCAAGGAGGCCGACGCGGTCAGCGAGCGCGTCCAGCGGCACATCGACGCGCAGGAGCGCATGGCCGCGGCCGAACAGGAGCGTGCCTGGCAGGCGCGGCAGCGCGACCAGCAGACGGCACGCTACGACGACGGCATGTACTACCCCTACTACGCCGCCACCGGCCCGTATCCGAACCGGCCGTTCCGCTTCAAGAACACCGAGCCGCCGTTCTTCGAGGTCGGCACGCACAGGAACCAGCTCGGCAAGCCGGTGCCGAGGCATCACTCCTCGCGCTCCTCGGGCGGGATCAGCGCACCAGTAATGCCCTGAAGTCGTTGACGTTGGTGAAGGTCGGCCCGGGCACGACGAGGTCGCCGAGCGCCGAGAAGAAGCCGTAGGCGTCGTTGCGGTCGAGCATGGCGCGCGGCGACAGGCCCAGGGCCGCGGCGCGCGCCAGGGTGCTCGGTGAAACGAAGGCGCCGGCGTTCTCCTCGCTGCCATCGATACCGTCGGTATCGGCCGCCAGCACATGCACGTTCGCCTCGCCCTGCAGGGCGATGGCGCAGCCCAGCAGGAATTCCGTGCCACGGCCGCCCCGTCCCGGGGTCCCCGTGCGCACGGTCACGGTGGTCTCGCCGCCCGAGAGCACCACGCACGGCCGGGTGAAGGGCTGGTCGCGGCGGGCGATCTGCCGGGCCAGCGCCGCATGCACCTTGCCGACCTCGCGCGACTCGCCTTCGATCTCGTCGCCGAGGATGTGCGCCTCGATGCCGGCGGCACGGGCCGCAGCGGCTGCGGCCTCGAGCGAGCGCTGCGGCGTGGCGATGATGTGGACCGTGTTGCCGGCGAATGCCGCGTCGCCGGGCTTGGGCGTTTCCAGCTCGCCGCTCTCGAGGCGCGCGCGGACCCCCGGCGAGACCGCGATCGCGTAGCGGTCCAGCACCGCCAGCGCATCGGCACAGGTGGTCGGATCGGGCACCGTTGGGCCGCTGCCGATGGTCGCCGGCGCGTCGCCGGGCACGTCGCTCACGAGCAGGCTCACGACCTGGGCCGGCGCGCAGGCCCGCGCCAGGCGGCCGCCCTTGATCGCCGAGAGGTGCTTCCTCACGCAGTTCATCTCGTCGATGGCCGCGCCGCTCTTCAGCAGCGCCCGGTTGATCGCCTGCTTTTCGTCAAGGCTCACGCCCTCGGCGGGCAAGGCGAGCAGCGACGACGCGCCGCCGGAGATCAGGCAGAGGACGAGGTCGTCCTCGCTCAGTCCCCGGGCCAGCGCACCGATCCGTGCCGCGGCGCGCCGGCCGGCTTCGTCCGGCACCGGATGCGCCGCCTCGACGACTTCGATCCGGGTCGAGCCGCCCTTCTGCCGCGCCGCAAACGCCGGCGGCAGGTAGTCGTAGCGGGTGACGACCAGGCCGCTGATCGGCGCGCCGGCCGGCCAGGCCGCCTCGACCGCGGCAGCCATCGACCCGCCCGCCTTGCCGGCGCCGAGAACCAGGGTGCGCCCTTTCGGCGGCGGCGGCAGGAACGGGGCGATCGTCGTCGCGTCCGGCAGGGCCGCGGCCACCGCCGCATCGAACAGCGAGCGAAGGAAGGATCGCGGCTCGAGCGCGTTCGGCTGCATGCGGCGATTCTCCCGCAGCCCGCTCGGTTCCGGCGCGGCCGCGAACTACGCCACGTTTGCACCGGCTGTTCGCCCCCACAGGGCCGCCGCGAGGGCCCAGCATCGCAGGCGCGGCGACCCGGCCGCAGATTGCGTGCCTTCCCCGTGCCCGACCTCTCGCGCCCGAAGAGCCTGCGCTTCGGCATCCAGTCTCGGCTGCTGGCCGTGACACTGGCGATCGGCCTGCTCTTCGTCCTCTACATCGCGTTCAACACGGCGCGCCAGTCGGGACGCGACCTGGTCAATGCGCGCGAGCAGCTCCGGCTGGTCGCGGGCCTGGCCGGCGCGCGGCTCGACGAGCATCTCGGCGACGTGACCCAGGTGCTGCATTCGCTCGCCGCCACCGTGCCCCTCGAGACCGCCGACTTCGAGCGCAACGACGCGACGCTGCGCCGCCTGGCGCCGACCTTTCCCGCCAACCTGACCAGCGTCTCGCTATGGGCACCCGACGGCGCCAACATCGGCTCGTCGGAGGACGTGCCGGCGTCGGGTCGGCTGAGCGCCGCCGATCGGCCTTTCTTCCTCGCCGCGATGCGCGGCCCCGGGGTCGCCGTCGAGGCGCCGCTGCGCTTGCAGAAGGGCGGCGAGTGGACGGCGGTGTTCGCCCTGCCGATCGTCCGCGACGGCCGAACCGTCGCCGTCGTCTCGGTCGCCACCCGGCTGCAGACGCTGACCAGCCTGCTCGATCCGGAGTCGGCCCTCACGCCCGGCGGCGTGATCTCGCTGATCGACGCCGACGGGCGACTGATCGGCCGCTCGCTCGAGCCCGAGCGCTGGATCGGCCAGCCCGCGCCGATGGACCGCACCCTGCTGCTGCGCCGCTTCGCCGAGGGCCGCGGCAGCGGCGAGCACACCGGCCTCGACGGCCTCGCCCGGATCGCCGGCTTCGCCCGGGCACGCTCGGTGCCGTGGCTGGTCTACGTCGGCATCCCGGTCGATGCGGCGCTCGGCCCGGCCGGCGCCAATGCGCGCGAGAGCCTCCTGCTCGGCGTCGGCATGCTGGCGATCGGCCTCGTCCTCGCTGCCTGGGTGGCACGGCGGATCGCCCGGCCGCTGCGCCAGCTGAGCGCGGACGCGCGCCTGCTCGGCGAAGGCCGTTTCGAGCACCGCACCGAGGTCCGCACCGGCAGCGAGATCGGCCTGCTGGCGCACACCCTCAATCGCATGGCCGCGGCCCTGCAGGAACGGATCGCCGCGGCCCGGCGGAGCGAAGAGCGGCTGATGCTGGCGCTCGAAGGTTCGGGCCAGGCGCTGTGGGACTGGGACATCGCCGGCGACCGCATCTTCTGCAGCGGCCGCGGCTCGACCCTGCGCGGCGGGCCGGACCAGGCGTTCGAAATCACTCCGCAGGAGCGGCAGACGCACGTCCATCCCGACGACCTGCCGGTGGTGCTTGCACGCGTCGGCGAAGCGTTCGCCGGGCGGACGCCCATCTACGAAGTCGAGTTCCGGATCCGCCACCACGACGGCCGCTGGGTCTGGCTGCACAGCCGCGGCCGGGTGGTCGAGCGCGACGGCGCCGGCCGCGCCCTGCGCATGGTCGGCACCGATGCCGACGTCACCCGGCAGAAGGCC
>Ga0070675_100003435_pt1 | contig 12002 bp, 6 predicted proteins | sample KBSM43metaG_FD_65343 | JGI IMG/M metagenome (GOLD analysis project Ga0070675, IMG submission 65343) | Miscanthus rhizosphere microbial communities from Kellogg Biological Station, Michigan, USA - KBS M4-3 metaG | ecosystem: Host-associated > Plants > Roots > Rhizosphere > Soil ...
GGCGGTCATGCAGCAGGAGCGGCTGAAGGCGCTCGGCCAGATGGCGAGCGGCATCGCCCACGACATCAACAACGCCATCTCGCCGGTGGCGCTCTACACCGAGTCGCTGCTCGAAACCGAAGCCAACCTCAGCCCGCGGGCACGCGATTACCTGGAGACGATTCAGCGCGCCAACGAGGACGTGGCGGCGACGGTGGCGCGGATGCGCGAGTTCTATCGCCCGCGCGAGGCGGAGCTGGTGCTGAGCCCGGTCAATTTGAACGAAGTGGCCCAGGACGTGATCGGGCTGACCCGCGCCCGCTGGAGCGACATGCCGCAGGAGCGCGGCGTCGTCATCGAGATGGACACCTCGCTCACCCCCAACGACCCGGTGGTGCTGGGCGTGGAGTCCGAGCTGCGGGAAGCGCTGACCAACCTGGTGTTCAACGCAGTGGACGCGATGCCCGAGGGCGGCACCATGAGCTTCCGGACGCGCCGCACGTCGGACCCGTCACGCGCCGAAGCCCCGGACCGCGTCTACATCGAAGTGTCGGACAGCGGCGTCGGCATGGACGCCGAGACGCAGCGCCGCTGCCTGGAGCCGTTCTTCACCACCAAGGGGGAGCGCGGCACGGGGCTCGGACTCGCCACGGTGTACGGCACCGTGCAGCGCCACAACGCCGAGATCTACATGCTGAGCGCGCCGGGACGCGGTACCACCGTGCAGCTGGTGTTCGCGGCGGCGCTCGAACCGGCGGTGCCGCCGGAGCCGCCGCGCACATACCGGCTGGCCCGGCAGCGCATCCTCGTGGTGGACGACGATCCGCTGCTTCTCAAGTCGCTGCACGACACGCTGGCCAATGACGGCCACATCGTGACGACCGCCAACGGCGGGCTGGCCGGGCTCGAAGCGTTCTCGGCGGCGCGCGAGGCCAACGAGCCGTTCAACCTGGTCATCACCGATCTCGGCATGCCGTACGTGGATGGCCGCCAGGTGGCGAGCGGTGTGAAAGAGCTGTCGCCGTCCACGCCGGTCATCCTGCTCACCGGCTGGGGGCAGCGCTTGATGGACGACGGCGAACGCCCGCCCCACGTGGACCTCGTGCTGAACAAACCGCCGAAGCTGACCGATCTGCGAGGCGCGCTCGCGTCGCTCGTCGAAGGCGGGCGGTACGTAGAGGGCGGTCTTTAGTACGTAGAGGGCGGTCTTCAGACCGCCCTGCAGGGCCGTCTAAAGACGGCCCTCTACATCAGACCGCCAGATTCGCCGACTTGAGCGCAGCCAGAACCCGCGCGTTGCGGAACGGCACGCGACGCAGGCGTACTCCCGTCGCATCGAAAATGGCGTTGGCGACGGCGGCCAGCAGCGGCTTGCACGCCGTCTCGCCGGCGCCGTAGTGCGGCAGGTCGGGGCGGTTCGGGTTCGGATCGCCGTTCACGTGGATGACGTCGATCGTCTCCGGCACGTCCTGGTGCGTCAGCGTCGGATGCGACGCCCAGTCCACGCTCAGCACCTTCTCGGTGTCGAAGCGCACCTCCTCGTGCAGCGCGCGGCTCAGCGAGTGCAGCATCGCGCCCTCGAGCGTCCGGGTCAGCGCCTCGGGGTTGATGACCAGGCCGCAGTCGTGCGCGCACACGATGCGCTTCACCCACACGCGGCCCGTGCGGCGGTTCACTTCCACGTCCACGATCTGGGCCACCACCGTCTGGCTGCGGAACGTGTAGGCGACGCCTCGGCCGGTGAGGATCTCACCGCTGCCGATCGGCTTGGGCGACGGCCGCGGCTCCCAGCGGTACTTCTCGGCCGCGGCCTTGAGGACCGCAATCGAGCGGGCGCGCTTGTAGCCCATGTCGTCGGCGGGGCTCGCCTGCAGCAGCTTCATCCGGAACGCCAGGGGATCGGCCTTGGCCGCGGCGGCGAGCTCGTCGATGAACGACTCGGAGGCAAACGTCACCTGCGGGCCGTCGGGGTCGCGCAGGTTGCCGGTGCGAATCGGGTTCTCCCACAGCAGCGGCAGCCCGACGACGTGCGTCAGCGTCCGCTGGTTCGGGATGACATACATGTGCGACGGCGTGGACGACGTGCCGCGTGCGGGTTGCGCCTTGCGCACGCCCGAGAGCTGCGCGATCAGCACGGAATCGGGCTCGTTGTAGCCCACGTGGTTCTGGTCGCAGGCGCGGCCGTTCCACTCGAGCGCCGTCAGGTTGCCCTGGGCATCGAGCGCACCGCGCATCGTCACGGCGTAGGCCGGGCCCTTGGTGTCCCACGCCGTTTCCTCGTTGCGCATCCACTGCATGCGGACCGGGCGCCCGAGCTCCTTGGCCAGGAACGCCGCCTCGAAGCCGGCGTCGTCGGCGGCGGTGCGGCCGTAGGCCTGCGGGCCTTCCATCCACACCACGCGCACCTGGTCGCGCGGGATCTGCAGGAACGTCGCAACGCCGTTGCGCAGGCCGTACGACTTCATGTCGTTCGAGTAGATCGTCATCTGCCCGTTCGACGGGTCGGCCATCGCGTGGGCGGGGCCGATGGCGGTGTGCCCCTGGAACGGCACGTCATAGCTGGCCTCGACCACCTGGGCGGCCGCTTTGATCGCGGCGTCAGGATCGCCCGCGATCGCCGGCGGACCGCTGAAGGTCGGCGAGGCGGCACGCATGTAGGTGAAGAGGTCGTCCGACGCCGGCAAGGGTGCCGTCGCCGGCTTCTGCCACGTCGCCTTCAACTGCCGGGCGGCCTGGATGGCCTGCTCCTCCCGCTGGCACACGACGGCCAGGTAGTTCCCCTTGCGCACCACCTTCACCAGCCCAGGGACGTTCGCAACCGACGCCTCGTCGACGCTCACGAGCTGTGCGCCCGCCGTCGGCGGCTTCACGTTGCGCGCGTGCAGCATGCCCGGCACCTTCGCGTCCACGGCCCACTTCAGCGAGCCGTCCACCTTCGGCGGAATGTCGTAGCGCCGGGGCGACCGGCCCGTGATCTTCATCTCCTGGACGGTCTTCAATTTCGCCTGGCCGGTGGTGGTGTCGGTGTTGTTGCCGGTCAGGGTGACGTTGAAGCGCTTGCCGCCGACCAGCTCGCCGTAGGTGGCCTTCTTCGACGGATCGGCCTTGACGGTGACGACGCCGTCGCTCACGGCGAGCTGCCCCGCCGGCACGCCGAACTTCGCCGACGCCATGTCGAGCAGCACGCGGCGCGCTTCGGCGGCCACGCGGCGCATCGGCCAGCCGTCGGTCTGCAGCGCGTCGGAGCCGCCCGACCCGCCCTGATCGACGGTGAGGTTGGTGGTGCCCATCACGACGCTGGTGGCGTCGAAGGCCATGTCGAGCTCGTCCGACATGATCTGGCGGAACGCGGTGCCGGTTCCCTGCCCGAGATCGGTCTTGCCGACGTAGAAGGTAGCCGTGTTGTCCTGGCGGATGACGATCCACGAGTCGAGCTGGTGGAAGTCGGGATCGACATACGGGCCGGCGGCCGTCTGGCCGAGCACGTCGCGGCCGGTGGCCGCGATGCCCACGACGAGCATGCCCGACAGCTTGATGAATTCGCGGCGCGACGTGTCGGAGATCATGCGGTCACCATCGCTTTCGCCGCGCGCTTGATGGCGGCCTGAATCCGGTAGTACGTCATGCAGCGGCAGAGCGTGGTCGCCATGCCCTGCCGGATTTGCGCGTCGGTCGGATTCGGCGTCTTGGTGAGGAGCGCCGTGGCCGTGAGGATCTGGCCGTTCTGGCAGTAGCCGCACGCCGGCACCTGCTCGTCGATCCACGCCTGCTGCACCGGATGCAGCCTGCCGTTCTGCGTCAGCCCTTCGAGGGTGGTGATGCTCGCGCCGGCCACCGTGGACACGGGACGAATGCACGAACGCACCGCTTCGCCCTTGATGAGCACGGTACAGGCGCCGCACTGGCCGAGACCGCAGCCGAAGCGCGGGCCCTGCAGGTTGAGGTCGTTGCGCAGCACGTACAGGAGGGGCGTCGCGGGATCGACGTCCACCGTATGCGGAGCGCCGTTGACGGTCAGCGAGACTGTGGCCATGGCGAGATTCTAGGCCAGGTAGGCCGGGTGGGCCAGGTAGGCATAACTCTTGAGGTACATTGGCGGGATGAGCGCACCCAACCTGCTGACCCCTGGCCGCATCGGCGGCCTCAATCTCCCGAACCGCCTGTTCATGGCGCCGATGACGCGCAGCCGCGCGCACGCCGGCGGCGTGCCATCCGACCTGGCAATCGACTACTACGCCCAGCGCGCCTCGGCCGGCCTGATCCTCACCGAGGGCGTGGCGCCGGTGGCCGTCGGCCTCGGCTATGCGCGGACCCCCACCGCGGAGACGCCCGAACAGATGGCGGTGTGGAAGAAAATCGCCGCCGCCGTGCACGAGAAGGGCGGGCGGATCTTCATGCAGTTCATGCACGTGGGGCGGATCGGGCATTCGGCGAATCGCTACACCAGCGAGCCGCTCATCACACCGTCCGCCGTGCGGGCCGCCGGTCAGATCTGGACCGACGCGCAGGGACTCCAGGACTACGACCAGCCGCGCGCGATCGAAACCAACGAGATCCCCGGCATCATCGAGGGGTTTGCGCAGGCGACGCGGAACGCGCTGGCCGCCGGCTTCGACGGCGTCGAGTTGCACTCGGCCTCGGGCTACCTGCCGATGCAGTTCCTGTCCACAGGCACCAACAAGCGCACCGACGGCTACGGCGGCAGCGTGCAGAACCGAATCCGCTTCGTGGTGGAAACCCTGCAGGCGATGATCGCCGCGGCCGGAGACGCGTCGAAGGTCGGCATCAAAATCAGCCCGGCGATGCCGTTCAACGACATCCAGGACGACGACCCGATCGAGACCTACACGACGCTCGTGAAGGCGATTGCGCCGATGGGGCTGGCCTATCTGCACGTGCTGCGCACGCCGCCCATCCCCAACATCTTCGAGATCCTGCGGCCGCTGTATTCGGGCACGTTCGCGGCCGGGGGCGCCTTCGACCGCGCGTCGGGCGACGCGGCGCTCGCATCGGGCCTCGCGGACTACATCGTCTTCGGCAAGCTGTTCACGTCGAACCCGGACCTGCCGGAACGGTTCGCGTCCGGCTTCGAGCTGACGCCGTTCGACGCGACGACGTTCTATACGCCGGGCGCCAAAGGCTACACGGATTTCCTGCCGGCGAGCGCTCAGAGCGCGTAGAACGGGCCGCCTGAAGGCGGCCCCTACGACGGTTAGTCCATCGCTCCGAAGGATCGCAGCAGGTCGGCGGTGGCTTTGCGATCGTCGCGCTTGGCGATCAGGCTGAGCGGCGACTGCCCGCGGCCGTTCTTCACGTTCACCTGGGCGCCGGCCACCACGAGCCGCGACACGACGCGGTTCAAGCCGGCGGCGGCCGCGGCGTGCAGCGCGGTGTCGCCGCTCTGATTCGAGCCGTCCGGCACCGCGCCCGTCTCCAGCAACGTGTCCACCGTGCGCAGCACCAGATCTTCGCTGGCGGCACGGCCGCCGTCGATGAGCGCCACCCCCCGGCGGTCCTGCGCCGCCGACGCCCCGACGCCCGCGGCCAGCATGATCGCGGTCGTGCCGTCGCGCATCGTCGCGCGCGGGTCGGCGCCGCCCGCCTTCAACGCGCGCACGATCTCAGGCTCCAGAAACCGCGCCGCCAGCAGGAACGGCGTCGACGGGATGAGCGCCGCCGGCAGGTCGTAGTCCTGGCTGGTGCGCCGCATCGGCGTGCCCTTCGTCATGGCCGCGTCCGCCCTGGCACCGCGCATCAGCAGCGCGCGCACGAGCGCCTCGTCCGACCGCAGCACGGCGGCGTGCAGCGCGGTGAACCCGATGGCGGACGCGTTGGGATCGGCGCCCCCCTCGAGCAGCACTACAGCCACGTCGCCATGGCCGCTGTAGGCTGCCAGCGTCAACGCGGGCAGACCGTCCGCCAGCGCGTCGTTCGCGTCGGCGCCCGCGCGCAGGAGCAGGCGCGCTGATTCGGCGTCGCCCGACCGGGCGGCAAAGAGCAGCGGCGTGCTGCCGCCACGGCGCACCGTGTAATTGAGCGCCTCGCGGCCCGCGCGCTGCGTCACCTCGCTCGTGACCACCTGTTCGTAGGCGGTGGATCTGGCGCGGACGTCCGCTTTGGCGGCGAGGAGGGCCGCCACCACCGCGGGATGCCGCTGGGCCGACGCCCACATCAGCGCCGTCTGCTGGTGCGCGGACTCGCGCGCCTCAACGCGCGCCCCGCGTGCCAGGAGCGCCTTCACCGCGCCGGCGTCGCCCGTGCGGGCGCAGTTCATCAACGGCGTTTCGCCGCTCGGCAGCGCCAGGTTCGGGTCGGCGCCCGCCTCGAGCAGGCGCGACACCATCGGCGCGCTGTGATTGGTGCAGGCGAGATACAACGCGGTGGCGCCGAGATCGGTCGCCGCATTGACGCGCGCCCCCGCGCGGAGCAGCGCGTCGGCCATCGCCAGGTTGTCGCGGTGGGCGGCCCAGTGCAGGGCGGTGCTGCCGTCGCCCGACGCCTCGCGCACGTCGGCGCGGCGTGCCAGCATCGCACGCACGGCGCCGGCGTCGCCGCTGCGCGCGGCGTCCACGAGCGGCGTCTCGCCCGCCGCCATCAGCGGGGCGCAGGCCGCCAGGAGCAGCACGACAGCGGCACGGCGCTGTCTCACGTCAATCCGCCAAGCTGACGGTCGTCCACGCGCCCGCTGCTGTCGCCGAGGCGATCCCAGTGCACGCCGAAGCGGTCGAGCAGCGTCAGGTGCAGGTTGGCCAGCGGCAGGTTGTTGTAGCGGATGTGCCGGCCGCCCTTCAGCCAGCCGGCGCCCCCACCGGTGAGCACCACCGGCACGTTCGTCACCGAATGCGCGTTGCAGTCCGAGAGGCCGGTGCCATACATCAGCGTGATGTGGTCGAGCAGCGTGCCATCGCCGTCGGGCGTCGCGCGCAGGCGCTCCAGCAGGTACGCGAAGAGCTGCACGTGGTAGGCGTTGATCTTCGCCACCTTGGCGATCTTCTCCGGCTCCATCGCGTGATGGGTCACCGGATGGTGCGCATCGGGCACGCCGACCTGCGGGTAGGTCATGCCGCTGAACTCGCGCCCGAGCATGATCGTGATGACGCGCGTGAGATCGAGCTGGTAGGCGAGCACCTCGAGGTCGAACATCAGCTTCACGTGGTCTTCGTAGCTGGCGGGCGCGCCCGACGGGCGGTCCAGCACCGGCAGCTCGCGGCCGCTCTGGCTCTCGGCGCGTTCGATGCGACGCTCCACGTCCCGCACCGAGTCGAGGTACTCGGCCAGCTTGCCGCGATCGCCGGGGCCGAGCTCGCGGCTCAGGCCCGCCACTTCCTCGCGCACCGAGTCCAGCACGCTGCGCTGCTGCCGGATGCGCGACAGCCGCGCGCGGGCGTCGGTGCTGCCGGCGTCGCCGAACAGGCGCTCGAACACGGCGCGCGGGTTGTGCTGCATCGGCAGCGGCGTGTTGCCGCTCCGCCACGAGATCGTGTTGGTGTACGCGCACGCAAACCCCACGTCGCACGCGCCGGCGGTGTCGCTGTTTTCAATCGCGAGCTCGAGCGAGGCAAGCTGCGTCTGCGTCCCGAGCTGGTTGGCCAGGATCTGATCCACCGAGATCCCGGCGTCGAGCCAGGTCTCGCTCGTCGGCGGCGAGATGTCGGTGAGATAGCGGGTGGACGCCTTGGCGTGCGCGCCCCCTGGCCGGCCCGGCGACGGGATGCAATCGAGCCCGCTCAGTACGGTGGTCTGCGCGCGGAAGGGCGCCAGCGCCTGCAGCGTCGGCGACAGCTCGAACGACGGGCCCTGCGTGGCCGGCAGGTAGTTCTCCATCACCATGCCGTTCGGCACGTAGACCACGCCGAAGCGGTGCACCGGCGCGGCCGCCGTCCGCGCCTGCGCGGTCAGCGCCGGGATCATGCCGTCGAGCAGCGGCAGCGCCAGCGAGGCGCCGAGCCCGCGCAGCACCGTCCGCCGGGGAATCGACTTGCGGGACGCGATCATGAGCCTGCCCTTTCGGATGACGCGTAGCGGAACGGCACACTCGTCACGATGCCGTTGACGATCGACGACCACTGATGGCCCTGGCCGGCCGCGTCGCGCACGATGCGGCGCACCGCCGGCATGTCCGTGGGCTCGAGGCCGCGGCCAAGCGCATACGCCAGCAGCTTCTCGGTGAACGTGCGGACGAAGTCGTCGCGGTGGTCCGCCAGGAACACCCGCAGGCCGCGCGCGCCGTCGAAGCGCGAACCGTCCGGCAGCCTGGCCGAGGCGTCGATGGGGCCCGCGCCGGTGGCCACGCGCCACTGCCCCAAGGCGTCGAACTGTTCCAGCGAGAAGCCGAGCGGGTCCATGCGCACGTGACAGGTGGCGCAGGCGGGGTTCTTGCGATGCGCCTCCATCTGCTCGCGCTGGTTCAGCACACGGCCGGGCGACGCCTGTTCCAGCGTCGGCACGTCGGGCGGCGGCGGAGGCGGCGGCGACCCGAGCACCGTCTCGAGCAGCCATCGCCCGCGCAGCACCGGCGACGTGCGGTTCGGATACGAGGTGGCCGTGAGCACGCTGGCCTGCCCGAGGAGGCCGCCGCGGACGCCGTCATTGAAGGTCACTCGGCGGAAGTGGCTGCCGTACACACCGGCCACGCCGTAGTGCTTCGCCAGCCGGTCGTTCAGGAAGCTGTAATCCGCGGTCACGAGCTCGGGCACGGGCCGATCGGAGGCCAGTTGATCGGCGAGGAACAGCCGTGTCTCCTCCAACATCGCCCGGCGCAGGTTCTCGTCGAATTCGGGGAAGGCGTCCACATCGGGGACGACACCCGCCACCTTGCCCACCTTCAGCCACTGCAGCGCGAAGCTGTCCACGAGCGCGCGCGAGCGCGGATCGGCGAGCATGCGGCGCACGTGCGACTGGAGCACACCCGGCTCGCGCAGTCGTCCGCGGCTGGCGTCGAGCCGCAGCGCGTCGTCGGGCACGCTGCTCCAGAGGAAGAACGACACACGCGAGGCCAGCTCGAGATCGCTCAGCTGGAAGACCGCCTGTTGTTGAGGGCGGTCTTTAGACCGCCCTTGCTCGCTGACGACGCGGAAGAGGAACGACGGCGCCGCCAGCACCCGCTCGACCCCGCGCTGGATCCCGCTGTCGAACCCGCCCTCCGCGCGCCCGGCGTCGTAGAACCGCAGCACCGTGTCGAGCTCCGCCGTGCTGACAGGGCGCCGGTAGGCGCCGGTGGCCACGCGCTCGAGGATCCGCCGCGCGCAGTCGCGTTCGGCCGATGCCTGCGCCGGCCGGCAGATGAAGAGCCGCTCGTTGCGCGAGGTCTGCGGCGCCAGCGCGAGCGGGCCCGCGACGGCCACGCTGTCGACGGCCGGCTGGCCGTGGTAGAGCTCGTTCGTGGTGCGCGCGAACCCGCGCTGCGGCGGCTGCAGAATGCCTTCCGGCTCCCAGAAACGCCGCACGAACGACACGCTGATCTCGTGCGCTCCCGCGGCGACCGGCACCTGCACCCGCAGACCCTCGTCCGCGGTGTGCATGTAGACCTCCCACTGCGGTTCGCCCTGCGTGTTGCCGGCAAAGCTCTCGGGCGCGGTCATCCCGCGCCCCTCGCCGCCAATGGTGAATCGGCGCAGCCGCACGCCGTCGAGCCGCAGATCGATCTGGTGCGGCTCGCCCATGCCGATGATGTAGCGATACAGCTGACGGCGCAGCGTCACGGAGATGGCGTACTCGCCCGCCACCGGGAACTGATGGCGGAAGGCGAGGCCGCCCTGCGTGCCGAACGGCAGGGCGTCGTCCACGCGCTCGTCCTGCGTGAGCGCCATCGGCACGGTATAGACCTCCTCCGTCTTCGGCGCGGAGGGGTCGGCCACGGCGAGCCGGCTGACGCGATAGGCCGCCGACAGATAGTTCTCGAGCAGCGCCGGCGATACCGAGAGGACGCTCGCCACGTTGTCGAACGTCTGCTGGTCCGGTTCGTCCGCGGGCAGCAGCGCCGGCGCCGGGACGTCGATGCCGAGCAGGTCGCGTACCGCGTTGGCGTACTCGGTGCGGCTCAAGCGATGTACCGCCACGCGTCCGGGCTGCGGGTGGGCGTCGGCTTCGGCATCGAGCGCGCGTTCGAGCGCGTCGGCCGTCGCGCGATAGGTTGAATCGTCGGGCCGCGGCAGGCCGGCAGGCGGCATCTCGCGGGTGCGAAGCTTCCGCACCACGCGCTCCCAGACGGCGGCGTGCCCGGCGACTGCTGATGGATCGAGGGTGGCGAGCGACAGGCCGCCGATGCGCGAGCGGTCGTTATGACAGCCGACGCAGTAGCGATCGAGGGTGGCGCGAACGGTGGACGCCGCCGGCGGCGCTGGAACGGCGGCCACCTGGGCGCCGCCGCGTGCGCCGGTGAGCGGTGCGCTCGCGGCGAGCAGCCACGCGCAGCCGGCGAGGACGACGAGCGCGCGAGCCGCGGGGGTCGTCATGGGTTCGCGCCCGGAGCGTACCCGAAGGCGCGACCGGCCGCAAACCCTTCCCCGCCTTCTACCCTCTCCGCCCTCTCTGCCTTCTCTGCCTTCTCCGCCTTCTCTGCCTTCTCTGCCTTAATTCGCCGCGATGACCACGGTCGCGTTGCCCGGCGTTCCCACCGTGAGGCCCGAGTTCGTCGTCAGGAAGACGTTCACGTTCTCGTTGCCCTCCGGCGACACGCCGTCGGCGATCGGCGTCACCGTCAGCGTGACGGTGGACGACCCGATCGGGATGAAGACCTGGCTTCCGAGCGACACGTAGTCGACGCCGCTCTGCGCTGAGCCGTTGGCGGTGAACGTCACGCGCAGCGCCGCTGTCGTCGGGCCAGTGCGCGTGATCGTGAACGTGCCGGTATCACCCGCCTCGGACGCCGACGCGTCGGTGGCCACAATCGTCACCACCGGGCGATCGTTGTCGGCAATCGTCACGGTGGCAGACGGGGGGTTGCCCACCGTGTAGGCGCCGTCGGGCAGCACGGTGACATCCACCGTCTCGCTGGCTTCGGCGTTGGCATCGTCGACCGGGCGCACCGTCACCGTCGCCGAGGCCGCGCCGGCGGGAATCGTCACCGACCCGCTGAGCGACGCGTAGTCGCTGCCGTTCGTCGCGGTGCCGCCCACGCGGTACTGCACGACGAGCGCGGCCGCCGTCGAGCCGCTCCGCGTGAAGGTGAACGTGCCGTTGTCCGGACCGGTCTCCGATGCATTGGCATCGGAAGCCGTCACCGTCACCGTGGCCGGCGTGAAGGCGTTCACCGTCACTGAATCGATGCTCGCGGCTCCCGACGGGTCGGTGACCGTCAGCGATACCACGTAGGCGCCCACGACGTCGGCCGTGAAGCTCGGTGCCATTGACGACGCGCCCGCCAGCGTGGCGGCGCTGCCGGCCGGCACCGAAGTGAAGGCCCACTGATACGTGAGCGCGTCGCCGTCCGGATCGCTCGACGCCGCGCCGGTGAGCGTGGCCGTCGATCCGGTGAACACGGACTGATCGGATCCCGCGTCGGCCACCGGCGCCCGGTTGACCACCGTCACCACGACCGTGTCGGGCATGCTGTCCTGGAAGCCGTCGTTGACGATCAGCTGCGCCACGTACTGGCCGGCGCGATCGAGGCTGAACCAGGGCGCCGGCGCCGCCGGGTCGCTGAGCGACGCGGCGCTGCCAGCCGGCACCGACAAGAGCGACCAGCGATACGTCAGCGCGTGCCCGTCGGCGTCCGACGACGACGTGCCGTCAACCGTCGCCACGTCGCCGCCGAGTCGCGACGGCTGATCGGCGCCGGCGTCGGCCACCGGCCTGGTGTTGCCGGTGGTGATCGTCACCGTGTCCGGCGCGCTGTCCACGCTGCCGTCGTTGACGATGAGCTGCGCGATGTAGACGCCCGGCCGATCGGCGCCGAACGACGGCGCGACGCTCGACGGGCTGTTCAGTACCGCGCCGCTGCCCGCGGGGCGCTGGATGAGCGCCCACGAATACGTGAGTGCATCACCGTCCACGTCGCTCGACGCGTCGCCGGCCAGCGTGAC
>Ga0070675_100003436_pt1 | contig 12002 bp, 9 predicted proteins | sample KBSM43metaG_FD_65343 | JGI IMG/M metagenome (GOLD analysis project Ga0070675, IMG submission 65343) | Miscanthus rhizosphere microbial communities from Kellogg Biological Station, Michigan, USA - KBS M4-3 metaG | ecosystem: Host-associated > Plants > Roots > Rhizosphere > Soil ...
ACGTAGATGAGACCCATCTGGATCGCCGCGAGCGGGTTCTCGAGTTCCATTTCGCGTTCGGGCTGAATGCGAGTCTCCGCCGCCTCGACCCACTTTTCTTCCGCGCCCCAATATACGTCACGCTCGGGCTCGTAGATGTCCCTTCGGCCGCCGCCGAAGCCGAAGATCGGTCCGCCCATGGATTCGATCGCGACATTGCCGGCGAGGATGAACAAGTCGGCCCAGCTGACGGTCTTCCCGTACTTCTGCTTGATCGGCCACAGCAGGCGCCGCGCCTTGTCGAGGTTGCCGTTGTCCGGCCAGCTATTCAGAGGCGCAAAGCGCTGGTTGCCCGAGTTCGCCCCGCCGCGTCCGTCGGCGGTGCGATAGGTTCCGGCCGCATGCCAGGCCATGCGGATCATGAAAGGCCCATAGTGACCGTAGTCCGCCGGCCACCATGGCTTGCTGTCGGTCATCAGCGCGGTCAGGTCGCGCTTGAGCGCTTGGTAATCTAGGCTGTTGAAGGCTTCGGAATAATCGAAGTCCTCGCCCATCGGGTCAGGCGAGACTCCGCCCTGGTGAAGGATGTCGACAGGAAGAGATTCTGGCCACCAGTCCCGGTTCTGTCGTCCAAGCAACGAGCGCACCGTCGTCGGCCGATCCACCGGACAACCCATCGAGCCTGTCTTCGCGTCCATGTCATGCCTCTCCCAGAATGTGGAATGGCGGGAACGCTAGGCCCGCGAGTTGAACGGCGGAAACGATGAATCTTCGTCAGTAACAATTGGAAAATCGATTAATGGTCGGCCCCTTCCCTACCGTTCGCAGATACAAACCGCCGCTTGCAGAACAACGGCCGCCCACAAATTGACGACCTCCCCTCAGCCTTCTTTACTAACTCCCGCAAATGAGGGGGTTTTCATGCGAATGAGCTTCGTCGCAGCTGCGGCCATTGCGCTGTCGTCCGTCGCAGGGACTGCAACCGCTCAGCGGGCGAGCGCCTCCCGCCCATCCGGGCTGAAGATCGATACTCAATATTTCAAGCTGAAGAACGGGTTGAAGGTCGTGCTGTCGCGCGACACCAGCGTTCCGACCGTTACGGTTGGCGTTTATTACGGCATCGGTTTTCGCATCGAGCCGAGAAATCGCACCGGCTTTGCGCATCTGTTCGAGCATCTGATGTTCCAGGGCTCGAAGAACGCGCCGAAGGGCGAGTTCGACAAGATCATCTACGACAACGGTGGGATCAACAACGGCTCAACCCGCTTCGATTTCACCAATTACTATGAAGTCGTCCCCTCGAACGCGCTCGAGAGCGTGCTGTGGGTCGAGGGCGATCGCATGGCGCGCCTGGACGTGACCGAAGACGCCCTCAAGAACCAGCAGGGCGTCGTCATGAACGAAGTCAAGGTGAACGTCATCAACCAGCCCTACGGCGGCTGGCCCTGGCTCGACATGCCTCAGCTGGCCAACGTGAATTGGTACAATTCTCACAATTTCTACGGCGATCTGACCGAGCTTGAGGCCGCGACCCTGGCCGACGCGAAGCAATTCTACGAGAGCTACTACCGGCCGAACAACGCCGTGCTCGTCGTTGCCGGGGACATCGACTACTCCGCGACCAAAGCGATGATCGAGCGCTATTTTGCTGCGATCCCGAGTGGCCCGCCACTCAAGCTGCCTTCCCTCGCCGAACCGCGCCAGGTCAAAGAGAAGTTTCAAGTCAAGCCGGACCGGCTTGCGCCTAAGCCTGCCTACTCGGTGGCCTGGCACATGCCGGATCGCGGCACACCGCAATGGTATGCGATGGGTCTCATCGACCAGATTGTTGCGCAGGGACAGGACAGCCGCCTTTATCAGAAACTGGTTCGAGACACCGGCATCACGTCGGGCATGCAGGCCGGGATCAACGTCGGTCTCGGCAACATGTACAATTACCGTGGGCCGATGCTCTGGACCGTCGGTTTCATCCACGATCCAAGCAAGAGCCGCGAGCAGATCACTGCCGCCGTAGACAGCGTAATCGAGGATATCCGCACTAGGCCGGTCTCGGCCGAAGAGCTGGAGCGGGCGCGAACGAAAATCCGTTCAAGTCTCTACAACCTCGCCGACCCATCGACGCGTTTTGGCTTGATCGACCTGCTCGCGGTCGGTGCGATGTGGGAGAACGACCCCCGCTGGGCGAACCGCCTGGAATCCGGGTTCAGCAAGGTCACTCCGCAACTGATCCAATCGACCGCGCGCGAATATTTGCGCCCGACCAATCGTTCGATCCTGCTCGTTGAGCCGGCGCCCGCCGCCGCACCCGCTCCAGCTACGGGAGCAAAGCAATGATCCGTATCATCCTGAGCGCTCTTGCCGGCGTCCTCGCCGCTACAACTCCCGCAACAGCGCAGGACTATCCGCCCCTTCCGAAGCCCGGCGCGCCGAAGCCGTATCAGGTGCCCGCTTCGGAGACCTATACCCTCGCGAACGGGATGCAGGTCACGCTCATCCCCTTCGGGCAGGTGCCGAAGGCGACCGTCAACCTGCGAATCTATGCAGGCGGCCTCAACGAAGCCGGCCGCAACGGCCTTTCCGGCTTGACGGCGCAGATGCTGCGCGAAGGCGCGGCCGGAAAGAAAGGCAGCGATCTCGCCGAAGAGGCCGCCGCCATGGGCGGAAGCATCAACCTCGGCAATGGGCTGCACGAGACGACCTTGGGGATCGCTGCTTTATCCGAAAGGACCCCCGATGCCATCCGGCTCCTCGGCGATGTCGCGCTTCACCCGGACTTCCCTGCGAGCGAGCTAGAACGCATTCGCCAGAACACTCTCCGAAGCCTTTCGGTCGCGCGATCACAGCCGCAGACTGCCGCAAACGCTGCGCTCGCCGCCGCTTATTATGGCGCCGATAGTCCGTACGGCCGGATCCTGCCGACCGACGAGCAGGTGAAGAGCTATACGCTCGAGGACATCAAGGCCTTCTACCGCGCGAACTTTGGGGCGAAGCGTGCCCGTCTTTATGTCGCCGGTCAGTTCGACCCCGTCGCCGTGAAGGCCACCATCGAGCAGGTCTTCGGCGGCTGGGCGGCTGGCCCGGAGCGCCTCCGCGTAGTGCCGACCGTTCAGCCCGGGCCGCGAGTGATCCTCGTCGACCGTCCGGGAGCGAGCCAGTCCACGCTTCGGCTCGCCTGGCCATCGCCGGTCGCCGGGAGTCCAGGCGACGTTCCGTTCGAGGTGATGGATGCGCTTCTCGGCGGTTCCTTCACGTCGCGGATCACGAAGAACATCCGCGAGGACAAGGGCTACACCTATTCGCCATTCTCGTCCGTCGACTTCAATCCCGGCGAGGGCTCATGGACGTTCAACGCGGATGTTACGAGCGATGTCACGGGCGCCGCGCTGAAGGAGGTCTTCGGCGAGATCCGTAGGCTCCAGACGGTCCCTGTCCCTGACTCGGAAGCGACCGGCATCCGCACCTGGATGAGCGGAACCTACATCCTCCAGAACGCCAGTCAGGGCGGCCTCATCGGCTCGCTCGCCCAGATCGACCTGCTGGGTCTGCCGTCCGACTGGATCACGACCTACGTCCCGAAGGTCATCGCCGTCCCCAACCTGCAGATCCACGAGGCCGCACAGCAGCTGCCGCTCGACAAGATGACCCTGGTGGTTGTCGGCGACCTGGCGAAGGTCGAACCGCAGCTGAAAGCCTTGCCGGAGCTTCAAGGCGTTCAGTTCCAACGCGTCACGCCTTTTTGACTTCTCTCGTCAGCCTCAATCCATGTGCTTGAGGCCGACGCGTAAGTAATCCCAGCCGGTGACGAGCGTCAGCAATGCGGCCGCCCAGAGGCTCGCCACTCCGGTGAGATGGATCCAGTGCTGGCCCGGGAAGGCGCCGCCGAGAATCAGTGCCCCGAGCGCAACGAGCTGGAACGTAGTCTTCCACTTCGCCAGAGCGCTGACGGGCACAAGCACCTTCAGTTCGGCAAGGAACTCGCGAAGTCCCGAGACCATGATCTCGCGCAGCAGGATGATGATAGCGGGAATGACGTTCCAATCCTGGATGATCGGTACGTCGCCATCTGCCTTACGGCTCGCCATCAGCATGACGAGCACTGCGGCGACCATGATCTTGTCAGCAATCGGATCGAGGAACTGGCCGAGACGCGAGATGCGGCCCTGCGCCCGCGCGAGATAGCCGTCGAAATAGTCGGTGATCCCGACGATGCAGTAGAGGACGAAGGTGATCAGATAATCGTACGGGGCCGGCTTCCACAGCAGGAAGACCAGCAGCGGCACCGCGAAGATACGTGACAGGGTGAGGAGATTGGGAAGCGTCAGCATTCGTATAGGACGCTCTACGAAATGAGAGCCCGACGCAACAGCGAGGCAGGTGTGCCTCGGCTCAAGTGCGTCCCACGAACATAAAGCCGGCCGCACCTCAGGCACGCGAAAGCGCAGAAGCTCCGTAGATGGGAAACTAAGTTCATCGGCTTCGCCGCTTCGAAAATTTTCCTTAATTTCTATAGGCTAAGCTTTTAGAATCGAATTTCCGCGACTGCATGAGTCGAACGATGACGATGCGCACCTCGATTATGCTCGCACTATTGCTCGGCCTGGGAGCCCTGATGCTGGCGTGGCCGAATACGCATACCGCGAGTTCGGACGGGGTGGGCAATTGCTACTCGGACGGGAAAGATTACTCGACACCGACTTTGTGCGAATGAAGCGTCGCACGATCTGGATCCTTGCTCCACATCGACGAATCGAGCGTGTAAGAACCTTGCAGCAATGACCATTCCAGGGAGCGGGTATGGCAACGACTTGGGACCGGCGAGTCCTGACGCTGGGCCTTGTTATGGGATGTGCCCTGTTCTTCCTGTGGCCGGCGCTCCTGAACCGTTTTCCGTTTCTCTTCTTTGATTCCGCTGCCTACCTCAAAGGAGGGCAGGCATTCTTCCAGGCGATCCTCCCTACGCCCTCCATCGAACCGGCAGCCGCCGTCCACTCCAGCGTGCAGCAAACGACCTTTATCCGTGGAAATGGTGTAACCGACGCGCGCTCCGTTTATTATGGTGTTTTCGCGCAGTTCTGGAATCTGATCCTCGGCGTCTGGGGCATCGCCTTTGCGCAGGCCTTACTTGCGGCGACGTCACTGGTTCTTGCGCTGCATCGCTTCGGGGTTCGGAGGCTTGCGCTTCAAGGGGCAGTCATCGTCGGCGTCGGTCTCTTGACCGCTCTGCCCCTCTTCACATCCCTCGTCATGCCTGACTTCATGGCAGGCCTGATGGTCCTCGCGATATCGTGCCTGGCGAGCCGTCAAGCAGAGATGGGCACGCTGGAAAAGCTGTATTGGACGGCGATCATCATCACGAGCGCTCTCTTCCACAAGTCACTCCTACTCGTACTCTTCCTGCTGATTGCGCTGATTTTCTTCTTCGGCCTTGCCCGTCGGCCAAGGCTAGGTGCGGCCATCTGGCTGGGTTGCTCCGCTCTCGCGGCGGTGGCCGGAACGATGCTTTTCTACCCCATCGTCGAACGGGTAATGAAAGACCCCGTAGTGCGCACTCCCTTCCTTCTGGGGAGAATGCTGGAGGACGGAACGGCAGACAAAATCCTGAAAGCGGATTGCCCTGGCGCCGGGTACCGTTCCTGCATGTTCGTCCCGGAACTTCCCATCACCGCCAATGAGTTCCTGTGGGGCAAGACCGTCGGGGCTGTCCCGGGCCAGCCGTCGGGGGGATTCACGAACTTGGGCCTGACGGATCGGTTAGCGATCTCCGCCGATCAGCGTCCGATAATCATCCAGGTCCTCAAGCGGGAACCGGTCGCGCAAGTTACCCGATCCACGGAGAATTTTCTTAGCCAGCTTGCGACGCTCGACCTGAAGAGATTGGAGCCCTTGGACAGACCGGACCGTAACCTGCATCCCAAGAGCGATCTGTACAGGATAACGACGGCCGTCTCCCCCAAGGCAATCGAGGGATTTTCGGCCTCGCGCATCTGGGACCATGAATTTCCCTTATCGCAGCTGTCAGCGCTGAACACGGCAACCTATTATTTTTCGGCATTTGGCCTGGGCGCGTTGGCCATTCTCGGCCGTCGACGGATATCCGCCGCGGGAAGCCAATACCTGTGGGAGTTCTATGTCATCATCTTGATGGGCGTGGTGCTTAACGGAGCGGTCTGTGGAGTATTTTCGGGGCCGATAGGGCGTTACCAGGCAAGGTTAGCCTGGCTTCCGCTTTTTGCCGTCGCCATCTTTCTCTGTCAGCGATGGAGCCGTCGCCTTCCATCACGCGCGGATACTCTCCCAACGGGCCCCTGACGTTCGATGCAATCAAAATGTGCCCTGCCGAGGCGAGCCGTCCAGCGCCTCCTTGCTCCGTGCGGGCGAAGCGCTACACGGTTGCCATGTTTTCGCGACTTGGGCCGGTGCGGCTCCAGCTAATCCTCGTGGCTGACGCTTGATCCAGAACGTATCCCACCTGCTGCGGTCGCGCCGGTTCCTGCCTCTATTCTCGACCCAGTTCCTCGGGGCATTCAACGACAGCCTCTTCAAGCAGGCGGTCGTCCTCTTCGTGACCTACCAGCTCTATTCGAACCCGGCGAAGGAGTTCCAGTTCAGCGCGATTGCCCAAGGGCTCTTCATGCTGCCCTTCTTCCTTTTCTCCGCGCTTGCCGGCCAGCTTGCCGACGATCACGACAAGTCGCGCCTCATCCGGATGATCAAGCTGGCCGAAATCGGCATCATGGTCTTAGGGGGTGCCGGGCTTCTTCTCGCCAATGTGCCGCTCATGCTTGCGGCCGTCTGCGCCATGGGAATCCACTCCACATTCTTCGGTCCCATCAAATACGCCATCCTGCCGCAGCACCTTGAGAAGGATGAGGTGCTTGGCGGCACAGGCCTCGTGGAGGCGGGTACCTACATCGCGATTCTCCTCGGCACGATCCTGGCCGGGCTTCTAGCAAGCGCTCCCTGGGCCGCCGCACTCGCGACTATCGGATTCGCGATGCTCGGCTATCTCGCCGGGCGGCAGGTACCCCCTGCCCCGCCGGCCGCGGAGCGGATCCCTTTCAACTGGCACATCATCCACGCTTCGATCGAGCTGGTGAGCGGGACCATGAACATTCCGCGCCTCTTCCTCGCCATCTGCTCGATCAGCTTCTTCTGGACGATCGGCGCAGTCCTGATCATCATCTTCCCGCCTCTCGTGAAGAACGTACTCGGCGCTGACGAGCAGGTCGCAAGCCTGTTCATCGCGATATTCTCGATCGGGATCGCGATCGGATCGATCCTCATCAACCGCCTGCTCAAAAGCGAAGTATCGGCAAAGTTCGCACCGGGATCCGTGTTGGCGATGAGCGGCTTCGTCATCGTGCTGCACTTCATCGCACTCAACTGGGGCGATCACGGCGTTGAATTGACGACGCTCGGAAATTTCATCTTCCACCCGCTTGCCGGCCTGATGATCGTCACCCTCCTAGGCGTTGCGATCACCGGAGGAATGTTCGTCGTTCCGCTCTATGCATTTCTGACGACGACGGTCCCAAAATCGGAGACTGCAAGAACGGTCGCTGCAAACAACATCGTCAACTCGGGCGCGATGGTCATCGGCTCGCTTTTGGCCTTCGCCCTCAGCAGCGTCGGGATAGGACCGGTCGGCCAGCTCCTGCTCGTCGCGGCTATGTGCCTTGTGTCTGCGTGGCTGGGCTACAAGCTTCACCTCGCCTGCGACTGATAGGCGCCCGCCAGCGCTAAAAGATCAATGCTGAGACGAAGATGAAGCCGACGGCAAACGTCGTCGCGAAAAGCTGGAGGTCCTTGTTGACGGTCCAAGCCGGCCGCTCTTCCTCACCGAGAATGAAGCCGGGGAAGCGCCTTCCGAAGAGGCGCGGATCTAAAGCGATTACAGGACGCAGCATTCGCATGGCCATTTCTTAAGATGCGTTTAACCATGCGCACAACGTCCATTTGAAGAAGCGCGCTCCGGCAGTGCCAGAGCGGGACGGATGGAACCATCAGGCCTGTTTTTAGGCGGCTCGACCGGACTTGGGGAGCGAAACGTTCGGGGCACCTTCGGGGCGCGTGATCATCCGCGCGGCCTCTTCGCCGTCGACTGGCTTGCCGAAATACCAGCCCTGCCCACTTGAGCATCCGATCGCGAGCACCGCCGCGTGCGCAGCCTCGCTCTCGATGCCTTCGACAAGAATCGGAACGTCCAGCGCGTCGGCAAGCGTCGCGACGGCGCGGACGATGGCCGCGCTCTGCCCGCTCTCATGGATGTTCGTAACGAAGGATCGATCGATCTTGATGAGATCGAACGGCAGCGACCTAAGGTGCGACAATGACGAAAATCCGGTCCCGAAATCGTCAAGCGCCAGCCGGATTCCCTGATTCTTGAGGCTGGTGATGATCGAACGAGCGACGTCGATGTCTCCGAACAGCGAGCTTTCGGTGATCTCGATTACGAGGCGCTCCGCCGGGAAGCTCGTCTCCGTAAGCAACCGGATAACGCGCTCGGCTAGCCAGCCATCGGCGAATTGCGACGGAGAAATATTGACCGAGATCTTGATTCGCGGGTCCCAGTCCCGCGAGATTGTGAGGGCAGCGCGGATGATCTGCTCCGACAGTCGATCCATGAGGCCGATTTCCTCGGCGATCGGGATGAACTGATTCGGTGGGACAATACCCGCAAGCGGGTGACGCCAGCGCGCAAGAACCTCGAAACCGATGATCTCGCTGGTCTTCAAGTCCACCTGTGGCTCGAAGAAAGGAAGGAATTGCTCGTGCTCGAGGCCGAACCGAATGCCCTGTTCGATTTCACCATGGGCGATAAGCGCGCGCTCCATCGCCGCGTCGAACCAGATCGGGCGAGCATTTCGGCCGGTCTTCGCGTGATCCAGAGCAATGTCAGCGCGGCGAAGCAGGTCAGGCACGCGAACGTCCGCCGCCGGCGTGGAGGCCATGCCCGCGAAGGCCCCGACCTGGATCATCTTGCCCTCGATTTCGAAAGGGCGCGTGACCAGCTTCAGGAGAGCGTCGACCTTCTTTTCGATTTCGTCGCGCTTGTGGTCGGCTGCCAGGGTGCTGGCGACCGCAAACTCGTCGCCTCCAAGGCGAGCCACAACGACTCCCTCGTCAAAATGCCCGCTGATCGTCTCCGACAGCCTGCGCAGCATACCGTCTCCGACATCGTAGCCGTGCCGGTCGTACACCGTGCGGAAGCGATGGAGTTGCAGCGACACGATGACGAGCAGACTGCCTGAACTTACCGCTTTCTCGCGGAGCTCCTCGGCGTCATCGGCGAATCCCTTGCGGTTGAGGAGGCCGCTGACCGGGTCCGTTGAAGCCGCGATCGCTGCCCGCCTCTCGCCTTCAATCCTCCGCTCAGTTTCATATTGCAGGTCGACGTACCGGCGCCAGCTGAAGAAGATCAGCGCGAGGTTGAGGGTTATCGCCACGACGGCAAGCCGCACACCCGGTCCGAAGAAGACGTGCGCCCTGACGATCTCGCGGAACAACGACGTGCCGTTGCCGATGAGCAAGACGAACGCGGCCAGCACCGTGCCGAGGACAAGGATGTCGTGATGCGCGCTTTGAATCGGCGCGCGATTAATGAGACGGGGCCAGCGCTCCTTGAACACTTGCCCCTGTTAACTCGACAAGATTAACAATTTGTCCTTGGTCTACGGCTACCGCGCTCGACCCGAGCTACGCTCGGAAATCCTTGGATGCCCTGGGCATGCTCCGGCATGCCTGCGGGCAATGCTGGTGCGGACGGTGGGAATCGAACCCACACTCCCGATCGGGAAGAGGATTTTAAGTCCCCAGCGTCTACCGTTCCGCCACGTCCGCTTCAGCCAAGCCGCGCGACGGTAGATGGCGCGAGGCTATTCAGCCGTAACTTCGCCTAAGTTTAAACGCTCGCGCATTTCCTTGCCCGGCTTGAAATAGGGCACACGCTTGGCGTCGACCGAAACCGGGTCGCCGGTGCGCGGATTGCGCCCAACGCGCGCGTCGCGCTGACGCGTCGAGAACGCGCCGAACCCCCGAAGCTCGACCCGTCCTCCCTGAGCCAGTTGCTCGGTGATGGAATCGAAAAGCGCACCCACGACACCTTCAACCTCGCGCTGCGTCAGATCGGGGAAATCCCCACACAGCTTCTGCACCAGTTCCGAACGGATCATCTCATCCCCGCAGATTCAAATTTGGTTTTGCGCCTCTCCCCCAAGAGGCCTGCGCACGCTGTCAGGAAAGGGGCGGCGGCGCAAGTGTCGCCGCCCCTTACACATGAGATAGTTACTTCTTCTTCGACTTCTTCGCGCCGCTCTCGGCCTTCTCCTTCAGCGCAGCGCCGAGGATGTCACCGAGCGATGCGCCAGAATCCGACGAACCGTACTGCGCAACGGCCTGCTTCTCTTCGGCGATTTGCAGCGCCTTGATGGAGAAGTTCGGCTTCTTAGAACGGTCGAGGCCGGTGACCATGGCGTCGAACTTCTGACCGACCTGGAAGCGCTCCGGACGCTGCTCGTCGCGGTCGCGGCCAAGGTCGGTGCGCTTGATGAAGCCAGATGCTCCGCCCTCGGCGACCTGCACTTCGAGCCCGCCGTCGGTGACGGCCATGACTTCGACGGTGACCGTCTCGCCCTTCTTGGCGCCGCCACCAGCGCCTCCGGCTGCAACGCCGCCGCCGCCGCGCTCGAGATCCTTGATCGAAAGCGAGATGCGCTCGCGCTCTACGTCGATCTCCTTGACCAGCGCCGTGACGGTCTCGCCCTTGCGATGCAGGTTGAGAGCATCTTCGCCAGACACGCCCCAAGCGATGTCCGACATGTGGACCATTCCATCGACGTCGCCCTCAAGGCCGACGAACAGGCCGAATTCGGTCGAGTTCTTGACTTCGCCCTCGACGGTCGAGCCCACCGGGTGCGCCTCGGCAAAGGCTTCCCAAGGGTTCGCCTGAGCCTGCTTGAGGCCGAGCGAGATGCGACGCTTCTCTTCGTCCACCTCGAGCACCTTGACGTCAACTTCCTGCGAAGTGCTGACGATCTTGCCCGGGTGCACGTTCTTCTTGGTCCAGCTCATCTCGGACACGTGGACCAGGCCCTCGATGCCCGCCTCGAGCTCCACGAAGGCGCCATATTCGGTGATATTGGTGACTCGGCCCTGGAACACGCCGCCGACCGGATATTTGGCGGCCGCGCCTTCCCACGGATCGGTCTCGAGCTGCTTCATGCCAAGGCTGATGCGCTGCGTCTCGCGGTTGATGCGGATGATCTGCACCTTCACCGTGTCGCCGATGTTCAGCACTTCGCTCGGGTGGTTGACGCGCTTGTAGCTGATGTCCGTAACGTGCAGCAGGCCGTCGATGCCGCCGAGGTCGACGAAGGCGCCGTAGTCGGTGATGTTCTTGACCACGCCGTCGATGACCTGGCCCTCGGCGAGGCTCTGGATGAGCCCGCTGCGCTGCTCGGCGCGGGTCTCTTCGAGGATGGCGCGCCGCGAAACGACGATATTACCGCGGCGGCGATCCATCTTGAGGACCTGGAACGGCTGCGGGATCTCCATCAACGGGCCGACGTCGCGGACCGGGCGGATGTCGACCTGGGAGCCGGGGAGAAAGGCCACTGCACCGCCGAGGTCGACGGTGAAGCCGCCCTTCACGCGGCCGAAGATCACGCCTTCGACGCGGTTGCCTGCAGAGAATTCGCCTTCCAGCTTGTCCCATGCGGCTTCGCGGCGGGCGCGGTCGCGCGACAGCATCGCTTCGCCCTGCGAGTTCTCGACGCGGTCGACGAACACTTCAACGGTGTCGCCCACGGAGATCTCGGCCTTCTGGCCGGGCATTGCGAACTCGCGGAGCGGAACGCGCCCTTCGGACTTCAGGCCCACGTCGATCACCGCAAGATCGTTTTCGATCGCGGTCACCGTGCCCTTGACGACCTTGCCCTCGAAAGCCTCGTTCTCACCGCCGAGCGACTTGTTGAGGAGCTCCGCGAAATCGTCGCGGGTCGGAAATGTCGTGGTTGCCATAAAGT
>Ga0070675_100003437_pt1 | contig 12002 bp, 9 predicted proteins | sample KBSM43metaG_FD_65343 | JGI IMG/M metagenome (GOLD analysis project Ga0070675, IMG submission 65343) | Miscanthus rhizosphere microbial communities from Kellogg Biological Station, Michigan, USA - KBS M4-3 metaG | ecosystem: Host-associated > Plants > Roots > Rhizosphere > Soil ...
GACTTCGATCCGGCGGATCCGTCGGCCATCTGGATGTGGGACACCACCATTTCATCGCTGATGTTCGACCGGATGGTTCAGCGCATGAAGAGCTTCTTCAGCGCCGTCGGGTTCGTGACGCTCGCCCTCGGCGGGATTGGCGTGATGAACATCATGCTCGTGGCCGTGCGCGAGCGTACGCGGGAGATCGGTGTCCGCCGGGCAATAGGAGCGACCCGTTCACAGATTCAGCGGCAATTCTTTCTCGAGGGATTCCTGCTGACGATGCTCAGCGGGGTCATCGGATTCACGCTCGCCGTGGCCATGTGTGCGGCGGTGAACATGCTGCCGATGCCGACGAATCGGTTCCAGGGAATGATCGTGACCTGGACGACGGGCGCGATCGCGGTCGGCGCGCTGATTCTGATCGGCGTCGTCACGTCGACCTACCCGGCGAGGCGCGCCGCGCAGCTACCGCCCGTCGATGCGCTGCGCTACGAGATCTGAGATGAACGACCGGGTCATCGCCTCATCGCCCCTCCTGCATCAGGCCCGCCGGCCACGCCCGATCAATGTGCTCACCGAGATCGTCCGCGAGGCGTTCTTCGGACTGCTGCGCAACCGCCTGCGCGCGGGGCTGTCGATGCTGGGCATTTCATGGGGCATCGTGTCGGTGGTGATGCTCCTGGCCTATGGTGAAGGCTTCAACCAGGCGTTGCTGCGTGGTTTTCAAGGCGCGTTCAGCGACGGCGTCACGATTCTGTTCCCGGGACGAACGAGTATGCAGGTCGGGGGAGGCCGGGCCGGGCGTGAGATCCGGTTCCGGATGGTCGATGGCGAGGCCGTCGGCGCCATGCCGATCGTGAAGGCGTGGAGCCCCGAGTTCATGCACGACATGAAGGTCGCCTTCGCCACGAAACAGAACTCATACATGGTCCGCGGGGTCGCGTCGGTGTACGGCGTGATTCGCAATCAACCCGCCGCGGTCGGGCGTTTCATCGACGATGAGGATGTCCGCCTGCGGCGCAGAGTCGTGTTTCTCGGAAGTGAAGTCGCGTTGCGGTTGTTCGGCACGCAGCCGGCAGTCGGGCAGACGGTTCGTCTCGATGGGATGCCGTTCGGGGTCGTCGGCGTACAGCGCGAGAAGGCGCAGCTCGCCAACTACGGGCGACCGGACAAGGAGTGCGTCTTCATCCCCTATACGACTGCCGGGCAGCTCTGGGACACCGAACACCTGAACATGATCGTGTATCAGGCCGTCGATCCGCGCATCGCCGAGCAGACGGCGAAGCAGGTGCGCCAGATGCTCGGCCGGCGGCTCCTCTTCGATCCCAGGGATGAACAGGCGCTCGGCTCGTTCGGCTCCGTCGAGTCGCAGGAGATCATCAGCGGGATCGTGATCGGATTGAAGGTCGTGCTGACATTCATCGGTGTGCTGACGCTCGCCATCGGCGGGGTCGGCGTGATGAACATCATGTTCGTGTCGGTCAACGAGCGGACGCGTGAGATCGGGCTGCGAAAAGCGCTCGGCGCCCGCCGCCGCACGATCCTGCTGCAGTTCCTGCTCGAGGGGCTGGTGACCACGTTCAGCGGCGGCGCCGTGGGCATCGTGCTCTCGTACGTGTTCGTCTGGCTGTTCAGCCCTCGTCCGTTCCTCTCCGAGTTGATTGGCGACTCGACCGGGTCGTCCGACATTCAGCTGCTGCTGACGTTCGAGCTCGCGGCGATTTGCACCGGCATCCTGATGGTCGTCGGGCTGGTCAGCTCGTTCCTCCCCGCATTGCGCGCCTCGCGGCTCGATCCGATCGAATCGCTCCGCTACGAGTAACGGGCCGCGATCCTCGAACGCTCCGCGCGCTCGCGGCTCAATACCCGATCAGCCACCGCGCCACGCGCTCGATCTCGTCCTCGGACGGCAGAAACGCCTCTTCCAGCGGCGGCGAGTAGGGCACCGGCGTATCGAGCGCGCCGATGATGCGGACCGGAGCGTCGAGCCAGTCGAACGCCTCTTCCTGAATGATCGCGGCGAGGCTCTCGCCGATGCTGCCGCTACGCGTGTCCTCATGGACGATCAGGACACGGCTGCAGTGTCGGACGACGGCGAGGACGGCGTCGCGGTCGAGCGGCACCAGCGACCGCAGATCGAGGACGCTGCACGCGATGCCATCGGCGGCGAGGCGTTCGGCGACGCGCATCACGACGTGGACGTACGCGCCGTAGGACACGATGGCGAGGTCGTCGCCGGCGCGGCGCAGAGCCGCCCGGCCGAGTGAGAGGGGGGCAGGCGGTCCCGGGGGCAGACGTTGCCGGATCGTCGGGTCTCGATAAAGGGCGATGTGCTCGTAGAAAAGGACCGGATCCGGGTCGGCCACCGCGGCGGCGAGCAGCGCGCGGGCGTCCTCGGGTGTGGAGGGCGCGACGATCTTCAAACCGGGTGTGCGGTAGAACCAGGCTTCGGTGTTCTGCGAATGATAGGGGCCGGCGTGACGTCGTCCTCCCCAGGGCATGCGGAGCACGAGAGGAACGCGGCCGTTCCATCGATACCGGATCTTGGCGGCGTTGTTCACCAGCTGGTTGAAGCCAGTGGCGACGAAGTCGTTGAACTGCATCTCCCCGATCGGGCGCAACCCGGCGAGGGCTGCGCCGACGCACACGCCGATGATGGCAGCTTCTGACAACGGTGAATCGACGAGCCGATCGCCGAATTCCTGAAGGAGAGGCCGCAGCATGAGAAAGGCGTTGCCGTACGGCGGCCCCACATCCTCGCCGTACACGAACACACGCGCGTCGGCTCGCATGACATCGGCGACTCCCATGGCGATGGCATCGAGGAACGTGTTGCCGCCGGGATCGTACGGCAGCATCGGGATTACGGCGGGCAGCGCGGCAACCGGGCCCGGCAGCGCGGGCATCGGGTTGGTTCGTCGCGAAGGTGGAATCAGATCCGCCAGCGGCAGGGCGGCGCTCGCGGACGGCCAGGGCGCGTCGATGACGGCCCGTGCTTCGGCGTCGACGATCGCCTCGGCTTCGGCGACGAGCGTCTCGAGATGGCCTGGTCGAATGAGGCCTTCCTTTTCGAGCCTGGCTGTATAGGCGGCGATCGGGTCTCGCGCGGCCCAGAAGACGTATCGCTCGCGATCGACGTACCCGGCGTCCTTTTTCAGCTCCGGGTATTCGATCGACAACGGCGGCTCCGCACCCAGATAGAGCATGTCGTCGTGATGCGCGTGCCCGCACATGCGCATGCTGGTGAGCTCGATGAGCGCCGGGCCGCTGCCGGCGCGCGCGCGATCGGCGGCCCACGCGAACGCCGCCGCGATGACATCGGGATCGGTACCGTCGAGCGACACGCCGGGCAGGCCGTAGCCGGCGGCCTTGTCCGCGAAACGACCGGCGGCCGAGTTCGCGCTGACCGGCGTGGACAGCGCGATCTGATTGTTCTCGACGCAGAAGATGATCGGCAGTCGATGGACCGCGGCCGTGTTGATGGCTTCGTGCCATTCGCCGAGCGACGTCCCTCCGTCGCCGATGAAGGAGACGGCGACACGTGGGCTGTTCGTTCGTTTGAACGCGAGTGCCATGCCCACCAGCGTCAGGGTGCTGATCGAAAGCGGAGCACTGGCGGGCAGGATTCCATGCTCGAAGTCGCCGATGTGCAGATCGCGGCCATCCATCGGCGGTCCGGCCTTGCCCGTCTGCGCGCTGATCACCATCCGTACCGCGTCGGGGTGGGGCCGCATGGCCAGGGCCACACCGACGTCGCGGATGATTGGGCCGACGACGTCGCCGTGCCAGCCGTCTGCGTCGAGATGTGTGTCGCCGCGCCGCAGTCTGATCGCGGCAGCATAGATCGCTTCCTGCCCGAGCGATCGGAAGCCCTTGCCCTGAAAAGGCCGATCGCGGAACCGGACCTCGCCGCTGTTGAACAGGCGCTTCAGTCGATTGTCGAGGACACGGGTCAGCACCATTCCGCGAAGGATCTCGCGGCGCTCGTCGGCGGTCAGTGACGCCGCGATGGCCTCACGCGCGAAGAAGGCGTCGCAGGCGTCGAGCAGCGTGCCGTGAGCGGCCCACAGTCGCGAGGCGGGAGTAATGCCCGGCGTGCAATCGGGCAGCTCGGAAGCGTGCGGGTCGAGGAGTTGCCCCAATGCACGCCGGACGTCGCGACCGAGGTGCGCGATGGCGTTGGGGTCGCGATCCTCCGGCGCCGGGAGCGAACCGATCGCTGTCTCTGCCACCGCGAACGCGAATGGATATCGATCGGCCACGAACGACAGAAAGCGCGCGCCGAGGTCGCTCCTTCTGACTGACATCCCCAGATCGTAGCCTCGGCGACGCCTCGGCGCCCTCGAACCCTCGAACCTTCGAACCCTCGAACCTTCGAACCCTCGAACCTTCGAACCTTCGAACCCTGTTAGTTCCTGTCACAATCCCCTCGTGAGCACCCACTTCCGCGGTTGGGCCAAGCCCGGCCCCGTGCCGCCCGGTGCCCTCAGGCCGGGCGACGTCCCATCGAGCGAGACGCTCGATGCACTGAGCGGCCACTTCCGGATCTATCAGCTGGCGAACGGACATCGCTTCTCGACCGACGATGTGCTCACTGCGTGGTACGGCTCGACGTGGGTGCCATCGGCAGGAACGGTGCTCGATCTCGGCTCCGGCATCGGATCGGTGGGCATGATCGCGGCCTGGCGCCTTCGCGGCGCGCGATTCGTGACCGTAGAAGCGCAGGAGGAGAGCGTGACGCTGGCGCGCAAGTCGGCGGCGTACAACGGGCTCGTCGATCGCTACGACATCCGGCACGCAGACTTCAGGTCGGGTGGAGCGATTGCCGCGGACGAGCGATTCGACCTGGTCCTCGGAAGCCCGCCGTACTTTCCGCCCGGCACCGGGCTCGAGGGCGATCATCCGCAGAAGGTCGCCTGCCGTTTCGAGTTGCGCGGTGATATCGGCGACTACGCCACGACGGCGGCAAAGCACCTTGCGCCGGGCGGCGTCTTCGCCTGTGTGTTTCCCGAGGAGCAGCGCGCACGTGCGGAGGCCGCGGCGGCGGCGGCGGGCCTGATCGTCGTACGCCGGCGTCCGGTGATATTCAAGGAGGACGAGGCGCCTCTCATCACGTTGTTCGCGATGGTGCGCGCGACCGATCTGCCCGAGACGATGCGTGTCAGAACGTGGGTCGAGCCGCCTCTGACCATTCGCACGGCCGATGGCAGCGTGCATCCGGAGTATGCGGCGGTCAAGCTGGCGATCGGCTTTCCACCGTGAACACAGAAGGCACGAAGGCCCTACGCGCCGACCCGAAGCACACGGAGAGGAATTCTTCTCGGCAAATCCACCTCTCGACTCAGCTTCGCATACCGTTCGTGACCGCCGCCGTCATGTCGGCGGTGGTGGCCTTGCCGCCAAGATCTGGCGTGCGCACTTTCTCGTCGGCGATCACTGCTTCAATCGCCCGCAGAATCCGATCGTAGGCCGGCCGTTCGCCAAGGTGATCGAGCATCATCGCGCCTGCCCAGATCGCCGCAATCGGATTGGCGATGCCCTTGCCGGCAATGTCCGGCGCAGAGCCGTGAATCGGTTCGAACATCGACGGTGTCGTCCGCTCCGGGTTGATGTTCCCCCCGGGCGCGACGCCAAGGCTGCCGGAGATCGCGCTGCCGATGTCCGTGAGGATATCGCCGAACAGGTTCGAGGCCACGATGACGTCGAGTGTCTGCGGATGGGTCACCATGCGCGCGCAGAGCGCGTCGACGTGGTACTTGCGCAGCTCGACGTGCGGGAATTCCCTGGCGACGTCGGCCACCACCTCGTCCCACAGGACCATGACGTGCTGCAGCGCGTTCGATTTCGTCGCGCTGGCGAGCATCTTCCGCGGCCGCGACTCGGCCAGCTTGAAGGCGTAGCGGGCGATGCGCTCGATGCCGTGCCGCGTGAACACGCCGGTCTGTTCGGCGAGCTCGTTGGGCGTGCCGAGGTGCAGCCGCCCGCCGATGCCGCAGTACTCACCCTCGGAGTTCTCGCGCACGCAGATCATGTCGATGTCGGACGGGCCACGGTTGGCGAGCGGAGAGGTGATGCCGCTCAACAGCCGCATCGGCCGGAGGTTCACGTACTGACGCAGGCGCTGGCGCAGCGGGAGGATCAACTCGCGCGCCGAGATGTGATCGGCGACCCGCGGATCGCCAATCGCCCCGAGGTAGATCGCGTCGTACTTCAACACCTGATCGACGCCGTCCGGATCGAGCATCCGCCCCGTCTTCAGGTAGAAGTCGCATCCCCACGGCAGCTCCGTGAAGTCGAGTGCGAAGCCGCCCTGTTCGGCGGCCATCTTCAGGACCTTCATTCCCGCGGGGATCACTTCCTTGCCGATACCGTCGCCCGCAATCACTGCAATCTTGTATGTCTTCATCTCAACGTCTGGCAGCCCGTTGGAACGCCGTCCACGGCTGCGAGGAACAAGGGAACGTCACTGTCTGACGGGCCTGGTCAGTGTCAGCACGAGGAACACCACGGCGGCGACGCTGATGCCGCACAGCGTGGGGTCCAGGCCCGCGGTGGAACCGAACAATCCTATCCGCAAAACGAACAGCGTGATCACGCCGGTGACGATGGCCGCCAGTGCGTCGCGTTCCCGCGCGCGCGGCACATACAGTCCGCCGAGGATCGGGACGAACAGCGTGACGACGAGGAGCGAGTAGAAGATGGTGAGCGCGCCGATGACTGTCTCGAGCCACATGGCGAGCAGGACGCCGAGGGCGCCGCCGCAGAGCGCGGTGACTCGGCCGACGCGGAGCAGCTGCGCGTCGCTCGCGGTCGGGGCGAGAAATCGTTTGTAGACGTCCTGCGAGGCCGACGTCGACAGCATGAACAGGATCGCGTCACAGGTGTCGACCTCCGTCGAGAACACCGCGGCCAGCGCGATCGCCCCGAGCCACGGTGGCAGGTGATGCGCGAGCAGCGCTGGCAGGACCGCGTTGGAGTCGGTCATGCCGGGCATGAGGATGCGGGCGGTCATGCCGAGCAGAACCGGAGCGAACGCGAACAGGAGCAGCGCGGCAGCGTTCACGGCGATCCCGACCCGCACGGCACGCGCATCGCGCCCGCCGAAGGCCTTCTGAATCAGCCCGGGCGAGACGATGAATGCGGGTCCGGTGAGCGCGAGCAGCGTCCAGCCCGAACCGGGCCCCGCGGAATACAGGAAGTTGCCGAACGAAGCTGGCGCTGCCGGTCCGATCAGCGCCGGGAGGCCGCCGGCCGACGACAGCGCCACCGGCAGTGCGAGGGCGAATCCGACAATCATGACCACGAGCTGCAGCGTGTTGATCCACGCCGAACCGAGCAGTCCGCCGGCAGTGAAATAAATCGTCATGATGGCGCCGCCGATGAGGGCTCCGGCCCATCGTGGTGCGCCCGTGATGACGTTCAGGATCGTCGCGCCCGCGATCAGCTGTCCGGCGAGCAGCGCGAGCGCACCTGTGCCGACGAGCACCACCGCCAGCGTCCGTGTGCGCGCGCCGTAGCGGTATTCGAGATAGTCGCCGGTCGTGTAGAAGTCATGGTCGTGCGCGAGCCGCCACAGGCGCGGCGCGACGGCGAAGGCAAAGACGATCGACCCGAGTCCCGCCGATCCGACCCACCACCATGCCGAGATCCCTTCGCGATAGGCCAGGCCCGAGGCACCGACGGTCGATCCGGCGCCGATATTGGCCGCCAGCATCGACGCGAAGATGAGTCCCGGTCCGAGACTGCGGCCGGCCACGAAGAACGCGCTGCTGCTGCGAACGAACCGTGCCGACCAGATGCCGAGGCCGACGACGACGATCGAGTAGCCGACGATCAGGAAGAGATGGAGGGAAATCAACGACCCGCGACTGCGCCACGAAAACGCTCCGGCACGGTACCGAGATCGCGTGCCGCCGGCAACCCTCCCGAGCCCTCGGCGAAGACGGCCGCGCGCACGATGGCTTCGGCGAGCGCGTCCGCGGCCAGCGCGCCGATGATGCTCACGTTGGCGTCGCCGGTGAAGCGGCCGGTCGCCAGCGAGAAGACCGTGTCGCCATCGCCGAGCGTGTGCGACGGCGCAATCGCCCGGGCGAGGCCGTCATCCGCCATCAGCGCCATGCGCGCGGCCTGCGCCTTGTCCAGTCTGGCGTTGGTCGCAACGACGGCAATCGTCGTGTTCTGCCCCGGCGCCGGACCCGCGGCTCGCACCAGCGCCCCGGAGCGGAGCAGCTGACGAATATCGGCAAGCGTCTTCCCTCCGGCCGCGCGCGCGCCGGCGACGACGCGGCCGGTTTCCGGGTCGATCACGTCGCCCACGGCGTTCACGGCCACGATGGCCGCGACCACGAGACCGTTGGGCATGACTCGAGCGGCGCTGCCGATGCCCGCCTTCATCGCTCCGCTGCCGCCCATCTTGCCGACGGTGGCGCCAGCCCCGGCGCCGACGTTGCCTTCCTGCACCGCGCTCGCCGTTGCCGCCGTAGCGGCCTTGTACCCGCAGTCCGCGGTCGGGCGCACTTTCGCGTTCCCGCCAAAACCGAGGTCGAAGAGGATCGCCGCCGGCACAATCGGGACGACCCCCGCCGCGCCCACGCGCCAGCCGACGCCGCGCTCCTCGAGAAACCGCACCGCGCCCTGCGCCGCGTCGAGCCCGTACGCACTGCCGCCGGAGAGCACGATGCCGTTGACGCGGTCGACCATGTTCAGCGGATCGAGGAGATCCGTCTCGCGGGTACCGGGGGCTCCTCCCCTCTGGGAAACGCCGCCGGTCGCACCGGTGCCCTCCACGAGCACGACGGTGCAGCCGGTCGGACGTTCGCTCAACGTGAAGTGACCGACCTTGAGGCCGTCGACGGCAGTGAGCCCCTTCAGCGCCCCGGATGCGGGCGCCGCCGCAGGTGCCTGGGCGCGCTGCATCGCGGCCAGCGTCGCGGCCGAAAGAAGCGCGAGAGCGATTACCGGCAGCGTACGCGCCATAGTGGTCTCCGATCGGCGGGTCCAGGGGGACCCGCCCTACGGGGCTACGAGCTCTGCGTCGGTGTCGTCGTGCGACAGCGAGCGCACGACGCGGTTCTGGTCATCGACGGCAATCATGCGCGGCGTGATCGCTTCGTCGGTCAGGCAGAACGCGACGATGATGATCCTGTCGCCGGCGTGAAAGTGGCGGGCGGCCGCACCATTGACCACAATCTCCCCCGAGTCCGCCGGCAGCTCGATCGCGTAGGTCTCGATGCGCTGTCCGTTGTTGACGTTCCAGACGGAGACGCACTCGCCGGGCACGATGTCGGTCAGGCGCATCAGCGCGCGATCGATGCCGATGCTGCCGATGTAATTCAAATCCGCGCCGGTGACGACGGCGTGATGGATCTTCGATTTACAGATGGAACGAAGCTTCATGACAGTGGTGGCGGGGTGCAGCGCACATTGTCGATGAGACGTGTGCGGCCGACCCAGAGCGCGCCGGCGACTATCACCGGCTGGAGAATCTGCGGAACCGGCTCCATCGAGTCCGGATCGACCGCTTCGAGATATTCGAGCCGCACCCGGTCATCCGCGGGGATGCGCGCGATCGCCGCCGCTCGCACCCCCCCGGGATCCCTGGTGCCCGCCTCGATCGCCGCCCGCGCGGCACCGAGCGCCTGATAGAGTGCCGTCGCCAGCTGACGTTCGCAGCGATCGAGGTGCTGATTCCGTGAGCTGATGGCTACGCCGTCGGCCTCGCGCACGGTTTCCACGCCGACGATCGTCAGCGGCACGTTGAAGTCGGCCACGAGCCGCCGGACGATGGCGAGCTGCTGCGCATCCTTTTCGCCGAAGTAGGCGACATCGGCCTGGACGATCTGAAACAGCTTCATGACGACGGTGGCCATGCCGGCGAAGTGTCCTGGCCGGTACCGGCCGCAGAGCTCGTCGCCGAGCCCGGTCACCTGGATCGTGCACCGCGGGCTGGCGGGGTACATCTCCGTCGTCGACGGCACGAAGACGACGTCGGCACCGAGCCTGTCGCAGAGGTCGAGGTCGGCATCGAGCGCGCGGGGATACCGCTCGAGGTCGTCCGCTCGATCGAACTGCAGCGGATTGACGAATACGGTGACGACAACGCTGTCGCATTCTTCCCGTGCCCGCGCGATCAACGTCGCATGCCCCTTGTGGAGCGCGCCCATCGTCGGCACCAGGCCGATGCGCTTGCCGCTGCCGCGCGCCGCGGCGAGGCGGGCGCGAAGCGCCGCGATGGTGTCGATGCGCTCGACTCTCACCGCCGTGTCCTGTCCACGTCGGCGACAGACGCCGGCGCCGAAGGAAACTGGCGCTGACGCACATCGTCGACGTACGCGCGTGCCGCCGTTGTGACCTCGTCCGCGAGATGCGCGTACTGACGCACGAAGGACGGGACGAAGCCGTCGAAGAGGCCGAGCATGTCGTAGCTCACGAGCACCTGGCCGTCGCAGTTCGGGCCGGCGCCGATGCCGATCGTCGGCACGCCGGCGGCAGCAGTGACCGCAGCCGCGAGATCGGCGGGTATCGATTCCAGGACGATGGCGAACGCGCCGGCGGCTTCGAGCGCCTTCGCGTCGCTGAGAAGCTGCGCCGCCTCCGCCGCGCCGGTGGCCTGCCTGCGATAGCTGCCGATCTGATTGATCGACTGCGGCAGGAGGCCGAGATGTCCCATCACCGGAATGCCGACGTCGACGAGACGGCCGACCACGTCGAGGACGGCGCTGCCGCCTTCGAGCTTGACCGCAGATGCGCCGCCGTCCTGCATCAGACGTCCGGCGTGGCGGACGGCGTCGTCGACCCCGGTCTGGTAGGTGAGGAACGGCATGTCGGCGATCACCAGCGCGCGCGTGCTGCCCCGCACCACCGCCCGGGTGTGGTGGACGATGTCGTCGAGCGTGACCGGCACCGTGCTGTCGTGTCCGAGGACGACCATGCCGAGTGAGTCGCCGACGAGGAGGGCGTCGACGCCCGCGCGGTCGAGCAGCCTCGCCATGGTTGCGTCGTACGCCGTCAGGACGGCGATCCGTTCCCCGCGCGACTTCTTGTCGCGGAAGTCCGGTACGGTGATGCGGGACGTGGGCGTCATCGCGGGCGTGGGGCCGGCAGCGTGCGTTGAAGCCAGCCGATCACCGTGGAGATCACGTCCGGACTGACACCCTTGCCGGCGAGCGCCGGGTATTCGCCGACATCGCCGGTCGAGGCCGGCTGCAGCAGATGGTTCACTCCACGCATGATACTCAGCGTGACGGCGTCCGGATCGCTCTTGCGTGCGGCATTCGCGAGCTTGCCGGCGTGGGCCATGGGGATTTCGCGGTCGATGTCGCCGTGGGCGATGAGCAGGGGACTGTCGACCGCGTCTGCGACTTTGGCCGGATCGAACGACAGCAGGCTGTGGAACCACAAGGTATCGGCGCGGCGCCGCAACTCGGGCGCGATGCCCTCCCATCCCTTTCCAGTGAGAACGGCGGAGTCGATGCGGCGCTGAAGCGCGATGTTGGCCTCGCGCTCGGCAGGCGGCGCTTTCATCCGATCGAGTTGCAGCTGCTGCTGTTCGAGCACGAAGTCGGTTCCCTTGAGCGCCGGTGCGGCAAGCGAGACGGTGGCGGCAACCCGCTTGTCGCGCGACGCCGCGAGCAGCGCGATCCAGGCGCCTGTGTCGTGCCCGATCACGGCAATGCGCTTGGGATCGATGTCCTTGCGGTCGGCAAGCCACCGCGTGATCGTGCGAACGTCCTCCGCGTAGTCCGGGAGCGAGGCCGACTCCGCCCGTCCCCCGCTTTGCCCTGACCCGCGGCGGTCGTAGCGGACCGCCACGAAGCCCGCGTCGGCAAGCGCGCCGGCGAGCTGTCCGAGCGCGGGGACGCCGCGGGCGATGGTGTCGCGATCGGGCGCATCCGGACTGGCGACGAGAATCACCGCCGGCTTTCGATCCGTCGCGCCTGCCCCGGAGCCGGCGGCAGACGACGCGCTCGCGCTCGGGAACGTGAGTGTGGCGCCGACGTTGAATCCCGGGGCGGGGA
>Ga0070675_100003439_pt1 | contig 11998 bp, 10 predicted proteins | sample KBSM43metaG_FD_65343 | JGI IMG/M metagenome (GOLD analysis project Ga0070675, IMG submission 65343) | Miscanthus rhizosphere microbial communities from Kellogg Biological Station, Michigan, USA - KBS M4-3 metaG | ecosystem: Host-associated > Plants > Roots > Rhizosphere > Soil ...
TGCGACCGCGGCACGATTCCGTCGAAGACACTGACGTGGAAGTAGTCCTCGACGTCGATGCTCATCGCATTGACGATCACGTCAGGCTCCCTTTCGCAGCAATACGGTCTTGACGGTGTCGAGGATGATGAACGCGTCGAGCGGGAGCGACAGGTTCTTGATGTAGAACAGGTCGTACTGCAGTTTCTGCAGCGCGTCCTCGACGCTGGCGCCGTAGGTGTAGCGCACCTGTGCCCAACCGGTGAGTCCCGGTCGCAAAATATGCCGCTGACGATAGAAGGGGATCTGTCGCGTCAGTTCGGCGACAAACTCCGGTCGTTCCGGACGCGGGCCGACGAGACTCATGTCGCCCTTGAGGACATTCCACAGCTGCGGCAGTTCGTCGAGGCGGCTGCGTCGCAGGAACCGGCCGACCGACGTCACACGAACGTCGCCCTCCTTCGCCGCCCACACGGGGCCCGTCGCTTTTTCGGCGTCGGCCGACATCGATCGGAACTTATGCAGCGTGAATATGCGGCCGTATTGGCCAACCCGCTGCTGGTGATACAACACGGCGCCTGGCGATGTCAGCCGGATAAGGGCCGCGATCATCAACATGATCGGCGTCGCAATGACGAGACCTACGGCCGCAGCCATGATGTCGATCACGCGCTTGGCCGCAGACAGCACCCGACTCTTTCTGAAACCCGGCGAAAAGATCAGCCAGCTGGGACGGAGGTTTTCGACCGCGATTTTTCCCGTGTACTCCTCATAAACGGACGCGAGGTAGTCGAACGACACCCCGTCCAATTTCATTTCCAGCAGCTTCTCCATTGGGAGCATGCCGCGAGCTTCCGCGAGGCTGACGACGACGCGATCCACATTGCGAGCGCGGACGATGGACGGAATGTCCTCGACGGCGCCAATGACACCCGGATTGATCACCGGCATTCCGACGCGCAACGGGTCCATGTCGACGAAGCCGACAATCTCGACGCCGAGCTCATGGCGCAGCTCGAACATCTCGCGCGCCAGCGCCACTGCCGCTGGATTGGTGCCGACCAGCAGGAGGCGCTCACGAGGCGCCAGGTGACCGCTCGTCCACTCGAAGGCAATCCTCCAGCCGATGACGAATGCAATCACCAGCAGAGCCGCGATCAGAAATACGCCGCGTCCGATGATCAAGGCGGGGAACCAGAAGTAAATAGCCGCGAGGATGAACGACGCCGGAGCGAGCGCCTGAAGCAGGCGAGTGAAGAGTTCCCGGCGATCGCTGAGGAGCCGGAGATCGTACATGTCGGCGTAATAGAGGCACGTCTGCGTGACGAGCGCAATCAGCAGCGCTTTGCCGATTCCGTTTTCGTTGCGGGCGATCTCCCATGCAAACTCGCCGAGTCGCACGTACGCCGCGATCGCCACCGCCGCGATGATCAGGGCGGTCTCGAGAACGATCAACGTCAGCGACCGCGCGCTCAGGCGCTGCATCAGTACGCGCATGACTACTGCTTCACTGCGCTACCGGGGCCGAATAGGAGTTGTAGTAGTCGTAGTAGCCCGTCGACGGCAGCTGGCCGGTGACTCGATTCAGCACGACGCCGAGCGTCCGCTCGCGCCCGACGGCCTGCACCGCGCGGTCGACGAGATCCCATGGTGTTTCGCCAGCCTTGACGACGATCAGAGCGCCGTCGGTCATGGCGGACACCAGGCTTGCGTCGGTCAGCAGCGCGAGAGGTGGCGTATCGAGAATGATCCAATCGAAGGTCGCCCGGGCTTCCTGGACGAGTTGGCGCATGCGATCTGAGGTGAGCGCTGCAATCGGGTCGGATGTGGGACGCCCGCCGGTCAAGACGCCAAGGCCCGACGAAACCAGCCGCACACGAATCTTCTCGTTCTGCTCCGCTGTGAGCGACTCTGCCAGGCCGGGATAAGGCGGAATTCCGAATACGGCGTGAACCGATGGACGCCGGAAATCCGCATCTACCAGCAGGACCTCCTTCTTGTACGATTCGCTGAGGGTCATCGCGACGTTTGACGCGGTCAACGTCTTGCCTTCGCCGACCAGGGCGCTCGTGACCATGACAACCTTGATTCCAGACACGGCCTGGGCGTGATGGAGGCTGGCGGCCAGACGTCGGTACTGCTCGCGCGACTGCGGCGACACCGCCGTGTCAAGGACGATCTTTCCTTTGTACCGAACGTCCACGTGCTCGAACAGCCGCGACGGAGACTGCCTGGGCGCCGTCGCCGGCGCGGCAGTTGAAGGCGCGGGTGCGGCCGCCTCCTCTCGCACTGAGGGGGACGGTGCGGACATCGGTCTGAGTTCGTGCTTTCCGACAGGGTCGTCTTCCGACTCAGCGTCTGTCGGTTGCGTTGCGACGGCTTCGGCCTGCAGCTGCGAGAGCACGTCCTCTTCGAGGGTCGCCGTTGCAGCCCAGGCTGGGGCGACCTCCGGTTGAGAGGCAGTTCCTTTCTGCTCTTCCGCCTTCCGGCGCATTGCATCGTACACGCGCGTCATGCGACTCCCTTCCGGCCTGGAAACGCGAAGCGCCGTGTCTTGCCGGCGAACGACGCAAACAGGCTTTTACCGTGTTGGTCTCTCTTGTCGGCAACAGTGGCGCTGGGCGCGCCGACAGACGTGCTGGCAGCTGTGGTCGTGCCGTTTGGCGGCGTCGCCGGTTCGGTTCCAAGCAGCAGGGTGTTGCCCTGATTCGACGTGCCCGAGCCGTTGCCAGAGTCGATGCGGAAGTCCTGGACGATCTCGGTCACGATCTGCGACGTCACAGGCGACTGCTGCCGAGCAAACGCCGCGAGGAGCGCGTTATCAGCCAGGACGTTGATGGTCCGTGGAATCCCCGCAGCCGTCTGATGCAGCAGCGTGGCCGCCTCGCGCGTGAAGATCCGCGAGGTGACACCGCCCGCCGCTCGAATGCGGCCCGCGAGGTACACCAGCGTTTCGTGCAGTGTGAGCGGGCGGAGCTCGCATCGCAGCGCGATGCGCTGCTTCAACTGACGAAGCGATGCGTCGTCCAGCTTCGAGCCGAGTTCAGGCTGACCGGCGATGACGAGCGTCAGCAGCTTCTCGTCATTCGTTTCGATATTGGCAAGCAGTCGAATTTCTTCGAGAAGTTCGGTCGAAAGGCTCTGTGCTTCGTCGACGATCAGCACCGTTGCTTCGCGCGTTTCGTAGCGTTTCTGGAGAAGCGACTCCATTTCGAGCAGCAGCGCCGTCTTCGACCGCCGGGCCTCGTCGCTCAGCTCAAATCGCGCGGCGAGCATCTCGACGAATTCGTTCCGGGTCAGCGCAGGGTTGTGGAGATGCACGCAATGCACGCGTGACGTGGCCTGTTCGACCGCGGCCCGGATCACGGTTGTCTTCCCTGAGCCCGCCTCGCCGAGAAGCAGCGTGACGCCCTTGCGGCTGTCGATCGCATATTCGAGATTACTGAGCGCCTCACGATGCCCGTCGGTCATCACGAGGAACCTTGGGTTCGGAGTGAGGTCGAACGGACGCTCACGGAGGCCGAAAAACTGTTCGTACATCGTCACTCAGTGGATAAAGGTGTACGCGACGATGGCCAGGCACGCCGCAACCGTGGTTCCGAAGCCCAGCGCGAGGCATATCCGTCGCCGCAGCGCCCACTTCTGCTCAGCGGCCGTCCGCATCAGCGGGATGACTGCGAGCACCGGCAGCGACAGGACTCGGGCCACTTCCTCATCTGTCGCGAACGTCCTGTCGCGGTATTCGAGCAAACCGACGAGCAACAGGCTGATCGCGAGGCCGGCCGCCATCCCGATCATGTTCAGCCGGATGCGATTCGGACTGAATGGCTTTTCAGCAATCCTGGCTGGATCGAGCAGCTTGAACTGCTCGCCGATTTGCCGTCGCTCGAGGTTCGCCGCGATCTTCGATTCCTCCTTCTTCGCAAGAAGGCTCTTGTACAGCTCCTGCAGCGTCTCGTAGTCCCGGTTCATTTCGGTCATTTCCGACTCGCGCGCCGGTGCTGCCTCGACGCGCGCCTGGTACACTTTCATCTCGTCGCGCAAGTGCTGCTCGTCGGTCTGCTTCTTCGCCATCTGTCGGTCGAGCATTTCCAGCTCTGCGTGCAGATCATCGATCCGCTTGCGACGTGTGAGCTCGCGCGGTGATGGCGTGTCCTCAGCCGTCCCGCCGTCATCGGCAATCTTCTGTTCGAGGTCGCGAATGGCGCGCGACAGCCGCTGGACGTCCGGATGATCCGGTTTCAGCCTCAGCTGCATTGCCTGCAGGGAGTCTTTGAGCTTCGCCAGTTGCTGCGGCGGAGTGAGTACGCCCGACGCAGGCGGAGCAGACGGTTCTTCGGGCTGCTGCTCGAAGTCCGCGAGTTGGCGCTCGAGCAGCAGATGACGCTCTCGGTCGCGATCAAGAGAATCGGCGATCGCCGCCGACTGCGATTCCCCGCTCTTCAGTACCTGCAGGTTCGATTCGAGCTGCGACGGCAGTTGTCCGGCGTACGCTCTGCGATAGCTTTCGACCTTCTTCTCCTGCTCCAGCAGTCGCCGGCGCGCGTCCTCCAGCTGCGCCTCGAGAAATTGATTCGTGTCCTCGGCCAGTACTTCGCGGTCGCGGAGGTTCTCCTCGATGAACAGCGATGCGAGCCGTTCTGTCACTCGCATCACCATGCGCGGGTTGTCGCCGATGTAGCTGATGCGGAACGAGTCGCCGCGAAGCACCTGCACGCCGATGTCACGGCGCATCTGCTCGATCACATCCTCCATGATTCCGGTCTGGCGCTCTTTTGCGTACAGATCGAGGTCTTTCACGATCCGTTCGAGGCGCGTGCGGCTCAGGATCTGCTGGACGAGCGACTGGAGCCGATCTTCGATGCGCGTGGTGACCGTCGAGCGAACGTAACTTTCGGGTACGCGCTGCGGCACGACGAGAATGACCGTCTCGGAACGATACTGATCAGGGAGATGGCGGACCCACACCGCAGTACAGGCGGCGATCATTGCGAACGGCAACAATAAGACCCAGATTCTCGACTTGAGAACCTGCAGCACATCTTCCGGTTTATAAACCTTACCGGGTAGCATTCCCTCTCCTTCCGCGCTCGATGATCGGCACCCAGGCCTTCACTGACACGAGAACGATGTGGCGGCCAAGGTCGGGGGTATACGCGGTCCAGAACGCATTCGGGTTGTCGAGCGAGTAGAACAAATAGGCGTATTGCACGCCGAGGGCGGCATTTCGCGTGAGGGCGATCGTCAGCGTCGTGTCCGCGACGCCAGTTACGAACCGGTTCGACTCACCCGATCCTGTCGTGCGGCCGACATCGCCGTAGGTGGCGCCGGCCGTCGAGCGGAGCCCTACACGTCGCGACATGAGTCCGCCGAGTCCGACGCTGAGACTGTCGTAGAAATACGGAGCGCGCAACGATTCGAAAAACGCGACGTTGCGGTTGTACGAAACGATGGCACTCCACGTTCGACTGATTTCGCGGTTCAGCCACGCTGCGCCCGTGACGCCGTATTGAGTGCCCTGGCGGTCGAGGGGCAACTTGACGTTCGAATCGATGGCGGACATCCCGCTTGAAAACCCGACCTGAGTTTTCCGCGTCAAGGACAGACTTCGGTTGAAGTCCAGCCCCGCGTCTAATCCTCGTGCGCGGTAGCCAGTCGGCTGCCCACCGAACTTCGCGTCCGTGTAGCTATAGCCAACGTGCCAGCCCAGACTGCGGGTGATCCCATGCGCATAGCGAAGTGCGGCCGCCTGCTGCTCATAGTTGCCGGCCAGTCCCGTGAAATTCGCGACATCGTAGGAATAGGTTGCAGAAACCGTCGATCGCCGAGACAGCTGTTGAGAGATCGACGCCCCCGATGAGTAGGTCCAGTACGACCCATTGAGAACTGCAACCTCACGTATCGGTGAGACGACCTGTCCGAAAGCCGGGTCCGTCAGAGCGGCTGAGTAAATGGTGTTGCCCCACGGTTGATACGTGGCCCTACCGAATCCGCTCACCGTCGTGCGGCGACTGAGTCGCACCGTCAGCTCCGAAGACGCCAGGTGGCTCGTAATCATCGCGAACCGTGAATAATCGCGTGCCGCTGACTGGAACGCGGCGGTGAAATCAAGACGATCGGTGTGGTCCAAATAGGAAATTCCGCCTGCAAACAAGCTGAAGACCGATTCGGACTTGAAGAATGAGGAATTTCCAACGCCGCCATCTATCGGGTGCCGGTCCACCAGCAGACCGGTTTCGTAGCCGGTACCCATTTGACCAGTCACTGACAGGACCTGCGCCGCGTTCCTTTCATCCGGACCGAACAGGCCTCGATAGGCGCGACCCGGACGCGTGTCCTGTGCCGCGGCAGGAACGCACGTCAGCAGAAGGGCAGATGCCGCCGCGAGAAAACGCCGGCCAGTCATTGTGAATCTATGGGACAACGATCGTGTCCCCTGGTTTCAGTTCGATGTTCTGTTGCAGATTCTTGCCTTCACTGACTTGCTTGTAGTTGAACCTGCGGCTGACCGTGCGGCCATTTTCGGTCCGCATCACAACGATTCGGTCCTCTTTCGCGTACTCCAGCACACCGCCCGCGGTGGCAATCATCTGCAGCACCGTCGTCGGGCCCGAGAGGGGATAGGGTCCGGGCTTTGCGACCTCGCCGGTGATGAACACCTTGCGGCTGTTAATCGCCTTGACGACGATCGTGACCGCAGGATCCTCGACGTACCTGTTCGCGGCCTTCGTCAGGTTGGCGCGCAGCTCCTCCGGCGTCAGGCCAGACGCCTGAATCTCGTTCAGCAGTGGCAGCGAAATCTTTCCATCGGGGCGGACCGCCACCTCGCTGGAGAGATCCTGCTCGCGCCAGAAAATGACCATGAGGACGTCATCAGGACCGATGACGTAGTCGGTTGGCGTCACCACGCCTGCCGGCACCACGGGTGTCGCGGCGCGAGGCGGGGCAGCAATTGCTGTCGGAGACGCAGGTGTCGCCGTCGGAGGCGCAGGGTTCACAGTCGCAGACGCAGGGGCGGCTGGAGCCGGTGCTTGTTTACCCGCGGCGGGTGGCGCTGGTTGTTGTGCAAACGACGACGCACTCCAGAGCGTCCACACAGCGATTCCGGTGATCAGCGTTCGCTTCATCCCCCATCCCTCCCTGATTACCGATATTCCTTGAACGGGACTTGACAGTCGTGCTTCCGGAGAAAATTGAGGAATCGCTTGTAATCGCCCTGCTCCATGTTGAACAGACGTGCGACGATCTTGTAGTTCCCCCGGGCTTCCTGCAGACCTTTCCGGACCACGTCTCTGACATTCGACCGCGTGATCTCACGCTGCATGTACAGCGGATACACGACACTCCAGAACGACTGACGTTCTTCAACGAGCCGCTGATACAAATCGTCGGCGATCGTGCGGCGACGCTCCTGCTTCGGCCGCATCGTGCCGGCGCGGCGCGCCTTGATTTCCGACGGCAGGTCTTCGGGTTGAATCGCCTCGCTGCCGCTGTTGACCGCGATGCGCTCGATGACGTTCTGAAGCTCACGCACATTCCCCGGCCACGAATATGCGACCAGCATCGTCATCGCATCGGCAGCGACTTCGCGCGGCGCGTCGCCGTTTTGGCAGAACGCCCGTAGAAAATGAGTGATGAGACCGGGAATGTCCTGCTTCCTCTCACGCAGCGGTGGCACGGACAGGTGAATGACGTTGAGCCGATAGAACAGATCCTCGCGGAAGAGCCCCTGGCCAATCATGTCGCGCAGGTTCCGGTTCGTCGCCGCGACCACGCGGACGTTCACGCGCCTGGTGACGTGATCGGCGCCGACCTTCTGCAACTCACCGGTCTCGAGAAACCGCAGCAGAAGGCCCTGCATCCGCAGCGTCATCTCTCCGATTTCGTCCAGGAACACGGTTCCGGAGTCCGCCATTTCCAGCTTTCCGAGCTTGTCGCGGTACGCCCCGGTGAAGCTGCCGCGCACGTGTCCGAACAACTCGGATTCGAGCAGCGTCTCGGGCAGCCCTGCGCAGTTGACGGCCACGAATGCTTTGTCCGCGCGCGAACTTTCATTGTGGATGGCCTGCGCGACCAGTTCCTTACCGGACCCGCTTTCGCCGGTAATGAGGACCTTCGCATCGGAACGCGCCACTCGCCCAATCTCTGACTTGAGATCGACCATTGCCGGGCTGTCGCCGACGAGCAGGTTACGTCGCGTGTCTCTCATCGCTTGTTTTCCTCACAAAAGCACACGGATGTTCACCTCCGGACGTTCTTACGAATTCGACACGAACCCTCAATGACAAATATGGAAATTCGGTTCGGCGGATTTGCCGGAGGCGTCTGAGCAAGAAAGTCGCCACCCGGGCGGACCATAGGCGCGTAACGCGGCAAGTGCAATGAGCCGAGAACTTAGGCCTTTACTGCAGTCGTAGGACTAACGTCGGATGCCGGCACGAAGAAGTCTGACGCAGGCCTGAAAGGTCTGTGAGAAAGGTGAACAAAAGTCTGCCGCAAGGATCCCTCTTGTCATTTGCGGCAGACCCATGTTGTCTCCGGCGTGCAGAACTATGCGCGACGAAGTGCTCAGAAAAGCAAGGGTTGCACCCCGGAGCGACTCTGTACTCTAGAGTCCTCGGGTTGCGCGCGCCTGCATGCGGCTGCGGCGAACGGGTCGCGTTGGCAGCCGCCTCGGCGTGATCGGGTACTCGCGGCTACAGTCAGAAAATCGCGAGCAAGAACAGACCGAAGTCCGCTGGACGTTTGACTTATCCGGGCGAATAGTCGCGTATTCGCCGCGGACTCAGCAGGCACATGCCTTGCGAAATCAGAACGCGCTCCCATGTCGGTCACCGCCACGCCAAGCGTCCGCGGCTTCATCGCCGATCTCGACTGCGTCAGGTCGGATCCTGCGGCTGCTGTTCATCGCCTTGCCGTGGCGCTTGGTTGCTCGTCGGGAGTGCCCGATGTGTCGCGGATCGTTCTTCGCCACGTCGCGGGCGCGTTGCGCGCCAGCGGCGCCGCGATGGCGGTCCCTGGGCCGGCCATTCCATTCAGCATCATCGCCACGCACGGCGCACCGCAGCTGGCAACCGCCGCGTTGCGTTCGATGCTGAACGCCGATGAACCAGACGATGCCTCATCCGGGCACGGTATTGGGCGGGTCCTCGTGCAGGAAATCACTGGCGGAGGGCAGGTGCTCGCGGTCATCAGCTTGGCCGAGCGTCTCGACAGCCGGCCGTTCACGCGAGACGATGCAGCGGTTCTCCGGGCGTTGACGGCACCGGCTGCGCTGGCCTTCGAGCGCGAGGTAATCCGGCGTCAGGCCGCGGCATTTGCTCGCGCGGCGGCCATTGATCCGCTCAGCGGTCTCTATAACCGGAGGCACTTCCACGCTCGCCTCAAGGAGGAATTGCAGCGCGCCGAACGACGCGACAGCACCGTCGGGCTTTTGATGATCGATCTCGACGATTTCAAACGCATCAATGACACGTTCGGCCACGGAGCGGGGGATACGACGATCAGGGCTGCCGCGACGATCATCCGCCGTTCGGTCCGTCCGTTCGACATTTGTACGCGCTACGGCGGCGAAGAGTTCGCGGTCGTGATGCCCGACAGCAGTGCCACGATCGCGGAAACGGTTGCGGAACGGATTCGGAGTCGGATCGGCGCATGGCGAGCCGCAGATGATGCACTCGGCGCGATGCAAATCACCGCGAGCATCGGATTCGCGTTAGGGCATCGCACCGCATCGGCCGATGAGTTTCTCGCCCGCGCAGATCGGGCCTTGTACGCCGCGAAAAACGCGGGTAAGAACCAGATCCGGGCCGCCTCCTAAAAAAGACTGTGCAACCGTGGACAGGCAATAGCCGCCCACAACTACACGCGAATAATCGCGACGTCCTTCAGTAATTCCGCTTTTGTAACGCCGAGCTGGTCGATCCGCGCTGCGCACACCTTGATGCCAGACGCCTACCACCTGTAAGATCGCGTTTCTTTGCGTGAACGATCCTTGACATTTCGGATCGAAGATAGCGCGCGCGTACGGATGCACCATTGAGCGCGCCTATGTGCTCTGCAACTCCCCCGGAGGGCAACGAAGATGCGGTCGATCGGAAAGTCAGTCCTTGGATCTGCGGTATTGCTCGGCGAGAGCGACACGACGGTTGCTTTGCGCCGAAGCATCGAGATGGCCGCGCGCAGTAGCGCGAAGGTGCTGATCCTCGGGGAGACTGGAGTCGGCAAAGAAGTCGTTGCGCGTTCGATTCACGACGAGAGCGCGCGTCGAGGACGTCCCTTCGTCGCCGTCAATTGCAGCGGAATTCCGGAAACCCTCCTCGAGTCCGAATTGTTCGGCCACGTTCGTGGAAGTTTCACCGGCGCGTACCGCGATAAGCCGGGAGTGATTCGGCAGGCGCACGGGGGCACGTTGTTCCTCGACGAATTGGGCGAGATGAGCCCGCGCATGCAGGCGGTGTTGCTTCGATTCACCGAGAGCGGCGAGATGCATCCAGTTGGGGCAGATGCGCCAGCGCCGCCGAGCGACGTGCGGCTGATTACCGCAACCAATCGCGACCTTCGCGCGCAAATCGAAGGTGGCACGTTCCGTCAGGATCTGTACTACCGGCTCAACGTGATCGAAATCCGCGTGCTGCCGTTGAGAGAACGGCGCGACGACATCACCGTGCTCTTGCGGCACTACCTCGATCGCTCTGCCGAAATGCACAACACCACGCGTCCAGACCTCGCGGCTAGCGCGGAAGCGGCACTCGGCGAGTACTCGTGGCCAGGAAACGTCCGCGAGCTGAAGAACATCGCGGAACGGCTCGCGCTCGGCGACTGGCGTCGTCCGATCGAGGCCGATGACCTGCCGTTCGAAGTTCGTGCGAACGGCCGGCCGATCATCCAGGCGATGCCGCGCGATGAACGCGCGACCACCAAAACGGTCGACCAGCAGTCGGTCGCGCTCGCGCGCTTGTTCGATCGCTTTGCGGCAGGCGAGGACTTCTGGACTGTCGTGTACCAACCGTTCAAGGCGCGTGAACTGACCCGTCAGGATCTCGTCGATCTGATCGATGCGGGATTGCGGAAGACCTCCGGCAGTTATCGCGAGCTGCTCGCGGTGTTCAACCTGCCGGCGACCCAGTACAAACGCTTTCACGCATTTCTCTATCAGCACAACTGCAATCTGCCGGTAGGTACCTATCGGCGGATGGCCAAGGCCGGCCAGCGCCCCGACGCCATCGCGCCGCGGCGAGTCGCCGCCTGTTAGCGCCCCGCCCGACAGTCGTCGAATAAGCAACAGACATCTCCTACTGGCGCTGCCTTCTTCATCTGGTGGCGCCATCCGATTGACGCGCACATGCCGCAGGCGTAAGGTGAGCGCGGTCAGAGAGGGACCACCATGACAAAACGAACGCTCATTGCTGGAGCTATGTGCCTCGCTTTCGCCGCCGGCATTCTGGTGAGCAATAGAATCGGCGTCGTCGAGGGCCAGCAGACGAAGACACCCGGAGAAGGGTTCGCGGCAGTCCCAGGACTCAAGGGCGGCAACGACGCGTTTGGTCCGTACGACCCGGTCCAGAACTGGCCGCGACCCTTGGCGGAGAGTCTGCCGAATCACGAGGCCTGGACGTATTCACAGGCCACCGATATTTTTCCCGAAACTCTTGATCGCGTGCTCGTGACGTTTAAAGGCGAGTTGCCGGTGTTGCCTGGTGGGCGCGGCCGTGGAACGACCTGGTTGCCGCAGATTGGCCCGAGCATCAAATTTCCCGTCGGCGGCGGAGTGCCGGTACGGGAAGCGGCAAGTGCAACACCGAGCTTCGGAAAGGCAGTGGACGAGAGCGACGGTCGGCCTGGCGTCGACTGGCGGTGGGAACACGTTATCCAGGTTTTCGATCGCAACGGCAAGATCATCGAAGACTGGTCACAGTGGGATCGCATCTGGGGCCGCCCGCATGACGTGGAGATCAGTCCGTACGATCCGCAAAAGAACATCTGGATCGTCGACGCCGACGCGCACTTCGTGAGCAAG